>Ga0308168_1000587_pt1 | contig 42576 bp, 36 predicted proteins | sample PhyCR2_FD_202133 | JGI IMG/M metagenome (GOLD analysis project Ga0308168, IMG submission 202133) | Phyllosphere microbial communities from UC Gill Tract Community Farm, Albany, California, United States - DLSLRC.R2 | ecosystem: Host-associated > Plants > Phyllosphere > Unclassified | place: USA...
CTCGGCGAACCGGACGCCCGTGGCCGTCGCAGCCCCGAGCCGATCCCGGGTTCCGAAGAGATCATCCCGGCCGACGCCGTGGTCATCGCCTTCGGCTTCCGTCCGAGCCCGGCACCTTGGTTCGAACAGTTCGAAATCCAGACCGACAGCCAGGGCCGCGTTGTTGCGCCTGAGCAAGGTCAGTACAAGCACCAGACCAGCAATCCGAAAATTTTCGCCGGCGGCGACATGGTGCGCGGTTCCGACCTGGTGGTGACGGCGATCTTTGAAGGGCGCAATGCGGCTGAAGGGATCCTCGATTACCTGGGTGTCTAACCCCGGCGCCTGAGCCAAACGCAATACTCCTGTGGGAGCGAGCCTGCTCGCGAAAGCGGTCTGTCAGCCAACTTCAATGTTGGATGTGCCGGCCTCTTCGCGAGCAGGCTCGCTGCCACAGTTGTTTTAGGGTGTTGCGGAAAATCGTGTCCCAGCGCGACAAATTGACCCGATAGACAAAAGGCTGACCCACATCCGTGCCTTTTGCCTCGCGCTCTGAGAAAATGCCCGCACTTTTTTTCCGGATGCCGACATGACTGCCCTGAAGAACGACCGTTTCCTCCGCGCCCTGCTCAAGCAACCCGTTGACGTCACCCCAGTGTGGATGATGCGCCAGGCCGGTCGCTACCTGCCGGAGTACCGCGCCAGCCGCGCGCATGCCGGCGACTTCATGAGCCTGTGCATGAACCCGGAGTTCGCCTGCGAAGTCACCCTGCAACCGCTCGACCGCTACCCGCAACTGGACGCGGCGATCCTGTTTTCCGACATTCTCACCATTCCCGATGCCATGGGCCAGGGTCTGTACTTCGAGACCGGTGAAGGTCCGCGCTTCAAGAAAGTCGTCAGCACCCTCGCTGACATCGAAGCCCTGCCGATCCCCGACCCGCACAAAGACCTCGGCTACGTCATGGATGCGGTCAGCACTATCCGCCGCGAACTCAACGGTCGCGTGCCGCTGATCGGCTTCTCCGGCAGCCCGTGGACACTGGCGACCTACATGGTTGAAGGCGGCTCGTCGAAAGACTTCCGCAAGACCAAGGCGATGCTCTACGACAATCCGCAAGCCATGCACCTGCTGCTGGATAAACTGGCGCAGTCGGTGACTTCGTACCTCAACGGCCAGATCATGGCCGGTGCGCAAGCGGTGCAGATCTTCGACACCTGGGGCGGCAACCTGTCGGCGGCGGCGTATCAGGAATTCTCCCTCGCCTACATGAAGAAAATCGTCAGCGGCCTGATCCGCGAGAACGATGGACGCAAAGTGCCGGTGATCCTCTTCACCAAGAACGGCGGCCTGTGGCTGGAAAGCATCGCCGAAGCCGGCGCCGACGCCCTCGGCCTGGACTGGACCTGCGACATCGGCAACGCCCGCGCCCGTGTCGGCGACAAGGTCGCGCTGCAAGGCAACATGGACCCGACCGTGCTCTACGCCAAACCGGAAGCAATCCGCACTGAAGTCGGGCGCATCCTCGCCAGCTACGGCAAGGGCAGCGGCCACGTGTTCAATCTTGGCCACGGCATCACGCCTGAGGTTGATCCAGAACATGCCGGCGCGTTCCTGCGTGCGGTGCATGAACTGTCGGCGCAGTATCACGAGTGATCAGCGCCCAATAAAAAAACGCCCGGCCAATGCCGGGCGTTTTTGTTTGCACGATCCAATGTCGGACACAGATCAACTGTGGGAGCGAGCCTGCTCGCGAAAGCGGTGTGTCATTCAACACTGATGTTGCCTGACACAGTGCATTCGCGAGCAGGCTCGCTCCCACAGGGTTTTATGTCAGGCTTTCACACCCTGCAACGGCGGCAACTTCGCCAGCTTCAACGCCACCAGAAGGGCAATCAGCAACAACGCACCAATAAACAGGCCGATGCCGTTCCACCCGCCCAGATGCCAGAACACCCCGCCCGCCGTCCCGGCAATGCTCGACCCGGCGTAATAACTGAACAGATACAGCGACGACGCCTGACCCTTGGCGGTCAACGCGCGCCGGCCGATCCAACTGCTTGCTACCGAGTGCGCGGCGAAGAAGCCGAAGGTGAACACCAGCATGCCGATGATGACCAGCAACAGCGGCGTGAACATCGTCAGCGCGAGCCCGGCGAACATCAGCGCAATCGTCGCCCAGAGCACTTTGCGCCGCCCCAGTTTGTCCGCCAGCGAACCGATCTTCGCCGAGCTGTAGATCCCCGACAGGTAGACCACCGAGAGCAATCCGACAAATACCTGATCGAGGTTGTACGGCGCGGCCAGCAAGCGGTAGCCGATGTAGTTGAACAGCGTGACAAACGCGCCCATCAGCACAAACGCTTCAAGAAACAGCAGCGGCAGGCCGGCGTCGCGAAAGTGCATGGTGAAGCCGTCGAGCAGGCTGCGCGGGTGCAGCGAGCGAGCGCGGAAGTTGCGCGACTCCGGGAGTATCTTCCAGAACACCGCGGCTGCGACCAGCGCCAGCCCGCCAATCACCAGCATCGCCGTGTGCCAGCTGACGAAGTCGATCAGCACGCCGGTGATCAAGCGTCCGCTCATCCCGCCGATCGCGTTGCCGCCGATGTACAAACCCATTGCCAGGCCGATGTGTTGAGGATGGATTTCTTCGCTCAGATAGGTCATCGCTACCGCTGCCAGGCCGCTCAATGACAGGCCGATCAGCGCGCGCATGAGCAATACGCCTTGCCAGCTCGGCATCATCGAACTGGCGATGGTGCACAACGCGGCAGCGAACAGTGCGGCGACCATCACCGGTTTACGGCCGATGCGGTCGGAAATCGGCCCAGTGATCAGCAGACCGAAGGCCAACATGCCGGTCGCCACCGAGAGGATCAGGCTGCTCTGCGCCGCGTTGATCCCGTATTCGTGGGACAGCAGCGGCATCATCGGTTGCACGCAATAGAGCAGCGCGAACGTCGCAAAGCCGCCACAGAAAAGCGCCAGCACCGTGCGCATGAACGCCGGCGTGCCTTTTTCGATGTAGATATCCTGCAGCTCGGCGAGGGTATCGTCGCCGGCTGCGGGCGGGATTTCGTGGGCAAGGGGCGCGACAGCAGTTTTCACTTCAGACCTCGGAAAGCACAGCCGGGCAGGCAATGAAAAAATCATATAGCTGGCTAATGTTTCTATCCAATATATTGTTCGACCTGTTTGATAGCTTCAGCGACCTAATGGAAATCCTATGGAACTGCGTCATCTGCGTTACTTCATCGCAGTCGCCGAAGAACTGCATTTCGGCCGGGCCGCACAGGTTCTGGGCATCTCCCAGCCACCACTGAGCCAACAGATTCAGGCGCTGGAGCAACAGCTCGGCGCCCGCTTGTTCGAGCGCACCAATCGTCGGGTCGAGTTGAGCGAGGCCGGTCGCCTGTTTCTGCAGGAGGCGCGGCTGGTGCTGGCGCAGGTCGACAAGGCGGCGGATGTCGCCCGCCGTGCGCAACTTGGCGAGCTTGGTGAGTTGAAGATTGGCTTCACCTCGTCGGCGCCATTCAACTCGACGATTCCGCAGGCGATTTTTTCCTTTCGTCAGCGCTTTCCGGCGGTGCATCTGAACCTGCGCGAGATGAGCAGCACCATGGTCGCCGATGCATTGGTGGACCAGTCGATTGAAGTCGGCATCATGCGCCCGCTCGGATTGCCGGATTCACTGAGTGTTGTGGAGTTGATGCGCGAGCCATTGGTGGCGGTGCTCAGTTCCAAGCATCCGTTGGCCCAAGGCAGCGACGAAGGCCTGTTTCTCTCGGCGCTGGCGCTGGAGCCATTCGTGTTTTTCCCGCGCAGCTATGGCAGCGGGCTCTATGCGCAACTGCTCAGTCTGGCCCGTGATGCCGGCTTCAGCCCGCACTTCGCTCAAGAGGCTGGCGAGGCGATGACCATCATCGGTCTGGTGGCGGCGGGCTTGGGTGTATCGGTGCTGCCAGCGTCCTACCAACGCATGCGCATCGACGGCGTGGTCTACCGCCCGCTGCTCGATCCTGAAGCGATTTCCGCGGTTTGGCTGGTGCAGCGCAAAGATCAGAAATCACCGATGGCCAAGGCGTTTGTCGAACTGCTTACGCGCAAGGTTGAGTCGACTTGAAGATTACCTAATTAGGCAGCTCTAACCATCCTTGTAAGAGCTGCCGTAATCTTTGTATGAGTAATACATTAATGGCCGCAGCCGTCGGTAAGGCATTTATCCGAATGATACCGTTTCGCGATAGTTACCGTTTGATCGGAGGGAGTGGAGGACATTCTCTCAGGACAAGAGGTGGTGGCGAAATTAGTGCAAGACGCCGTTGCGCTTGATCTTGGGGGAGATTTTTTGCCTCTTCATCACTCATTTTTTGTAGTTCTGCGTCAGTATAGTTAGCCATTGCGGGGCCTCCAATGGGAACATTCCCAGCTGGAAGTCTCTGCTATATCAAAAAGTTTGGGACCTGTAAGAAATTACAGGTTTTAAGACAGGTTCGCGCTGTTATCTATTCTAAGAAAATATATCGGTCATTGAGTTTTGGAAAATTTACAGTCGTCGGAAAATAATCCTCTGATATTTTCGGTGAAAGGGCGCCAAACGGCGCCCTTTGTCATTTCTGGCGTTTACTGAACCTTAGCCAGATCACCCTTCAACGCAACGCCCGCCATGATCGCGCCGGCGTGGCATTCGTAGGTTTGCGCGTCCTTGCGCTCGTTGCGCTTGTAGAAGCTGACGATGTTGGTCACGGCGTTGGCGCCGGCGTTCTTCGCGGCCTGGTGCAGGCTGATGATTGCCGATTGGGCGACCCATTCGCAGGCGACTTCGTCGGACTTGTTGAAGGCGTTGGTTTTCTTGTTGGTCACGGCGTCGGGGCTGACCACGGTGACTCTGCCCGCCGGGGTGTTGCCGGCCAGATAGAATTTCACGCTGCCATCGATCTTGCCCGAGCGGGTGGCTTCGGCGACGGCTTTGTCGAATGGCAGGTAGACCGCCGTGTCGCGGGCTTGGCTGATCGCTGGCAGGGCGCAGAGCAGCAGGGTGACAGCGGCGAGTTTGGTGAAGTGCATGTAGGTCTCCTTGACCTGGATTGATTCGGTTATGCCCAGCGGCGGAAGATCAACGAAGTGTTGACGCCACCGAAAGCGAAGTTGTTGTTCATCACATAGTCGTGGCGCATCTGACGAAATTCGCCGCGCAGGTAATCGAGCTTGCCGCAGTGCGGGTCGACCTCGTCGAGGTTGAAGGTGTGCACGTAACGGTCGCTGTTGAGCATCTCGATGCTGAACCATGACTCCAGCGCACCGCAGGCACCGAGGGTGTGGCCGAGAAAACTCTTCTGCGAGCTGATCGGCATGTGCTCACCGAACAGGCTGCTGGTCGCCAGCGTTTCGGCGATGTCGCCCTGTTCGGTCGCGGTGCCGTGGCCGTTCACATAGCCGATGGCGTCCGGTCCGAGGCCGGCATCTTCCAGGGCCAGCTCCATGGCGCGGCGCATCGTGAGCTGTTCCGGGCGGGTGGTGTGCTGGCCGTCGGCGTTGCTGCCGAAACCGACGATTTCCGCGTGAATGTGCGCGCCACGGGCGAGGGCGTGTTCCAGCTCCTCAAGCACCAGCATGCCGCCACCTTCACCAATCACCAGACCGTCGCGGCCCTTATCGTACGGGCGAGGGCTGGTCTGGGGTGCATCGTTTTTCAGGCTGGTGGCGTAGAGCGCGTCGAACACCATGGCTTCGGTCGGGCAGAGTTCTTCGGCGCCGCCGGCGAGCATCAACGGCAGGCGGCCAAACTTGATTGCTTCGTAGGCGTAGCCGATGCCCTGGCTGCCGCTGGTGCAGGCGCTGGAGGTGGGGATCAGGCGCCCGGTGAGGCCGAAGAAAATGCTGATATTGGCGGCGGTGGTGTGCGGCATCATCCGCACATAGGAGTTGGCGTTCAGGCCCTCGGCCACCGAGTTGAGCAGCATGTTGCCGAACGCTTTGATTTCGTCGGTGCTGCCGGTAGACGAACCACAAGCGACGCCCATGCGCCCGTCCTTGATCGATTCGTCACCGAGCAGACCAGCATCGGCCAGAGCCTTTTCTGCTGCGCCGACCGCCAGGCGCGAAACCCGGCCCATGCTGCGCAACTGCTTGCGGGTCCAGTGCGACGGTACGAGAAAATCATCGATAGGCCCGGCCAGACGCGTGTTCAGCTCAGTGAAACGATCCCACTCGTCCATGCGGCGAATGCCGCTGCGATTGGCCGCGAAATTGCCGGCAATGGTCGGCCAGTCGCTGCCCAGCGAGGTGATGCCGGCCATGCCGGTGACGACGACGCGCTTCATCAGCACAGGCCTCCGTTGACCGCCAGCACCTGGCGGGTGATGTACGAGGCTTCCGCCGACATCAGGAAATTCACCGCAGCGGCCACTTCCTCAGGGGTGCCCATGCGTTGCGCGGGGATCATTTTCATCAGCTCCTCCACCGGCACGTTTTCGTCGAGCATGGCCGTGTCGATCAGGCCAGGGGCGACGCAGTTAACCGTAATTTTGCGCTTGCCCAGCTCGATCGCCAACGCCTTTGCCGCACCGATTACGCCGGCCTTCGAGGCGCTGTAATTGACCTGGCCACGGTTGCCGATCAGGCCCGACACCGAGGTGATGCAGACGATGCGCCCGGCGGCGCGACGACGGATCATCGGCATCATCACCGGGTGCAGAACGTTGTAGAAACCGTCGAGGTTGGTGCGCAGGACCACGTCCCAATCGTCATCGCTCAGCGCCGGAAACGCGCCGTCGCGGGTCAGCCCGGCGTTGAGCACCACGCCGTAATAGGCACCGTGATTTTCGACATCGGCTTCGAGAATGCTTTTACAGGTTTCACGGTCGGCGACGTCGAATTGCAGGATGCGTGCGCGGCGGCCCAGAGCTTCGATTTCGGCCTGCACCGCTTGGGCTTCGGTCATGCCGCTGCGGCAATGCAGGACGATGTCATGCCCGGCCTGCGCCAGACGCAAGGCAATGGCGCGGCCGATGCCCCGGCTGGAGCCGGTGACCAGTACGGATTCAGTCATCGTGCGACTCCTTTGTCTGTTGCAGATATTGATTGGCTTGCGGCGGACGGAACACGTTCAGCCGGGCGCTGGCATGAATGCCGTCGCCGTGGATGTGACATTCGAATACGCCCATGCCGTTGTCGTCTTCCAGTGAGCGCAGGCCATGGATGGTCAGCTCGCTGCCGGGCGCAAAGGCTTCGACGTTGCACTCGAATTTGCGCGTGCCGAGGAGAAAGCCCAGCTCCGGCGGATTGCCTTTTTGCCGGGCGTGGCAACCGGCGAAAGCGGCGACGCTCTGCGCCATCAGCTCGACGCCGACCCACGCCGGCAGGCTGCCGTCGGGCAGGTTGAACAGGCCGTCGGGCTTGACCGTGAGGCGAGTGAAAACCTGCTCGTCATCGAAGCGCTCGATGGCGTCGATCAGGATCATGTCGCCGGCATGCGGCAGCAGTTCGGCGAGCGGCCAGTGGCTCATGGTGCGTCTCCGATAATCAGGCTGACGTTGTTGCCGCCGAAGGCAAACGAGTTGCTCATCAGGTAGCGCGGTGCAATGGACGTCAGGCGTTCGCTCGCGGTCACCCACTTGAGTGGCGGCAGCGCGGGATCGGCCTGGCCGTCCCAGATGTGTGGCGGCAACGCCTGTTCAGGGTTTTCGGCACTCAGACTGAGCCAGCAGAACGCCGCTTCCAGCGCGCCGGCCGCGCCGAGGGTATGGCCGGTCAGCGGCTTGGTCGACGAGCAGGCGACGCCTTCGGGAAACAGCGCCGCGACCGCCAGGCTTTCCATGGCGTCGTTGTGCTGGGTCGCGGTGCCGTGCAGGTTCAGGTAGTTGATTTGCCAGGCTTGCAGATGCGCGCGGCCAAGGGCTTTGTGCATCGCTTGCAGAGCGCCGCGACCGCTCGGCTCCGGCGCGGAAATATGGTGCGCATCCGAGCTGGCGCCCGTCCCGAGCAGGGCGATGCCCGGGCCTTCGCCGCGCTGTTTGCTCATCACGAACAGTACTGCTGCTTCGCCGATATTGATGCCGTTGCGGTTGGCGGAAAACGGATTGCAGCGTTCATCTGAAACGGCTTCCAGCGAAGAGAAACCGTTCAGCGTGAGCTTGCACAGACTGTCGACGCCGCCGCACAGTACCGCGTCGCACAGGCCCAGATCGAGCAGACGCTGAGCGCTCATTAAAGCGCGGGCGCTGGAAGTGCAGGCAGTGGAAATCACGTAGGCCGGGCCGCTCAGTTGCAGCCATTCGGCGAGAAAATTCGCCGGGGCGCCGAGTTCCTGCTGGCGATAGTCGTACTCGCGAGGAAATTGCTGTTCGCGGATGTAATGCGCCAGACCCCGGCTGGCCTCGTCGATGCCCGAGGTGCTGGTGCCTAGCACGACGCCAATGCGCTCACGGCCATAGGTCTGGATCGCGCGGTTGATATGGTCACGAATCTGCAGCGCGGCTTCCAGCAGCAGTTGGTTGTTGCGACTGCTGTGTTCGATCAGTTCGGCCGGGATCGGCGCCAATTCACCGTGCACGCCGGCGACAGGCAGCTCACGTTCGGCGACCCAGCCGGACTCGCGGCGCATGCCCGAGCAGTCGCCGGCAAACAGATTGCGCGCGACTTCAGACTTGTCGCGGCCCAGGGCGCAGATCACGCCGAGGGCATTCAGGTAAGCGGTCATGGCGTCGATTCACCTAACTGGGAAACGCGATAGTGCGGGCCTTGGGGCAGATTCAATTGGAAGCTCAACGGTTGTGAATAGCGGATGTTCCAGCGCGCCGGCAGTGAACGCTGATCGGCCTGTTGCCGGGCGTCGGGATAGTTGTGCAGCAGTTCGGCGGAAGGCGTCAAAGCGAACAGCAGTGCGGCGAACAACTCCCGCGCTTCCGGGTTCGGCGGCAGCAGACCGTCGGCCTGCCAATGCCCGTCGATCAGTTGCTGGCGGGCCTGGGGAATGCCCAGCGGATCCATCATCGACCAGCGCGTGCCGGCGCCTTCGCGCTGGATCACCAGCAGCCAGTCCTGCCGCTGCCCGGCTTGCTCGCGCTCGATGTGCAGTTGCAGCGGCAGAGGCAGTGTTGGTTCGGCCGCTGGCAGCGGTGGCTGGCTGGCGCAGGCACTCAACAGCAAGGCTGACAAAACGATCGCCAGCCATGCAGCAAACCCTGTGGGAGCGAGCCTGCTCGCGAATGCAATCTGACATTCGCCACCTTTGCTGACTGATACACCGCTTTCGCGAGCAGGCTCGCTCCCACAGGGTTTCAGGTGTTCAGATCGATAGCCGTACATCAGACAGATTCCTGCAATGGCTTGCGCGCGACGACATTCACCAGCGTCTCTTCACGCTCACCGAATGGCTTGGGTTTGCTCAAGCCCAACCGCTCCAGCAATCCAAAATCCTTCGACCGGCTCCACCACAGATACGGGTAGGACACATTGCGCTCGGCAAACTCGAAGCCCTGCTCGCGAATCATCTGCAGATAGCCGGCGGCGCTCTTCTGCACATGCATCGGATGGCGGAACAGCCAGCGAATCACCCAGGTATCAATGTAAGCCTCGGTGGATTCGGCGAACAGCAGATAGCCGCCCGGCTTGAGCACGCGATAGAACTCGGCCAAGGCCTTTTCCTGCTCGACCAGATGATGGAAGGTCTGGTGGCAGAACAGCAGGTCGACGCTGGCATCGGCGACGTTGAGCGTGGCGCAATCGCTGCCGATCAGCTCGATTGGCATGCCCAGGCGCGTGGCCTCTTCGGCGCTGAGTTGCAGGCTGTGCGGGTCGGCGTCGACGCCGATCAGGCGCTGCGGGGCAAAGGTCTGGCGCAGGTGGCCGAACGACTTGCCCTGACCGCAACCGGCGTCCAGCAGCACCGGGTGTTCCGGCAGCGCTTCACTGAATAATCCACGCAAATCGTTGATCGCCACGCGCAGCACGTGGTGCTGCCAGGTGTGGCTGCGCAGGAACCAGAGACCGAAGCGGGTTTCCTCGACGTAACTGTCGCTCAGGTAATTCATGAGGCGTCCTGCGCGCAGAGTTGGGAAATCATCTTCAGCCGGCGCCGCGCTTCGCTGACGAACGGGTTGCGCTCGTCCCAGGCGTAACCGGCGAGGATCGAACAGATCATCCGGCGAATTTCCGCCTGGCTGTCCTCGTAGAAAATCACGTCCTGGAAGGTGCCGGCGTACCAGCCTTCGACGTAGCAGCGGAACGTGTCGACGCCGCGTTTCAACGGCTCGGCAAATTCGCTTTGCCAGTCCACCGTTTCACCCTGCAACTGACGGTGCAGCACACCAGCGGCCATGCTCGCCGAACGCATGGCGATGGTCACGCCGGAGGAGAACACCGGATCGAGGAATTCTGCGGCGTTGCCCAACAGCGCGAAGCCCGGGCCATGCAGGGTTTTCACATTGGCTGCGTAGCCGCCGAGGGTGCGCGCGGGAGTGTCCCAGATCGCGTTGTTCAGAACCCCGGCGAGGCTTGGCGTCTCGGCGATAAAACTGCGCAGGCAGGCATCCAGGTCGCTGTCGCGGCTCTGAAAGTGTTCCTCAGCCGCGACCACGCCCACCGAGCAGCGGCCGTTGCTGAACGGGATGGTCCAGAACCATACATCGCGATGCTCGGGATGGGTGGTGACAAGGATCTTTTCGCGGTCGAACGCAGGATTGTCGATGTGATCTTCAACGTGGGTGAACACCGCCTGGCGCACCGGGAAATTCGAAGGTGCTTCGAGGTCGAGCAAGCGCGACAACACGCGGCCGTAGCCGCTGGCGTCCAGGACGAAATCGGCTTCGACACGGTACTCGCTGCCGTCTTCGCGACGCACATCTAGGAGTGGTTTCGTCTGATCGAAATCGACGCTGACGATCGCATCGCCATAACGGATTTCCGCACCTTGCAATGCTGCTTGATCGGCCAGCAACTTGTCGAAATCGGCGCGCTGCACCTGGAACGTGGTCGGCTTGCCGGCGGTGAAAGTGTCGCCAAAATCGAAAGCGCTGTAGCGCTCGCCCCAGGCAAACGCCGCGCCGGTCTTGCGCTGGAAACCGGCGGCGTTGACAGCGTCGAGCATGCCGGCTTCTTCGACGAAATCCAGGCAGTGGCTGAGCAGGCTTTCGCCAATGGAGAAGCGCGGGAAGTGCTGGCGCTCGAGCACCAGCACATCGTGGCCCTTGCGCTTGAGCAGGGCAGCGGCGATAGCGCCGGACGGGCCGGCACCGATGATCACGACCTGACGGGATTCCATTTCAACGATTGGCACGTGAGCTCCGGGGCAAGGGACTGTTCAGATTCAGGGGCGCGCGATGCAGGCCGATCAGGGCCGGCAGCAGCGTCGCGATCAGGCCCATCAGCATCAGCGCGAAATACAGCGCCGGGGTGATGAGCTGTTGTTGCAATAGCAGATTGAGAAAGACGATTTCGCTCAGGCCGCGAATGTTCAGCAGCACGCTTTCGCGCCAGCGGCTGGCGCCAGCGAACGAGGCGCCCGCCCAACCGAGGCCGAGCCAGTTGCCCAGCAGTTTACTGGCAATCGGCAACAGCAGCAGCGCCGCCCACTGCCCGGCGTCGAGGCTGGCGAGGGCGCTGTGCACGTCGATCTGGACGATGCCGAACGTGAGGATCAGCGGGATCGCGATCCACGTCTGCAAGCGGCTCATCCAGCGTGCCGGCAACGGCAGCACCAACGGCACTTTCAGCAGCGCCATGCACAGCAGATAGCCGATGCCGAAAATCAGCGCGTTGAGTTTGTAATGCTCGGCCATCACCAGCAACGCGAAGAAGCCGAGGCTGTAGGTCAGCGGGCGACGCACGCGCAGCAGGTGCAAAAGCAGCGGCACGCCGGCCATGGCCACAGGCAGCAACAGGCTGCTCAAGTGCAGGCTGCCTTGGGCGAGGCCGAACAGCGTCCAGCAGGTCAGATCGATCAGGATCGCGGTTTGCACCAGCCGCCGCGTGGCAGTGGGCGGGTAATCAATGTGACGCAAATACAGGTACAACACCGGGATCGCCGTAATCGCGAAGACCAGTCCGATGGCCAGTGCGTTGAGCCACGGCTGCGCCGGCAGCAACCAATACGCGACCGCCAACCCGCAAGCGAACGGCACGGCAAAACTCGGCACAGCTATTTTCACGCTCTGGCGATCCAGACGCAGATCGATGACATCGCTGAGGATGTGCCCGAGCAGCAAGGCGAAGCTCAGGCTGTAGAGATCTTTCAGCCAGTGCGGCGCGATCAGTTGCGCGCCGCTGAGCTGCCAGCCCGGTTCGATCCAGAAATACATCAGCAACGGCAAACCGAAGCTCGCCAGCAGCAACTGACTGACGATCGGAATCAGGCCGAAGTGACGGCCGACCCGGGTCGCCAGGGCAAACAGCGCCAAGGCCAGCAACCAGAAGCCGAAGACCATCATGCGCTTGTCTCCGCAACCGGATCATGGCGCCCGGCCCACGGCGCGAGCATGAAGCTGAACGCCAGACCGAGGCTTACCGACAGGCCGAAATTACTCACCGCCGGCGTACTGGAGACCGCCAGCAGGCCGAACGACAGCCACGTCGTCACCGCTGCGAGCAAGGTGCCAAGCAGACTCACCGCCGCGCCGCCCACCTGTTCACGCATGAGGATTGCGTAATCGACGCTGATCGCCGTCACCAGCAACAGGCCGAACAGGCTGAACAAGGTCAGTGGCTGACCGAGCCAGCCAAGGCTGGCCAGACTGCACAGCGCCGCCAGCAGCGGCAGGGCGACGATACGCAGGGCGCCGGTCAGGCCGAACGGCAGCATCAGCACCAGCACGATCAACACGCAGGAGGCCAGTTTCAGTTCGGCGGCGCTGATCTGCGTGGCGGCGAACACTTTGTTCAGATCACCGAGGCGATCGACCAGCACCACGCCCGGCAAGTCGAGTGCCTGTACGCGCAACAACGACGGATTGTTCAAGCCCTGCAGGCTGGTCATCGCCGCAACGCCGTCTTCAGTCGGTCCAAGCCACAGTGTCCGATACGGCTCGCCGAGCGGGCCGGCCAGCGCGGCGTCAATGTCTTCGGCGGGCAGGGTCTGCAATTGCTGCAATTCGTTTTGCAACGCCGTCACCGGCACGCCGAGATTGAGCAGCGGTTGCCAGAACGACGGCAGCTTGTTCAGTGATTCGCGCACTTGCTGTTGCTGGCTCGGCGCGCTGACCAGTTGATCGAGGGCCAGATAGCCTTGCAGTTTGTCGAGGTTGACCAGTTGCTGCAGGCGCTCGCTCAGCGCTGCCTGGCGCTCAAGCAATTGCTCCTGATTGGCCGCGCGGATCAGGAAGAACTGGCTGGTCGGTTGATACCCGGTGATGCGCGCGATGGTCTGCGCTTCGTCGGTCAGATGCTGCGGCGCGCCGACCCATTGGCGGATATCGTTTTTGCTCTGCAACTGCATCAGACCGCCGACGCAGAAGGCGATCAGCAGGGCCAGCAGCGCGGGCGTGCGAATGCAACCGAGCAGCGCCTCACGCAGATGGATCAGGCGTTCGGCCAAGCGCAGCGGCCACTGCGCCGGGCGCAGTTGGACATTTTTCAGCAGCGCCGGCAGCAGGCACACTGCCGACAGATAGGCGCCGAGCAAGCCGGCAGCGGAGAACACGGCGATCTGCGTCAGCGCCGGGAACGGTGTCCAGGCCAGCGCCAGGTAGCCGATAACGCTGGTGATCAGGCTCAGGGTCAGCCCCGGCAAGGTCAGGCGCAGGGCCGGCCAGCTGCGCCAGGGCTTGAGGCTCCAGCTCTTGGATAGATAGTGCAGTGGGTAATCGACGGCAACGCCGATCAGACTCGAGCCGAGCACCAGCGTCATCACATGCATGTGACCGAACAGCGCCACGCAGGCCACCGCGCCGAACAGCATGCCGACCAGCACCGGGACGAACGCCAGCAACACGCCCCAACGGCGAAACGCCAACAGCAGCAACAGCAGAATGCCAACCGTCGCACCACCGCCGACCCAGGTCATTTCGCGGGTGGCTTGTTGCTGGCCGTTGGCGGCGTAGAGCAGGCCACTGGCGGCAAGCAACTGCACGTCGCTTTTCGCTGCCTGTTCACGGCTGTGCTGGAGCAGATCCGCGACTTGCAGCGGCAGGTTCATGTCGAAGGCGTTGCCGGTGGTGCGCGCACGCAGCATCACCCAGCTCTTGCCGTCGGCCTCGGCGACCAATGCGCCGCTGCCGATGTCCAGTTGCACCGCGCCGTGTTTCGGCTGGCTGTTCTGGATGCGTCCGGTCAGGCCCAGCCAATCGTCCTGGCTCGGCACCAGGGTAAAGCCGTTGAACGGGTCGAACAGCGCCTGCACCCGCTGCTGGATGAACGCGTCGGGGTGCTCGCTGAGTAGCTGCCGATCATCCGCCGAGAGCATCGCCAAACGCCCTTGCAGCAATTGCTTGCGCAGCGCCGGCAAGTCGGCTTGCAGATTCCATTGCACGGTTTCGAACAGACCGCTGGCCTGCCATTGTTCGCCCAGTTGCTGGGCCATGGTCAGCGCTTGCTGGCGATCGGCGTGGCCGACCAGCACCAGCATTTCGCGATTGAGCGGTTCTTGCATGCGCTGTTCGGCGCGCACTTCCAGCGCGTCTGGACTGGTCCCGGGTACCAGCTCCATGAGATTGGCCGACAGCGGCGCACCGTCGCGCCACTGCCAGGCAGCCAGCGCGACGACGGCCAGCAGCAGGCTCAGAAACAGCCAGGGCAGCTTGCGTTCACTCGGCAAAGTCATGTTGCTCCGCTTCGCTCAAGGGTTGCTCGGCCGTACTGTCCTGCATGCGCAGCAGGGTGCTGTCGCCCTGGGTTTCCAGCAGTGCGATGCTTTGCACCAGAGCACCGCCGTCAATATTGATCTGCTTGAACACTTGCTTGAGCAGCACCGAACGCGGCGTCAGGGTCAGTTGCCACTGCTGCGCCGTGCCGCTCAGGGCCAGTTCGAAATCCCGCTGCAAACCGCTGCTGTCACCTTGCAGTACGGCGAGGAACAAACGGTTCTGCTCGGCGCCGGCGCTCTTGTTCGGCAGCAGTTGCCAGCCGTTGGTGTCACGGCGGGCGATGCCATTGGCGGTGATGCGGTAATCCTGTTGCAGCGGAGTTTTCAACAGCCACAGCAGGCCATGATTTTTAGCGAGGACGAAGCTGCCCTTGCTGATCAGCGGCTGCGGCAGGGCGCGCAGGTGTTTTTCCTGGATGAACTGGCCGTGGATAACATCCGGTTTCGCCAGTTGCTCACTCAGTTGTTGCAGTTCGAAGGCATTGGCCCATGACGACACGGCCAGCAGCGTCAACGCGCCGAGGCTTCTGTAAAACACATTCATCGCAGCATCCTTTCCACGGCATCGGTGAAGACTTTGGGTGAAGCCAGTTGCATCTCGCGGCTGCTGACTTCGACAGCGACCTGCACGGAGCTTGCGCGGGTCAGGCGTTCGCCGGTCTGCAGGTCGCTGATCAGATAGTTGATCTTCAGACGGTTTTCCCACTCGACCAGACTGGCGCGCACGTTCAGCCGTTGGCCGAACACCGCGCTGCGCACGTAGCGCAGTTGCAGGTCGATGATCGGCCAGGCGTAACCCGACTCGACCATGTGCGTGTAGTTATGGCCGATCTTGTCCAGCAGCGCACAGCGCGCCACTTCGAGGTATTTGACGTAATGGCCGTGCCAGACCACGTGCATGGTGTCGACGTCGAAAAACGGCACGAGAATTTCGCTATCGGCATGAAGCACTCCGGCACTACGCATGCAGCCTCCAGTGTTGCGCGGCGATGCGTTGCAGGCACAGGCGCAGTTCGCCTTCCAGCGCGCGGTCTTCGATGACCGGCGGGAAGTCCTTGCCCAGCTCTTCGTGCATCGCTGCCAGTGCCGGCGGCAGCGGGCGCGCATCGGCGGCTTGAGCGCGCAGCCACACGCCCTGATTGGCGGCGAGCAGCGTGGCGGCGGCGACCTGTTCGGTCAGCTCCAGCACGCGAATCGCATCACGGGCGGCGATGGTGCCCATGCTCACCTTGTCCTGGTTGTGGCACTCGGTGGAGCGCGAGAACACGCTGGCCGGCATGGTGTTTTTCAGCGCTTCGGCGGTCCAGGCGCTGGTGCCGATCTGCACCGCTTTGAAGCCATGGTTGATCATCGCCCGATCGGCCGGGGCGCCGGAGAGGTTGCTCGGCAAGCCGTGGTTGTAGCGCTCGTCGACCAGCAACGCCAGTTGCCGATCGAGCAGATCGGCGACGTTGGCCACGAGGTTTTTCAGGCTGTCCATGGCGAACGCAATGTGCCCGCCGTAGAAGTGTCCGCCATGCAGAACGCGCTCGGCTTCGGCGTCGATGATCGGGTTGTCGTTGGCGCTGTTCAGCTCGGTCTCGATGAAGCCGCGCAGCCAGTTCAGGCTGTCGGCCAATACGCCGAGCACATGCGGCGCGCAACGCAGCGAATAACGATCCTGCAGGCGATGCAGTGGTGCGGTCGGCGCGTCGATCGCCAGATCCTTGCGCAGCCACGCGGCGACCTGCATCTGCCCCGGATGCGGCTTGGCGGCGAACAGGCGTTCGTCGAAGTGCTCCGGGTTGCCTTGCAGCGCGACGACGTTGAGCGCGGTGATGCGCGTGGCCAGTTGCAGCAGATAATCGGCGCGAGCGAAGGCGAGACAGGCGAGGCCGGTCATCACGGCGGTGCCGTTCATCAGCGCCAGCGCCTCTTTCGGGCGCAGCACCAGCGGCGTCCAACCGAGCTCGCGATGCACGTCGGCAGCCTGACGACGTTCGCCACGGAACATCACTTCACGCTCGCCGGACAGGGTTGCGGCGACATAGGACAGCGGCGTCAGATCGCCACTGGCACCCACCGAACCCTCTTCGGGAATCAACGGCAGGATGTCGTATTCGAGAAACGCGTGCAGACGCTCCAGCAGTTCGACGCGCACCCCGGAAACGCCGTGGCACAACGACTGCAAACGCGCCGCCAGCACCGCGCGGGTTGCCTGCGCGTCGAGCAGTTTGCCCAGGCCGCAACCATGAAAGGTGTAGAGATGACGCGGCAGCGCCTCGACGTGATGCAGCGGCACCGCGACCACGCAGGAATCGCCGTAACCGGTGGTGACCCCGTAGATCACGCCTTCCTTGTCCAGCAGCGAATCGAGAAACCGCGCGCCCTTGGCGATGCGCTCGCGATAGTCGGCGTCAGCCTGCAACTGCACGGGCGCCTGACGGTTGGCCAGGGCCAGCACGTCTTCGATGCGCAAAGGGCGTTCGCCGAAGGTTACCGGCTCATGGGTTGGCTTCGTCATCGGTCTTCCAGAAAGGGTAAAAGTTGAACCATTGCTGCGGGGCTTCGAGGCAATAGTGACTCAGGCGCTGCGCGTAGCGAGTGGCCCACTGATGAATGACCTGCTCGCGCTCGCGGCGTGTCCACACCACCGCGTCGGCGAACGGTTCGAGGGTCAGGCGATAGTGGCCGTCGGGTTGCTTGAGGCACATCAGCAGATTGACCGGACACTTGAGCAGGCCGGCCAGCAACCACGGGCCTTGTGGAAATGGCGCCGGATGGCCGAGAAAGTCCACCGTCACGCTGCGCCCGCCGTGCAGCGGCACGCGGTCGCCGGCAATCGCCAGCCACTCGCCGCGTTCCAGCCGTTCGTGCAGTTGCAGCATGATCACCGGGTCGAGTTCGCTGACCTGGATCAGGCGCAGATTGGTCGCCCCGGCCTCGCCAAGCAAGCGGTTGAATTGCTCGGCGTGCTTGGTGTGCACCAGCACGTTCATGGTGACCTTTTCGCCGATCTCCGCCAGCGCCCGGCAGACTTCGAGATTGCCCAGATGCGCGCCGACCAGCAGTTGCCCGCGACTGCCGCGCAACTGCTTGCGCAGCAGCGCCGGGTCGATGATTTCGATCTGCTCGATGCTCAACTTGCCGTTCCACACGTCGAGCTTGTCGAGCAGCGAATCGGCAAAGGTCATGAATTGGCCAAACACCCGCCAGTGGCTCGGGCGCAGGTCGTCGCGCCGGCTCCACGCGGCCAGCCGCTGCTGGTACTGCCAGGCACTGCGCCGGGCGATGCGGCCGAACAGGAAGAAATACAGGACGATGCCATAAAGCAACGGACTGAGCAGGCGGCGCCGAGGACTTTGGCGGCGAACGCGGTGAATTTCATCAGCAGGAAACTGCCGCGCTCTTCGCGGTCGGCCCAGTGCTTCTTGTCGACTTCTTCGCTCATGGTTTCCACCGCCGCCAGAGGATCAGCGGCCAACGCAGCAACATGCCGAAGAACAGCCGCGTGTGCATGCTGGAAATCAGCGCGTTGTCGTGGAACAGGCGAAAGTGCGATACACCGTCCAGCGGGTAATGCACGCTGGTCTGCAGCCAGCGCATCGGCTGATTGCGCCACGCCAGACGCACGAGAATGTCCGAGTCGAAATCCATGCGCTTGCCGACCTTGGCCGAGTCGATTACGGCCAGAGTCGGCGCCAGCGGATAGACGCGGAAGCCGCACATCGAATCGCGAATCTGCAACGACAGGGTGTTGATCCACACCATCACGTGGGTCAGGTAGCGCGCGTACAAACGCCCTTTCGGCACGCTCTCGTCGAACAGCGGATAGCCGCAGATCATCGCCTCGGGATGGGCGCGGGATTCGCCGACGAAGCGCGCGACGTCGTGCAAATCGTGCTGGCCGTCGGCATCGACCTGCAAAGCATGGCTGTAACCCAGACGCGAGGCTTCACGCAGACCAGTCATCACCGCGCCGCCCTTGCCCTGATTGGCTGTGAGACGCACCAGGAAAACCCTGTCGCGCTCGGCGAGTGCGTCGAGCACCCGTGCGCAGGACGGCTCGCTGGCATCGTCCACCAGAATGCACGGCAGACCTTGTGCGAGCAGGGCATCGACCACGGTCGTGATCGCGGTTTCGTGGTTGTACACCGGGATTACGGCGCAGGGGTTATGCATGGGCAGGCCCCAGGAGAATGCGTCCGCTGGAACACGTCGCCGTGTCGTTGCGATAAGCGAAATACAACTTGCCGCGCTCGGCATCGAAACGCAGATGCAACTGGATTTCATCACCCGGGCGCACCAGTTGCTGGAATTTCAGCACTTCCATTCCGGCAAACGCGCCGTCCAGCCTCAGCAACTGCCGACCCAGATTCAGCGCCCACTCCACCTGCACTACGCCGGGCAACACCGGTGCCTTGGGAAAGTGTCCGCTGAAGTAGGCCAGATCCGGCGGCACGCTGAGTTGCAGGCTCCACTCGCCGTCACTTGCACTTTGCTCCAGCACTTCGGGGGCTTTCGGCCGTGCGGCCAGCAGCAGCGCTTCGACGTCGGCTTGCGCCAGTTTGCCCTGGCTGTTCAACGGTATTTGCCGCAGCAGGCGCCAGCGCCGGGGCAGGGCGAGGGCTTCGCAATGTTGGCTCAGATGTTTGCGCAGGGTTTCGGTCAGGCCACGGCGGCCGTGCTCGCGCAGGGCGAACAGGCCCGATTCGCTGAGCACCAGCAGCGCACCGAGCGAGGCGCGGTTTTCCTGCACGACACCGAGGCGCGCCTCGGCGACCCAGTCATGGGCTGCCAAGGCTTGCTCGAGCATCGGCAACGAGATGCGTTTTTCTTCCAGTTTGACGATGCGGTCCAGTCGCCCCAGCAGTTCGAAGCGACCGTCGGCGGCGATGCGCGCGGCGTCGGCGCTGTGCTCGACATGGCCGGCAGGCAGGTAAGGCGAGGCGATCAGCAGGGCGCCGTCGCTGTCCTGGCTCAGCTCGACGCCGGCAAACGGCTGCCACAAAGACTCGCCCTGACGCCAGGCGATGCCGCCGGTTTCCGAGCTGCCGAGGATTTCCGTCGGCCATTGCTGCAAGCGCTGGTGCAGGCTTTGCGCCGCTTCCGGCGGCAACGCGCCCCCGGAGGAAAACACCCGGCGCACCGCGCTCAAGGCTTGCCAGTCGAGGTTGTCGCCCATGCGCTTGAGCAGCGCCGGGCTGGCAACCCAGGCGAAGGCCGGGTATTCGCGGCTGGCGCGCTGCAAGTCTTCGGAGAACGCCAGTTGCCGGCGCACCAACGGGCGCCCGGCGCACAAGGGCCACAACACGCGAAACAGCAGGCCATAGATGTGTTGCGTGGCGACACTGCCGATGATGCAGGCTTCACCGAGGTCTGCGCCCCACAATTGCTCCAGCGCTTCGACCTCGTTGGCCAATTGGCGCAGGGTCTTGTCGATGCGCTTGGGTTCGCCGCTGGAGCCGGAAGTGCACAGGCTCAGGTGGCATTGATCGAGATCCAGTTCTGCACCGGGCAGGCCGGGCTGAGTGAAGTCGTGCAACTGGGCGTCGTCCGGTTGATCGGTCAGCCATAGATCGACTTCCTGCGACCAGCGCTGACGCGTCTGCGCTTGCAGATCCGCCGGCAGCAACACGCTGACGCCGGCACGCCACGCGCCGAGCAGAGCGATGGCAAGGTCGGCGGCATCTTCCAGATGCACGGCCAGTCTTTTCACGCCTCGTCTTTGCAGACCCGCGGCGACGCTCAAGGCCTGCGCTCGCAGTTGCGTGTGATCGAGTGCCGGCGCCTGGCAGATCGCCCGTGCCGGCAGTGCCTTGAGCAACAGCTGCTCAAGTTTTATCCAATTCATGTACGGCCTCTTACCCGTTGTCGTATCAGCCATTCAATGGCAAACATCAGGCCGATCAATCCATAGGAGATCAGGCCGGTGTACAACATCCACCAATCCAGCGGCGCCCACAGGGTGAGGAGGGCGGCGCACAAACCGTTGCAGAAGAAAAACACGCTCCAGGCCAGCGTCACCTTGCGCGTATAGCGAATGGCAACCTGCGGCAGTTCTGGCTCGCGCAAGCGCGCCAGACGCTCGACCATTGGCGGGCCGTATTTCAGGCTGGCGCCGAACAGCACCAGCATGAATGCGCTGATCAGCACCGGGTACCAGCGCAGCAGCTGCGGGCTGTCGAACACCGCCAGCAGCAGGCAGAACACCATCGCCACGCACGCCATCCACAGGCTGCCGGGCTTGCGTTCGCCGGTCAGGGCGCGCGCCAGCCACAGGCTGCCCAGCAGCAGTGCAAATTGCCACGGGGCGAAATGCTCCATGCCGAAATACACCGCAAAGGGGTACATCAGACCGGCCAGCAGCAGGCCCAGGCCGATCAGTCGGCTCATGCGGCCGGTTGAACCAGACGGAACACCGCCTCGACCACGTCACCGACGGTGCGCACCGATTTGAACTCTTCGGCGGCGATTTTCTTGCCGGTCTGGCGTTTGATGTGATCGATCAGGTCGACCGCATCGATGCTGTCGATTTCCAGATCCTGATACAGATTGGCGTCCATGCTTACGCGGGCCGGATCCAGCTCGAACAGCTCGACCAGGGCATCGCGCAGGGTGTTGAAGATATCGTCACGAGTTTGCATGGTCCGGTCTCAAGCTGCCTGTTTTGCCGTGACGAATGCCGCAAGGCTGGCCACGTTGGTGAAATGGTTGCGAGTGTCTTTGGCATCGGCGTCGATCTTGATGCCGTATTTTTTCTGGATCGCCAGGCCCAGTTCGAGCGCGTCCACGGAGTCCAGGCCGAGGCCTTCGCCGAACAATGTCTGCTCGTCGCCGATGTCCTCGGGGCTGATGTCTTCGAGGCCCAAGGCGTCGATGATCAGCAGTTTGATGTCACGCACCAGGCTAGCGGTGTTCAGATCGCTCATCTGCGGCGAGCTCCTTAATGAAATAGTCATGCAAATAATCGTTGAGCTTGCGCGAGGCCTGCGGTGCGGGGCCTTGCGCGGCGAAGGTCTGTGGGTCTATATCGGCCCCCACGCGAAAACTGAAGTGCACGCGGCGATGGGGGATGCGATACCACGGCTCGGCTTTGGTCAGGGTGGTCGGGCTGACCTTGATGATCACCGGGGTAACGATTTTCGCACCGCGCAGGGCAATTGCCGCCGCGCCCCGATGAAAGGCCGGCGCCTGTCCCGGCTGGGTGCGCGTGCCTTCGGGGAAGATGATCAGGGTCTGGCCGTCCTGCAACGACTGCGCGGCTGCGTCGAGCATGTCCATGCTGCCGTCGTTGCTGATGTACTCGGTACGGCGCAGCGGGCCACGGGTGAACGGGTTTTCCCAGAGGGTTTTCTTCACTACGCAATTGGCGTGGCGCACCAGACCGATGAGAAACACCACATCGATCAGCGACGGGTGGTTGGCGATGATCATCTGCCCCGGCTTACCGAGGCGCTCGGCACCCTCGATGTCGTAAGTGAGCACGCCGGTGCGGGCCATGAAACGCACGAAAAACCAGAACAACCGACTGACCGTACGCCGCGCGCGCAGGCGATGGACCAGCGCGTCACCGGGCAGGCAGCCGAGCAGCGGAAATACCAGCAGGCGCAGACACAGCCCGCCGAGCCCGAACAAGGCGAAGCTCGCAGCAGTGGCCAGCAGGCGCCAGTAGTAGGCGTCGCGGTGTTTGGCGGTCACGGGTTGCGATGCCAGGTCCATACACGATTTTTCCACGCATGTTGGCAGTCAGGTTGCTGGCCGAGCAGGGTTCGCAGCAGGTTGAGCGCGTGCGGCCAGTGCGCGTTGGACCGGGTTTCGGTGCTGCTGTTCAGGGTCAGCCGCCAGTCGGTACCGGGCGTGAGCAATAAACCCAGCGCGTAAGGGAACGGCACGTCATCGACCCACTGCGAGTACGCCTCGGGCGGTTGCTCTTCGGTGATCACCAGCAGCACGGCCGGGGCGCCTTCATCAAGCAGTGCCGCTGCTTCGAGCATGCCGTGTTCAAGGCCGTCGCCAGCAGCGGCGAGGGCGGTCATTTCGCTGGTTTCGCCGCGCATGATCGACCACAAACCGATGATTGCGTTATGCACTGAAAGGCTGAATTGGGTCGGCGACAAGGGCTGTTCGGTGGCCAGATCGCGGAGGATTTCAAACGTGCGTGGGGTTTCGCCGTGCCGCGAGACGAACACCAGCGGCAAATGGTCCCGGCCTTCGGCCAGCGGCCAGCCAACGCTGAAGGCCATCCGCGCCAGGCGGCTGAGGCGACGGCGTTGCATGGCCGGCAGAAACGACACATCGGGCGCGGCATCACTGCTCTGCAGCACGACCGGTTGTCGGCTCCAGGCCTGCCAGGCGTCCACGCTGTCGAGCCCCGGGGCCCACGCGCGCCATTGGGCGATGTTGAAGTTGATCACGGACATTCATCCCGCCCCTGCGGGCTTTCGTTGACGCGTTGAGTCGCCAGCGCCGCAGCAGGCTTGGCTTGGCGCAGGGCGCCGGGTGGCGCGCATTATCCCGGTGCGACGGGTGTGTAGCAAATGTTGGTTACATTTTGCCCAACAAAATGTACCGAGCGGTTCGCTGCATGGCTATCACTTGGCCATTATCCAGGTTTGACACGGCGTGTCTGTCAGGTGTCTCTGGGATGGCTGGCGGTTTTTTCCATGCCTGGGCGTCGATTTTTACACCGGACGACGTAGTCCATGTCCGTGAAGGTAGCGAAGCGCGGTCACCGCCAACTACACTCGGTCATTCTTTGATACACGGAGGTTTGGTCATGCGGCGCGTGGTGTTCAATCAGAAAGGTGGCGTGGGCAAATCCAGCATCGCCTGCAATCTGGCGGCGGTCAGCGCCAGCGAGGGTTATCGCACGTTGTTGGTCGACCTCGATGCCCAGGCCAATTCCACTCAGTATCTGACCGGGCTCACCGGCGATGACATTCCGATGGGCATCGCCGATTTCTTCAAACAGACCCTGTCTTCAGGGCCGTTCTCGAAAAAGAATCAGGCGGACATCTACGAAACTCCGTTCGACAACCTGCACATCATTACCGCCACCGCCGAACTGGCCGACCTGCAGCCCAAGCTAGAGGCGAAACACAAGATCAACAAGCTGCGCAAGTTGCTGGACGAATTGTCCGAGGACTACGACCGAATCTATCTCGACACCCCGCCTGCGTTGAATTTCTACGCGGTATCGGCGCTGATTGCCGCGGATCGAGTATTGATCCCCTTTGACTGCGACAGCTTTTCACGTCAGGCCCTGTACGGACTGATCGCCGAGATCGAAGAGTTGAAGGATGACCACAACGAAGGGTTGGAAGTCGAAGGCATTGTGGTCAATCAGTTTCAGGCGCGGGCCAGCCTGCCACAGCAGATGCTCGACGAGTTGATCGCCGAAGGCTTGCCGGTATTACCGGTGTATCTGAGCAGTTCGGTGCGCATGCGCGAGTCGCACCAGGCCAGCATGCCGCTGATCCACCTCGATCCACGGCACAAGCTGACCCAGCAGTTTGTGGAACTGCACAATCTGCTGGAAGACCACTGATTCCCCGACTCACACGCAAATTCTGTGGGAGCGAGCCTGCTCGCGAAGAGGCCGGCACATTCAACATCGGCGCTGAATGATCGACCGCCTTCGCGAGCAGGCTCGCTCCCACAGGGTGGTCTGTGTTGGGTCAGATGCCTTGGCTACGCAGCCATGCCATCAACTGCGGCAATGGCAACGCACCGCTCTGTCGCGCCACTTCCCTGCCGTTTTTAAACAGAATCAGGCTCGGAATCGAGCGAATCCCCAACTGCGCCGACAACTGCTGATTCGCTTCGCTGTCGAGCTTGGCCAGCCGACACTTGCCCGCGAGCTGCGCCGCAGCCTGTTCGAACACCGGCGCGAACGACTTGCACGGCCCGCACCAGTCCGCCCAGACATCCACCAGTAACGGCAGATCGCCCTTGGTCTGACTGGCGTAATCGCCCTGCTTGAGTTCGAAGGGTTTGCTCAACAACACCGCAGACTTGCAGCGCCCGCATTTGGGCTGGTCAGCCAGGCGCTCGGCGGGGATGCGGTTGAGGCCGTTGCAGGTGGGGCAGGGGATGAGGAGTGGGGTGGTCATGATTGGTTCTCTGATAGGCAGTCTATAGAACTGATTTGGAGTCGATCTGCCAACTTATCAATGTCGCAACTGCTCACATTTTTCTCAAAACCGTTCCGGGATCGATGGCTAGTCTGAAGACCAATTCGGCGTTTACGCTTGTCGTGAGGAGATCGCTTTGTCTTTATCTGCGTGCTACTTTTGTTGCACTAATCCAGGAATCGATGATTCCTATGCATCAAATCGGAGCGACATAATGTCCGTAACTTCCAAGATACGCCGCCAAGGCGGCGCTGCCGTCATTACGATTCCGCCCACGCTTCTAAAGTTGTTGCATCTGGAGGTTGGCGCACAGCTAGAGCTGAATGTGGTCGATGGCGAACTGATTGCTCGTCCAGCCGTAGCCGCTACGCGTAAGCGTTATAGTTTGTCAGAGCTACTCGAAGGCGCAGAAGAATTGCAGAAACTTAACGCCCAGACTAGCGAGACTCTTGAAGGTGATTCTGTCGGCCGGGAGCTAGGTTGATGGTGCGCCGACAGCCCCCTCAGCGGGGTGACGTTTACTGGATTGATCCAAACCCAGTGGCGGGGCGGGAGATGATGAACAGACATCGCTTTGTGGTGATTACGCCCAGAGAGATCAACGCATTGGGCGTGAGCATGACGGTGCCTGTTACTAGCGGTGGGAATTTCAGCCGGAATATGGGTTTGGCGGTCGCCATTACTGGCCACGAAACCAATGGTGTAGCGGTGTGTAATCAGGTTCGCAGTTTTGACATAGAACAACAGGTACGAGACGGCACGGCCAAATTCATCGAGCGACTGGATGACGTGACAATGTCTGACATCGTCGACCGTGTAATCAGTGCAATCGACCCGCTAAGCTGAAGCGCCTACGAAGAACAACTGATCTCCAAATGCTTGCCCCACTCCGGTGGCCGCTCGGCGTAACCTTCCATCCCCGGCTGCTCCTCAAACGGTTTGTTCAGCACCGCATGCAGTCGGCGTACCTCGGCATAATCCCCTTGTTCCGCCGCATCAATAGCCTTTTGCGCCAGATAATTGCGCAGGATGTACAGCGGATTCACCGCGTGCATCCGCGCTCGGCGCTGCTCTTGATCGGCGTAGCCATCGCGGGCAACCCGGGCGATGTAGCGCTCGCCCCAAGCATCAAAACCTTTGATGTCGACGAAATCATCACGCAAGCGGGCGACTGCCTGCTCAGGTGAGTCTTCGCCAAGTCGGCGGAAGAACAGCGTGTAGTCGACGCCGCTGTTCTGCATCAGTTGCAACAGGTCTTCCAGCAGCTTCTGGTCATCGTCTTCGGCAGTGGTGAAGCCGAAGCGGCGGCGCATCAGGTCGAGGTAATGCGCCTGGAACAGCGGCAGGTACAGGCCAAGGGTTTCGCGCAGGGCTTCGACGCTGATGAACGGCGTCAGTGCCTGGGCGAGGGCGCTGAGGTTCCACTGGCCCACCGGCACCTGATTGCTGAACGAGTAGCGGCCCTGATCATCGGAGTGATTGCAGATGAAATGCGCGTCGAAGTCATCGAGGAAGGCGAACGGGCCGAAGTCGAAGGTGATGCCGAGGATCGACATGTTGTCGGTGTTCATCACTCCATGGCAGAAGCCATAAGCCTGCCACTTGGCGATCAGCTCGGCGTTGCGCTCGACGATCTCGCGGAACATCGCCAGATACGGTTCCGGTTGTTCCAGGCATTCGGGAAAGTGCATCGCCAGCACATGCTCACCAAGCTGTTTCTGCTGCTCGGGGCGCTTGGTGTAGTAGAAATATTCGAAGTGGCCGAAGCGGATATGGCTCGGCGCCAGACGCAGCACCATCGCCGCGCGTTCCTGCTTTTCCCGCCAGACGGGCGTGTCGGAGCCAATCACGCAGGCGGCCCGCGAAGACGGGATGTTCAGCGCGTACAGCGCTTCGGAAGCGAGAAACTCGCGAATCGATGAGCGCAGCACCGCGCGACCATCGCCCATGCGCGAAAAGGGCGTTTGCCCGGCGCCCTTGAGGTGCAGGTCCCAGTGCTCACCAGCGTTGTTGTACACCTCGCCCAGCAGCAGGCCGCGCCCGTCACCCAGTTGCGGGGTATAACCGCCGAACTGATGCCCGGCATACACCATCGCCCGTGGCTCGGCGTCGGCCCACAGCTTGTGGCCGCCAAACAGTTGCGCGAATTCTTCGGTTTCGGCGCTGGCCGCATCGAGATCGAGCAAGGCCAGAGCGGCCGGGCTGGCGACCACCAGACGCGGATTGTCGATCGGTTCGGGCAGCACGTGCGCGGAGAACGCGTCGCCCAGGCGGGCAAAGCGGTTGTCGAAAGTCAGTTCGTCGAGGGCTTTCACGGGCCGGCTCCAGCAGAATGTCCGAGCATTCTGCTGGGACCATGTCGGTTAGTCGAGTTTGCTCGGTGGCGGTTCCGGCAACGGTTTCTGCCCGTCGACGATCGGCACGATGGTTTTGTTCTCGGGTTCCACAGGCACCATCTTGTATTCCTGGCCGTGCAGGTTCTTCAGGTAAACCTCCATCTGCCGGAACGAGATGTTGATGTGCTGCTTCTTGAACTCGCGATTGATGAAGCGGTTGACCTCATCCAGCACCGGGTTGCGGTCACCGAGATCGCGCACATGCATGCGCAGTTCGTGGTCGAGGGTGCTTTCGCCGAAGTTGAGGAAGTACACGTGTGGCTCAGGTTCTTTGAGCACGCGCGGATTCTCCCGAGCCGCTTTGAGCAGCAACTCCTTGACCAGATCCAGATCCGAGCCGTAGTCGACGCCGAGTTTCAGCGTGACGCGGGTGATGGTGTCGGTCAGCGACCAGTTGATCAATTGCCCGGTAATGAACGTTTTGTTCGGGACAATGATGTCCTTGCGGTCAAAGTCGGTGATGGTGGTGGCGCGGATGCGGATCTTGCTCACCGTACCCGAGAGGTTGCCGATGGTGATGGTGTCGCCGATCCGCACCGGGCGTTCGAAGAGGATCATGATGCCGGAGATAAAGTTGGCGAAGATCTCCTGCATACCGAAACCGAGGCCCACCGACAGCGCCGCCACCAGCCACTGCAACTTGTCCCAACTGACGCCGAGGGTCGACAGGGTGGTGACGAAACCGACGCCGGCAATCACGTAGGACAGCAGCGTGGTTGTCGCATAAGCGCTGCCCTGCGCCAGATTGAGCTTGGACAGCACGAACACTTCGAGCAGACCGGGCAAGTTGCGCGCCAGCGCGAAGGTGATGCCGATGATGATCAGCGCGCCGAGCATGTCGCCGATGCTGATCGGCACCATGCTCATGTTGGCGCCGGTGCCGCTGGTGTATTCGTAGAGGGTGATGTTGTCCAGATACGAGAACACCGAAATCAGGTCCGACCAGACCCAGTACAGCGCTGCGATGAAACCGCCGAGCAGGGCCAGGCGGATCAGGCGCAGGGACTGTTCGTTGACCTTTTCGATGTCCAGGGTTGGCTCTTCGATCACCGCTTCGCCGTCGCCGGCCTCTTTCGCCGCCTGCCGTTTGGCCAGCGCGCGCTGGTAAGCCAGGCGCCGCGCGGCAACGCTCAGGCCCCGCACGAAGGTGGCCTCGATCACCAGCCAGAACATCAGCAGGTACAGGGTATTGATCAAGCGGTCGCTGAGTTTCAGCGCGGTGTAGTAGTAGCCGAAGCACACCGCGACAAACAGGGCGATCGGCAGCAGGGTGAACATCACTCCGACGGCTTTGCGGAACAGCGAGGCATTCTGGTGCGTCGGGCTGCTGATCAGCAGGCGACTGAGCAGCCACGCCATCAAGGCGTAGCAGGTCAGCACCACCGGCATGCCGAGTACGTCATCGGCCAGCGCCGCCGGTTGCAATTCGGCAACGGCCACCACAGCCACCAGCGCCATGACCACCAGACCCAATCGACGCACCCACCCCTGAAGGAACTCGACCTGCGGTTTCTCCCAGCGGAAGTGCAATTCCGCCACGCCACCGGGCGCAAGAATCCGGTAAGCGGTGTAAAAGACCAGCCAGGCCTGACCCATCTGCAACAGCGCCGCGCCCATGTTGGCGTTCTGCCCGCGCGCGTCGATCTGCAAGGCCAGGCCGCACAGCGCCAGACCCAGCGCTACCGGCATCGCCAGCAGGATGTTGATCAGAATCGCCTGCGGTGTGTGCCATTGGCTGTCGCGCTTGAAGTGGCCGATGTCCTGGTGAACCTTGTTGAGTCGTCCGTACAGGGCCTTGCGGCGCCACAACAGGGCGCCGATCAGCAGCGCCAATGGCAGGAACAGCAATGGCCGCTGGGTCAGGCCGTCAGCCAGTTCGCTCAGGCTCGACGCCCACGGCAGGGTGTTGACCTGTCGCTCGAGACGCTCGGGCACACCGCGCATCCATTCCACGTCCAGCGGTTTGTTGCTGGGGATCCAGAACATCTGTTCGTCGAGGGTCGCGCGCAGGCTTTGCGCGGTGCTCAGCAGTTGTTTCTGATTGAGCTGCAGGGTGATCGATTCGTTGAGCATCGCGCTCAACTCGCGGTTCAGCCGCTCGAGCAGATCAGCGCGGGTGTTGGCCAGATCGAGCAGGCTCTTGCGCAATTGCGGGGTGACCTGCTCCGGCGGCTGCGTGGCCAGCAGATTGTCGACGTAGGTCGCCGGGTTGCTCAGCAGCTCCCGCTGCTGGCTGACATCGAACTGATACAGGCGAATATCGGCAATCTGGTCGGCGAGGTCGCGGTCGACCTTCAAGTGCGGCAGCGCCTGCTTCTGTTTGTAGAGGATTTTCGACAGCAGCAGGCTGCCCTTGAGCACATTGATTTGCTCGTCCAGTGCCGAATCGCTCTGGGTCAGGGTGTCGAGTTGCTGTTTGGTCTGCAGGTTCTGCTGCGTGACTTCGTTGAGACGGTCGGTGCTCTTGAGCAAATAGTCGGAAAGCTTGAGGTTGGTCGCGCTCTCGCTCGCCAGCAGGCTGCTGCCGCCGGCCTTCTGCGCTTCGATCGATTGCTGGGTAACGGTTTCCTGCGACTGCGCCAGACGTTTCTGGTTGATCAGGGTTTGCAGTTCCTGGATCTCGCGGTCGAGGCGATCGGATTTCTCCGAGAGCAAATCGTGTTGGGCATTGCCCAGATCCTGCAACTGGGTGTTGCCGGCCAGTTCCTGGCGGCGCAGTGGAATCAGCGCATTGAGTGCGGCCAGTTCGGCGTTCAACTGGTCGCGCTGTTCGGCGGTGACCGTTTTGCCGGTGTCCTTGCCGGATTTGAGGATGGTGTTGATCTGCTGGATGCGCGTCTGGCTGGCGGAAATTTCCGCCTGAGCGCGCTCGGGGCGAGTCTGGGCGGTGATGATCAGGCTGTTGGCTTCGGCCAGGGCTTTTTGCAGATCGCTCTGCTGGGTCGAGCGATCGGTAAGGATCTGCTCCAGTTGCTGAATCGACTCCTTCGGAAAACGCTGCGCGACCGGCACTGGGGCGGTGGCCTTGAGGCGGCTGAGTTCGCGAGTGTTTTCAATCGTCTGCTTCGGCGCGTTGGCCAGCTGACGCTTGAGATCGATCAGTTTCTGCTCGTAATCACGCTGGTTGTTCAGCTGATTGAGGGTGTTCTGCAGCACGGTCTGCAGGGTCTTCTTGTCGGCGTCCGGCAGTTTGCTGTCGGCCAGCTTGTCGAGGCTGGCCTGCACGGCATCGCTGGACGGTGGTTCGGCAGCATGCAGCGGGCCGACGACAAGACTGAGGCCCAGCAGGGCCGCGGCGAAAAAGGAGCGCAGGGTAGGCATAGAGACCGGTCAAGCAAGTGAGAGTGGAGGCAGTTTAGAGGAAGAGCCCGGGGCCCGGGCGACTTCCTTCGGGGAATCTGACGCCCACTTTGCCGATCTTGTTCCCGTCCATGACCGCGACCGTCCAGTGGGTGTTGTTCCACTCCACCTGGTCGCCGACGATGGGAGCACCCCCGACTTTTTGCGCAATGAACGCGCCCAGGGTCATGTCCGGATCGATGCCTTCGGCCGGCAAGCCATACAGCGCTGCAACCGCTTTAAGCTGGGCGTCTCCTTCGAGCACGAAGTCGCCGAAGAAACGCAGATCGAGGCCGCGTTGCGGTGCCTGGCTGAACAGTTTGCCGAGAGCCGGCAAGTTGTGTTCATGGCCAATAACACACAGCAAATCATCGACTTCCAGCACCGTACTACCCGACGGATGGAGCAGTTGCTGGCCACGAAACAGCGCCGCGATGCGTGTGCCTTCGGGCATTTTCAGCTCACGCAGGGGCGAGCCGATGCACCATTTCTCCGCGCCGAGCTTGTAAACGAACAGCTCCCACTCGCTGGTGACGTGCACTTCCAGTGCCGCCCGGGAAATCGGCGCGGGTTCCGGCGGCACCGTCACCTTGAGCAGCTTGGCCACCCACGGCAGGCTCGTGCCCTGCACCAGCAACGAAACCAACACGATGAAGAACGCCAGATTGAAGTAGAGCTGCGCTTGCGGCAGCCCGGCCATCAGCGGGAACACCGCGAGAATGATCGGCACCGCGCCGCGCAGGCCGACCCAGGAAATAAAGGCTTTTTCACGACCGTGGAAGGCCTTGAACGGCAGCAGGCCGACCATCACCGACAGCGGCCGCGCGAACAGGATCATCCACAGCGCCAGACCGAGGGCGGGCAGGGCGATCGGCAGCAGATCGTGGGGCGTGACCAGCAGGCCCAGCACCAGGAACATGCCGATCTGCGCCAGCCAGGCCATGCCGTCGAGCATGTGCAGAATGCCGTGGCGGCTGCGCACCGGGCGGTTGCCGATCACCAGGCCGCACAGATAGACAGCGAGGAAGCCGCTGCCATGCAAGGCGTTGGTCAGCGCGAACACCACCAGACCGCCAGCAATGATCAGGATCGGATAGAGCCCAGCGGCGAGATTGATGCGGTTGACCAGTTGCAGCATCACCCAGCCGCCGCCCAGACCGATCACGCCACCGATGCCGAATTCGCGGATCAGGTGGGTCAGCAGACTCCAGTGCAATCCGGTTTCGCCGCTGGCGAGCATGTCGATCAGGGTGACGGTGAGAAACACCGCCATCGGGTCGTTGCTGCCGGATTCGATTTCCAGACTGGCGCTGACCCGTTCGTTGAGGCCTTTGCCGCCGAGCAGCGAGAACACCGCAGCGGCGTCGGTCGAGCCGACGATGGCGCCGATCAGCAGGCCCTGAATCAGATTGAGGTCGAACAGCCACGCAGCGGCCATGCCGGTCAGCCCGGTGGTAATCAACACCCCGACCGTGGCCAGCGACAGCGCCGGCCACAAGGCCACGCGGAAACTCGACACCCGCGTACGCAAGCCGCCGTCGAGCAGGATCACTGCCAGGGCGAGGTTGCCGACCAGATAGGCCGTCGGGTAGTTATCGAAAATGATACCGCCACCATCGACCCCGGCAGCCATGCCGACCGCGAGAATGATGACCAGAATCGGAATGCCGAGACGTGAAGAAAGAGAACTGACAAGAATGCTTGCGCCTACCAGCAACGCGCCGATCAAGAACAGGCTGTTGATGGTCGTCGCATTCAAAGGCAGTACTCCAGAAGCGTAAAGACGAGGCACAAACTGACCATGCAGTCTGCGTGCCAGCGATTCTAACCTGTTGAAATGTGATGCTGTCAAAAAGCTTTTCTGCAGAATCACCCTGAAAATGCGGCGAGTGATGACTGTGGCGAGGGGATTTATCCCCGTTCGGCGGCGCAGCCGTCGTTAAACCGCTGTACGCGGTTCCTCAGATGAAACCGCATACGCTGCTTCTGGGGCGGCTTCGCCACGCAACGGGGATAAATCCCCTCGCCACAGGGGAAGCTCCAGCGAGGTGTGTTACAGGCTGAACCGCCCAACCATGTTGTTCAGATCCAGTGCCAAGCGCGACAGCTCATTGCTCGCCGCGCTGGTCTGATTGGCACCGGTCGCCGATTGCACCGACAGATCGCGGATGTTGACCAGATTGCGATCGACTTCCCGCGCCACCTGCGCCTGCTCTTCGGCGGCGCTGGCGATGACCAGGTTGCGCTCGTTGATTTCGACGATGGCGCTGTTGATCGTGTCCAGCGACATCCCGGCACCACGGGCGATATTCAAGGTCGATTCGGCGCGCTCGGTGCTGTTGCGCATCGAATCCACGGCGTGTTCGGTGCCGCTCTGGATGCTGCCGATCATGCGTTCGATTTCGCTGGTCGACTGCTGGGTGCGATGGGCCAGGGCGCGCACTTCGTCCGCCACTACGGCGAAACCACGACCGGCCTCACCGGCACGGGCCGCTTCGATCGCTGCGTTCAATGCGAGGAGGTTGGTCTGGTCGGCGAGGCCACGAATCACGTCGAGCACCTTGCCGATGTCGCGGGATTCATTGGCCAGGTCGCCGATCAGCGACGCGGTGCTCTGCACATCGGCGCTCATGCGTTCGATGGCGCTGACGGTTTCCTGCACCAGATCACGGCCGTCGCCCGCCGAAGTGGTGGCGTTTTTCGAGGCTTCCGAAGTGCTGACCGCATTGCGCGCGACTTCTTCGACAGCGCTGGTCATCTCATTGACCGCGGTGGCGGCCTGCTCGATTTCGTTGTTCTGCTGGGTCAGGCCGCGAGCACTTTCATCGGTGACGCTGTTCAGCTCTTCCGCAGCAGACGCAAGCTGTGTGGCCGAACCGGAGATACGCTGCAGGGTGTCGCGCAGCTTCGATTGCATCTTCGCCATCGCCGCCAGCAGGCGCCCGGCTTCATCTTCGCCATCGACATGGATCGGCTGGGTGAGGTTGCCTTCGGCGATGGTTTCCGCCGCCTCGAGTGCCTTGGAAATCGGCTTGGTAATGCTCACGGTCAGCAACCAGGCGAACAGCAGGGTCAGGCCGCTGGCGATCACCAGCAGGGTCACCACCAGATTGAACGACAGCGAGTACTGATCCTTCGCGCCCTGGTCGGTTTCGGCGATCTGCTGGGTGTTGATATCCAGCAAGCGCGCCAGCGCGGTATTCACCGCTTCCGAATTGCTCAGCAAATCGCTGTTGAGCATCTGCCGCAACTCGTCGATCTGATTGTTGCGCGACAGGGTTTTCATACGCTCTTCGAGCTGACGGTACTGCGCCAGCAATTGCACGTACTGATCGTACGCCGCACGTTCCTGCGGGCCTTCGATCAGTGGCTCATACGCGCGTTGCGCATCGGCGATCTGGCGGTTGCGCATGTCGAACAGTTCGATGGTTTTCTGCTGCACGTCGGGTTCGCGGTTGATCAGCAAACGATAGGACAGCACGCGCAGGCGCAGGGTCAGCTGGGTGAATTCGTCGAGGGCCTTGATCGATGGCACGCTGGCGGTAGCGATGTCTTCGCCGGCCGCGCGGATCTTGCTCATCTGGTTCAGCGCAAACACGCCGAGGATCAACATCAGGCCGCCGATCAGGGCGAAGCCGGTGAACGCCCGTGGGGCGATGTTCATATTGCGAAGGGACATGGGCGGATACCGAAAAGGGCCGCATCCATGCGGGCTGAGACTGCTGTATGGGTGACTTATCGGTCATACGACTAAAGTCTTGAGGTGGTGTGCGTATTTGTCGCAGAGGGGCTTGAGCGACGAAGTGCAGGAACCAGATCGACCAATCACAGTCTTTTAAACTCGCGAGAAGCTTCGCCACCCAGGAAAATCAAGGCCTTGCGCCGGTTTAACCCTGGCATCCGTGGTGACTTTTCTTTATCGTACGCGCCCTTTGAAAAACGCTTGGAAGATCAAAATGTTGGAAGCATCCCTCAGCCAATTGGAACAGCTCGTCAGCGACCTGGTGCAACAGAACCAGACCTTGCTGCAGACCAACCAGACCCTGTCCACGGAACTGGCCCAGGCCAAGGATGAAAACGAAAACCTGCAACTGAACCTGATGGAGCAGGAAGAAAAACACGGCGCCACCGCCGCGCGCATTCAGGCGCTGGTTGATCGCGTCAATGCCGGTCCTGTCAGCGCATGAACCACGGCACAGCAGGGGTAAAAGTCATCTCCATTCTCGGCGAGGACTATTCGATCAAGGCACCGGCCGGGGAAGAACAGACCCTGCTGGACGCGGCGATGATGCTCAAGGCAGCGCTGGAAGACACCAAGCGCAAATACCCGACGCTGATCGGCGATCGTTTGCTGGTGCTCGCGGCGATGAATCTGTGCTCGCAGCAGATCGAAATGAAGAAGCAGCACAAAGAAGAACTCGAGCGTTATCAAGAGCAAGTCAGCGCCACGGTCGAGACGATTGCCAAGACCATCAGCCAGGGCTGACGAGGTTGCGCACAACCAGGGAATAGATTGTCGGTTGGCTTGTATACAATCGGCACGGCTGTTGCAGTGTTTCGGCCACTTATTCCTTGGGGGTGCTCCATGCAGTGGTGGCGACGCAGTATTCAGTGGCAGTTGATTCTTGGTATGGGCGCGGCCCTGCTGATCAGCATCGTGATTGTGGTTGGCATTTATACCCTGGTGGTCAACCGCCTCGCCCAGAGCTATCTGGTCGAACAAGCGTTGCCGTCGAGCATTGAAGCGACCCGCAACGACATCGAGCGGATCCTCGTACAACCTCTCACCGCCGCCAAGGACATCGCCAGCAACAGCATGGTGCGTGACTGGTTGGCGACAGGCGAGGACAGCAGCAAAACTGCGCTCTTCGCGCAGTATCTGGAAGGCATCCGTGCTGAACACAAAGCTTTCACCGCGCTGATCATCGGCACCGAATCCAACCACTACATCACCGAAAAAGGCCTGGATCGAACCCTCAGTCGCGCGAAACCGGCCGATGCCTGGTTCTATTCCTTTCTCGACAGCAATCAGCCGCGCACCCTCAATATCGACAACGATGGCGCCACTGGCGAGCTGGCCCTGTTCATCGATCTGAAGGTCGAGCAGGCCGGCAAAGTCGTCGGTGTCGCCGGGCTGGGGCTGAGCATGAAAGAGCTGTCGGAGCTGATTCACAACTTCAGCTTTGGCGAGCGCGGCAAGGTCTATCTGGTGCGTTCCGACGGTTTGATTCAGGTCCATCCTGAGGCGCAGTTCAGCGGCAAGCGCACCTTGACCGAGCAGATCGGCGGCAACGCAGCGCAAGCGGTGATGGGGCATAAATCCGCAGTGAATAGCAGCTTCCAGCGCGATGGCGAGGATTTCCTCGCGTTCAGCCTGCCGCTGCGTGATCTCGGCTGGACGCTGGTGGCCGAAGTGCCGCAATCGCAGATCTACGCCGAAGCACGCCAAGCGATGTGGATGAGTGGCGGCATCGGAGTGGTGGTGGCGTTGCTTTGCCTGGCGTTGGTGGTATGGCTGGCGCGGGGTCTGGTGCGACCGATTCGACAAGTAACACGGGCGCTGGTGGCCATCGGTAGCGGTGGTGGAGATTTGACCCACCGGTTAGATTCCAGCCGCGCCGATGAGCTGGGTGACCTGGCGCGCGGCTTCAACCGTTTTCTCGACAGCCAGCGCGCGATGATCGGCGAAGTGCTGACCACCAGCGAGCGTTTGCGTACGGCCGTGGGGCAAGTGGCGAAGGTGGTGGACAACACCGCCGAGCGTTCGGGCCGGCAGCAGGAAATGACCGACATGGTCGCTACGGCAGTTCACGAAATGGGCCTGACGGTGCAGGAAATCGCGCAGAACGCCGGCAATGCCGCGCTCGCTTCGCAAACGGCCCGTGATGAAGCGCTACAGGCGCGGGAAGTGGTCGGTGGCTCGATCCGTCATATCGAAAGCATGTCCGATGAGATCGGGGTGGCGGCAGGGGCGGTGGGTGAGCTGGCGCAGCAAGTGGCGTCGATCGATTCGGTGCTGGCGGTGATTCGTGGCGTTTCCGAACAGACCAATCTGCTCGCACTCAACGCCGCCATCGAAGCCGCCCGCGCTGGCGACATGGGCCGTGGCTTCGCGGTGGTCGCCGATGAAGTGCGCACCCTTGCGCGCCGAACCCAGGCCTCGACCGATGAGATCCAGCTGATGATCGGCAGCCTCAAGCAAGGCGCGGAGAACGCCGTGTCTTCGATGCGCACCGGCCAGGCCGCGACGGGTACCGGGGTTGAATCGAGCCAGCGCACCGGTGCGTCGCTGACGGCGATCACCGGCCAGGTTGAGCGCATCAGTGACATGAACCATCAGGTAGCGACCGCGACCGAGGAGCAGTCCGCGGTGACTGAAGAGATCAACCGCAACGTGCAGGGAATTTCCGATCTGGCGCGGGCGACGGCGGGGGAGGTTCGTGCGTGTCGTGAGGATTGTCAGATGTTGCAGCGGCTGGCGGATGATCTGGCGCGGCAGATGGGTGGGTTCAAGTTGAGTTGAAGCTGTATGGCCTGGGCTGACGCCTTCGCGAGCAGGCTCGCTCCCACATTGGATTCGGCATGTTCACGCATCCTGTGAACACCACGTGTCCTGTGGGAGCGAGCCTGCTCGCGAATGGTTTCAGTCGCAAAACAACTTGCAGATCAGAACCACTCCTCCCGCATCCCCAGACACGTATCATCCCGCGCCTCCAGCAAGTCCAGCTCATGCTGGCAACCCGGCACTTCCCATGTCAGGAAATACCGCGCCGCCTGCAACTTGCCCTTATAGAAGTCGACATCCGCCGAATTGCCTTTGGCCAGGCCTTCCTCGGCGCGGATCGCCTGCTCCAGCCAGCGCCAGCCGATCACTGCGTGGCCGAACACTTTCAGGTACAGCGCCGAGTTCGCCAGGCTGCTGTTGACCTTGCCTTGGGCCAGATCGGTGAGCAGGCCGATGGTCACGGTTTGCAGGCGGGCAACGAGTTTTTCCAGTGGTTCGCGCAGGGTGGTCAACGAATCGTATGCAGTGGCACGTTCGGCCGTGTTGGCGATCAATCGAATCAGCTGCTTGAGACCGGCGCCACCGTTCTGCGCCAGTTTGCGCCCGAGCAGATCCAGCGACTGGATGCCGTGGGTGCCTTCGTGGATCGGGTTCAGGCGGTTGTCGCGGTAGTACTGCTCCACCGGGTACTCACGGGTGTAGCCGTGGCCGCCAAGAATCTGGATCGCCAGTTCGTTGGCCTTCAGGCAAAACTCCGAAGGCCAGGATTTGACGATCGGCGTCAGCAGGTCCAACAGTTCATGAGCCTGTTTGCGTTCGGCTTCGGTTTCCAGCGTGGTGGTGTCATCGAACAACCGCGCGGCGTACAGGCCGAGGTCAAATGCCCCTTCGACGTAGGATTTCTGCGTCAGCAACATGCGTCTGACATCGGCGTGCTGAATGATCGCCACCGGCGCGGTGCTCGGATCCTTGCTGTCCGGCACCCGACCCTGCGGCCGCTCGCGCGCATATTCCAGTGAATACAGGTAACCGGCATAACCGAGCATGACCGCGCCCATGCCGACGCCGATCCGCGCTTCGTTCATCATCTGGAACATGTAGCTCAAACCGTGGTGCGGCTTACCCACCAGATAGCCGACACACTCGCCGTTATCGCCGAAGTTCAGCGCTGTGGAGGTGGTGCCGCGCCAGCCCATCTTGTGGAACAAGCCGGCGAGCAGCACGTCGTTGCGCTGGCCGAGGCTGCCGTCGTCGTTGACCAGAAACTTCGGCACGATAAACAGCGAAATACCTTTCACCCCCGGCGGTGCGTCCGGCAGTTTGGCGAGCACCATGTGTACGATGTTTTCCGACAGCGGGTGATCGCCGCCGGAAATGAAAATCTTGTTGCCCTTCAGGCGATAGGTGCCGTCGGATGCAGGTTCGGCGCGGGTACGAATGTCCGACAGCGACGAACCGGCATGGGGCTCGGTCAGGGCCATGGTGCCGAAGAAACGTCCGTCGATCATCGGTTGCAGGAAGCGCTGTTTCTGCTCTTCGCTGCCAAAGCTCTCGATCAGATTGGCCGCGCCCATGGTCAGGAACGGGTAGGACGTCGAAGCTGCGTTGGCGGACTGGAAATGCGCGAAGCAGGCTTGCGACAGCAGGGTCGGCAATTGCATACCGCCAGCGTCGAAACTGCGCGCTGCGTTAAGAAATCCGGCCTCAAGGAAGGCATCCACCGCCGTTTTCACTTCAGGAATCAGGATCGCCTTACCGTCCTCGTAGCGCGGCTCGTTCTCGTCGCCCTTGCGGTTGTGCGGGGCGAAATACTTTTCGGCGATGTTGCGCGCGGTGCCAATGGCGGCGTCGAAAGTTTCGCGGTTGTGCTCGGCAAAGCGCTCGCGCCGGGTCAGGCCCTCGGCATCGAGGACTTCGTACAGCTCGAAAGCCAGATTGCGGGAACTGAGCAGCGTCTCGGACATGGCGGCTTACCTGGAAATTGGGTTGGGCCGAGTCTAGGCGTGCTGATAAAGACTGAACAGGATGATTGATAAGCGTGATGTTGGAGCCGCGCGCGGACTTAACAGGCGCCGAAAACAACTGTGGGAGCGAGCCTGCTCGCGAAAGCGGTGGGTCAGGCAACATTGATGTCGACTGAAACGCCGTCTTCGCGAGCAGGCTCGCTCCCACAGGGTATTGCGTACCAGGCGACCATTGAGTCGCCTGGATTTACAGCGGTTTAACCGATCGTCATCAAGCTGGCATTACCCCCCGCCGCAGCGGTGTTGACGCTCAATGCCCGTTCGATTACCAGACGCTCCAGGGCAATGTTGGTCTCGCCTTGGGACAGGCCCTGAACGCCAACGATTGCACCGCCACGCTGGGCGATCTGCTGGCAGACGCCGCGCAACTGGTCGGAGTGGCCGTGATGCAGCACGGCATCGAACACCACTTCGTCCTTGTTCCAGTCGGCAACGCGTTTGATCCGCGCCTGGACTTCCTTCGGCAGACGGGCGAACAACGCCTTGCTCAGCTCGGTTTCCGGCCACACTGCCGAACCGCCCACTGCCAGCACCGCCGCCAGTTGCGTCAGCAGATCACCTTCAACTTCCGCCAGGCACAGCACGTGCTCGCGCGGCAGGATCGCGTAGCTGTTTTTCTCGCCGGTCGGGCCAGCCAGCACGCGGGTGATGCCGCTCTGCGATTGCGCTGCGTATTGCCCGCACAGGGTGCTCAGGTCGGCGAACTTGTTGTTGTCGGCCCAGGCTTTCAGCGCGTTCAACGATTGGCTCATGGCATCGCGCAAGCGCACGTCCGGGGCGACGATGGCATCACCGCGGGCGAAGGATTGTTCGATGGCGTCGGCAGGACGCGTCGACAGCAGGCGGTACAGATACAGCGGGCCACCGGCTTTCGGGCCAGTACCCGACAGGCCTTCGCCGCCGAACGGCTGCACGCCGACCACGGCACCGACGATGTTGCGGTTGACGTAGACGTTACCGGCGTTGACGTTGTCGATCACCTTGGCGATGGTCTCGTCGATGCGCGTGTGCACGCCCAGCGTCAGGCCGTAACCGGAGGCGTTGATCTGGCCGATCAGTTGGTCCAGCTCCTTGCGCTTGTAGCGCACCACGTGCAGTACCGGGCCGAAGATTTCGCGTTGCAGTTCGTCGAAGCTTTCCAGCTCGATCAGGGTCGGCATGACGAAGGTGCCGCGCTTGACCTCTTCGCTGTCGGCAATCGCCACCTGGTAAACATTGCGACCTTTATCGCGCATGCCCTGGATGTGCTTGTCGATGCCGGCCTTGGCTTCGGCGTCGATCACCGGGCCTATGTCCACGGACAGACGCTCCGGGTTGCCGAGACGGCTTTCGGCCATGGCACCTTTGAGCATTTCGATGACGCGATCGGCGGAATCTTCCTGCAGGCACAGCACGCGCAACGCCGAGCAGCGCTGACCGGCGCTGTCGAAGGCCGACGACACTACGTCGATCACGACTTGTTCGGTCAAAGCCGAGGAATCGACGATCATCGCGTTCTGGCCACCGGTTTCGGCGATCAGCGGAATCGGACGGCCCTGGCTGTCGAGGCGACCGGCGATGTTGCGTTGCAGCAAGCGCGCGACTTCGGTGGAGCCGGTGAACATCACGCCTTTGACGCGCTCATCGCCAACCAGACCGGCGCCGACAGTTTCACCGCGACCCGGCAGCAGCTGCAGCACGCCTTCCGGGATGCCGGCTTCGAGCATCAGGCGCACGGCCTGCGCGGCAACCAGTGGAGTCTGCTCGGCCGGTTTGGCCAGTACCGGGTTGCCGGCGGCCAGAGCGGCAGCGACCTGGCCGCTGAAGATTGCCAGCGGGAAGTTCCACGGGCTGATGCACACCACCGGACCGAGTGGGCGGTGGGCGTCGTTGCTGAAATCGTTGCGCGCCTGCACTGCGTAATAACGCAGGAAGTCGACCGCTTCGCGGACTTCGGCGATGGCGTTGGCGTAGGTCTTGCCGGCTTCGCGAGCCAACAGGCCCATCAGCGGCTGGATCTCGCCTTCCATCAAGTCAGCGGCACGTTCCAGAATTGCCGCACGTTCGGCCGGCGGGGTGGCCTGCCAGATCGGCGCGGCGTTCAGCGCGCATTGAATGGCGTTGTCGACGTCTTCGACGGTCGCTTCTTGGACGTGACCGACCACATCGCGGTGATCGGACGGGTTCAGCACCGCGACCGGCGTTTCGTTGCTGGAGGCGCAACCGAGCATCGGCGCGGCTTTCCAGTCGTTGTGCGCGGTGGCGAGCAGGGCGCAGGACAGCGAGGCCAGACGATGTTCGTTAGCCATGTCGATGCCGCTGGAGTTGGCGCGCTCGGCACCGTACAGATCACGCGGCAGCGGAATGCGCGGGTGCGGCAGGCCAAAACCGCCTTCGACGGTGGCCATCTGCTCGATCTGTGCCACCGGATCGGCCACCAGTTCCTGGATCGAAATCGACTGGTCGGCGATACGGTTGACGAACGAGGTGTTGGCGCCGTTTTCCAGCAGACGACGCACGAGGTACGCCAGCAGGGTTTCGTGGGTGCCGACCGGTGCGTACACGCGGCATGGACGGTTCAGCTTGCCTTCGGAAACTTTGCCTACAACCTGTTCGTAGAGCGGTTCGCCCATGCCGTGCAGGCACTGGAATTCGTACTGGCCCGGGTAATAGTTCTGACCCGCGATGTGGTAAATCGCCGACAGGGTGTGGGCGTTGTGCGTGGCGAACTGCGGATAGATGACTTCCGGCACCGACAGCAGTTTGCGTGCACAGGCAATGTAGGAAACGTCGGTGTACACCTTGCGGGTGTAGACCGGATAGCCTTCCAGGCCTTCGACCTGGGCGCGCTTGATCTCGCTGTCCCAGTACGCGCCCTTGACCAGGCGGATCATCAGGCGATGACGGCTGCGGCGGGCCAGATCGATGACATAGTCGATCACATACGGGCAACGCTTCTGGTACGCCTGGATGACGAAACCGATGCCGTTCCAGCCAGTCAGTTGTGGCTCGAAGCACAGGCGTTCGAGCAGATCCAGCGACAGTTCGAGACGGTCGGCTTCTTCAGCGTCAATGTTCAGGCCGATGTCGTATTGCTTGGCGAGCAAGGTCAGCGACAGCAGGCGCGGGTACAGCTCGTCCATCACGCGCTCGTACTGCGCACGACTGTAACGCGGGTGCAGGGCCGAGAGCTTGATGGAAATGCCCGGGCCTTCATAAATCCCACGGCCGTGGGATGCTTTGCCGATCGAGTGGATCGCTTGTTCGTACGACGCCAGGTATTTCTGCGCGTCGACTTCGGTGAGTGCCGCTTCACCGAGCATGTCGTAGGAGTAACGGAAGCCCTTGGCTTCGAACTTGCTCGCATTGGCCAGCGCTTCGGCGATGGTTTCGCCGGTAACGAACTGCTCGCCCATCAGGCGCATGGCCATGTCGACGCCC
>Ga0308168_1000598_pt1 | contig 42054 bp, 52 predicted proteins | sample PhyCR2_FD_202133 | JGI IMG/M metagenome (GOLD analysis project Ga0308168, IMG submission 202133) | Phyllosphere microbial communities from UC Gill Tract Community Farm, Albany, California, United States - DLSLRC.R2 | ecosystem: Host-associated > Plants > Phyllosphere > Unclassified | place: USA...
ATGATTTATGTATAATGCCGGTTCCTCACAGGAAGCGTGGCCGAGTGGTTGAAGGCAGCAGTCTTGAAAACTGCCGACGGGGGAACCCGTTCGTGAGTTCGAATCTCACCGCTTCCGCCAGAACACTACAATAAGCCCTTGAAACTCAAGGGCTTTTTTGTTTCTCCCGCCTCCCGAGCAGTGCGCAAATTGTTGCGTTCCTGCCTCATCAATTTACATGTTGCGGAAACGGTTTCCGCAACCCCTCGTCATTTCGTCGGCTTCACGACCTCGCCAACCCTGCGGTAAACCTTCTGCGTGATCTGCTTGTCGGTGTGGCCCAGCAGTTTGCTCGCGTCTTCGAGACTCGTGATTTCGCTCGCCGCCTTCGGCCGGATGTCGCGGAACTGGAACGCTTTTATGCGCTCCGCCAGCTCGGCCTTGCCGGCCTTCTTCGCCTCGTCGCCTGCTGCCGTGCGCGCGGCCTCGAACCTGCCGCGCAGCATCTTCATCGTCAGTGGCTGGCCGCCTTCCGTGCACACCAGCTCCCCGCTCATCGACTGAACCTGGCGCGTCTGCAGGCGCTCTACGCACGTGCCGAGCTCCGTGGGAACGTCGTCGATTTTGAGGCGGATGCGCAGCGCGTGGCGCGTTTTGTTCTGCCGCACGTGCAGCTCGTCGTTGCGGATGTCGTGCCGGCTCATCTTGAGCACGTCCGCCGGCCGCTGTCCCGACAGGTAGCTCAGATCCATCGCATCGCGCAGCGCCTCGCTCCCGGCCTTGTAGACCGCGTCCCACACGTCCGCTTCCGCGTAGTAGTCGCGCGGCGTTTCCTTGTTCTTGCGCACGCCGCGGCACGGGTTGTCGCGTTGCGTGAAGCCCCATTCGCGCGCCATGTTGAAAACGTGGGAGAGCAGGGCGATTTCGCGGTTTGCCCGGACCGGCGCCGACCTGGCGTCGCGGTAGCGCGCAACGTCCTGCGGCCGGATAGCATCGATCGGAGCGCTGTCGAACACTGGACGCAGCTGCGACAGACACAGCATGTTCTCGCGCTGGGTCGATGGCTTTTTCTTCGGCAGGATGTCGCGCACGTATTGGTCGAACGCGTATTTCATGAGCGATGCGTCCGGCGGCGCCTCGACGCACTCCAGCTCGGCCCACTTCCTTTTCGCCGCGGGCAGGTCGGTGCCGAGCGGGATCTCGACCCGCTTGCCGTCCGGATCCCTTCCATTGTAGTAGTAGCCGGTCCACGTCTTACCTGATTTGAGCGTTCTCGTCCGCGCGAGCATGCGCGGCGGCAGCTTCCTGCCGCTGGTTTTTGGTCGCATTTCTTACCTGTTATCGAACCTTGGAAAAATCGGGTTGCCACCCGGTCGCCTCGGGCGCCGCCAGCAGGGCAGGGTTAATGCCCGCCAGTTTCAGGCGCGCGTAAAGACGCCCGACCTTCGGTTCGCCTGCGCGGTTCCGGATGAACACCCAGCCATTCTGAGACAGCCAGTCGATCTGGTCGCTCTTGCGGCTGCAGCCGGATATCTCGCAGACCTCATCCGCGCTCAGCGTTTCGGACGGCAGTGGTAGTTCAAACATTGCACTCATCATTCAATCCTTATGGGCGGTTGTCGGTTCCGCAGTTCGGGCAATCCTCAAGGTACCTTTGTGTGCCACCTATAAATCGGCCGCACCCTGTGCAGTTCATAGTGTCAGGTCGCTTCGGACGCGGTTTCGCCAGTTCGATTCCGGTGCCGGCGAGCGCCTCGGCGCGCTTTACGTATTGCATGTCGACGGCGGGGCGCGTGCGCGCGTCGATGTAGTCCTTCGGCCACGGCACGTCGGATGCGCGATGGTTGTGCCGTTGCTGCGCCTCCTCTCTCGTGAACACCTCGGCGAGTCGCATGTCGGTCGTGTAGCCCTTGCCGTCCTTCGCCCAAAACAGCATGTCGTTGCCGACGTAGCCGCGGCTGTCCTGCAGGTAGAACAGGTCACTCATCGCGCGCCCCGCCGTGGGTGCTGGCCGCGCGCTTCATGGCGCGGATTTCATCGGCAAGCTCGTCCATTTCCTGGACCCATTCAGCACCGTCGCCGGGGTACTCGGTCACGCCCGTGGTATGGTCGTAACTACCGTGCTCGCGGTCGTAGTCCTCAACTTTCTTGTCAATCAGTCTCACCACCTCTTCCAGCGCCTGATTGCGCACTTCTTCCGCAGCGGGTGCTGCTGCGCTGGGAGCGGCCGGGTGATCGTAAAGCGGCCATACTGGGTTGGACGTCATAGGGGCGCATTTCGTGTGGATGCGCGAGCTGTACAGCATGGACCATGCGACCTCGTGCGCGGGGCGGCCACCGGCGCTTGGTTCAGCCTCCAGCCATGCCACCGGCTTCGCCTGCACCTGTTCCGGCAATACTGGAGCGGCCTGGTTGCGCAGGTTTTGCAGGCGCTGCAGCGCGACCACGGCGGCCTCAGCCTGGGCCAGCGCATCGTCGAGCGCGGTGTGGTGCACGCCGCGCGCGCGGTCGACCTTCACGTGGGCCAGCTCGTACAGCGTGCGGGTGTCGCGCACGTTCCAGAACTTCCACGGCGGCGTCATGCCGCAGGCGCGGTACGCGGCCTCGAGGAGCGGGGCGTCGAAGTTCGCGCCGTGGCACCACGGGTGCTCGGCTTCCATGAGTTCAAGCCAGCACATGAAGCGCGCCAGCACGACCGCCAGATGCTGAGCATCGTCGCGGAATGCCGCGGCGCGCGCGGCGTCGCTCTGCTTCATCCACCACGCCACCGTATCCGGGTCGATCGTCAGGCCGGCCGCCGTGCACGACGCGAGCGCGATTGGCGCGTAGAACGTCTCGCCGAGGCCGGACGGGCCGAACATCACGGCGCCGATGCTCAGGATCGCGGAGCCGGGTGTCGTGCCCATGGTCTCGATGTCGATCATGACGCCGCCCAGGTGCGCTGCCGCGGGCGCCGGGTCCGTCCAGGTCAGGGCGCCGGCCGGGCGCGCGTCGTCCTTGCGGCGGTTCTCGTTTTTGGTATCGGACATCATCGTTTTCCTTGTCGGGTGTGCTGCGTTCTTATCTGAATTTGGGCCTGCCGCAGGCGCTCCTCGGCGCGCTGGCGCAGTTGCTGCTGCAGCTGCAGGTCGATGCGCATGATCGCGACCTGTTCGAACATCGCGCGGGCCATCTGCTCGTCGCTGCCGTAGAGGGCGCGTGCCTGGTCGAACGTCATGCTCATGCGGCGACCCGGGCGAGCTGCTGCTCGTGCACGAAGTTCGCGCGGATCAGCGCTTCGGACACCGGCGGGCAAACGCTGTTGCCGCACATGCGCACTTGGGCCGACTTCGTGAGCGGCACGCGCGGCAGTTGCAGCGGATCGGCCGCGGCCTGCACGCCGTCGGCGAACAGCAGCGCTGGGTCCGGGATCTCCTCGATGACGTAGTCGGCCGGGAAGCCCTGCGCGGCGTACAGTTCGTGCGGCGCCAGCATGCGCAGGCCAATGTCGACGATCTCGTAGTCGACGCCCTGGATCGTTACCAGGCCGAAGCGGTCCTTTGTCGTCACGGTGTGCAGCGGCTCCTCCAGGCGCGGATCCTGATCGGCGCCGTAGTACTTCACCAGGAACGCGCGCACCTCCGCGTGATGCTGTCCGCCGGCGCTGACCGTGTGCAGCGGCTGGTCGACCGGCGCCGTGCTGCTCGTGCCGCGCAGCTTCACCAGCGTGCTCGCGACGACGGCCGACTTCCCGCCGCCGCCCGCGGTGGTCGTTGCGAGCGGCACGTCGGCGGCGTGGCCGACGCTCTTGCCCATGTCGCGCTGCACGTGCGCCACGACAACGGCCTGCTGCGATCCCGACGCCGTCAGGGTCGACATCGGCGCGTCCATCGGCCGGCCGGCCTTCACGCCCACGCGCTCCTTGTTGTGCTGCGCCATGAACGCGGTGACGAGGCCGAGCGCGTGCGGCGCGCCGGCGGGGTTCTCTTTCGGCCCGGCCGTAATGGTCGGCACCGGTTCGGCAAGTTCGCTGCCGGTCGAGCCCGAACGGAACTTCGTCAGGTGCGCCGACACCAGGCCGAAGTGCCCACCCTTCACCTGGCCGCAGATCGTGCGCACCGGCTCGTCGACGGCGAACACGCGCTGCGTGCTGGCGTTCGCATGCTCGTTCAGGAAGGCGCTGACCAGCGCGTGCTTGCCGCCGCTGACGATCGTGCCGAGCGGCCGCTCAATGTCGAGCGCGCGGGGCGCCTGCCCGTCGCGCTCGCCATAGCCGGTCTGTACGAGCGTGGGCGTGACGACGGCGAAGCCCGGCGCCGACGTCACGGTCCGGATCGGCTCGTCGCTCGTCCACACGTTGGGCCCTCTGCCAGTGGTCTTGCTATTCGCCGTGTTCACGATGAACGGGTTCGCCGCGTTGACGACGTAGCGCATGATGCCCTTCGCGATACGGCGCAATGTGGCTTCGGCCAGTGGACGTTTGCGATCGAAAATGCTCGGGCACGGCAGCGACCAGTCGATGCACTCGGCGGCCGTGCGGTGCGGCGCCTGCAGGCCGGCTAGCACGGCGGGCGACGTCGGAGCGCCATGCGTCGGCGCAGGCCAGGTGATCGGCAAGCCGTCGCGGCGTGCGACCAGGAAGAAGCGCTTCCGGATCGTCGGGGCGCCGAAGTCGCATGCGCGCATCTCGCGCCAGTCGACCTGGTACCCGTGCGCGCGCAGCTGGCGAACGAAGCTGTCGAACGTCTTGCCGCGCTTCGCCGGATCCGGCCTCGCCTTGCCGTCGGCGTCGATGATCAGCGGACCCCACGTCTTGAACTCCTCGACGTTCTCCAGCATGATCACGCGCGGCTTGCACTTCGCAGCCCAGCGCAGCGCGACCCAGGCGAGGCCGCGGATGCGCTTCTCAACCGGGGCGCCGCCCTTCGCCTTGCTGAAGTGCTTGCAGTCCGGCGACAGCCAGACCAGCGCGACAGGCTGGTTGCCGGTGACCGCGATCGGGTCGACCTCCCACACGCTCTCGCACAGGTGCTTCGTGTGTGGGTGGTTCATGGCGTGCATCGCCAGCGCTTCCGGGTCGTGGTTGATCGCGATGTCGACCGGGCGGCCGAACGCGGCCTCAAGGCCGGTCGACGTGCCGCCGCCGCCGGCGAAGTTGTCGATGATGAGCTCGTGGCCCAGGTCGAGCGACAGGGTGAAGGCGTCACGCTTCATACGGTTTCCTCACGGTCGTTGGCCTGCAGCTTCTTCACGTCGACGCGATCGCGGCGGATCTGGTGCCGGCGCGCGACCGCCTTGATGACGATGTTCAAGGTCGGGTGTTTGAGCGCCTCGTCGAGCGGGGTGAGCATGTGCAGCACGCTGTACACGTACTCGATCGCGGCGCGGTCGGGTTCGAACTGTTCCATGTCACGCTCCGTCGGCGGCCGGGCGCGGCGCATCGATGCCCAGCACGCGGTTGATCGCGCTCTCGACGGCAACCTCGCCGTGGGCGCTCAGGATGCCGGCCAGGCGTGCCGCGAACATGCGCGCACGCTCGTTGAGGTCGGCCGGGCAGTCACGCACGGCGCCGTCAGCGGCGCGCAGCACGACGTCGCGCATCTGCTTTGCGGTGGCCATCAGCGGACCCCGGCGACGACGGTGATGCCGCACGGCTGGTCGCCCAGCAGCTGGGCCGTCAGCTCGGCCGCCTCGGCGCTGGTGCGGGCGAGGGCGCTGAACGTGAGGCAGACGGTGGCGGTGCGCGCCGTGATGAGAAAGGGGCGCATGTTCAGTTGCTCCCCAGCTGGGACATCACGACCAGGATGACGACGACGGCCGCGATGGCGGTGATGGCGTCGACGACCAGGTCATGCTGGGTGTAGCGGGTGGCAGCGAGCAGCTTAGCGTACTCGGCGTCGTGGGGATGGCGGACTTCCATCGGTTCTCCTGAGAGCTATGTCGATGGAAACAGTATAGACCTGCTATACTTTAAAAGTAAAGAAAAACTATACGAAGATGGTACAAAAAAACCCGCTTACTGCGGGCTGGGAGGTCAGCGCAGCCACCTCTTGAGGATGCTGTCGATGCCTCCCCAGCGTGTCGATCCGGCTTCTATCTCGTCGCGTGACATGTAGAACGGGCCTTGCTCAGGTATGTTCCCTTTAAACTTCGAGCGAAGTGAAAATTGATTTAATCGCCATTTCCCATCATCAATCAAATAATCGCCGGTGAGGAAATAAGTAACGTCCGCAATATCCCAGAGTTCAGTCGAGCTTTCTGCCTCTTCCTTCGTGTCATAAAAATTTGAACTTAGAACTCTAACAGGAAAGGAAACTATTCCCTTTATTGGTGTTACCAAAGAATCCGTCTTTTTTACGTCATAACGAATCTCGCCTGTGCTGAAATATTTTTTCAACCATTTTAAATTCTTTGGATGTTGAGTAACTTCGGTCCATTCTTTCGGTGGCGACGCCGATGCAACTAAGGACTTGAAATCCGTAACCGGGTCCGGAGTACGTTGGCTGTCAGACGAGGCAGTGGCGGCCGGTTGCTTTTTCGGTGCGGCCGCATGGGTCAGCAAGCACGCGCTGCACAGCAGTGCAAAGAGCACATGTTTATTGTCGAATTTCATAGGTGATCGCTTTCACGCCGAACTACGCGGCCAATTACTATGCAATCCGAGCCTTTGCATAATTTTCTATGGAATCTCTGTTGATTCGGATTGTCGGAACTTAGCCACCATTGGCCCGCATCGCGAGTAAGTCGCTTTACTACCGCCTCACCCTCATAATTTATTGCATAAACTCCACCATCGACCAGTTTTCTATCGAGCGTATTCAGAATAACGGTATCGCCATCATAAAGAGTAGGCTCCATGCTCTCGCCTTTTATGAGAATGGCGATGAGGTGTTCGGCATGTAGTTGCTTACGTTCGATCCAGCTTCGGCGCATCCCGAGCGTTCCGCCATCACGCCCTTCCGGAGCAGTCTGAAATCCGGTGATCCCCGCGGACAAGCGGAGCTTGACCATCGGAATCTGGACAAGGGAATCGTCATCCTGATCGATGGGCACAACACGCATCGCACCTGGGAATAGCGGCGACGTATCCGCTGTCTGGGTGGAGCCCCCCATATTGGCCAAGATCGCTGGGGGGAGGGGCTTGCCGGTCACCTTCGCGATAGCCATGAGCTGCTGCAGGCTTGGGCTGTGTTTCATCGTCTCCCAGTGGGATATGTTCGCCTTCGTGTGCCCGCGAGCAGTTCCCAGTTCAAGAGCCAGCTTAGCCCCGAGAGCCTCCCCAGAGAGGCCGGCCTCGCTCCGCGCTTGCTTTATCCAAGTTGCAATCATTGTCATTAGTTCCATCTAGAAATCGTATAGGAAATCTAAACACATTAGGTATAGAAATCCTTGACCATGCTGTATAGAGTAACTATACTCATCTTACCTGAACTCAATTTCCCAAAATCAAATGACTCCTGAAGAAGCACTCGAGAAAGCCGCATCGATCATTGGATCTCTCCAGGCGCTCGCCGAGAAGCTCGACGTTACAAAAGGTGCAGTTGGGCAGTGGAAGCTGCCGGGCCGTCGAGTTCCGGCTGAGCACTGCCCAGCCATCGAGCGCCTCACGGATGGGCAAGTTCGCTGCGAGCAGTTGCGTCCTGACGTTGACTGGCAGACCGTTCGGAGCAATGCGCCCGTGCGGGTCGGAGGCCGCCGCCCGCTCGATCGGCCGAGATGATTCGACCAATCCCACACCTGTAATTGTCGCCCAGCCAATATTTCCGCGCCTCATTAATTTTAGAGCAACCACATGAACTACAAAGACGCCTTCCACAAGACCGTGCACTCCGCGCCTGGAGGTGTTGAAGCGCTGGCCGTGCGCATGGGCTACACCACAGGCCTGCTGCGCAACAAGGCCAACCCGAACTCGACCACCAACGTGCTGACGATGGACGACGCGTCGCGTGTCATGGAGATGACTGGTGACTACGCGGTGCTGTACGCGCTGGCGGAGCAGCACGGCTTCGTGTTGACGAAGCTCGAGCAGCAGCCGTCGACCGACATGGCCGTGCTGGAGAATGTCACCAGCATCTGGCAGCGGCTGGGCGACGTAGCCACGGAAGTGCAGAAGACGCTCGAGGACGGCCGCGTCGAGACGCACGAGGTCGCCAAGGTGCGCGCCGCCGTGTTCAAGGCATTCCGCCCGATGATGCAGCTGATCGAGCGCCTGGATGGGATGGCCGAGAAATGAGCGCCCGTTCAAATTACAGGGCCGCCGGCGCGCTTGCCACGCGCATCGTGGAAACGTTGCGCGTCAGGCCAAGCACCATGCTGCAGTTGTCCGATGAGCTGCGTGTCAGCCACGCATCGATCCGCGTTCGCCTCTACGACCTGATGGAAGTCGGCCGCGTGCACTACGTGGAGACGCCTACCTGTGGCGGACGCGGTCTCGCGCACGTCTGGCACCTCGGCACCGCCTCGAAGGAGCAGCTGGACGCGCTTGAGCAGAAGCGCGCCGCCCGCAGTGCGGTCAAGGATCGTGGCCCGATTGGCGTTCCAATGCAGGTCACGACGCGGGCCTACGCTCCGACGAACCGTCGCGACCCGCTCGTCGCCGCGCTGTTCGGCAATGGCCCCGGAAGGAGCGCATCGTGAGTGCTTTCGACCTGGGCCCGCTGTGGAAGGGTTACGGCGCCAAGCCGATCGACCCGGCCGCTGTGCGTTTCAAGGCCGCGTCGGCGCTCGTGCATGGCGAGTGCGATGGCTGCCTGTTCTGCGACCAGCGGGCATCCGTGTGCATGCAGGCGAGCGTGATCGCCGCGGCCAACAACATCATCGACTGCGATGGCCGCCTGCCGGACGGCAGAACGGTGATTTTCATCGTCGACGAGAGCGATCCCCGCCAGCTGGATCTGCTGCAAGGAGTGAAGTGATGGCAAATCCATGGTTCCGCATGTATGCGGAGTTCGCGCACGACCCCAAAGTGCAGATGCTGCCCGAGGTGATGCAGCGCCGTTACATCATGCTCATGTGCATGCGTTGCAGTAACGCCCTTGTAACGTTACATGATGATGAGATCGCGTTTCACCTGCGTATCAGCGCGCCTGATCTGGCCGAAACGAAGGCGCTGTTCGTCGCTAAAGGCTTCATCGACGAGGCCTGGAATCTGCTGAACTGGGAAAAGCGCCAGTTCGCGTCCGACAGCAGCGCCGAGAGGGTAAAAGCGCATCGCGAGCGCAAAAAAGCAGCGGCAAAAGAGGCGAGTAACGACGATGTAACGTTACAGCAACGGAAAAGTAACGTCCTAGATACAGATACAGATACAGAAGAAGAACTACATACGTCGCCTGACGTCGACGACGTGCGGCGCTGCCCGGTGGGCACATTGGTTGACCTGTACCACCAGCTGATGCCGAACAACCCGCAGCTGCGCGTCCTGAACGACACCCGCAAGCGCCTGATCCGTGCTCGCTGGCGTGAGGCCGCGGCGCTGGACTGCGAGCCGTTCGGCTACACGACGCGCTCAGGCGGCATCGAGGCCTGGCGTGCGTTCTTCACCGTGTGCGCCGAGTCGAAGTTCCTGACCGGCCGCGCGCCGTCTGCCGCCGGCAAGCCGCCGTTCATGGCCGACATCGATTTCCTTTTCTCCGCGAGCGGTTTCGCAAAGACCCTCGAAAACAAGTACCACCGGGACGCAGCATGAACGACCTGACACACGACGACCACTCCGTATCGATCCGCGCCGAACAACACGTGCTGGGCGCGCTCCTCGTGGACAACGACGCACTGGACCGCATCAGCGATCTGGACGGCGCCCACTTCTTCCGCAACGACCATCGCCTGATCTTCGACGAGATCCGCCGCCAGGTCGTGGCCGGCCACCGCTGCGACCCAATGACGCTCATGTCGACGCTGCAGGGCAAGGTTGAGAACTGCCTGCAGTACCTGGGCAAGCTGCGCGCCTCCGCCGTCAGCGCCGTGAACATCCGCCGGCACGCCGAGATCATCATCGACAAGGCCGCGAAGCGCGCGCTGCACGCCCTGAGCATCGAGATGGGCGAGTTGGCCGCGTCAACGGCGCCGGCGAACGTCTGCGTCGACCAGGTCGCGTCCAAGCTCGAGGCGCTGGCCCAGACCCGCGCGGCGCAGGAGCCCGAGCGCCTGAGCGAGATGATGACGGACTACGCGGATCTGCTCGAGCAGCGCATGGCCGGAGCCGTCCGCCCGGTGCGCACGGGCCATGAGCCCCTCGACGAGCAGCTCGACGGCGGCCTGGAGCGCGGGACGCTGACGGTCGTTGCGGCGCGGCCTGGCATGGGTAAGACCGCGTTCGGCCTGGGCGTAGCCCGCAACGTCGCGGTAGACGGCGCGGCCATGTTCTATTCGATGGAGATGTCGCGTATGCAGGTCATGGACCGCAACGTGTCGGCGATCGGCCGCATCCCGCTGGCGTGGCTGCGCAAGCCCGGCGATAGCCAAGCCAGCAACAGCGACGACCAGGTGTACTGGAGCGGCATCACGCACGCGTTCCAGAAGGCGCAAGAGATGAACCTCGTGATCGACGCGCAGCCGGGCCTGAACACGATCGAGATCCGGGCGAAGGCGCGCAAGACGAAGCGGCAGCTCGGCGCGCTCGACCTGATCGTGATCGACCAGCTCAGCTTCATCACCGGCGGCCAGTCGGAGAAATCGTACGAGGTCGTCGGCGAGCACACGCGCGCGTTGGTCGCGCTGGCCAAGGAGCTCGATTGCGCCGTGGTCCTGTTGTGCCAGCTGAACCGCGAGTGTGAGAAGCGCCCGAACAAGCGCCCGATCATGGCTGACCTCGCGCTGTCGGGCAGCATCGAGCAGGATGCCGCGAACATCATCTTCCTGTACCGCGACGAGGTCTACAACGACGACTCGCCCGACAAGGGCATCTGCGAGGTGAACTGCGAGAAGCTGCGCCAGGGGCGGCCGGGCGTGGTCGGCCTGCAGTACATCGGCGCCCAGACGCGCTTCGAGGATCCATCCACGCCGTGGTACCCGCAGCGGGCTATTCCGGGCGGCGCCTCGCCGCGAGCGACGGGGTTCGGCGCCGGTCGCCGCGCTGGGGTCATGGCGTGAGCGCGGCCGTCTTCCGCAAGGGCCGGATCTGGCACTTCCGCTTCCAGGTCGGGAACGCGCGCGTGCAGCGCAGCACTCGCCTGACGAGCAAGGCGCGGGCCGAGGAGATCGCGCGCCGCGAGTACGACGCCGCTGTCGTGCGCGCCAACGGCGGCCAGCCGGTACCGACGCTCGACCAGCTGGCCCACGACTGGATCGTCGTGCACCGCCCGGTGGCGAGCGCTGCGCACCTCCGCAGCGTCGAGACGTTCCGCCGGCTGCACATGTACGACCTGGGGGCGCTGCGCATCGCGGACATCACGACGGCCGACGTCGAGCGCGTGCGCAACGAGCACCTGCAGGACCGCAAGCCTGCCACCGCCAACCACTGGCTGCGCGTGCTCAAGTTGCTGACGATGTGGGCGGTGAAGCGCGGCATTCTCGCGGCGTCGCCGTGGCGCGTGGCCATGCTCAAGGTGCAGAAGAAGCCGCGCCCGTTCCTGCCGCTGGACGTGGCCCGGACGTTCTTCGATGCGGTCGACGGTGCGACGCTGCGGGCGCCGGCGAAGGCCGTGGCCGTGCGCCTCATGTTCGGCCTGGGCCTGCGCGAGGGCGAGACGCTCACCGCGCGCTGGGAATGGTTCGACTGGGAGCGCTCGACGTACACGCCGGGCATCACGAAGGGCAGGGAGGCCGAGCCGGTACCGATGCCGCGCTGGCTGCGCGACTACCTCGCGCCGCTGCGCCAGGTGGAGGGCCTGGTCGTGACGAAGGCGAGCGGGCAGGCCTACGGCGCCGGCTTCACACGCCAGGTGCTGGGCAAGGCCAACGCCGCGTGCGCGATCAAGGGCATCACGCCGCACCGCCTGCGCGGCACGTTCGCCACGCTGCTGTCGGAAGAGGGCGTGCCGATCCAGACGATTCAGAAGGTCATGCGGCACAAGAGCTTCACAACCACGATGGGCTACCTCGAGAAGAACCTCGACACCGCCGTGCGCGCGGCCGACGTCATCGGCGAAAAGACCGGATTGAGTGGCGCAAATGTGGCGCGCATCGCGGCATAACGCCCGTAAATCCAAGCAGTACAAATTATCTACAGTCATCGGATATCGGCCCAGCCGGGCCCCAAACGAAGGGAGAAAACATGCAGGCAGTACCGAAAGAACGACCGATCCTTTTCAGCGCGCCGATGGTGCGCGCGCTGCTCGACGGCAGCAAGACGCAGACGCGGCGCGTGGTGAAGCCGCGCGATGTTGCGTGGATGGGGGAGCACCAAGGATTGCGCGAGCCGGATAACGCGATTCGTTGCCCGTACGGTCAGGCCGGCGACCGCCTGTGGGTGCGCGAGACGTGGTCAATCGACATGCTCGGCGCGTTCGGCACCGACAAGGGCTACGACAGCACGTATGCACTGCGGTACCGAGCCGACGACGCGGAACGCGAAATCCACGTCGCGCCCGGCGAGCCGGACCCGTACATCACTCTCTACGACTCGCAGCGCGGCGATTGGCGCCCGAGCATCCACATGCCGCGCTGGGCCAGCCGCATCCTGCTGGAGATCGTGTCGGTGCGCGTGGAGCGGCTGCAGGACATCAGCGAGGCCGACGCGCGAGTCGAAGGCGTGACGATCGAGGATCGGCACAAGAACGGTTACTGCGCCAGCGAGTTCCTCCCGCCATCGATCCGCGCTTACCGCGACCTGTGGGAGAGCATCAACGGCGCCGGCAGCTGGGACTCCAACCCATGGGTGTGGGTGGTCGAGTTCACGCACGTGCCCATGGAGCGCCGCTGATGCGCGGGCCGAACCCGGACTTCATCTGCGGCTTCTGCGAGCACTTCACCATGAAGGACGCGGAGCCGCAGTACGCCGAGCTCGGCCTCGGCCGGTGCCATGGTTTCGACAACGAAGACCCGGCGCCGGCCCGCTACGTCGAGTGGGACACACAATGCGTTTTGTTCCGACGAGACGTCGTGAGTTGGCAGGCTCGCAAGCGCTTCGTCGAGCAGAAGCGCGAATTGAAGGAGGCCAGTGCGCAACAGGACGAAAACGGTATAAAAAATATGGAATGACTGCCGGAAATTTCCGGTTGGAACCGGCTAAAATTTCACCTGTAACCCAACAGGAGAAACACCATGTCCACCATCGCGATCCCCGGCATTTTTGCTACTTCGAACCTCCGCCGCGTGCGTCGCGAGGAGGTTGCCAAACCGGCATTCCAGAAGCCGGATCCGTACGCCCAGCTGATGGCGTGCTGGGTCGATTACATGCGCGTGGACGACCGTGACCTTGGTAGCCGCGGCATGAAGTTGGAGAGCGATGCCGAACCGGATATGAACGTGCACGATGCCCAGCGCGTGGCCGACATGAAGATGGGCGAGGCCGTCAACGCGATGATCGACAGCCTGACCGTCCTGCAGCGTGCAGCGATCTACAAGAGCCAGGGCATGGCCACGGCCTGGCGGTTCGCGAGCTCGAATTACGAGGCGGTGCTGCTGCAAGCCCGCGAAGACCTCGAAGAGAAGTTGAAAAAGAATCTTGCAACGCGGACTTATTTTTCGTAAACTGCCGGCATTGGGCGATTTCGCACGTCCAGAGAAAAGTAAGGCCCGCCACTGAGCGGGCTTTTTTCGTTTACATCCCGCGAGAACAGAATGTGATCTGGCGTCGGCCAGAACAGACGAGCGCAGCCCCAGGCGCGCCACGTCGCCGGACGCTGTAACCGGCACGAATTCCAGTGTCTCCATCCCTGACCCGTCAGGGTTTCGCCGCCCGCGCCCCGATGCGCCGGCGGCTTTTTTCATTCCGCACGAGGCCCCGATGTCCAACGAGAACAAACGAAAGCCGCGCCGCGCCGCCGGTGCCGGTCTGGCTGCTCGCCAGACGCGCGCCGCCTCGACGACTGCCGAGACGCTTGCCCTGATCCTGGTCGAGCTGCAGCAGCTGCGCGTTGAGATGAAAGCGCGCGACGCCTATTACGAATCGGTCGGCGTGCCGGTGCGCTCGATCGCCGAGGGCGGATCGTGAGCGTCGAGGCCGAGCTGCACTGGTTGCGCTTCATGGCGCAGGTACTACGTGAAGATGTCATCGTCGACCGGATGCGGAGGGAAGCATGCCAAGCCTGATCCTGATCTACCGCGACCGCATCGTCCGCGCCGTTGTCGGTACCCGCCCGGCCATCCTGGCGAAGGAGGCCGACACCGCCGCCCTCGACCGGATCTGCCAAGGACTGGTCGATGCGGAAGAGGCGAAGGCGCTGCTCTGCGCGAAGGGCTACGGCTCTCCGTCTCAGAAGATGGCCGACCTGGTGCGCGCGCTGCCAGCGAGGAAGTGATGAAGCTGACCACGTTGAGGCCGCGATTGCAGACGACAGGTAGTCGACTGGCGATGCTCGCGCCTGCGCCGCCACGGGCGGTCGAGCGCAAACGTGGTTCCGCCGGTGTGCGCGATCGCGAGCGAATCCGCAAGCGTGACTGCGGCCTCTGCCGAAACTGCGGTCATCTCGGCAAGGACGTCGACCATGACGTGCCGCTGTGGGCCGGTGGCTCGGACGCCGATGAGAACAAGCGCGTGCTGTGCGGAGTTTGTCATGATGCCAAGAGCAAGATCGAAGCGCGTCAGCGTGCGGGCGGTGCATACGACCGCGATGCCGTGATGAGCGTGCTGCGCCTGTTGAAGGCAGAGCGCCGCGTGTCGTAGTCGCCTTGCCAGCAAGCCTGGGAGTTCCAAAGAGGCAACAATCTGACATGCCTGAGTAGGGGTGGGGGTCAAAAGTCTGGAAGGTCTGCCGTAGGACACCACGCTCCCTCCCATTCGCGGAAAAAAATCCCTTTTTTGATTTAGGAAATCAGCAAATGGCCGGCGTACAAGGCAAGAGCGGAGGGCCGCGCCCCAACTCTGGCGGCGCACGTCCCGGCGCAGGTCGCAAGCCCAAGGCAGCGACCGAGAAATCAGCAAATGCAGCCGTGGAAACGAAGCTTGAGCCGCAGGCCCGCGGCGGCGCGTTGAAGCGCAAGAAGGCGGTCCCGGTCGAGATCGAGCCGTGCGACATGCTGACCCTGTTGCAGAGGATCGCGCTCGGCCAGATCGAGGCCAGCGCCGGCCAGATCCGCGCAGCGATTGCTGCGGTCCAGTACACGCACACCAAGAAAGGCGACGGCGGCAAGAAAGAAGAGGATGCCGATAAGGCCAAAAAGGCCGGCGCCGGCAAGTTTGCCCCGGCCGCGCCCCCGCGCCTGGCGGCTGCCGGCGGAAAGAAGGTTTAAATGGTCGAGTGGACAACAGCCTGCCCGGACTGGGCGGCGCGCCTACGCGCGGGCGATACGATTATCCCGCCGCCGATCTTCCCAGACCAGGCAGAGCAGGCGCTCGCGATCTTCAAGCAGCTCAAGATCGTTGACGCGCCGGGCAGCCCGACCTTTGGCGAATCCTGTGCGGAATGGGTGTTCGACCTGGTGCGCTGCATCTTCGGCGCCTACGACGCCGACACCGGCCGGCGGCTGATCGTCGAATTTTTCGTGCTGCTGCCGAAGAAGAACTCGAAGTCGACGGTGGCGGCCGGAATCATGATGACGGCCCTGATCCTGAACTGGCGCCAATCGGCGGAGTTCTCCGTGCTGGCTCCGACGGTCGAGGTCGCCAACAACGCTTACTCGCCAGCGCGCGACATGGTGCAGAAGGACGACGACCTCGACGCCCTGATGCACGTCCAGTCGCACGTGAAGACGATCACGCACCGCGAGAGCAACGCCACCCTCAAGGTGCTGGCGGCGGATCAGAACACCGTCGGCGGCAAGAAGTCGGTCGGCACGCTGGTGGACGAGTTGCACCTGTTCGGCAAGATCGCCAGCGCCGAGAACATGTTCCGGGAGGCGCTGGGCGGCCGCGCGTCGCGTCCGGAAGGCTTCGTGATCTGGCTGACGACCCAGTCCGACGAGCCGCCGGCCGGGGTGTTCAAACAGAAGCTGGACTACGCGCGCAAGGTCCGCGACGGCGAAATCGTTGACCCGTCCTTCGTGCCGATCATCTTCGAGCACCCGCCGGAAATGGTCGCGTCAGGCGAATGCCTGCTGCTGGAAAACATGCCGATGGTGAATCCCAATATCGGGTTTTCCGTCGACCAGGCGTTCCTCGAGCGCGAATTCAGGATCGCGCAACAAGCCGGGCCCGAATCGTTCCGCGGCTTCATGGCCAAGCACGCCAACGTCGAAATCGGCCTGAACCTTCGTTCCGACCGCTGGGCCGGCGCCGACTTCTGGGAAGCTGCGGCCGACAGGTCGATCACCCTGGACAGCCTGCTGGCCCGCTCCGAGGTGGCGGTGGTCGGCATCGACGGTGGCGGCTTAGACGACCTGCTGGGCGTGGCCGTCCTCGGCCGCGAGCGCGGTACCGGCAAGTGGCTACTGTGGTGCCATGCCTGGGCGCACAAAATCGTGCTCGAGCGCCGAAAGGAAATCGCGCCGCGGCTGCTGGACTTCCAGCAGGACGGCGACCTGACGATTGTTGAAAGGCCGGGCCCGGACGTAAAGGGTGTCGTCGATGTGGTCTGCCGCGTCCGCGATGCGGGTCTGCTGCCAGAAAAACATGGGGTCGGCGTCGACGGCGCCGGCATCGGCGCAATCGTCAAGGAGCTGGTGCAACGCGGCTTCTCCGCGGAGCCAGAAACCGACATCGTCGCGATCTCGCAAGGATGGCGCCTGAATGCGGCGATCAAGGATGCTGAGCGCGCGGTCGCAGGCGGCGAGCTGCTGCACGGCGGGCGCCCGCTCATGGCGTGGTGTGTCGGGAACGCGCGCACGCACCAAGCCGGCAATGCGATCGGCATCAACAAACAGGTCAGCGGCACCGCGAAGATCGACCCGCTGATGGCCACGTTCGACGCCGTGCAGCTGATGGCGCTAAACCCAGTTGCCGCCGCTGCCGGTGGACCAGAAATTTACGTATTGGACATGTGATGACCGGAACACTACTGAACCTGGAGGCCCAGCGGCACGATTCGCACGTGCTGGGCACCTGGCTGGCCGGTCGCGACGGCGGCGCCGAGCGCGCCGGACTGGTCGCCCTGGGCGAGAACTCGCACAGCAGCATGACGATGGGCGAGTTGGCCAACCTGCTGGGCGCTTCGCATCGCTCGTCGTCCGGCGCTGCGGTGACGGCTGAAACGGCCATGCGTGTTTCGGCCGCCTACGGCTGCATGTCGCTGATCGCCGGCGCGATCGCCACCCTGCCGGTTGGAATCTACGAGCGCAAGGGCAACGAGCGCGACTCGGCCGACCACGAGTACTGGTGGATGCTGAACGAGAAAGCCAGCGACGGCTGGACGTCGGCCGCTGCGTGGGAGGCGCTGATCTTGTCGAAGCTCTCGCACGGCGACGGCTTCGGCGAGTGGATCCGCCCCAGTTTCTTCAGTAACCGCGTGATCGGCTGGAAGCCGCTGCCGCGCCACACCGTGATGCCATTCAAGGATGGCGACGTCGTGCGGTATCGGATCAGCCCCGGCGACAAACCGTCGTACGTACTGGACCGGGCCGACATCATCCACCTGCCGAGTCTCGGCTTCGACGGACTGACTAGCCCGAGTCCGCTTACCTACGCGGCACTGGAGGCGATCGGCACCGCGCTGGCTGCGCAGGAGCACGTCGGCAAGTTCTTCTCCGGCGGTGCCAATTTCGACTACGCGCTGAAAACGGCATCGAAGCTGGACAAGGAGCAGCTGGAGCTGCTGAAGGCTTCACTGCTGGCACGCGTCCAGAACGGCGGGCGCGGCCCACTGATCCTCGGCGGCGGCCTTGAGCCGGCCCAGCTGAGCGTGAATTCGAAGGACGCCGAAATCCTGGCGACACGCCTGTTCACGGTCGAGGAAATCTGCCGGATCTTCGGCGTGCCTCCCACCATGGTTGGCCACGGCGGCGCGGTCTCGAACTGGGGTACTGGCGTCGCGCAACAGGGTATCGGCTTCAAGACGTACACGCTGCAGCGGCACCTGACGCCGATCGCGCAGGAGTTGAACAGCGGCCTCTGGCCGGTCCGGCAGAAGTATTTTGTCGAGCACATCACCGCGGCGCTGGAACGCACCGACGTGAAGTCCCGCTACGAAGCCTATCGGATAGCACTCGGCCGCGCCGGCGAGATGCCGTTCATGGACACCGATGAAATCCGCCGGCTCGAAAACATGCCATCCAACCGAAACCTGAAAATGAATGGAGGCCAGAGTGCCGAACAGCCTGACCAAACTGCTGGCCAGCAACAAGACGCGGCCTGAACGGCTGCCGCAGTCCAAGATCGTCGCGCAGGGCGACGAGACCGAAATCTATATCTACGACGCGATCGTGGCCGATGACGAGACCGCGTACTGGTGGGGCGGCGTTTCCGCCGAGTCCCTGGTGCCGGCGATCCGCGACATCAAAGGCGGCACGATCCACCTGCGCATCAACAGCCCGGGTGGCGACGTCTTCGCCGCACAGACGATCTGCCAGGCGATCCGCGATACCGGCGCCAAGGTCGTCGCCCACGTCGACGGCTACGCGGCCAGCGCTGCCACCGTGATCGCCACATCGGCCGACGAAGTCGAAATCTCCGAAGGCGGCTTCTACATGATCCACAACGCGTGGACCTGGGCGATGGGTAATGCCAACGACCTGACGGCCACGGCGACCCTGCTGTCGAAGATCGACGGCAGCCTGGCCGCGCAGTACGCCAAGAAGAGCGGCATGGCCGTCGAAGACGTCCGCGCAGCGATGGATGCGGAGACGTGGTACACGGCCGAAGAGGCTGTCGCGGCTGGTCTGATCGACCGCGTTGCCGCAGGCAAGAAGGCGCAGGCCACCTGGAACATGAGCGCTTACGCCAAGGCGCCGAAAGTCGCACCGTCGGCGCCGGAACAGCCTGACCCGGCCGCCACCGAAGAACATCGTGCACGCCAGCAGCAGCGTATTCGCATGCTCGCATGCCGCCCGATTAGCTGACGCTCTCGCGCCACTAAGCCAGCCGCCTTGAGCGGCTTTTTTTACGCCCATCCCGGCCGCGAGAGCGGACCACCTACCGAAAGGCACCACCCCACATGAGCAAGCTCGCACAACTGCGCGCCCAGCGCGACGCCGCGGCCAAGAAGGCCCACGACCTGAACAACAAATACCCGGCTGACCAGCGCATGCCGGCCGCCGAGGCCGCCCAGCTGGACACCATCCTCGCTGAAGTCGAAGCGATCGACGCTGAGATCGCGCGTGAACAGCGTATCGCGCAGGTCGCCGGCGAGAACCCAGAAGCGCAGCATGCTGCAGCGCTGGCCGCCTCGACGCGTCCGGGCGGTGCCCAGACCGACGAAGGCGCCGCGCTGCGCGCAATGCTGACCGGTGGCCTGTCGGCGCTGTCGGCGGAACAACGCAACGCCATGTACGCGCGCGTCAATCCGGACATCCGTGCAGCGATGTCGACTACGACCGGCTCGGAAGGCGGCTACACCGTGGCGACGGAATTCAACAAGAACCTGATCCAGGCGATGAAAGCGTTCTACGCCGTTCGCGGCGTCGCAACCGGCATCCAGACGTCGACCGGCGCACAAATGCTGTTCCCGACTGCGGACTCGACGGCGGAAGAAGGCGAGATCGTCGGTCAGAACACCGCAGTGTCGGCCCTGGATACCACCTTCGGCCAGGCGTCCATGGACGTCTACAAGTACTCGTCCAAGTCGATCGCGCTTCCGTTCGAACTGCTGCAGGACTCGATGTTCAACATCGAAGGCTACATTTCGAACCTGCTGCAGCTGCGCAAGGGCCGCATCCACAATCGTCACCACACCGTCGGCTCCGGCACGGGTCAGCCGCGCGGCATCGTGACGGCGGCCGTGGCCGGCAAGGTCGGGGCCACTGGCCAAACCGCGACGATCACCTACGACGACCTGGTCGACCTGGAGCATTCCGTCGATCCGTACTACCGTCCGGCCGGTCGCTACATGATGCACGACGACACGCTGCGCATCCTGCGCAAGCTGAAGGATTCGCAGGGCCGTCCGATCTTCGTGCCGGGCTACGAGTCGGGCAACCCCGGCGGCGCCCCGGATCGTCTGCTGGGCCGCGAGATCGTCATCAACCAGCATATGCCGACGATGGCGGCCAACGCCAAGTCGGTGCTGTTCGGCGATTTCTCGAAGTACCTGATCCGCGACGTCATGGACGTGACTGTGTTCCGTATGACCGACAGCGCGTACACGCTGAAAGGCCAAGTCGGCTTCGTCGCGTTCTCGCGTATGGGCGCCAATATGGTCGATATCGGCGGCGCGATCAAGTACTACCAGAACGCCGCCTCGTAATCGAACCCGGCGGCCGGCATGGTGCTGGCCGCCAGTCCCGGAGATAAAACATGGCAGAAGCCCAAAAAGTGAAAGCACGCGTCCTGATGGACTGCGAGCACGGCAAGTGCAATGACGTGATCGAGATCGACGCCAAGCAGGTCAAGAGCCTGGCAGGCATCGTCGATACCGATCCGGAAGCGGTCGCCTACGCCGAATCGCTCGCCCAGTAAATCCTGCGCCCGGCCACCCCGGGCGCTCCCTGACCGAACATTGGAAGACAGTCGATGGCCACCTTCACGAAAATTTACGCGTTCGTCGCTGCGCTCGCTCAGAAGAAGCACAACCTCGCGACGGACCAGCTCGTGATCCTGCTGACGAACACGGCGCCGAACCCCGCCACCGCGGCCGTGACGGCGGACATCACGCAGGTCGCATACACGTACTGCTCGACGCGCAACGTGATCACCTCGTCGTCGGGCCAGACTGGCGGCGTCTACAAGCAGGTGCTGGCTGACCTGACCCTGGCCGCCGCTGGCGGCGCCGTCGGCCCGTTCCGCTATGCCGTGCTGGCCAATGCCACGGCCACGAACGGCGACCTGATCGGCTTCTTCGATTATGGCTCGTCGATCACCCTGAACGACGGCGAAACGCTGCTGATCGACCTGGATCAGGCGGCCGGCGCTTTTACCCTGACCTGATCATGACGCCCGCACAGCAAACTGCCCTGCGCGCCGAGATCGTCGATGACCCGAAACAGCGGGGATACCGGGCGCATCTGCCGGGCGATCCCGCGCGCGTCGTCGAACTGCTCACGGCGCCGACCGAAACCATGCTCGGCCCTCTGCGCTCGACCACCGCGAAAGCGTGGGCAGCGCGCGGCCCGTACGCAAGGATCGTTGACGCAAGCAACGACGCGGCGCACGCGTGCCGAGCGTCGTGCCTCGTCATCCGTGAATCGTTCGCCTGTGGCGACATGATCCACGTCGAGGAGACCGACCTGCAGGATATGCTGGGCGCCTGGATCAGCCATGGCGTCGCTACGCAGGCCGAGGTGGACGCGCTGTACGCGCTCGCCATGCAGCCTGCCAGCCGCGGGGACGTCATCGGCGTCCCGATGCCGAGCGCGCGCGACATCATCGACGCATTGAAAGACTGATATGCCTGGAAAAATACTACTCAGCGAACAGGCCGTTGTCACGCTGACCTCGGCGGGCACCTCGCTTACGACCGGCTCGGCCGGCTCGGCGGGCACGCTGGACTGCCGCGCCAGTGGTAACGCGGCCGACATGTTCTCGGCGCTGCTCACGCTGGCCGCGCAGTGGGTAACCGTCACCGGCATCGCAGCCGGCACGACCGTCGCAGACATCTACCTCGTCCCGGCGATCGACGGTGCGAACTACCCCGACATCGACCTGACGGCCGGCGCGTCGTACATGCCGTACACCATGCGCGCCGGCTCGTTCGTCGCGTCCAAGACGCCGACGGCGGGAGCGAGCGCGCTGTTTCAGTCGGCTCAGATTGACCTAATGCCCGTGCTGTACACCGTCTACATCATCAACCGCTCCGGCCAAACGATTTCGAGCGGCTGGACTTTGAAGGCGCTCGCCGCAGCAGCGCAGTACACGTAATGGCGGCGCTGGTCGGCCGGCGCGTGCGCGCCACGCAGCCGCAGCAGGCGCCGCAAATCGACTGGGAAAACCCGATCACCGCGGGCCTCGTCTTCGCCTACTCGATGGGCAACGAGGCGATGGGCTACGGCGAGGACGGCCGCAGCGTCGTCCAGTACCAGCGATCGGACGGCTCGGTCGTCGGTGTGCCCGTCAACACGAATAGCGGCACGGCGGTGCGCTGCCTGAGCGGCAGTGGTGTTGCCTACGCGTGCAGCCTCAATCAGACGTCGGCCAAGGCCGGGTCGTACAGCCTGTTCGCTTTCGCGACCGGCTCGGCCGCCGGGGCCATGAGTGCTCTCGACGACGACGACGGCACGACACGGCGCTTCCAGTTCCGCATCAATGCGAACAAGGTCGAGTTCATCCCGTTTTACTCGGGCGGCAACGGCAGCGTGGTCGCCTCGTCGTTCCTGAATGCCTACGATGCGACCAATGGATTCGCGATGGGCGCGTCGGTCAACGGCACGTCCTACGCCTGCTACCAGAAAGGCGTAAAAGCGTCGGCCACGCTGGGCGGCGTCGCGCTGGCACCGAACCCGACGATCTCCGTCGGCGCGCGCAAGTCGACCGTTCAGCAATGGACGAGCGGCGGGATCCAGCTCGTTGCGATGTGGAACCGTCCGCTGACCGACGCCGAACACCAGTCGCTCGCGGACAACCCGTGGCAGCTGTTCAAGGGCCCGGCCCGGCGGATTTGGATGCCGCGCGCGCCGCTCGGTGCATACGTGCTGCAGGCGGCGGCTGCCGTGTTCGGCCTGACCGGCGCCGCGGCGCTTATAACGGCCGCCCGCCGGCTCGTCGCTGGCGCTGGCAGCTTCGGCATCGTCGGCATTCCTGCATCGCTGCGTGTGGCCCGCCGGTTGCCGGCCAGCTCGGCGTCGTTCGCGATGTCCGGCGCGGCAGCGGCGATCCGGGCCGCGCGCCGGCTGCCGGCGCAGGCCGGCCCGTTCGTACTGGCCGGCGGCACTGCCCAGATGGTGTACACGCCGAAGCAGGGCCCAGTCGGCCCCACGTACACCCTGGGCGCCGCGGCAGGCTCGTTCAGCTTGAGCGGTAGCTCCGCGCGACTGGGGCTTGCCCGCAGGCTGCGCGCGGTGCTCGGTGCGTTCGCGCTGACGGGCACCGCCGCACGGCTGCCTGCGGCGCGGCGCCTGTCGGCCGGCGCCGGCGGCTTCGCGATCGCGGGTTCGGCCGCCGTGTTGAAGTACACCGGCAGCGCCGGCCGGATCGACGTCTCGCAAATCCCGGCCGCACGTCTCGTCGTTTTCGACGGTAGCGGCAGCCGGATCGCGTCTTTTGACGGCAGCGGTAGCCGCGTCGCGGTCTTCGGCGGCAGCGGCGCAAGGACAAATTTGAACGGAGTGAATGTGAAACTGCCAATACTTGTCGGCACGAAAATGACGGTGGACCGCGATCCGGACGAGATCAGCTACTACGGCGCCGACATAACCCAAGAACTGCTTGACCGTGCGACCACAGCGAAATCCGTCGAACTGGTTCTGCTGGGCGTCGTACAAAAGGCGCTTCCTGACATCCAAGTAGTGGCCGGCGACGCCGGGTCACGGACCTATGTCGTCGCCTTCCTGGGTGGTACCGACAGCGATCCGCCCGACGGCTGGAAGTGGGTCGCACGCGTGACCTGCGCGAACGGCGAGCGCTTCGATAAAACTACCTGGTTTAACAAGGTCGACCCATGATCAACATCGCCGATCTTCCCGCGGTGCGCGCCCAGCTTGAGCGCGACGCCGCGGCCAAACAAACCCCGGCACCGGCCGAGGCGGTACCGCCGCAGTACGCCCGCGCTCCGGCGGCGGCCGAGCCGCAGGCGCTCGCCGGCCGGCCACCAGCCACGCAACGGAGCACACGATGACCGATCGACTGATTGTCCCGCCGACGGCGCTTGCGGTGTCGATGGATGCCGCGCGTACGTCCGCGCGCGCGAGCGGGGCCGAGCTCGACACCGAGATCGAGCAAAAGGTGCAGGACTTTACCGGCATGGCCGAGCACGAAACCGGCCGGGCGTTCATCACCCAGACTTGGGAGGTGACGCTCGACGCGTTTCCGCCGGCGATCCGCCTGCCGCATCCGCCGATTGTCAGTGTCGTGCACGTCAAGTTCTACGACGCGGCCGGTGTGCTGCAGACGCTCGATCCGCAGGACTATATCGTCGACACGAAAAGCGAGCCGGGGTACGTGGTGCCCGCGCCGGGCCGCACCTGGCCAGTCACGGCGGAGCGCATCAATGCCGTCGAGGTGCAGTACGTCTGCGGCTATGGCCCGGAAGAGACATCGGTACCGGCCGCGATCAAGGGTTACATTCTGGGCATGGTCGAGAACGACTATTTCCCGAATCCGAACGTCCAGTTTCTTTGTCGCAAGCTCGACCGCTACTGGGTGCCGGGATGACGGCAGCATATCGGAAGGACGAACAGGTCACGATTGAGCGGCCTACGTCAGCGCGCGATCCCGACTACGGCACCGAGATACCGGGCGCCGTAGGTTGGGAGGTCATCGCGGACCACGTCTGGGCAAACGTGCAGGACCAACTGCCCAGCCGCGGCGAGAGCACGGCCAATGGAATGGTCACGGCCGTGACGCGCACGCGGCTGCGCATCGGCGTCGACGACCGCGTCACCACCGCCATGCGCGTCACGCTGCACGGAAAGGGCGGGCGGGTCATGCAGATCATTGCGGGCCCAGCGCAGCTGGACAACCGGCGCGACGCCGAATGGATGCTGGAGGGCTATACGCATGGCTGACGAATCGATTGTAGGCGGGCGCGAGATCGACGCCTTTCTGCAGCAACTGCCAGTGAAGGTCGAACGGAACATCCTTCGCGCGATGTTGCGCGCCGGCGCGAACGAATTCAAGGCGGCCGCGAAGCAGAACGTGCCCGTCGAGGATGGCGACCTGCAGCGCAGCATCCGCGTGACGACCGGCTCGAAGGGCGGCACCGTGTACGCGCGCCTCAAGGCCGGCGGTGCGAAGGCGCCGCACTGGCGTTGGGTCGAGTTCGGCACGGCCGCGCACAAGATCAAGGCGAAGCCGCAGCATGCGCTGTCGTTCGGAGGCACGACGATGCGCGAGGTCGATCACCCCGGCGCGCGAGCGAAGCCGTTCATGCGGCCGGCGTTCGACTCGGCGGCTCGTGCCGCGATCGCGGCAGCGGCGGCCAAGGGGCGTGAACGGCTGACGCAGCAGGGAATCAACGTGCCCGCACCGGAGGAATCATGAGCGTCAAGGTCATTCGCGCGTTGCTGGTCGGCGCTGCGGCAATCGTGGCGCGCGTGCCGGCAGAGCGCATCGTGGCCGGCGTCGTGCGGGAGGGAACAGCGCTGCCGGCGCTCGGGATCACCGAGGTTGGCCTGGTGCCGGTCGGTGCGCTCGACGGGCAGGCGGAGTATTCGATTGTGACCAGCCGCGTCCAGGTGACTGTAATGGGACAGGCGTATCCGGACGTGAAGGCACTCATCGACCTGGTGCGGCGCGCCTGCAACTTCCAGCACGGCCAGATCGCCGGCGTCAGCGTCGTGAGCATCGTGCGCGACACCGTCGGGCCGGACCTGGACGACGACGCCGGCAATAGCTTCCAGAGCATCGACTTCAAGGTCACGTACCACGAGCAGAATTAAACGCATCAGCATCATCAACCCGGGCCCGCACAGCATTCGCTTGCGGGCCTTTTTTATTCGAAAAAGGAAGCGACATGGGCACTGGCTCGGGCGTATATAAGCAAGTTGCATACAAATCGGAAGGCGCGAACTACGGCATCATGCCGGCCGCGGCAGGCGCGCAGGCGCTGCGCCGCGTGACGTCGTCGCTGGACCTAACGAAGGACACCTACCAGTCCAACGAAATCCGTCCGGACCTGCAGGTCTCGGACTTCCGCCATGGCCTGCGCAAGGTCGGCGGCACGATCAGCGGTGAGCTGTCGGCCAAGACCTACGGCGATTTCATCGCGGCAGCCCTGAAAAAAGACTTCGTCGCCGGTGTGAACGTGAGCGGTGCGTCGATCTCCGTGGCCGGCGCCGCCGGCGCCTGGACTATCACGCGCGCGGCCGGATCCTGGCTGACCGATGGCGTCAAGATCGGCGACGTCGTGCGCCTGACCGCCGGCGCCTTCAACGCGAACAACCTGAACAAGAATGTGCTCGTGACGGCCGTGACCGCGCTGGCCCTGACCGGTGTCACCCTGAACGGCACCAGCATGACGGCCGAGGGGCCGATCGCGAGCGCGGCCTTGACGGTCTTCGGCAAGAAGTCGATGGTTCCGCAGTCCGGTCATACGGACAAATCGTTCACCATCGAGCACTGGCATCCCGACGTCGGCGCCACGGGCGCGAGCGAGGTGTACACCGGCTGCAAGGTCACGAAGATCACGTTCACGCTGCCGGCGAGCGGCATGGCAACGATCGCTGTCGAATTTGGCGGCCGCGACGCTACGCCAGGCACCGCCCAGTACTTCACGTCGCCGACGCCCGTCACCGTGACCGGCGTGATGGCGGCCGTGAACGGTGTCGTCAAAGTGGGCACCGCCACCGGCGGCACGATCACCAGCGCGAGCATCGAGATCTCGAGCGCGCAGTCGAGCGAGCAGGGTATCGGTTCGAACGTCGCCGACCAGGTCGCCACCGGCCGCGTCATCGTCACCGGCCAGGTCACGGCGAAGTTCGATTCGACCATGCTGCGCGATGCCTTTTACAACGAGACCGAGACGAGTGCCTACCTCGCGTTCACGGCCGACAACACGGCCAATTCGGACTTCATCGCGTTCGCGATCAACCGGCTGAAGGTCAACGGCGCATCGAAGGACGACGGCGAAAAGATCCTCATCCAGACGATCCCGTTCCAGGCGCTGCTGAACACCGATGGCGGCGCGAATCAGCCGGAAGACCTGACGACGATCGCCATCCAGGACTCGGCCGTCTAACCATTTCGCCGCATCAGCGGCAACCCAGGCACCGACTGGTCGCCGTCGCCTTTCGCGGGCGCGGCGGCCGGCACGGGCAGATATTTTCACCTCCGCGAAAGAGAAAACCATGAACGCACTGAACACCGCTCAACCCTCCGACCTGCTGAACAAACTGGTGGCCACCCTCGATATCGATGCATTCGACGACGTGCCGACCGGCCGCCTCGTGCTGGTCAATCCGAAAACCAAGGAGCCGACCACCACGTACATCGAGCTGGCCAGCCCGGAGCACGAGTCGCGTAAGCGCATCGACCTGGCGCGTACGCGCAAGCTGCGCGCGGAGTTCGCCGCCACCGGGAAGATGCCGTCGTCCGATCCGCTCGATGACATCGAAGACGAAACCGACTACATGGTCGCGTCCGTGCTGGGCTGGAACGTCAGCCGCGCCGGACAGCCGGTCGAGTGCACGCCGGCAAACGTTCGCGCCGTTCTTACGGATCCGACCAAGCAGTGGCTGCGCACGCAGGTGCGCGCCGGCATCCACAAAACCGAGCTTTTTATCGCCGACTCCGCGAAAGCCTGACGGGGTGCTGCCGCGCCGAGTATGAACTGGCGGCGCGGCTGGGTGACGGCGCCACGCTGCGCACACACCTGCAGCGTGTCGCGCGGAACACCGGCGAGCACGATCCGCGGCTGAATGTGGAGTGGCCGCGGCTCGGGCGCCCGCTGTGGGACGCCTTCCGGCGCATCGGGCGCTCGATGACGATGAATGGGCCGGGCCCGATCATGCCGGAGAACATCCTGGCATTCCAGCAGCTGCACGGCGTGAAGTTCACCCCGTGGGAGCTTGACGTCATCGACGCCTTCGACGCGATCGCGATGGAGGCAATGCAAAAGAAAGAATGACGGGCGCCTGATGGGTGCCCTTTTTTGATAGGGGTCCGCATGATCATTGGCGATATGGAAATCCGGCTGCGCGCCGACATCGCGCGTCTGCAGCGCGACATGGACGACGCGCGCCGGGTCGTCGGTGACGCCACGGCCGGCATGAGCCGGGCGGCCGACATGGCGAAAGCGGCGTTGGCGAGCATCGCCGGCGCTGTCGGTCTGGCCAAGATCGCCGAGATGTCGGACGAGTACTCGAAGCTGACGGCGCAACTGCGCCTGGCCACCGACAGCACGCGCGCATATGCGCAGGCCTATGCGGACGTGAAGCGCATCGCAAATTCGGCGCAAACGGATTTGGCTGCGACGGGCTCGCTGTACGCGTCGCTGTCCCGGGCAACGAAAGACCTGCACACGTCGCAACAGTCTGTAGCCGATATCACGGAAGCGGTGAACCTGTCGCTCAAGATCTCGGGCGCCGGTGCGCAGGAATCGTCGGGCGCGATCCTGCAGCTGTCGCAAGCCTTCGCCGCGGGTGCGCTGCGCGGTGACGAGTTCAATTCGGTTACCGAAGCCGCGCCGCGCCTCATGAAGGCGATTGCCGACGGAATCGGCGCGCCTGTTGGGGCGCTGCGCACGATGGCCGAGCAGGGCAAGCTGACGGCTGACCTGGTGGCGAAAACGCTACCCCAGGCACTTGGTCAGCTGCGCGCGGAGGCCGGCCAGATTCAAACTATCAGTGGTGCGTTTGCCGTTCTCAAGAACAACGTGACCGAACTCGTTGGTGTCGAAGCGCAGGCCAGTGGCGTTGTCTCGGTTGTCACCACGGGGATTAACGCTTTCGCAAACAACCTGGGCCTTGCCGCAGGCGCGATCGGTATCGTCGTTGGCGGTCGATTTATCAGCTGGCTCAGCGATGCTGCGGAACGTGCTACCGCCGCGGTATCGACCAACCGAGCACTAGTTGCATCGAACTTGGCCGTCGCAGAATCGAATGCTGTCGAGGCGACCCAGGCTTCGTTAGCCGCAAACGCCCGCTTGGCAGAGGTCCGAGCTACGACACTTGCTGCAGAGGGCAACGTACAGCTTGCACTCACCACGAATGCGCTGATTCCCGCGCAGGCGCGCGCGGCGGCGATGGCGGAGGCACAAGCCATAAGCATGGCCGAGCTCAGCGTCGCACAGCGCGCGGCCAGCCTGGGCGCGACTGCGCTTGCAGCCGGCACGTCAGCGCTGAACGGGGCGTTGGCTCTTACCGGCGGCCCGCTCGGCTTGCTCGTTACGGTATTGGGCGGTGCTGCTCTGGCATGGAGCTATTACGGCGACAAGGCCGAAGAAGCAAATGCGAAAGCCAAGGCGTCGACGGAGAAGTCGACGCAGGAGATTATCGATAGCCTGAATCAGCAGAATAGCAAACTGCGGGAGCGCATCGACCTGGCGAATCAGGGCGGCATGGGCGACATCGCGCGGCGAGGTGGCGAGGATGTCGAACGCCTCGCGAAGATGCGTAACGAAATCCTTGCACTGCAGGACAGTGTGAATGCTGGCACGGCCGGTGCGAGCGGAAGTGCGCACCTGATCGAGCTGCAGTATCAGTACACCGACCTTGCAAACGCCATTGAAACGGTAGCTGAATCCACGAAAAAACTTAACGGCGTATCAGACGCCGCCGTCGATCTTCGACAGCACCTTACCGGCGTTGGCAGCGCATACCTCACCGAACTCGCGAAGTACAAAAAAGGTCTTGATGAGGGCATGCTCAGCCAAGCCGAGTACAGCGCGCTCGTGAAGAAGCTGGCTGTCGATACGTTCAACGGTTCGGACGCCGGCAAGGCCTACGCAACGAGTGTTGAGGCCCAGGCGGGTGCCATCCAACGTGCAGCGGAGGCGCAGGGCCTGCGCAATCAGCGTGACCAAGAACATATTCAATTCTTGCGTGCAAGCGGCCAAACTGATGAGGCGGCCGCGATCGGCGCGGCGGCCGCCGCCCAGGTGAAGGACCTCAACGACCAGATCGCGGCGCAGCGGCGCCTGATGGGCGTTGAAGCGCAACGGCAGGTCAGTGCAGAGCAGCTGGCGCAGAAGCAGGCAGAAATCGCCGGCAGAATCGGCAACCTGCGTATCCAGATCGACAGCGCTCAGAAAAAGCGAGACGAAGATCTTCTGCTGCTCGAGCAGCAGAAGTATCGTCAGGCCGTGAACAATACCGCCGACCTGATCGAGGCTGCCCAAGCGGAAACGAAAGCGCAGCAGGATCGGACTCGCGACATGGGGGACGAGATTGAAGCGATCGGGCTGACGAGCAAGCAGATCGCGGAGTTGACGGCAGCGCGCCTGCGAGACCAAGCAGCTGCCCTTGATCGCCGCGCCGAGATCTCGATAATCGACGACGTGACCGATGCGTTGCGTCGCCAGGCCGATGAGCTCCGCAAACAGGCAGGGCTGACGATCACCAAGGAGGCGCTGACCCAGCAGAAAGAACTGTGGGGGCGGATCGAGAATACCGCGCACGACACGTTCATCAGCATCTTCGACAGCGGCAAGTCGGCGTTCGATCGCCTGCGCGACACGTTGAAAAACGGGCTGCTGGAACTGCTATACCAGATGACGGTCAAGCAGTGGATCTTCAACATCGGAGCGTCGGTCGGCATGACGGGCACCAGTGCCGGGGCGCAGGCGGCGAGCCTTGCGAGCGGAGGCAGCGGGGGCGGGAACTCGTTGATCGGTAACGCCATAAGCGCCGCAAATTTGTACAAACTCGCAAGCGGTGGCGTGAACACTGCTGTGGGCAGCGCAATATCCTCGGCAGGTAATTTCATCGGATCCTCGTCAATATCCGCGTTCGGATCCGGGGTTGCAAACGGGGCAGGAGTCAGCGAAGCGGCTGCGGCGTACTCGGCGGCCGGCCAGGCGTCCGTGGCATCGAGTCTTAACGCAGGAGCATCTATCGCGCCGGCGATCCCGATGATTGCCGCTACCGTTGCGTCCTACTTTCTGGCGAAAGGAATTGCCGGGCAATATAAGGTCGAGGGCATTGGTACCGCCTTGAATTACTTCGGTGCAATTGGAGGTGTGATTAACCGCGCCTTTGGCATGGGCAACAAGGAAGTTACGACGACGGGTATCAGCGGTACGCTTTCGAGCACGGGCACGACCGCGGAGAGCTACGCGAAGTGGCACCAGAACGGAGGATGGTTCCGGAGCGACAAGAATGGCACCGATAGTACGGCCTTCTCGGCGGATACGGTTGCTGCACTCACGAATGGGCTCAACCAGTTGAAGGCGGTGTCGTCGAGTTTCGCCGCGAGCCTCGGTGTGGACGCGACGTCGATTCAGGGCTACTCGAAGACCTTCAACATCGATCTGGGCAAGGACGGCAATTTATCGGACGGGATCACGAAGCTGCTCGGCACCGTTGGCGACGAGTTGGCAACCAGACTTGTTCCGAACGTCCTGCAGTTCGCCAAAACGGGCGAGACGGCATCGGCCACGTTGGAGCGCCTTGCCGGCGACTTTGATGCAACGACGCAGATGGCTCAGCTGCTGGGTAAAACAGCCGCCGAGGCATTCGGTACCGCCGGTATCGCGTCAGCAGCCGCGCGCGAGCGCCTGGTCCAGCTGGCCGGCAGCACGTCGAACCTGACGTCGATGGCGGCCAGCTACGCTCAGAACTACCTCACGGAAGGACAGCGCCTTGCGCCTGTGCGAAAGGCCGTCGACGAGGCTATGGCGGGCCTCGGCCTGGCATCGGTCACGACGCGCGAGCAGTTCAAGCAGGTCATCGACTCGCTCGATCTCACGAGCGAAGCCGGCGCCCGCCAGTACGTCTCCATGATGCAGTTGTCGGATGCCTTCGCCCAGGTACATACGACGTCTGCTGCACTGGCCAAGACCGAAGCGCAGATCACCGACGAGCGCAAGGATTTGCAAGACCAGCTGGACAAGTTGACGATGACGTCGGCCCAGCAGCTGGCCAAGCAGCGCGACGCCCTAGACGACAGCAACAAGGCGCTGTTCGACCAGGTGCAGGCTGCCCAAAAGGTGAAGGACGCGCAGGACGCTGCCAAGGCCAGCTTGGGCGACTTTATCGGGCAGATGAAGTCGTTCGCCACCACGGCCAAAAGTCTGAACAGCAGCCTCGTGTTGGGCGACCTGTCGACGCTCACGCCCGAGCAGCAGTACGCGGAGGCGCGCCGGCAGTTCGAGCAGACTCGCCAGCAGGCGGCCGCCGGCGACACTACGGCGCAGGGCAACCTGCAGTCGATCGAGCAAACGTTCCTGCAGCTGTCACAAAAGCTGAACGGCGGCGATGCGCAGTACTCGTCCGACCTGGCGGCGGTCATGCATGCCAACGACGACTTGTCCAAGTGGGCGCAGCAGCAGGTCGACGTCGCCCAGGCCAGCCTGAACGCGCTGACCAGTTCGTCCGCGACCCTCACGGATATCAACGCGACTCTGGCGGTGATTGCTCAAGATGGCCAGCTCCTGCCGGCCGCGACCGCACAAGGCGTAACGGGTTACGCCCCTGCGCCTGCAGCGATCGATTACTCGGCCATGGGCACCGGCAACATGACGGCGCTCGTGGACGAGATCAAGTCGTTGCGCGGGCAGGTGGCTGACCTGCTGGCCGAGGCAAAAGGCCGGCGCGCTGATGCGCAGCAGCAGGCCGGAGACGTGGTCAAGACGGTCGCGATGAGCGCCGATAGGGCGGCGGACAAGGTCGTTACCGGCGGCCGTCAAGCTGCTACCGACGTCGCCTGGCGTGCGAAAAACTCAACCAGGAATCCATCTTGATAACTGATGCGCAATTTGCTGCGTGGCTGGGTGATTCCGGCGCGCAGCGGGTGACGCTGTTCGAAGTCGGTGCCAAAAGCGCCGGCATCGACGTCACCCGTTACCTTTCGACCGATCCGTACATCGCCTCGGCCACAACGCCGTATCTGGCTGTCGTCGCTGGCGGCCTCCAGGTGACCGAATCGATTTCGATGGTTTCGGAAGCCAGCTTGTCGGCCGGCGACATTGAGCTGTACAACGCGGACGGCTCGCTGGACGGTTGGCTCGATGACGTGTGGGTCAACCAGCCGGTGAACGTCTTCGTCGGCGACGTGCGGTGGAGCAGGGCGGACTTCCGCCAGGTCTTCGCCGGCACGGTCATCGACATCGATTGCAAGTCGCGCGACCGGCTCAACCTGCGCCTGACCAACAAGCTGGAGCGCCTGAATACGCCGGTTACGGACGTGAAAATCGGCGGCAGCGCGACCAATCCGGACGCGCTGGTGCCGGTGCTGCTGGGCGAATGCCACAACATCGCTCCCCCGCAAACGAACCCGAACACGAACGAGCACGCTTTCGGCGGCAACGAGCGGCTGATCGAGACCCGGCTGGACGGTGTTCCACGTGACGTCACCGTAAATCTTGCCGCCGGCCGCTTCACGTTCAACTCGGCCGTCGGTGCCGGCCAGGTCACATGCAGCGCGCAGGGCGTGCGCTACAACGGCGTGTATGTGAACACGATCAGCCAGCTGGTGCAGTGCCTGGTCACGCAGTACGGGAAGGCGACGACCCGTTTCGCCGCGGCGGATCTCGACGTCGCGCAGCTTGCCGCATTTGACGCCGCGAACCGGCAGCCAGTCGGCCTGTGGCTGACCGAGCGGACGAACGTGCTCGTCGCCTGCCAGCAGCTGGCCAGCAGCGTGGGCGCGCAGCTGGTGCCGTCGATGACCGGCAAGCTGCGCCTGATCCAATTCGCGATCCCGACGTCAGCAACGACCGAGATCCGACCGTCGCAGCAGCTCGACAACAGCATCACGATCGCCAATCGAACGACCGTGGCCGCGGCCGTCAAGATTGGCTACTGCCGGAACTGGACCGAGCAAGACAACCTGCAGACGTCGCTGCCGCCGGCGCACAAGGCCATGTACGGGCAGCCGTGGCTGTCGGTCACGTCGGTCGACAGCGCGGTGCAGGCAACGTACAAGCTCGACGCCGAGCCCGACCTGGTGGAAACCTGTCTGCTGCGCAAGACCGATGCGCAGGCCGAGGCGGATCGCCGCCGCGACATCGTCAAGGTGCCGCGCACGACATATCGATTCGAAGCGACGCCGGACCAGCTGCTCGTCGAGCTGGGCCAGGCGGTGAAGCTTTTCAGTAACCGCTTCGGCCTGGCCGCGGGCAAGGTCGGTATCGTGACCTCGCGCACGGTCGACTGGAGCACCCTTCGTTCAACCCTGGAGGTGACCGTCTGATGGCGGAAATTGTCAACGATCGCGACGTGCTGCTGCAGGCGGCCAGCGTCAGGAAGCTGACCACCGCCGGCGTGGCCGTCGTGCCGACGCCGTCGAGCTACAACTTTTACTTGCGCGCCGACGGCTCCCATGGCCCGGATTACGTCCGGATCTCGGTGGCGACGATCCTGTGCGATGGCCCGTTCACGTTCGCGGTGCAGGGCGCCGCCAAGCTGAGCAACGTCACCGCGACGACGGCCGACATCGCCTTCGCCGACATGACCTCGTTGCTGGCGATCGTGACCGTCACCGCGGCGAATGCCGGCACGCCCGTGCAAGGATCGTGTGTGGTCGGCGTCGTCTCCGATGGGCAGGCCGGGCAAGGCGGCGCGCGTGGCGCGGGCATGTATTACGCGACCGGCGGCGCCTGGTCGAACAGTGTCGCGGCAGCGGCATGTCCGGGTGGCGTCCCGATTGCCGGGGACGTTGTCTGTATTTCAAACAGCACGACGTACACCCTGACCAAAAAATACGATGGCTCGACTTGGGCGCCGCTGGGCGGTGTGTACGACGGCAGCCTTTTCGTGACCGGTTCGATTCTGGCGTCCGCGCTTGATACCCGCGGCATTGTGGTGCGTGACCTGCAGGGAAATCCCATCGTTGGCGTCGGTCAGCCCCTGCAGGCCGCCTACTTCGGCGCCACCGTTGGCGGCGACAACCTGTGCCCGAACAGCTCGTTCGAAGTCGCGTCGAACGGGGTCATGGCTGATGGCTGGGGAATCTACAACAACAATGCGTCGGGCGAGCCGGCGACATCCAGCATTGAGGCCGGTCGTCTCGGCGGAAAGGCCCTGGCGATTTCGTGGACTCCAAGCCACGTCAGCGAAAAGGGCATCATGCGGTCCGGCGCGGTACCACAGTGGGTACCGAACGCCACGTACATCATCAGCTTCTACGCCAGGACGTCGAACCTGACGAGCACGTCCAACATGGTGCCGCGCTGGAATGTGCAGCCGACTTCGACGGTCGCGCTCATGAACCCAAACCTGTCGACGGCATGGCAGCGATACGCTTTCAAGATCACCTGGGGTTCGTCGGTTGAGACGGTCGGATCGGTGTACCTGAGCATTGCCAGCGGTAGCGGTGGCGGCAACGTGCATTTCGACGACCTCATGATCGTCGAGGGTGACGTGCTACCAGCCTATTACCCGAGCGCGGCCGAGGCGCTGGCTGCGGCAAACGCGGCTACCGCTGCGATCACGGCCATCAGCAGCGACAACATCCTGTCGAAAGGCGAGAAGCTCGCAACGCGTAAAGAGTACGAGACCATTAATGCGGAAGCGGCAGTTCTCATACCGCAAGCCGCCAATCTCGGGGTTGACTCTTATGCTTACAGTGTTGCCTTTCAGGCGCTCAGCAGCTATTTGGTCAGCCTTGGCACAAGCAGCAGCGACTGGTATGACGCTTCAAAGGACACTCCAATCGATGGCGCCGTCTTCCGCAAGAAGTTCACCGACTGCTACAACACCAAGCAGGCGCTCATTAGCGCAATGGACGCCAAGGCCAGTACCACTTCGACTTGGGCCGGCACGGTAGGTCCGGGTAAGCCGGCTGACAACGCCACGTCGGACGTGGCTTTGTATGTTCAAGGCTCCATGACGCTGACAGGCAATAAAGCCGCCAAGAATGCAGGAAGTGGGAATGCTTGGGACTCAAGCGTCTACACCTTGAATGGGTATGCCGGTGGTGCGTATGCCGAAGCCCGTATGGACATTGTCGGGGACCTGATGTTTGGGTTGAATAGCGACCCAACCACAGATTCATGGTACGGGTCCATCGACTATGCCATTTACACTACGTCAGATGGGCTACTCCGCGCTTATTCCAATGGAACCCCTCTCAACGGAAATAACTCGATCGGTAATTATGCTGCGGGTGACGTCCTGGGGGTGAAGTTCGACGGCAGCAATGTCTTCTTTTGCAAGAATGGAGTATCGCTATGGAGCGTGGCGACCAGTGACGGCAATGTCCTCTATTTGGATAGCTCATTCTATGTCGCAGGTACTTCGCTATCGAACATCCGATTTGGCCCGCTGACGAATAACTCCGCTGGTACGGCGGCCTACAACGCTCTGCCTGGTATCAACAGTGCGCTTGCCTCGAAACTGAGTGCGGGAACGCGCAACGTTTTGGCAGGAGGTGCAGGTATTACTGCGGGAACGCTGACGTGGGATGGCTCGGGCAATTACACGGGTGGTTACGGTGTGGCCATCAATAATCGCGGCATCGTTGCGTACAACACGAGCGGAAGCAACACGTTCTACCTGAGTGCATCGGATGGTACGGCCGCATTCGCCGGCACTATATATGCTCAAGCCGGCACTATCGGCGGTCTGACCCTTGCCAATGGCGCGCTGTGCAATGGCTATTACGGAGGGTGGGACTGGACCGCCAAGGCACCCGGACCCGGGTTCTTAATCCACCCGAACGGCATGCTGTTTGGCGACCCGAATGACGCCAACTACGGGTACGTGCAGATCGGTGCCAACGGCTACCTCTCCATGCCGGGGTTCACTTACTCGGGCCGACAACTGACCCTGAGCAGCCCGATTCTCGTCAATCCGAAAACGCAAACATCGTTCTCGGCATCCATCGCAACGGTTCGGATCACAAACCAGACGCCAAACGTCCGGGTGACAACAGGCATTGGCGTGAGCCTGTCCGGTGGCTCGGGGGCCAGCGGCTACAGCTACCAGTGGGTTTTCAACTCCGACACCGGCGGCGGCAGCAACGCTATCAACGCCACGGGGCTGTTGTCCAACCCGTCGCTTTCGATCACAGCGCAGTGCTCGGCGGGCTGGTACTACGCCAGCGCATCCGTCACCGTCACGGACATTGCCACTCGGGCGACGGCGACGGCAAGCGTGCGTATTTCCATTCAATTCGGTTCTGGAGCAGAAACCTGATGAACAAGTGCTTTTTGACTGTCCGCGAATCGGACAACCTGATCACGGGGTGCATGTGGCAGGACGATCCCGACGACGGGCCAGTCATCCCGCAACACGATGCCCCGTACGGCACGGTCCTGGTCGACCCGCCCGAGCCGTTCACGCGGGACGGGCGGCGCGACACCGAGATGGCGTACCTCGTCGAGGGCCAGATCGTGTGGCAGGACACGCAGCCGCTGGGCGACGCCATCGTCGACGCTGTGGCCTCGATCGACACTGCAGCCGACGTGGCGCGCATGGAGGTGATCGCGCGCCAGACCAACACGACGGAGTACCAGCGCGCGGAAGCGCAGGCACGGGCGTTCAAAGCCGCCGGCTATCCGGACGACGACATCCCGTCGTGCGTCGCCAGCTGGGCCAAGGCGAAGCGCCGCGACGGCTGGACTGCGCGCCAGGCCGCCGACGACATCATCGTCACGGCCGACCGCTGGTACGGCGTGCTCGACGCCATCCGCGAGCTGCGCCTGTGCGCGAAGGAAGACGTGCGTCACGCCGCCGGCAACGGCGACGTCGCCGCGCGCGTCGCGCAGTTCGACGCCGACCTGTCTACCCTGATGAAAGGAACCGCATGAGCAACATGCGCATCGTCTACGACAACGCGGCTGATCGCGCGACCGTGACCGCCAGCAGCACGGCCGGCGCGCTCGTCGTCGCCAACCTGCTGACGGACCGGAAGTCCGACGTGTGGCGCGCGACGGGGCCGGCGGCGTCGATCTATGCGGCCTGGCCGGCGGCGGAGACCATCCAGGCCGTCGCGCTCCCGTTCTGCAACCTGTCGCCCACGGCCACGATGCGCGTGCGAGTGACGAACGAGCCGCCAGCGACCAACGTGCTGACGGCGCCGAACGACTTCACCAACGCGGCGTGGACGAAAACGAACCTGTCGGTGGCGGCCGGCGTCGCCGGGCCCGACGGGGCGAACAGCGGCACGACGCTGACCGCCACGGCGGCCAACGGCGAGATCAAGCAAACGCGCACGGTCGCGGCCGGCGCCAACGCCTCGTCGATCTTCGTACGGCGCCGCGCTGGTTCGGGCGCCGTGTCCATCCGGAACGCGGCGAACACGGCGTGGATTCCGCTGACCGGACTGTCGACCACCTGGACACGCTACGCCAACGACAGCGGCGCCACCGGGACCAGCGCCCTGGTCGACGTGCTGATCGCGACGTCGGGCGACGCGGTCGACGTGGCGTTCGCGCAGCTGGAGGCCGGCGCCGTCAGCTCGTACTGCCCAGGCACGCGGCCGCTCGGCTACATCGACACCTGGCAGTCGTACGCCTACGACAGCGGCGCACAGCTGGCATGCCCGGCGCCTGCGCTCCGGCCGCGCGGCTGGACGGCAGCGCAGGCAGCCAGCGCGTACGCATACGGCGGCGGCGCCTACGCGCGTGCGTGGCTGCCGGCCGCGCTGCAGGCGTACGGTCTGGCCGTAGACATCGTCGACGTAAACAACCTGCAGGGCTACATCGAGGCCGCGCAATTGGTGGCCGGTCCGTATTGGGCGCCAACGTATAACGCGTCGAAAGCCTCGATGACGCCAGTCGACACGACTGAACTTTACCGGACCGGCGCAGGTAATCAAGGGGCCCAAGCCGGGTACATATACCGGCGCGTGCCAGTCGATCTCTCACTGATGCCGCCTGCTGATCGCATGGCGTTCGTGAACATTCTTCGCAACAGCCGCGCGTATCCGCTGCTCGTTAGCGTGTTCCCGGAGGTGCCCGACCTGGCGCTGGAGCGCGACCACATGGTCTACGGCCGGCGCAGCAAGGATTCCGACATCGCGATCGAGTACGCGACCACTTATTCAACCACCATCGAAATCGAGGAGACGTGATGGCGAAGTTCAAAGCAGCCTTCTACAAGGGCACACACCCCGGCGTGGCTGGCGTCTACAACCGCCTGGTGCGTTGGTGGACGCGCAGCCAGTACTCGCACGTCGAGCTGATCTTCTTCGACGGCGGCCCGGGCGCCGATAGCCAGGCCGCTTCCTCGTCCTACATGGATGGCGGCGTGCGGTTCAAGTGGTTCACGTTCGACCCGGCGCTGTGGGACTTCGTCGACGTGCCGGGCGCGCTGATGCTGCCGGCGCTGGCGTGGTTCGACAAACACGAAGGAACAGCATACGACCTGCTGGGGAACATGCACTTCGTGCTGTCGGCCGTTGGCGACGACAGACGCAAGTGGTTCTGCTCGGAGGCCGTCGCGGCCGCGCTCGGCATTCCGGATCCTGAGCGATTCGACCCCGGGACGCTGCACGCGGCCCTCAGCTTCATCAACCAACCCGCTTCGGCGGGTTTTTCTTTTTCCGCACCTACCAAATGAAGGCGCAAAACATGAGTGAACCAATTTCCGGCGCAGCTGCCGGCGTAGCAGGCTGGAAGCTGCTGTCTGGCCTGGCCGCCACCGGCGCCGTCGGTGCTGGCTTCGCGGCATTTGTTGTCATGAGCATGACGAAACCCAAGGACGAGAAGGAATGGCGTGTCGCGCTCGCCAGCACGCTCGTCGGCTCGATCGGCGGCGGCGCCGCGCTGGTGCGCTACCTCGGCATTCAGCACTGGGCCGACGATCCATTCGGCATGGTCGCGATGCTCGCCATCGTGTTTGCCTGCGGCCTGCCGGCCTGGGCGCTTGTGCGCGCGCTGTTCGCGTACCTGAACAAGCGCCGCGACGCCGACATCACCGAGATCATCGCCGACGGCGCGCAGGTTGTCAAAACCATGAAGGATGCCATCTGATGACGCCCGCCGAATTCATCGATCAGATGCTGCCGGGCGCGCGCCTGTGCCAGCGCACGAGCGGCATCCCGGCGTCGTTCACGATCGCGCAGGCCGCGCTCGAAACCGGCTGGGGCAAGGACGCGCCAGGGAACAACATTTTCGGCATCAAGGCTGATGCCGCCTGGAAAGGGCCAACGGTCCAGTTCCAAACGCGCGAAGTCATCAAGGGCACGAACATCCGGATCATCGGCACGTTCCGCGCCTATCCGAACTGGTCGGCCTGCATTCAGGATCGAGCGCAGTTCTTCCTGCGTAATCCGCGCTATGCGAAGTGCTTCCGCGAAAAGACGGGCGAGGGCTGGGCACGTGCCGTCGCAGCCGCCGGCTACGCCACGGACCCGCACTATGCAGAGTCGCTGATCGCCGTCATGGACGGCCGCAAGCTGCAGCGCTACGACGCCTTGCCCGCCGAGGTGACGCCGTGAGCCGTGGGGGATGGCTGATCGCCGACGTGCTCGTGTTCGCGCTTCTCGTGGTGGGCGTGACGCTCGGCGCGCGCTACTACCTGCACGCGCGGTACGACGCGGGGTACGAGGCCGGCCACGCCGCGGCGATCGCCGAGCGCGCGCGGGCCGACGACGCAGCCGTGCGGCGCCGGCAGCAGGACAACACCGCGCTGGCTGCCCAGCAGGCGGCCAGCAACGCAACCATCACGGAGAAAAAGCATGAAGAAGTTCAGCCTGTTCGCGAGCGCATTGTTACTCAGCGCGTGTACGTCGGCGCCGCGGTATGTGGTGACGGACCTGCCGCCCCCTCCGAAGCGCAAGGCACCGCCGGCGGCGACGGCGCCGATCCACCCGGCCGGCTGGTTCGACCAGACGTTGAGCGAGATCTTATCGCGCTGAAGCTGGCCGTCGAGGAAGACCTCGCGACTGGGCGCGCGTGCCAGGCCGTGCTGCAGGCCGAAGGCATGGTGCCGTGATGGATCTGCACGTCATCATCCCCGGCCGCGCGCCGGACCTCGTAGTGCGCGTCGTCGACGGCCGCCCGGTCATCATGCCGCCGGCGCGGCCCGTTCCAGCACCGCCCATCCCCGCCGCGCCGACGGCCGGGTGAGCACGCGGAGAGCCGTGCGAATTGGCACGCCCAGTTCGCGCAGCGCGTGCGCTGCTCTCTGCTGCCCGGTGCTGGGCAGGCCATGTATCACAGCGTCGATGTAGCACTGTGTGCGTCGGTCGGTTCGTCGGTCCATTTCACAATCCTGGCACGATACACGACACACTGTTTGAGGCGGATCAATTGTCGGAGCTATACTGTACAAAAATACAGTATTTCGAAGAGGCAACCATGCTCCAGTCCGCCGCCGTCCCATCGCCCGAATCACTCCACCCGTCGTTGTGGCGCGCCGACCAACTCGCGCGCGCGACCACGCGCTGCGTCGACACCGGGCACGCGACGCTGTCCGCGCAACTGCCGGGCGGCGGCTGGCCGATGGGCACGCTGGTCGATCTGCACGTGCAGCAGCCGGGCATCGGCGAGATGCGCATGCTCGCGCCGGCGCTGCGCCAGGTCGCGGACCAGCGCGTCGTGCTGCTGCAGCCGCCGCACCCGCCCCAGGCGCTCGCTCTGGCCGCGCTGGGGCTGTCGCCGTCGTCGGTGATCTGGCTCCGCAGCGAGCGCACCGCGGACGCAATGTGGGCGGCCGAGCAGGTACTGCGCAGCGCGAGCTGTGGCGCCCTGCTGTTCTGGCCAGATCAGGCCGGCGCCGGCGGCCGGCAGCGGACGGCGCGTCCTGAGCAGTTGCGCCGGCTGCACCTGGGCGCGCAGGCCGGCGAGACGCTGTTCTTCATGATGCGGCCGCTCGCCGCCGCGCAGGACGCATCGCCGGCGCCGCTCCGGCTCAGCCTGCGGCCGGCGCCCGGCGGTATCAACGTCGGGTTCGTGAAGCGGCAGGGCCCGGCGCGCGACGACGCGCTGTTCCTGCCGATGCCGTTCGAGCACATTCGGCCGGCGCAGCCACAGCGCAAAACGGTGCCGGAACGTGTGTTCACCGAAGTCGAAACCGTATAAAAATCGCTTCCGCAACCACATCAGCGGCTCGTATCGAAACAACCCCTTAGACGCTACTAAGATAGCGATACTGCGGAACAAAATTTCTTGGAAGTATATGATTTATATAGAAAAGATCATAGACTTGAAAACTGCCGACGGGGGAACCCGTTCGTGAGTTCGAATCTCACCGCTTCCGCCAAGAAACAAAAGAAACCGCCCTAAGGCGGTTTTTTTGTTTCTTGGCGGAAGCGAGGAGGGCGCCTGCGCGCCC
>Ga0308168_1000601_pt1 | contig 41921 bp, 46 predicted proteins | sample PhyCR2_FD_202133 | JGI IMG/M metagenome (GOLD analysis project Ga0308168, IMG submission 202133) | Phyllosphere microbial communities from UC Gill Tract Community Farm, Albany, California, United States - DLSLRC.R2 | ecosystem: Host-associated > Plants > Phyllosphere > Unclassified | place: USA...
CCGTTAAGCGCTGCTCCTCTTCCGGCTTCAGCTGCTGCTGGGTGAATCCGGCCAGATGGATCACTTTCCAGAACCGGTTGCCGGGATGCGCAAAGTGAAACCCCTGATGGGCAGTTGACTGACCCGGATTAATGCCACAGAACAGCACATCAAGACCGGAGGTGATGATGTCGCGGATCGCGTGTTCACTCATGCCGCTACCTCCAGCGTACGCTGCTTCAGCGCTTCGCGGCTGCGTTGCAGCATCTGGCTGGCCTGCCCTGCATCCGGACAGGCGCGCGCCAGCGCCAGCGCACCAACCATCTCTGCCAGCATGCTGGAGGCCAGCGCTTCCGCATCCGGCAACTTCAACTCACGTAATATCTGCGTCAGACTGCCGTGCATCGCATTAAAGCCCTGTGCGAAGATCTGCCGTGTCGGCTGTGGAAGATGAGCCACTTCACTCACCAGAGCGGCTAATGGACAGCCCTGCGCCGGTGCATTGCGATGCGCCTCGGAAAGATAGCTATCAATAAAATCTGCCAGCTGCTGCGCTGGCTGGGTCACGGGCTCCGCGGGCTTAAAGGTATCGGCTTCAGCAAACATATGCTTCAGCACCTCCTGAACCAGCTCCTCGCGTGAGGTAAAATGCGCATAAAAACCGCCGTGTGTCAGACCGACCCGCTTCATTAGCGCCGCCACACCAATTCCCTCGGTGCCGGTTTCACGCATCACGCGCGCCGCCTCATTAAGGATACGCTGCCGCGTATGCGCTTTGCTGCTCTGCTTCTCCATCCCATCTCCTGCGGTGTCTGCTACGTAGCGTCTGGCTATTATAGTAATTATTACGGTCATCATATTCCAGCTTGACGACAGATATGATGATCGTCATATTGGTGGCTATTATGACGATCATCATACAAGGGAAAAGAGATGTCACAATCAGGCACAGCTTTAATCACCGGCGCATCCAGCGGTATCGGTGCGACCTATGCAAAACGACTGGCAGCACGCGGTTATGATTTGATTCTGGTCGCGCGCGATCAGGGGCGACTCACCACCCTGGCTGACGCACTGGCAAAGCAACACGATATTCGGGTGACGGTTATGGCGGCTGACTTAACGCACGAGCAGGATCTGCAACGCGTGGAGTCGGAGCTCGCGAACAACGCACAGATTACGCTGCTGCTGAACAACGCGGGCATGGGTGTTGAGGGTGAGTTTCTTGAGGCGGACATCACACGCATTAACAGCATGCTGGCGTTAAATATTCTGGCACCCACCCGTCTGGCACAGGCGGCTGGCCGGGCTTTCAAAGTGCGCGGTAATGGCATCATTATCAATATCGCCTCGGTGCTGTCGCTGGTGCACGAGATGTTCAACGGCGCTTATAACGCCACTAAGTCTTACGTACTGACTCTGACGCGTGCGATGCAGCGTGAACTCGCAGAGAGCGGCGTGCAGGTACAGGCGGTATTGCCTGGCGCGACCCGTACGGAGATTTTCGATCGCGCAGGCCAGTCTATCAATGACATCCCGGCTGAGATGCTGATGGACGTTGATGAGATGGTGGACGCCGCGCTTGCCGGACTCGACAGCAAGGAGACGGTAACCATTCCGGCGCTTGAGAATCTGCAGATGTGGCACGACTACGATCAGGCACGTGACACGATGGTTCCTCACCTTTCACGGAATCAATCAGCATCACGTTATCGTCAGAGCTGAGTCAGCCATAACGACTGAAGTCCGGTTTCACTAAAGGCACGGAGAAGCATTATCCGTGCCTGTTTGCGACTTCAGGTTCGCAGTTCGCCAGATTTGTTATAGAAATCAGCAGGTAAATCACTGCTGATTATTTCAGCAACCGGTGGCTGAGTGCTGGATTGCCCTGAAGAGATACTTTATAATCCCCGCTCCGCTGGCCCCTTAGCTCAGTGGTTAGAGCAGGCGACTCATAATCGCTTGGTCGCTGGTTCAAACCCAGCAGGGGCCACCATTTAATTTCATAAAAAACATGAACTTAAATCGGAAACAAGAGAGTGGCGTTCATACTAATGAGACTTTGATGTCCCCTTTTTGCCCCCCCACACTTCAATTTACTCACTACATGAGCTTTCGCTTGGTTACATTTAAATAAGAACTTCCAAGATCTTGTAGGATAGTTTTTAAGCGATAAGCACAAATCTCGCCGCTCTCATGGCCTTCATTAAAGGAGTGAGAGAAAATGGATATTGCACGCATTGTCAGACATGAATTTCTAAGCTGTGCGACTGAAACTATCAAACGGCTCGAAGATGAACCCGGTAAAATGCCATTTCATGAAGCTTTATTAAGTAAAGAAGCTTTGTTCTGGAGCCGTTTCGAACGATCTTTCAGCACTAGCTTTGGCCAAAGAACAATTGAAAGGTTATCGGCTAAAATTGCTTCATATTCTGGTGCGACCAACGTCATACCGCAAAACTTGGTTTCATTTAATATTGATTCCGATGTTCACAATGCTGTAATTCATCATTTGTCAGCACTTCGCAGAAAAAATAGTGGCGCAGTAACTAACTGGCAAGAAGAGTTAAACTACTTCAGATCGATTCAATCTTCTGGTAATGTTGTTAATGTCACCATACGAAGTGATTTATATTATATTAGAGACAACACGCATCACTTTTATTCAATCAAAACTGTAAAACCTAACATAGACCAGACAGTTGAAGCTAAAAAAGATCTCTTACTACTCTCATTAGCTTACCCAGATAGCAAAGCTTACTTTGGACTTTATTACAACCCATATGGTGAATTTAGAGAGCAATATATCTGGGGCCCACCGAGAAGAATATTTAACTTCCATACAGATGAAAGCGTCTTAATTGGAAGGGATTATTGGAATAACTTAGGTGGAAATGGAACTTATGAATTTATTATGGGAATCGCTCAGGAAGTCGGCCCGGAGATTCAAGAGCTAATTAGGCAATACGGAATTAGGAACCTATAAGACAGGGGGGGCTGTGCCCCCTCTGTTTTAAGCGGTAACCAAAAATGTTTCGTCGGATGTATTTTTATAACGAGAGTATTTGAAACCTTCATAATTCTTATGTGGTTCTTTATTTTCAAAACTTAATATTGTTTTACCAATAGCAAAACCCAGCCCCACAGGAACTGCATTTCCAATTTGTTTATAAACATCTAAAATCTTCCCTTGAATTTCCCAATCATCTGGAAACTGCTGCACCTTCTTGTACTCTTCAATTGAAAGAGGCCTAAGCTCCTCCGGATGGCTCAAGTCGGTTGCAGGCATAGCTGGATGTGTAACTAATGTTGGCGATGGTTTATCCCACGAAATTCTTCTTAAAAAACCAGTTTTACCCCCGCCCGAGAAGAATGAATTTCCTAATGCCTCTTTTTGCAACTCTACTGGAAGATTTTTCCAGTATTGACCCGGACCAAGCATACGATAATACTTTAATCTCTTCTCTGGGAAATTAATATAAGTGTGCTCAATGCCTTTTAAATCAGAAACAGCTTCTCTGAAGGTAGTCCATTTTTTTAGACCATGCTCTTCCGTTTGGCTATGAGTTGGTTCTAAGTACGGAATTTTCCTCCCACTTCGAGCACATGTTATTACTACGCGTTCTCTTACTTGAGGAACGCCAAAGTTTGCAGCGTTATATAATTCAAAGGTAACGCTATAACCCATTGCTTTAATAATCCTGATAACATAGTGCATCACTCCGCCAGCTTGTTCTTCTTCCTTAAGTGGAGGGTAATCCATACCACGTTGTTCATGAGGACGATGTTTTAAAGGAGCTGAAAGGAGCCCTCTTACGTTTTCGATAATAAAGTATTTAGGTTTAATTTGAGAAATAACATCAAGATACTTTAAAAATACGTTCCCTCTTTCGTCATCCAGACCTTGTCTTTTTCCTGCCGTAGAGAACGCCTGACATGGAGGGCCACCCATAATAAGATCTACCTCATCCCCCAGAGTCAGCCCAGCAAAATTCATTATTTCTTCAGCACTATAATTTCTTATATCTCCAATTAAACCTATATCTGGCTTATTTTTTATAATGGTTTTTCTGGCACTAGGTTCATTTTCACATGCAAGAAGAGTTTGAAACCCTGATTTTTCAATTCCAAGATCCATACCCATAGCACCGCTGAAAAAACTTAACGCTATCGGTTTGGTTGGCGCCAGCTTACACTTGCGGTCGCTAATATCTATTTCAGTTTTTTTGTTTTTCATAATACTCTTTTTCTCAATCAACCATGTATTGCCATAAAGCCTCGCTTCAAGCGAGTCATTACGGCAAAGTGTTCTAATTCGTTGGACAGAGACCCCAAGATACTCAGACGCCTCTTTGACAGTCATAAGGGTACTCATATAAAAATCCTTTGCGAAACACGTTGCATACCATGTTGCTGACTGACACTATCTTTGTCAACCTCGCGCACAAAAACCAGAAAAATTTTACTGAACTTATCGCGCATCAAGAGCTCTAAAAGTATACAAATTGTACTGCCCAGTACTGTTGTGCGGATTTACTTTTTTGATTTCCTTAGATTTAAAGCATCCGTGTTGGTGCTTTTTTTTTACACAATGCAGTCTACCTCATTAGAAATTTTTACAGAGTTCTCAAGTTGTGCAGATCTGAAATACAACTCACTACTGTATGTAATCACAGCAAACCATTTAATGCATATTTCAGTTTAACTTTACGACCTTATTCCAGTTTCATCCTTATCTCATCAAGCTTAAGCAGTTATAACTCCCTAGCCGCCAGCAATGCTGTCTGCAACTTGAAACCTAATAAATTAAATAATAATCATAAATTTCAGATAGTTGAATTTAATAAGGGATCCATTTTTGATCCATTCAACTGAAAAACACTGAAAATCTTTTCATCCTTTTCAGTTGCCGCACTCTGGCAAAAAGCCAGCAGCCGTGCGGGCTGGCCATACCGTTTGTAAAAAAATCAAACTGAAAAATTTTTATGATGCAAAACCTGCAGGCGGGTGCGGTGTAGCGCCGATTTTGTCTGCCGGGCGATTATTTTGCCGTACTGACGCGCAGCCAGTGCCACGCTGTGCGGATGATCTGTTTATGGCTGCCGTTCTTGAAGGGCGCGCCTTTGCGTGGCACATCGTGCGTCTGAGGCGTTCTGGTGACAGGCAATAAAAAACCCGCTGCGATAGCGGGTTAGTGTGCAGGCTTACTTGCCGATGACGGGTGAATATTTCTTACTGAGCGCGGCGGCCTGCTGGCTGCTCTGTGTGATGTCGCTGCTGTTCGTGGGCTGGCCGGTTGACGGGTGCGTATGGCTGGCCAGCTGGTCAGCCAGCTGCTGCACAAGCGCCACTGTATCGAGCATCAGCTGGGCCACGTTAATCTTCTCTGAACCAATCCACACCACCGGCGCGATAATTTCATGACGCGTCCCGGCAATGCTCTGGCGCAGCTGGCCAATTTTTTCAGTCAGTGCCTGACCGACATTTATCGTCACGCTGCCGGTGACGTCCGTTTCCGCATTGCCGCCCACTGTAATCAGCTGGCTCTGCTGTGAGGCCATGCTGTAATTGCCGGTCGTCAGGTGCTGGATTGCCCCGGCCATCAGGGACGCCGTGCCGATCACGGTCGTTCTGTCAGTGGCTCTGACCGTCGTTTCCCTGCTGACCAGCTCACGCGTTTCCGTATCGGCTTTAACTTCCCGGCTCATGGACGTTTCACGGATGGCCTGATCGGTCTGGCGCTCCCAGTCGCCCGCCTGCGTTACCCGCTGTGATACTTCCGCGCGCTGCTGCTGCAGCTGTTCGCCCGGCTTCACGTCCGGCAGGCTGGTCCCGCCCGGCATGGTCTGGCGCACAAACGGCTTATCCGGGCGTCCGCCGGTAAAACCGACCTCAACCAGTGTACCCTCTGGCGGGAACTGAAACATGCCGGAATCATTACCGGCCATCGGAACGGGCAGCGGCACGGCAGGATACACCGGCGTACTGCCGTCCGGATTACCGTCAGCGTCCAGCAGCTGCAGATCGACGGCATAGCGCGGCCTGAAGGGGTCAGCAAAGTTTCCGCTTTTAACCGCCTCCGTCGGGGCAACAACGCGCGCCATTTTGGGCAGGTGCAGGCCGCTGGCCAGCTCCGGGTAATGGCTTTCAACCTGACGCTGCACCGGTGTTTTCTGCAGCGGCTGGCCGGTAATACGGTTTCGCGGCGTCCAGGTGATTGTCATGGTATCGCCGTCCAGCTGCACCTTTGTCACGCGCTGGCCATTTACCTCCACGCCCGGACGCAGTGACTGGATCACAGGTACGGTCATCGTATTGCCACCGGCAGTGGACTGGCTGAACTCCGGCGGAATGTCGACCGGCTTACCGGCAAACAGCGCCTTTTCAGCGCCGCCCAGATACATACTGCCATCAGGCAGCTGATACCAGAGATAATCGGCAATCCCGAAGGCGCGCCCCAGACTGGCCAGCAGCTGAAATCCTGTGCCGCTATGCGTGAAGTGCGGGATCGGCCTGTCGCTGTAATCTGCCTGCGGCACGTTAACGGTCAGGCCGCTGTGTTCTTCCAGCCAGGCAGCAATCTGGCGCAGCGTCGGGTGCTGGAATGCGCACGGCCATGCCCGATCAAATACGCCGCACAGCTCCCGGATGAAAAGACGCTGATAGCCGGTTTCCGAAGGCTGCGAGCGCTCCACGTATCCGGTAAACCAGCGCAGCAGTCGGTCAGGGTAGCCGGTATCAATGCGGACCATTTTGCCGGTGTAATCAGTGCTGGTCTTTGCCGTGATGAAGCCACGGCCACAGTTGCTAAGCTCCAGCACCAGAGCGGCATCAGTCAGATGCACTTCATCAGTGGACAGGTAAAGTCGGGTTAAAGGTTTCATCGCTATTCCAGTGCGTCGTTTACCGGCTTAAGCACTTTGCGCTCAAACCATGTCATTTGTTCGTCGCTCTCGCCTGCGGCCTGCGGTCCGCCTTTGCCACCGCCGGTCTGTTTGGTGGCCGTGGTTTTGCCGGTTGCGCGCGCCTCACGCTTTTCCTGAACGCTTACATGCTCCGTCAGGGTGAACGTTATCAGCCAGGCCATTTTTCCTTCCTGCTGCGGAGCGTCCACATTGCCGGTGAACGTCGCCTCGCGAAAACTCACCGCGCGCGCCACCTCATGCGCCACGCGGTATTTCTGCCGCTGGCCGCTGGCGTCAGTTGCTGAAGCCAGCTCAAAAATGCGCTTCAGCAGGGCAGCATCACTGAACCCTATTTCGCCGCTGATCCTCAGCTCTTTTCCCTTGATGCCCTGCTCTGCCTTAGCCGTTGAACTGGTCTGCCCGGACTGGTCTTTGTCCTGAAAAGCCATTGATACGGTAACCCGCATATTTTTAAGCGGGATGCCCTCACCGTTAAGCGCCAGCGTCGGGTTTGTACTCATGGATCATGCCTCTTATTCCTTCCAGATTGTCACCGACCAGCATCACGGCCGCCGAATACACAGCGGACGGCTGCGGAATATCTTTTTCCAGCTGCGTGAGCGTGGTCACCACGTCGCCGCCGCCGGTAAACACCCATGCCCGTGAGCTTTTGCCCTGCAGATCGCTCAGCCCGGCGGCAATCTCTGTCAGCATGGCATCACGTTTCTGGCCAAACGCAGCCAGCTGCGCTTTCAGCCCGTCAAGCCCGGCTGCTGCGCCTGCTTCGCTCTGGGCCTGCTTCACGGCGGCGGCCGCAAACGCGGCGCGGCTGGATGGCACGGACAGCGGCACGGATGGCGGCAGCATCGTGTTCATACTTGCAGGCAGCTGCATCTTTTCCGTGGTCAGCGTGGCGGCAGACTGCGCCAGACGCTTCACCTGTACAAACGCCGGTGCCGGGAAAACCTCAGCCAGCTGGTTCAGTGATGAAATAAAATTGTCATGCGTATGGCTGGCCACCATCAGAATAACCACGTCAGCTTTTCCACCAATGCCTGCCAGCTTTTGCGCCAGATAGGCAGTGGCATTCACCGGACTCAGGTATGCGCCGTTATCCGTTTGCTGCCCCAGCCCGTAAATCCATGGATGCACCGGAACCATGCTGCAGCTCAGTGCGGTCACCGCATCCGTCAGCGCCAGTCGTGCCTCACGCCACATTTTCAGGTGCCTTAGGCTTACTGACATCCGCCCAGTTCTCCGGATTAATTCTGCTAAGCAGCACCCTGTATTTCATCCACTCAGGCAAGGCTTCAGTTTCACTCTGCGTGGCCATTTTCAGATCAACCGCACCCTGTAGCATCTGAATCATTTCATTCGCTTTACGGATTTTTGCAGCCAGAATGGCTCCCTTTGTTTCCACGTCAATAACAGTCTGCCGAGGCGAGCCTTTAACAATGGCTCCGTTAATGAATAATGAATCCGGACCCACAGCACTATAATTTTCTTCCGATATCTCCTTAAGCGCCCTTGACTGATATTCTTCAAGCTCACTGTCACAGATGGCCACAAACATGCCGACAACATAATTATCTTTATCGACCTCTATGAAATAATGATTTACACGCGGCTCAGTTAACTCTTTTTCATATTCATTCATTTCATCACCATATGGCTAAAACGTTTACGTTAAGTGCCGGTCCGTTGTTGTAAATTCCACAGTTATTAGGACCAACTCCGTTACTCCAGCACTCAAACTGACCATTGATAGCCGTGATAAAAAGTCCTGGGGGTGCTGGAAATGCTGCCGGATATGTCCAGGTTGTGCTTGAATAGGCTGCCAGATTTAAATTCTGCCTGCACCACTGACCGCCACCCGGAATTTTAGTCCACGCCCCATTGCCGTTGTTACCTGACTGAAACTGACCGTACGCGACGGCGCTATTCGCTGCAGTACCGCCCGCGACAGCAAAACCCTGACCTGCATCTCCGCCTTTAAAGGCATACCCCCCCAGCACGAAATTAAGACGAGCATTGTTTACTGCTGAGTTAGTGTCGCCATTGTTCCTTACGTAGAAATCGGTCTGATCATTTCCGTTAACGTTAGCCTTTTTGTTCAATCCATCATTCATCAACCAAACAGGCACCGCTGCATTGTTATCTCCGGGCGCACCTTCAACCCAGAATTTTTGGCTTGTATCGCCAGTAATTTTTGCATATCTGGCAAAATCTGATTGATTGCCAAATTTCATAATTCCCCAGCCACTTGATACGTTATCCAGCCGCGTACCAATATAAGATTCTGACGGGGAGTTATATGACGTGAAAATTACACAGCAGCCGTTGCTTCTGTCACGGACGCCAGTACAGTGCGCATATAAATACTGTCCGTTTCCGGCCGGTAATTGTGCCGGAATATTGGCACTGCCTTCCATTTTGATAAGCAGGGTTTCTCCGGCATGAAAGACGTAAGTACGGAAATCAATTGTGCTGAAGTCCAGCTGTCCCGAACCTAACCCAAACCCACCCACGGTTATCACCCGGCCTGCTGTGCCGTCAGTTTTTGACTGCATCACATCAGCATTTGCTGCGCTTCCCAGCATGACGTTACCCGTCAGCGCGTCGGGCTTTTTATTATTCACTGACCTGACCGCAACACGATCAGTCAATGAGCCTTTTGGGCGCAGGTCCGCGATGTTCCCGGCAGCGTCAATACTCGCCAGCGCTGACACGTAATGCTTCACACCGTCCTGCTCATAGTCAGCAAGATCAGCCGCCACTGTGATTTTGCTCTGCACGCCCCAGACGCTGGCCAGCGTCCCGGTAAAGCACACGTCCAGCCACACATTTACCGGCTTCACACCCACCTTAATATTCTGATCCACGTCCAGCTGCGCACGCAGGCCGCCAACGTATCCCGCGCCATGTGTGACGTAATACTGCGTGCCGCTTTTACCGACCAGCCAGCCATCACCAAAAAACGCAGCCGGGCCGTAGATATCGGTGTTTTCCAGGCGCTGACGTTCATCCATTGCGCCCATGCGCGCGGTGAAATCAATCTGCCACGTTTCCGCTGGCGTACTGATACCCGTTTCCTGCTGTGCGCCGCTGTACTCCATCAGGAATGAACGTGTCAGAACGTTACCCTGCTGGCCCTCGCGGGTTTTCAGCTTCTGCTGAGCCGGGGCATGTACGATCATGGCCAGCGTGCCGGTTGCGCTGTTAATCAGGCCAATCCAATTAAACGTAAAATCGCCCGTGTCCGCGCCCAGTACCACTGAATGCACCACCGCATTCTGATTAACCACGCCCTTGCGCGTCACCGCCTGACGGTGAACTATCTGTGCCTGCGGCGGGATGCCCTCGCTGCGGTCTACCGGCTTAGCCGGATCGAGGCCCGGCACGTTCGCTAAAATAAATTCATCCAGTAATACCGGCTCGCCGGTTTCCGCCTGGCGCGCTTTCCACTGCTCAAATGCTGTCGTGATAACTGTCTGTGACATAATTTTCCCTTAAATTCCTGCGCTGAACGTCGCGCTGGCCACGTCCGCCCCGGCGATGCGCGCCGGGTAAACCACATATTCACCCTGGTCCCAGCCTGCACGGATGGCGAACGGCTGCGAGGTGATCACCTCAAACTGATAACGGCGGCACGTCCTGCCGTACTGCTGGATTATCTGAAGCAGCAGCTGCGCGTTGTCCGCAATCTGGCTGTCTGAAACGCGCACCTGGATTACGTCCCAGTCAATACCGGGCTGGCGCTCAACCAGCTCCACATACCCGATACCCAGCCGCTCGAAAATACTGATAAACCCTGCCACTGACCCGGCATCACGCGCGTTAATAAACGCAAACGCTACGCGCCTGCGGAACAGTGAAAGCGGCTCACCGTTGAAGCGGGTAATATCCCGATCATACGCCAGCAGATTCAGCAGCGGTTCAGAACAGGTCAGCGGATCAAACTGGCTGACCGGCCACGTAACCCAGCCGTACACCTGCGCCCAGAACTTACGTGCGGCTTTCAGAAGTTTGTCCGGCTCCCCTTTGCGCATCCACGTGGGCAGGCGCAGCCCGGCCAGCTTTTTATCAAAATCAGTCATGTTCAATACTCACCGTCAGGCTGTTTAGGCGTGGCACACTTAAATCACTGACGATATCGCCCAGCGAAAAGGTGACCGAATCCACCTCCGGAAACTCTCTGTGCAGCTCACGCCCGAGGTTTGAAAACGAAAAGCGCGCGTATGGCCACGTCTTTTTGACGTCATAGTCAGCATTTTCCCGGAATGCGCTGCGGATAAGGTTTCCGGCATTTTTAATGAGCAGCGCCTGATTTTCGGCGGTCATGTTATCCGGGTTCTGCAGATACATTTTCACGCTCAGATCGTGCCGGGTTTCCGGCATTCCAAAGCACTGCATATCGTCACCGTGGCCGTGATGGCCCTGCGTGTTGATGTAGTCATTTACCGCGGTGATAAACGGATCTGACAGTACGCCGGAATCCAGCAGCAGATAGGCGTTTGCCGTTCCCGGCCCGCGCGGCGCATCGTGCAGAAAGAAAATCCGGTCAATACTCAGTCCGACTACCCCCGCGATCATTGAGCGGTAAACCGCGTCGGTGTGATAGTTACCCACCAGGTTAAACTGATTGCGGCAGCGCTCGCGCAGCTCGTCATCACTCTCTTCATCTGCGCCCGGCACGGTCAGCCAGTCTTCCTCACTTTCCGCCTGCATGATGCCGGTGACGGCCACCGGCAGGATGCGGTAATAGCCCGGCGCAAGGTTCCACGCAGCCCCTACATCTGACGCGCGCACCGGGATCAGCGCGCTGGCCTCCCCCGCCGGAATGGTGAAGTCAGCAACGGTCACCAGCTCGTAAATCACGCCGTTAATGCGCTCAGTCTGGATACGCGTACCGGCCTGCACGGTCACGTCAGCCCCGGCATTCTCCTTTGTGAAGCGGATCACGCCTTCAGCCCGACTTGCCGGTTTTGGCGTGACGTTGACCGCCCATGCCAGCAGGCGCAGCATCTGACCGCCTGCCGTGGCCACGAACATATTCACCAGTACCGTATTGATCATAACGTCCGCCAGCCACAGCACCGGCGCGGTGATAATGGCCGTGACCAGCCGCCAGAACGGCGACATGGGCGACGTATTGGTGATAAGCCCCTCCTGCGCGGCAATGTCCGTAAAGCGCGCTTTCAGCTCCGCTTCCGTCACCGGCATCCCGCTGGCTTTCACCACCTCCGTAAAATCCACCTGCGGTTTGTCCGTCATATATCCACCCCGTAAGACAGTGCGCCGAAGTCGTATGTGCTGGCCGTCACCCAGAGGCGTGACAGGCTTTCTTCTGTCAGCTCAATGGTGCCGGGAATAATCCGCTCATCGTCTTCAATCAGTAATTCAAGCCGCGTCAGAATATCAGCGCGTAAGGTCGGGCTTCTTTCAGCAATCATTTCGGTCATCAGGCCGGATTCAATGATGGCGTGCGCAATATCCTGCTGAATACTTTTACGGTTATTACACGTGACCGGCTCTTTGCCCGTATTTAAAACAAAGTTGCCGTTTTCAATCAGCAAGTCGATATACAGTAATTCACTCATCCCGCCAGCTCCTGCCACTCCATCAGCTGCTGCGGCGTCATGCCGCCACCTGTATTAATTTCCACTTTTTCGATGCGTTTGCTGTTATCCGTTACGCTCCGGCTGTTGCTGGAAATAGTTTTATTAATTCCGCCTGCTTCAATACCTTTTAACTGGCCACCGGTTGTCAGGTTATTTTCGACACGTGGCGGCGGCGCTGCAGGCTCGCCAAATTCCGCAATATCGACACCGGGGATTTTGTTAATTTTGGCAATAATCCAGTTAAGTGAACTCAGCGCCGTTTTTTTAATGTTGTCCCACAGGTTCGCGAAGAGGTTCATTATCCCGCTGGCCATATTCCCCAGCGTTTGCGTTACGGAAAAACCGGACAGCTGCGCCACGAAACTCAGCCAGCCCTCGCTGATAAACGCCCAGGCTTTACCAAATACACCGGCTACAGCTGCCACCGCGCCGGATACAACCTGAAAGGCTTCGGTGTTCATCACGGCGGCTTTGATTGCATCCCAGTGCGCGATCAGCAGATAACAGCCTGCGGCCAGCAGCGCGATTGCGCCAATGATCAGCAGAATCGGCCAGCTCATGAAGTTAATGGCAGCGCCGGTCAGCACTGAAGCGATGCGCACGGCCAGCAGTACGCCGCGCAGTGTGCGCATGATCATGGCATAAGCCTTCACCGCTGCCCCGGCCAGCCACAGCGCCCCGGTATACAGACGCGTGACCAGCAGAATCCCCATCAGGATGCCGCGCAGCCCGGTCATGACAAACGTAGCCATGCCGATCACGATATTAGCCACTGCACCCGCACCGGCGAAACTCAGCACGGCCAGCGCCACGTACCCGACCACGCGCGCGATGTTCGGAAACATCTGCATCCAGCGCGCGAACGTCTGCCCCATATCCGCCAGGCGGTTCAGCAGCGGATAAATCACCGGTATCAGCGTCAGGCCGATCACGCGCCGGATGGCTTCCAGAATCTGAATAAACCGGTCCCACGGCTTAACCATCTTCGCGGCCATTTCCTGCGTGCGCTTAAGCCCGTCATTGCCGCCCAGCTCGGTGATGTTTCGCTGCAGTGCTGTCACGTTGCCCCACAGCTGTTTAACCACCGCTGAACTGTCACCAAACGCATCATCCAGCGCCTTCTGCGCCTCCACGTTACCGGTGATACTGGCGCCGTATTTTGCCTGCAGCTTGATCAGTATTTCCGGCATGGATATCATCTGACCCGCTTCATTTTTGAAGCTCATGCCCAGCTTTTTCGCGCCTTCCTCAGCACCAGTCAGGAATCCTTCATACGAACCGGACGCCTCAGTACCCAGCGTGCGCTGGAGCTCGCCCATCACGGCAAGCTGCTCATTGAGGCCGATGCCGTAGTTAGTGCCGACGCCGCGCGCACCCTCCATTAAATCCTTAATTGCGCCCATTTCCACGCCGAAGCGCTGACGCATAAACGCCACTTTTCCCGAAAGCTGCTCAGCAAACTGCACATTGCCCAGGCGCTCCGCATCCTCGCGGAAGTTGCCAAACATCTGCCCCATGAACTCCGCCGACTCCGCTGCCGTGCTGCCCAGCGCAGCGGCGGTAAGGTTGGCAATGCGGGTAACCTTCGGCAGCTCGTCACCGGTCAGGCCGCTTATTGCGGCGTTAATGCTGGCCGTCGACTGCACAAACTCCACGGCGCTTTTGCCGTAGGTCATTGAAAAAATGTTCGCATCCTTCTCAACCTGCTTAAGCGCAGTGCTGTCGATGCCACGCGCGGTCTGCTCCTGCAGCGCGTCATACATTTCAATTGCCGGACCCAGCGCGCCCTTGATGGCCTGCCCCACGCCCCACAGCCCCGCGCCGCCGACGGCCACGCGTTGAAAGGATGCGCGGGACTTGTCTGCAAATTCCGTGACGCCTGCCTGTGCCTGCCGAAGCGGCCGCGTGACCTTATCGATCAGCGATAACGTGAACTCCAGCTGTTTCATTCGCTTCCCTTAAACGCCAGCGCAATGCCATTAGCTACGGCAACGCGCTGGTTTTCCCAGTGCCGGTTATCAAGCCACAGCGCGGCGGCAAGGTTCTCCGCGCTGTCATTCTCACCAGGCAGCCAGTGACGGCGTAAAATCAGATACTGTTCGAGTCCGTTGGCGTCGATATTACGGACCCGATCGCTTAGTTTTTTACTGTGATTTCCAGCTCTGGCGTATATTCTTCCAGCACTTTGCCCACAATCTGTAATGCCGCGCCCGGCAGCGCCAGTAATTCCTGCAACGCTTCTTTTGTGTCCGGCGTGACGATACGGACCAGAAAGTTATGCGCCGGGGAAACTTTATTTCCCATCGTGATTTCGTTGATATATTTGTTATAGGCGGTGACGTTCGGCGTAAAAGAAACGTCTTTGCCAGCGATGGTCATTTCAATTTTTTTATCACTCATGCTTTTTCTCTCTTAAATTAATTTCATCAATAAGCTGGTTATGGCGCGCCGCGCAGGTTGAATAAATATCAATCCACTGAATTAATAATTCCGCTGCGGCTCTGCCGTTGGTTCCGGTTAATCGGGGAAGATTAACGGGACATTTAGTTTTTAGATTTTCCTGATAGGGTACGCTCTGCGTTTTCACTGGCGGCGTTGTACAGCCTGAAATAATCACCAGACAGGCAATCATTACTGAAAACAGGTTTCTCCAGTTCAGCGCGGATGCCTGCCGGTATCGCACCTTTTAATTCCTCCAGTTTGTTCTCAAGCTGCCTGGCGGATTCGCTTGCCACGCCCTGCAGCTGATCGCGCGTCCTGTCAGCGGCAATCCCGGCGGCACGCTCTGCGACCAGTTCCACGCTGTCGCGCTTCCACTCAGCCCCGGTCCATCCCGCCAGAAACGCCAGCCCCAGACCGGCCAGCACAAACAGCACGTCTCTGGCCATCAGCGCACACCGTTATGCTCAAGGCTGAAGTGGTTGCCGTCCGGATTCGACTTAAAACGCCCGCCCCAGCTGCCGCCCAGCGATTCCCAGTATTCGCCCAGCGCCCGGTAATCTTCGGTGCGGGTTTTGTACTCGCCGTTAACAAACAGGTTGAAGTCCACTGCCAGCCGCTGCGTGTGCAGGCTGTTGGCGATGCCGCTGCCCTTTTTCGCATTCAGCGCGGCCTGCTCCGGCGTGCGGTATGCCTCGCCGAAGGTCAGGCGCATCCCGTGATCATTCGCCCAGGTGATCAGCTGCGCAATCAGCGCGGTGAATAACTGCTGCTTTTCCGATAGCGTCACTTTCACTTCTCCTTATCGTCGCCACCCAGACGGCGGCGTAACCACATTTCACAGAACTGGTAACCCAGAATCCCCAGCCCTGCCCCGACCCCGTTTACTGCCAGCGGTGACATATCCGGGAACTGCACCAGCGCCGCGCCTGCCGCGACTGAAATCGCCGCCCCCAGAATGACGCGCCCGGCGATCAGGCGCGGCGTGATTTTTTCATTACTGGCCAGCACCTTGCCCAGCGCGATAACCGCGCCGATAAGCAGCAGCTGCATCAGTGTTTTTTCATGGTCCTGCATCGTATCCCCGTTAGCTGATCAGGCTTTCCGTTGCCGCCGCTTCCAGATACGGCACGCCGTTAATGTTGACGAACTTCGGACTGGTCACGAAGTACTTAACCTTGTGCGTGCTGATAGCGCCGCCTTTCGGATCGATATCCAGCACGTTACTCAGCACCAGTTTGCAACCGAAGGCTTCCACCTTCGTTTCTTCGCTGCCGACCTTCGCATAAAACAGGAAGTCCAGCGTGTCGATGCCCCGCCATGACCCTGCTGCACGTGCTTTTGCGGTCAGCTGCTGAAAGGTTTTGCTGCTCAGCTCAATCTCACCTTCTGCAGCAACTTCCCCGGCTACGTGTCCGTCCGGTACGCCGCGCGTGGACGCCGCCGCTGTGCTGTCCGTGATATCGAGCGAGATTTTTTCGACGTGAAGTAATTCCCCATCGATGTTTACATCAAATGACTGACCGCTGATGCGCTGGCTCATGCCGCCTCCTCAGTGCTGTCCAGGCTGGTATCCAGTAGCAGCCCCACGGTAATCTCCTTTGGTGATTCAACCGGACGCATCACGATATAAATCTCCACCTGTTTAGCGCTTTTCCAGCTGATTGATACGTCACCGTCGCGCGGTGATTTCACCTCGCCGGGGAAACGGATGCCGTTAATCTGGACTGACTGCGACATTTCACGCAGCGGCTTAGCAAAACTCTGCTGCGCGGCGGCAATGCTGCCCGGCGTGCTGTTCAGTGTGCGATCAGCGATGCGGGCGATGGCCAGCAGACGCACGCGGCGCGCAATTTTGTCAGCAATACGCAGGTATTCGATAACCTGATAATCACCGCCTTCCACGTCCAGCGTGCGCCCGTCAGACCAGTAAAGCCCGTCATAGTCCGGATACCACATCGGCACGCTGAAACGCAGTGTTTCCAGCGCCTGCAGCGTGGCCAGCTCCAGTACACTATCCATTCCATCCACCGGCAGACTGTCACTGCCCAGGCTTACCAGCGCCCCGGTTTTGACGCGTGCCGGGCTGTCAGCAATAGTGACGGCGCGGTTACAGAGGCGACCAGCCAGCACGCCCGGTTCATTACCCCAAAGGCGCGGAACCAGCTGCACCGCTGACGCGGGAATCCCGCTCTGCAGCTTGCTCATTCGCGTCAGATAATCCGCCCAGGCTTCGTCACTTTCCGGACCACCAACTGACAGCATGAACCAAGCCCAGCGCCCGAATTTTGCCAGCAGCGTGTTGCGAAGCGTGGCAGCGGTATCAATCTCCTTCTTATCCGGAACATCCGCGCACAGTACGACGCCCTCCACGGATGCCACCTGTTGCGCGCTCAGTACGGCGTCTGCCCATGCCGACAGCTCTGCATCTTCGGCAAGTACATGCACATATGCGGACCAGTTCTGACCGGCATTATCCATTGCGGCCATGACCTGGCTTTTCAGCACCGATTCCGCCGCACCCAGCTGCTTATCAAAATCGGTCTGCGTATTAACCGGCAGCGTCTTCCCGGCGTTGGTTGCGCCGTGTCCGACAAAGAGCACGACGCGCTCAATATCCTTTGTTTCACCCTGCAGCTGATTAAGCTGATTGACCGTTACATTTGGCCAGCTCATACCCTTCCCCTGATATCCTGCGCATTAACGTCCCAGCCGTAGCCAATGGCCTGCAGCTGGCGCGCCAGCGCCTTATTAAAATCGTCGCTGCCCATCCCGAGAAACGGACGGGACGGCACATCGACAGTCCATACTGTTTTTGCCGCCCGGCCCGTCAGCTTGCGGATCAGCAGACCTGCCTGCGCATATCCCATTGTTTCGGTAATTTCCTTAAACGGCGGCTTACGCCACCGCTTCCCGCGCTTCACTTTGTAGCCCAGCTTTCGCAGCCGTTTAGCCTGCGCCAGCGTGGCCATTTTTCCCGCCGGTGCGGGGCGACCTGTTCCGCGTGCCCTGACGCTGGTTTTCATTCCCTCCTGCTGCGCATAACCTACTGTCCCGGCTGGTACTGCTTTGTCCCCGTTCCGGTATCCACCGCCCTGCAGGTAAAGCCGCACGGCTTCAATTTCAGGCATTTCGCGGATGTGCAGAAGGTTCGGAAGGTTGCGCAGCATCTTTCCCCGGCGGCGCGTTTTTCTTGCCTTCCACGGCGTGCCGTCCGGGGACTGCTGATTACGCACGTTGCGCTTTGCAGCCGGGATCACGCCATACTTCGCCATGCGCCAGATAAGACGCTGGCGCTTTTTGTCGGGTAGCTCCAGCTTTGCAATCTCGCGGCGCATTTCACGCAGTTGCGCGGCGTTAATCTCCGCCCCGAAAATCACTCCGCCACCTCCGTGTAAATCATCGCGCTCAGCGCCGTCCAGATTTCCGGATCGGCCAGCCGGTAACGCCCGCCCTGATAAGGAATCTGCCCGTTTTCATCCGGCACGATAATCAGCCGTTCCGCCATCGGCACCGTAACGGACACAATTGCGGCTTCCTCATCTATCAGCTCAATGTCCCAGTCAGGATCGGCATTCGTTATCCCGACCTGGCCGAATAAATCCCGGTCCTGTGTGTCAATCGCCTGCCACACTTCCAGCAGCGCCATCAGCAGACGCGGATCGCACTCACGGTACGGGAAGCGCTCCCAGATAAGCTCAGCGTCATAGCGGATCACCGAAAGCTGCACCTGCCCCAGACCCATATCACGCGCGGCGGGGATGGTTTTCAGTCCCGTCATTTCGCTGGTAAATGACTGCATGGCACGCGGCGGCATTTCTGACTTAATGAAGCTGGTCAGTGATTCAAGCTGACTCTCTCTGCTCATACCTGCCTCACCGTGGCGCGTTTAAGCCCTTTGATCAGGCGGATAGTCACTGACGCCTCCGCCAGCAATCCCTTGCGCGTTTCATCGCTCTCCTGTCCCGGATGCGACTCGCGGCGGCCAACTGACGCAAACTCACCCATAAGGTCCGCTTTTGCCCTGGCATACACCGCTTTTTTGTACTGCGCCGCCAGCTGACTGATGCCGTTCATGCTGACCCCCGGCACGTCAGCAGCGGTCTGATATCCTGCCGCCCGGTGCTTTTCCTGCACACCGGCAAGCCCGCTGTTTACCTCCGCTGCCGCCGTAAGCAGCGCATTCGCCACTGTCTCCGCGTCCACGTCAGTCGGAATACTGCGGCTGCGCTGGAAGTCTGACAGGTTCATATCCGGCCAGAATCCGTCATTGGTCAGCGGGCTGTCCTGGTACTCAATCGGCTTGCCACTGAACATAAAATCCCCCGTAAAAAGGTGGGCTGACCGGAATCCACGGCGCATTACACTGCGTGTTCTGCCCTCATCCGCGCCCACCCGGCTTGCGGTAGTCGTTATTCAGCCGTAAGCGCCCGGATGCGCGCCGCAATTGTCTTGCGCATCGTGCCTACGCCTGCCTTGTGATACTTCGCCTCGGCGGCCGCCAGCAGCCGGTCAGCCTCAGACAGCGTTTCAACGCTATCTGACGCCGCCGCCCGCGCCTGTCCTGATTCATCACGCAGCAGCAGCAGCCCCGCGAACTTGAACCATTTGGCGGTGATTTCCTCGTGCAGCCGCCAGCGCTGCGTAACGTTCTCAAACGTCCGCGAAAAATAAGGCTCTAAGTCTTCACCCGCCTGGCTTGCCTGCTCCGCCCAGTTCATAACCTGATCGGCCACAAATGCCGGGAATCGCGATTTGATGTTCTCTGGCGTGGCCTGCTCCTGCTCAATGGCAATGTCTGACCAGTCCAGCGCCTGATCGAACTCGCCCACGTCAAACAGCCAGACGACGCAGTACGCGAACACCGGATTGGCATACACGCGGCCCAGTTCGAGGTAACTTTCCACCGTGGGCATCCACTTCGGCAGCAGCACATCACGCTTCATGGCCACGCGCTCCGCCGTGGTATCGAGGCTGCGCAATACCGCCACGTCTTCCATGATTTCCTGCATCTGCAGGTGAAGGCTGGCCGTGGTATTAACTTCCTCAAGCCGCGCCTGCTGTTGCTGCATGGCCACGCGCTGGCTGTGTCGCTGTGCGGGTGAAAGACTCATATTTAACCCTCTGCCGGTTCGGTCACCTTGCCGATGGTCACTGCGTTTTCGTCAATGGCCGCGTACAACTCCGGCTCTTCAACGGCGTAACCCTCATTGCGCAGGTACTTGTTTTCGTACTGTTTGCGGTCTTCCACAAACTCCGCCTTACGCTGGCGCGTACCGCGCTGCGTGTAGATATGCAGGTTTGACAGTGGCGTGACCACCATGCGCTTGCCCGGCATAAACGGCGGAATAATCGCGGTGCGCCCGGCAATAGTGCTGCCCAGCATCTGCGCGGCGATTTTTTCCATGGGCTTGTCCGCCTTCTGATAGAGGCGGTATTGCTCCGCCGCGACCAGATCGGCCCCGACCAGCACCACCAGACGCGGATCGTTACGGAACTGCGCCGGAATTTTGGCGTTAATCAGGTCAGAGGCCATCGCATCCAGCGAGCGATAATCACCGGCATCGTCCAGGCTGACCGCATCGGTCATAATCTGGAATCCGTCTTTGAAGCTCTTCATGCGCTGATGCCAGCCGATATTCACGTCTTCACCGTTCGGGTTTTTCTCCGGATCTGTTGTCGTCGCCACCTCTTTGCCGTTGAAGCCAATACGCAGCATGTCCAGCGCGAACGCCTGATTGGAAAACGTCTGCACCATCTGGAAAAACTCACCTTCATCACCGGCGTTTGCCCACAGCGACAGCAAATCCCACTGAAGTTCGGCGCATGAATCCGTTTCAACCAGCTTGTAATCGTTACCGTCCACACCGACTTTGCGACGAAAACGCCCGCCAGCCACGCGCCCGGTATGTAATCCAGATTTACCGACCTGAACCACCTGACCACTTAGCTGGTCCACATCCGCAATAGTGATCAGATCAAGAAACTCCACGGACTCCAGCAGCGCAGCGCGGAGGCTGGTTTCCTGCGGATCGGTGAGGCTGAATGCGCGGGCTGGATTCGTCACGCCGTAATGCTCAGCCAGTCCGGCAGAGAAAGCGTCAATGAATGCCAGTGCGCGTTTGTTTAACTTCATAAATAACCCTCTCGCAAATAATGCGATTTATAGAAAATTCCCTGACGAAGGCGAAATTAGATGAATTTAAATTTGCGGCTTTCCTGCTTATCACCGGGCTTACGCTTAGGCAGCTGTGTAATCTTGTTATCCAGCTTTCCAAAGTTTTTAATGACTGCCCCGATATTTTCACGCAGCGTTGCAAATTCCTGCGTATCCACCACTTCGGCAATGGTATCCACATCTTCCTGTGTGGAAGCCAGCTGCGTTTCAATTGCAGAGACACGCCCTTCCAGATTATTCAGGGCTTCAGCCAGCGCCTGTAATTTGTCGCTGTCTTCCGGCGCATCAGTAGTCACGTCATCTTCAGCGAATTTTTTCGGCTGAATGCCAAATAGTTTTTGCCAGTTTTTCATTTTTGTTTCCTGTTCCACTTTTCCATTCCGGCCAAACTTATAGCGATAGCAGCCGGGTTTGATTTTTTTGCGCTGGCTAAAGCGCATACGTGAAGTGCCCACGCTGGCAGGCGAGTCCGTTGCCGCCAGCCCTTCGAGATAGCTGCGCCCTGTGCCGCGAAAGTTTCCGTCTTCGGTCAGTTCTACCGAAAAATAAAGAAGCTGATCGCGTTTATTGGCTTCAATCAGGCTCATGTTCGGACTAATTTTTGCGTAAAGCCTTACCAGCCCGTCATCACCTTCCTGCCACATCACCTCTTTTACGCTGCCCCCATTTCCGTAATAGCGCTCATGCTCCGGCCAAATAAGTGCAGCGTATAATTCAGGGTCATATGTTTCAGCAGCATCAATCAACCATTCCCGTTTTAATTCCCGGTGGTCAACCGTATCTCCCTCGGTGGCAATACACAGCCAGTCAGTGCATAACTGCGACATATATTTTCCTGCCCTCCGTAACAGCAGAGCCATTATTAATGAATTAAACGCCTGCCGCACCCTGACAAATTCTGCTGCGTTCGGATAAAGGCAATTAGACGAATCATAAAGAATCAAAGCGGGATTTTTATTTACTTCTCACCGGCATAATAGCCATCAGACACATAAAGGAATGAAAATATCGGATGGCTAAATACAGTGATGAATTACGCGGCGTTGCGCGCGCCCTGTATTTAAGGCGGTATACGCCGAAGGAAATTGCCAGTGAATTAAATCTGCCGAATGCGCGGATTATTTACTACTGGGCGGAAAAGGAAGGCTGGGCAGATATGCTCAGCCATGAAAGCACGGAAGATGCGATAGAGCGCCGCATCCAGCTGCTGACCGGACGCGATGGCAAAACAGAGCTTGAGCTGAAAGAACTGGACCAGCTGATTGCCCATGCGGTAAAGCTCCGCGCGCAGCACAACAAACACAAAGAGAAACTGGCCGCCGCGCGCCCGGCATCTACTGGCGGCAGCAACGGCAGCAACGATGAGGAAAGCGACCAGCCGCGCGGTAAGCGTAAATACAACAAAAATGACGTGTCCGGACTGACGGAAGACGACCTGAATGCATGGGCTGAAGAACACCTGTTCGGCTACCAGAAACACCTTCGCCTGAACATCAGCCAGCAGGTGCGTAACATCCTCAAAAGCCGCCAGATCGGTGCGACCTGGTATTTTGCTTTTGAGGCGTTTGAAAATGCCGTGCTGACCGGTGACCCGCAGATTTTCCTTTCCGCTTCGCGCGCGCAGGCGGAGGTTTTCCGCTCATATATCGTCAACATTGCACAGGAATACTTCGGCATCACGCTGACCGGCAACCCTATCCGCCTGAGCAATGGCGCAGAGCTGCGCTTTCTGTCCACGAACAAGAATACGGCGCAGTCATACAGCGGCCACCTCTACTGTGACGAATATTTCTGGGTTCCAAACTTCGCGCGGCTGAATGAAGTGGCCTCTGCGATGGCCACACACGACAAATGGCGCACCACCTACTTTTCAACGCCGTCAGCCAAAACGCATCAGGCTTACCCGTTCTGGACCGGCGAAGAGTGGAAAAAAGGCAGTAAAAAGCGCGCCGCCGTGGTGTTCCCCACGTTTAACGCCATGCGCGATGGCGGGCGCCTCTGCCCGGATGGCCAGTGGCGCTATGTCATCACGATGGAAGACGCCATTGCCAACGGCTTCAACCTCGCCAGCATCGACAAGCTGCGCAACCGCTACAGCAAAGACACTTTCGATATGCTGTACATGTGCGTGTTCGTCGACAGTAAGGACGCGGTATTCAGCTTCTCTGACCTGGAAAAATGCGGCACGGATATCACTTTCTGGCAGGACCACGATCCGAAAGCGCGCCGCCCATTTGATGATCGTCCGGTCTGGGGCGGTTATGACCCTGCCCGTTCCGGTGACCTGTCAACCTTCGTGATTTTGGCTCCGCCTGTGCTGGCCGGTGAGAAGTTCCGCGTGCTGGCGATTATCAACTGGCGCGGCATGAACTTCCGCCATCAGGCCAGCGAGATCAAAAAACTTTTTGCCCGGTACAACTTCACCTATCTGGGCGTAGACGTGACCGGTATCGGCCAGGGCGTTTATGACAACATCCACCCCTTTGCCATGCGCGTGCTGAAACCCATCCGCTACGACCTGAGCACAAAAAATCGCCTGGTACTCAAAGCGGCAGACGTTATTGAAAGCGGACGCATTGAATGGGATGCGGATCTGAAAGAGGTGGCCGCGTCGTTTATGTCCATCCGGCGCGCCGTCACGAAATCAGGCAGCGCGGTGACCTTCGTCGCTGATCGCACGGCAGAAACCGGCCACGCAGAGGCAGCCTGGGCAATTATGCACGGGCTTGACAATGAGCCGCTCAACTACGAGCACAAACCTAAATCCAAATGGAAGTTTCAGAAGGCAGCATGAAAAAACGATATAAGCAACGCGCCAGCGGCGCACAGCAGGCGGCAGGTAAGCGCAAAATGTCCGTGCTGCGCTTCGGCAAGCCTGAACCGGTACTGACCACCGGCACCGATTACCGCGACGTCTGGTATGACAACGATTTTGATCACTACAGTCTGCCAATTGACCGCCTTGCGCTGGCGCAGCTGGTAAACCTCAACGGCCAGCACGGTGGCATTCTGCACGCGCGCAAAAACATGGTGCTGTCGGATTATCTGGGCGGCGGTCTGACGTTTGACAGCCTTGAAGCTGGCGCGATGGATTTGCTGACGTTCGGGGATCTGGGGCTTGTTAAAATCCGCAATGGCTGGGGCGACGTTGTTGCCCTGGAACCCATGCCCGGCCTGTATATGCGCCGCCGCAGGGACGGTGAATTTGTGGTGCTGCAGCAGGGTGAACCGCTGGTTTACGCCGAAGAGGATGTGATTTTTATCCGGATGTATGACCCGCAGCAGCAGATTTACGGCCTGCCGGATTATATCGGCGGCATTCACTCGGCGCTGCTCAACAGTGAAGCGGTGATTTTCCGCCGCCGGTATTATCACAACGGCGCACACACCGGCGGCATTCTCTACACCACAGACCCGAATATGACGGATGAAGTTGAAGAAGAGATAGAGCAGCAGCTGGCCAACAGCAAGGGGATCGGCAACTTCAGCACTATTCTGGTGAACATCCCCGGCGGCGATAAGGAAGGCGTGCAGTTTATCCAGATGGGGGATATTGGCGCGAAAGATGAATTTGCCAACGTGAAGAACATCAGCGCGCAGGACGTGCTGAACGCGCACCGCTTTCCGGCTGGCCTTGCGGGGATTATTCCGCAGAACACTTCCGGCCTGGGTGACCCGGAAAAGGTGGAAGCCACCTATAAGAAAAACGAGGTTGCTCCACTCCAGCGCCGACTGATGATGGCGGTAAACGGTGATCCGGAAGTACCGGAACACCTTCACCTGAAATTTGCCCAGCAATCAAAGAACAAGGATGCGGCATGAGGCGTAATCGGATAAAATCCAGGCAAACTTACAACGCCGGAGCCGCAAATATGCGCGTGTTAAAAATTGAGTGCCCAGAGTGCAAATCAAAGGCGGTCATCCGTAAAACAAATCGCAAACATCGCGATATTGCTGATATTTATTGCTCATGTGCAGACGTTGAATGTGGACATACTTTTGTTATGAATTTGACGTTTTCCCACACAATCAGCCCTAGCGCCAAAAAAGGCGATTTGCTGATTCAGCAGGTAATCAGCGGCATGTCAGCAGAACAAAAACAGCTGACTTTAAAACTTCTGCAGGCATCCTAATAAGAACGCCCCTCACTAACTGGGGCGCTTCTCCTCGCTTCGCTTTTCAGGTCAGCTAAAAGGTCTTCCGTCAGTTCACCCAGCCATTCATCAAGTAATGCGCGGCGTTTATCTTCCACCAGTGAATGAGTCATCATTTTCACTATAAAATCAATCCGTTCCACCTTAACTATCTGACTTAACGACGCAGACATTCCAACCTCCCTTACATTAAACACTGTATAACCATACAGTATAATATTCATTACGAAATATGAATCCTTTTTTGGGATTTATCTACTATAAACATGCGCTAACACCTTGAATTAGCCTGAAGGCCACCCCGGCCAGCACTCGTTTTCATTGGTATCAGAAACGTCTATAAGTCGCTCCGCCTGATACTTCAAAAGACCATGCCCCCGGAAAGAGATCGCGGCCCCGCTTAAAAGCCGGTCAATTTCTTCATCACTGCCTTCAAACCCCTGGTTTTCAGCTCCACTTCTAACCTGCGGCGCTTCGGCCCCGTACAGTTATTGACAGAACTCCAAGGGGCGGCGTTGCCGTCAGAAAAGCCAGCCTCCGCTGACGCTTCGGCCAGTTTGGCGACCTTTTCCCACTTAATCAGACGTGTTGGCACTTCCGAACCGGCAGCGCGCGGACAATAAACCCCCTGAACCCGCTGAACGTCTTCACCGTACTCATTACCGCATTCGGTGATTTCATAAGCCAGACGCACAACCAGATCGCACCGGGCAACGAGCGGACCGCCCTGCGCCTGCGTGTATGCAGCCCAGTCAACCGCCACGCTTGCAGATGCCAGAACCGCATCCATTTCCGGCTGCTCAATCTGCTGGTCACCGAGCCTGCGCAGTTCACGCCACACCGTCACCGGCGCACCGCCAATCTGCTGAAACTGACGGATACGCCAGCGTGATGCCCAGGCTGAAACGGCTTTTGCCATTTCACGCGCGTTACCGCCCGTTTCGCCGTCGCTTTCTTCATCAAGCGCATAGCCGTCGATGTTTTTAGAGATGTATTTTGCGATGTAGCCCGTTGCGCTCCCTTTGGTGGGATCAATTGGCTCAACGTGAAAACGTGCTTTTAACGCCTTCTCTGTGTTCAGTTCATCACTGTCAGCAATCCGCGCGTGGTAACACATAATGTCACGCACTTCTTCAACGTGTTCCGGACGCATGAAAAGCAGCATGTGCCAGTGTGGTGTTCCATCATGATGCGGTTCCACAACGCGGAAGCCGAAAACGTGGATACCAGCACGGGACAGCGCTGCCCGGATTTTTGCCCAGACAGAGCAGAGATATTTTTGAGTGTCGCGTGGGTTTGCCCCGTTCCACTGTGAAACAAATCCACCTTTGCTGTGTACGGCGTGAAAACGTGACGGCGCGGTGATCGTGTAAAAATCACCGGCATAGCCTTCATGATTGGCGATATCCTCAAACCCGCGCATACGCGCCATTAACTCACAGCGTCGAATAGCCGGATTAGCATTGCTGCGGTTGACCATATCGGCCAGCGCAATGCGATCACCCTCCTCATTAATCAGATCAAACTTTTTGAAAAATTCACGGTTACGCTTTTTCTGTTCCGCCCACTCTCCGAGTGTTCCGCGTGAAACGTAGGGACTGGCGGCCTTCTGGACCTGCCCCACGGCAATAGCCATATGCTCACGGTGCAGATCACGACGACGCTGCAGACGAACACGCCACCATTCAGGTGACATCATGCGCAGAATCGCGCTTTCAGCGTTGCGACGTTTAATCTTGCCGGTCTTCTTAACGGACAGCCAGAAAGGCGGCGTGGTGCCGCATTTCAATGCTTCCTGTGCCAGAAACACATAACCCTGAGCCGTGCGCTGTTTCAGGCCGTCTTCGTCAGGTTTATCATTGGGCGCGGTCATTTCAGCCCAGGAGTGGAAAGCCTCGCCTAAGTGACTGGCAATTTTATAAGCCAGATCACGCACACGGTCCCGATCATAGCCCGGCAGATCATCAAGGTTATCTTTGAAAGGTGAAGGCAAACCGGTTGAGTAATCACGCTGCCATGCTGCGTTAACAAGTTTCAGACGTGGCAATACGCTCTTACCGATAGTGTTGCGTAAGAACGTATTGGCACGGCGGCGACCGTCTTTAGGTGACTTTAAAAGCGTTTCATATCGCTGGCCAAAATATCCGGACAGGTAATCCGGAATATCATGCAGGTACTGGCTGCGCCACTCATGATCAGTGGAGTCACAATGCCAGAGTTTAAGCTCCGTATGGGTGATGCCCTGCGGTGCGCCAGGCGCAAAGTACTCACGCCGCATTTTATTTACGGCGTGATACTGACCATTGAGGCTTACAGATTCAGCCAGATTCACGCTGGTCCCCGCGCGGCTGTGATTAATGGTGGCTTCACTGCCATAACGCACCGCCTTTACCGTCAATGGCTTCAGCTTCCTGCCGGATCAGTTCAACAATCTCAACAGCAGACAACCCTTTATTTGCTGCGTGCGTAGCGAGACGATCAAGGCGGCCAGACAGTTTAGTTGCCATATCTTTGCCACCTTCAACATGCGCCTGCTTGCACAGCTCCTGTACCAGTTCAGTGCTGCCGGCCGCTTCTTTTTTTAAATCCTGACGGGTCATTCTCATGCCGTTTTCTCCAATTAAGAGCGCACGTATCCCCGGCTATCCGATGAAAAGCCGAAAATCGTGCGGTGGGTTATTAGCGTTTAAGCAGCGAATTAAGAATTGAGGAACGGAAGGACTTCATCTGCATCTGCGATTGGTTAGGGGATGACAACAGATGCAATTCATAAGATACGCTCCACCATGATCGGATAAGTGCCACAACGGGCGATGCTCCGAGGAAGCCAGCTGCAAAGTAAATCGCGCGGATTGCACTCAGTGCTTCTGTCTGCTGCGTGTGGGTTTCTGCCTCGCGAAACGCACGACACCAGAAAGCAGAACTTACCAGCAGCCACTGTATTTTGTCGTCCAGGTGGATCGTGTCATTGAAGACGAAAGACCTGAGTGCAACAGTGCTGCCTTCGGCGTCGCATTTGCTGATGAAGAACTCTGCATAATCCGGGTTAACGCCCCAGTCGCGGAAATCTTCAAGCAGCCCTTTTTTTTCTACGGTGATGATGTTCATAACATTTCCTCAGTGGGCACGATTGTCAGCGGGTTTACGCAGCTGCTGCCGCGCCTTTATCAGTTCATGTACTGGTGTACCCGGTACAGTGGGCACTGATCGCGCCGCGCTCAGCGCGCTCGGTGATGGTTTCTTTTCCTGTTGAAACGCCAGCGGCCCCAGCCCCTTGAACATTTCAACCATGCACTTCAGACGCTGCAGGCCGCGCTTAATCTGGTGTAACTCGTGGTCAGTGAACTGACCCCATGAATAACGACAATGACGCGCCTTTAAGCCTGCGGCGTGCAGAATAATTCCGCGCTGATGTTCGCTAAGCCGCTCCCAGATGCTGTATGCCTGTGTGCTATGGCCAGAAACCATCTGGCGCAGCACCCCCAGCCATTTTTCATCGTTTGCATTCATGCTTTGCCTCATGATTTTTACGGGTAAAAGCAGGATTCCAGCGCTGCCCGTTTGGCAGCTGGATGGTGCCGTGGCCATACGCAGGCAGCTGCTTCGATGGAGACTGGCGCTTTAGCAGATTCACGAATACGAACATGTTCACCTCACGCAACGATGCCAGGCATTGAGGCGCTTACCACATCAACGGCAGCAGCCAATACCGGCACGGTTTGAAAACGACTTTCAACGGAATAGACGAGTAAAGACAGGCTGCGGATAGCATCACTGGCTCTGTTAAGAATCTGATTGCGGCGTGCAACGGTCATCTTTTCCGTTGAAACCGCTTCCCCAGCGATTACCCCGACACTGGCTACAGCAGTTAATGCGCAAAACTGCATGTTTTCAGGTCTGGCGTTGTTAACCGGTACTGAAGGCTGACAATTAATCTGACGCAAAAAACCATCAAGAATGGTTGGGTCTTCAGTGAGATCGATGATCGCCAGCAGTTCAGGTAATGTCAGTTGGTGCGACTGGTCCGGATTCAGCTTGTTGCGCAGTGTGGCCGGTTGCATTCCTACTTTTTTAGCCAGATCCGTGACGTTATGAGCCAAAGAAAACTGGCGGCAGGCATCATCAAGGTAGTTTCGTACTGAAACTTTATAATCATACATGATTCGCACCTTACGAATTGATAGCCTGAATTACGCGTGAAGCGAAATGCGGCATTCGCTTAACGCTTCAACAGTAAGGGCAGCCATGTTTACTTCGACTCGTGCACGCGGCTTATCACCTTTTCCGCGAATAGGTAAGCGGCCATCGCGAACCATGTCACGGGCAGTACCCATAGCGATGCCTGTCAGGCGGCAGTACTCTTCAAGGGGCAGGTAGGGCGTAGGGATGGTGATTGTAATGTTAGGACGCATAGGGCAAACTCCTGATTCGTTTGAATGCAGCAACATTCAACAATATTCACGTTTATCGAACTTACAACACGGAGACTAATTCGACTTAATCGAATTTGCAACCAATAAATGCGAAATACTGGAAAATTCACCCTGCCAACTGATAGCGCATTGGTCTTAGATCGTGTTTGTGAGGCTTACGGCTTCAGCACATCCCTGCAGCTGGCAGATCATTTAGAAATGGCTGCAAGTAGCATGTCCGCCAGAAGAAAGCGCGGCACTTTCCCGGCGGATATTGTTGTGCAGTGCGTACTGGAAACCGGGGTTAGCCTGGAGTGGCTTACAACTGGCGCAGGCAAAAAGTTTGAAGATGATTCGTCAGACATACTGAAACTACCGCGCAAAAAACTTATTGGTGGGAAGCTGTTCGATTCTGGATTTGCAATGCTTGATAAAGCCTTTTTCCGCGAAGGCGCCCCATTACCTACAGATGCGTTTTGTCTTTTAGATGAGAATGCACAATATATTGTTGATAGAAAATTCTCTGAAATTGTTGACGGAGAATGGCTTGTTAATATTGAAGGTAAACTAAGCGTCAGAACTTTAGGCCGCATACCAATCAGGAAAATCAGAGTTAGCGGCATTGGAATGGCATTCGATTGCAACATTGATGATATAGAAGTGCTGGGACGCATAGCGTTAAAAATTTCTAACTAGCGAAGGAATGATTGACATGGTTAATTTTAAGACTGCAACACAGCAGCAGCTGAAAGAAGAATATAAAAGACTTGCCGAAGTTGTTAAGAACTTTTCGTTTGGCACAAAAAAGGAATTTTACCATCTGCCTAATATCATTGGTGACAATGAGCAACCTCTGGCTGTTGCAAGCGGCATGATGGACGGCAATACATGGCTTATCACATTAACAAACCAACGTGTAATATTCCTAGATAAAGGAATGCTATTTGGTGTGAAACAGGTTGATATCAACCTCAAAGATATTGTAAGCGTTGGCGGTCAAACTGGAATGATTCTAGGTTCAATCACTATTTCGACTAGCGGCCAGAATTACACTATTAAAGATGTTGCTAAACAAAGCGTCATACCTTTTACTAACTTAGTTAATTCCACACGCAATAACTTAAACACCTCAACAGAAAAAGTCACATCGACAAGTGATAACGATATTGTTGCACAGCTCGAACGACTGGCTTCTTTGAAAGATAAAGGCATTCTTACTGAAGAAGAGTTTCAGCAACAGAAACAAAGAATTCTTAATACATAATTATGTCTATTCGCAAGCAAACTGATGGCAAGTGGTTACTGGATTTCTATCCGGAAGGCAAACCGAAAGGAAAACCCAGTAAGCGTATCCGTAAAACATTTTCCACAAAGGGCGAGGCCATTGCATATGAAAATTATGTAATGGAGACATTAGTAGATAAGCCCTGGTTAGATGGCAAAGAGGATCGCCGCAAATTATCAGAGCTTGCACAGCAATGGTTCGATGAACATGGCATCACCCTTGACGATGGCGAAAAGCGACTCAGTGCAATGATGTTCGCATGTGAAAGCATGGGCAATCCGCTTGCCCATGAGTTCAGCGCAACCATGTTCTCTTTATATCGAAAAAAAAGACTGTCAGGAGAAATTGCCAGGACTGCGCGAGTGCAAAAGGTTTCGCCACGAACCATGAACTTAGAGTTGGCTTACTTCCGGGCGGTCTTCAACGAACTAAAGCGGCTGGGTCATTGGAAGAAAGATAACCCTCTTGAAAACCTTCGCCCATTTAAATCTGAAGAGGCAGAGTTATCTTATTTAGAAAATGATGAAATAGAAAGACTTCTAATTCAATGCATGAATAGTCAAAACAAAAGCACATATTGGGTAGTGAATATATGTTTACTAACAGGTGCTCGTTGGGATGAAGCAGAGTCATTAACATCAAAACAAATTAGAAATTCTAAAATTACTTTCTTAAAAACCAAAAGCAATAGAAACAGAACAGTACCTGTTAATCCATCTTTTATTGATGCACTTCCTAAGCCTGAAAAGCCAGGGCGACTGTTTGAATCCTGTTATTCAGCATTCAGAAAAGCAATAGAAAGATCTGAGTTAAACTTACCTGACGGACAGCTTTCACACGTGCTTCGTCATACCTTTGCAAGCCACTTCATGATGAATGGTGGAAACATACTAGTACTAAAAGAAATTTTAGGTCACTCCGATATAAAAATGACAATGCGATACGCTCATTTCTCACGAGAACACTTAGAAGAAGCCGTCAAATTAAACCCTATTAAAAGCAAATGGAGTTAATATGAGTATTTTCCAGAATGAAGATGAGATGCAATTGTGGATCGAAGAAGTTATGGAGGACTCAGAAGGATTAGGAGAAAGCATTGTCGACTTTGAATTGATAATAGATTACATCCCTCGAAATTACTTTGAAAAGAAAATTAAGGAGAGTTATCAACATTGCTACCCATCGTTGATGTTGACAGAGCTACTCACCAAAAATGAAAATATTTCATCGTCTAAAGGTGATGTGTTAAAACCCGATATAATCGCATATGCCACGGAAAGAGAGTCTATTGTACTGATTGAATTGAAAAACATATCAGGACCAAGCCGCCAAGCCGGGACAGAATTATCCGCTTACTCTGGAGAACTTAAAGGCTATTTATCTCATCTATCAGACGGCGACATAATTAATGTAATAGTTTCTCCAATTTGGCCAACACTCTTGAAGCATTATATTTTCAATAATATTGTCTGGCAAAATAAAAACATGATTTGCCTTGAACCATGCATAGTTAATGGAGTCATAAAACTTAAACCACTTGAAATTAGCACTTTAATTCAAGCTGAAACTCCTTTGCAATTTAGTTCAGACCACCTAAGCGGTTATCACATTTGTCTTTATGATAATTCACAATACGCAAGACAGAATGTAAGAAAGCCTACTAAACTACATTCGCAAATCGAAGTTATTAAATCCACTTTGTCACGTATGGCTTCAGAAGGCGAAAAAGAAAATGGACATGGTTTTTTAATATTAACTAAAGAAAATAAAATAGGCGGCTATGGTCTAGCACCTTACATGATAACGTTAGTGAACGTAGCACCCTTCTCTTCAATTGAACGATATTTTCATGATGAAAACATAAAGACTTATGAAGACCTCCCAATGATTGGACAAAAATTCTATGGAATTTATACGTACTTTCAACCCAATGGTATGGGAACTAGCACTTCAAAAATTTTTAATTCTGGAAAAAGATATCTTAAAGAAATATGCAGACCTACAATAGAATCGATTAATACTTGGCGAACCTTGAAACTTGAGATTCATAGCAAACGTAACGAAGCAATCTATTTTGAATCTTGGGGTATATTCAAAGAAAAAACTACGGAGATGCTGTTTGAAAAATATTCTAATAATGAATATGACTACACACTTAATTCAATCTCATTAGGTTTTGAAGTTATAGAACAATTGATTGACGAGAACTATGAATTTATACATCTGCCACCTGTAAAGCCTTAGTCTGACACATAAAAGATGCCCCCTTTTTGTCCCTTCAGAACTCAAACGTTCAATCATATTCGTTAAAATTCGAATTTCAAATGCTAATTAAATCAGTAAGTTATTGTTTTATAAAGGGTGGACATCGTTCTCATAATCGCTTGGTCGCTGGTTCAAACCCAGCAGGGGCCACCAAAAATTTTCAGGACTTACGTTAACAGCGTAAGTCCTTTTTGTTTTCCAGGAAACGCGAGGGAATAGCCTGGATGCAGATTTACAGTGCGCAATAACGACTCTGGGACTGGAGAAACAGTGCAGTCCGATGCCCCTCTGAAACCCATGTCTGAATACTTCAAATATTTGCTCTCCTGCCCTCAGTTAATCCCCTCTCTACAGCATTTGAGAATGTGACCTCATATATCAGTTTTCAGGGCCAGGCTGGTAAGTGCCGAAAACTATAATGTGCCTCGCTCTGCTATTTATCGAAACTATCGAGTTGCATATCAGGGCGCGTCGTTTTATTCTGCCTTAAAAACTTTCTCCTGTGATGCAACCCAATCTTTCCTGTTCTGAAATTTTATCTTCCGTTGAAAACGGTAACCATCACGCCTCTATTCTCCCCGGGCGCTAAAAAATTCTGGCTTGATAATTTTTTCTGCTATCCGGGCAACATCATTAACCCTCTCTGCGTTAAAAAACGGACCTGCCTTCTGGCACTTTTCTGACGAATCATTATAGATAACAATAAAATAGAATGCAGGTTAATTAGTTTTGTTATTCATCCTTCAGTGACACAGGCCTTATAGACTTCCAGCAACATCAAACAAAAAATTAAAAATAAATTTTACATTAAAATAAAAATGACTATTCAATCCTGAATAACTAATGATTTTATTCAGTGACGACAGCGTTGCGAATTCAATACTGTGACATCTGGTTAACGGTGGTTCTTAATAACACCTCCATTGTAAAATTAATTATTCCGAAAAATAGAATCATTACTATTGAGACATCTGAGATTATCATGGATAGTGTTATTTGCCGCTCGGCGGTGTAGCAAAATTTCAGCGTGACGGGCCCATACCCTTTAAGGTGTACGTTACGTTGTAATAACAACAGTAAGCGTTTTAAATTAACTTAAACATCCAATAAAAAGGAATTAATATATGCGTGAGTTACAGGTATCAGAAATCGAAACAGTAAGTGGTGGTGCATTTGTAACATCTTTTAATGACGCGTTTGAGGGTTTTATCTGGGGCATTGGTGAAGGTCTGGCAACAGGTGTTACCGTCGGCGGAAGCGCAAGCCGTAGTGCAGTATTTGGTATTATCGCTCAGGGTGTTGGCGCTATTCTTGGCGGCATCATTGGCCCGGTAGTTTGCGGTGTCATGGGAGCTCTGTGGGGAAAAGACGCTGTATCCGCTTATGCTGCCGATTTCCGCGCTAATTACAGCACCAGCGGCACCGTAACAGTGGCATAAACTGCATCGTGCCTGTTATTCGTCAATCATCATTGATGTTAGTAAGTGTTCAGCGCTGATTAAAGACATTCATATTTAACAGCCTGCATTGAAGCATAATGACTGACCAGCGAAACAACACACCGTTAACTTCATTGTAAGCAATTTACAATGAAAACTCTAAAAATCCGCAATGCGTTATTGATTGCGGATTTTTTAATCCATGACACCTGCTTCCCCGACTAACACCTTTCCTGAATACCCTGATTTCCTTATCAGTCCTTAAGCCACCGCCAGATCACCTTTCGCTTAGCCTGTTTCAACCTCCCATCGAAACGTTCAGAAAAACACATAAATATAACAATCAATACCAAATCATGATGATTATTTAATTGTCTCTCACCCGTACTACTAATAATTGATTATGTACGCGTGGACGACGAAAAAAAACAGCAGATTCGTGTGGTATTAAAAGATAGCGTGAAGCTTGATAAGCAAAGAATGCAGCGAATTAATTTCCTTTCTACCGCCAGCGCGATGGCAGGAAGAATCGCGCACGTATTCTGATTGGCCAGAATATTCCGATGATTCTTTCAACCACCGATCTGCCATTAAACACCACGCCCGGGGCCGGCCTGACTTTCTGTCGTACAGGTTCATCGCTGAGCGTTGAAAATCCGACGCCTTATATTGTCAGGCTGACCAAACAGATCGATCTGCTGCCCGGTAAGGAGTCGGTTGAGCTAAAAAACTGACATTCTTCCCGGCGAAAAATTTAGCGTGGCGTTGCCTGCGGCTTCAGCGGACAACGTGAAGTCTGTTCGCCTGCATCCCGTTACCCGTTATGGAATATTAATTACGCCGTACGGTACGCAGTTATAAGTCCGTTTGCCGCAAGCCATGAATCGGTTTCTATTACTCAGCCTGTTAATCATTACAGCCAGTGTGCTGGCGGCAAACGGTTACGACCAGGTGATGCTGAAAGCGCTCGGCTATGACGCCAGTGACGCATAACTGCTTGATGCCGGTGCGCATTTTCTTCCTGGCGAACAGCCCGTCAATATTGTTGTTAATGGCCAGAGCAAAGGTGTACACATTCTGACCTTCGATCAGGCTGGCAATCCGTGCTGGTCAGCAGAACTGTTGCAAACGCTGGGCGTCAATCCTGAACGCTTTAGTCGCGTGGATCACGCTGCCTGTCCGCAAGTGGTGGCAGACAGTCCGATTCTGGTGGAGCAACAGGTCGATCGGAGCAGCCTTTTGCTCAAAGTTCCGGCCAGCGATCTGTTAAATGATCCGCACTATTCCAGCGGGGGTAATGCCCTGATCGTTAACTATGATGGCCGGCGCCCGCCGGGCAGAGCCACAGCTCCCAGGCGCTGACCTCAGAGATCGGTGCTAACTTCAGCAGCTGGATTTTTCGCAGCAGGCAGAGTTACTCCAGCCAGGATGAACAGCATCAGCTGACCCGCCTCTACAGCTATGGGCAGCACTCGATCCCCGGCAGGGCTTCAGTGGTACAGATAGGTGAGATCACCGCGGGCGATTTACTTTTCTCTGGCATCAACCTGCTGGGCGCACAAATCATGCCAGAAAGTGGGTTGCTGAATGGCGGAAGCGCTGGCGTTTCGCTGGATCTACTGTTATCACAAGCAGGTATCGCTAAAGTCTGGCAGGCTGGCATTTTGCTGAAGACGTTCCAGGTCACAGCCGGTATGAACAAGCTGTCTGACATCCCGGCCATCAACCAGTCAGAGGATTTTGATATCATCAGCCACGATCAATCCGTCAATCGTCAGCAGCAGACCCTTCCCTATATTCAGGCGAAAGCCAATATTACGCTGGCAGATGCCGGAACCTCGCTGGCCGTCAGACGACTGCGTTTAACCGATGAGCAGTTCCCGATACTTTTGTATTTAACGTCTGTATGGCCTATACATACTTTTTCTATTACGTAAGCCATGCTTTTAACCGAAGCAGTTATTAATCCCGGCAGCGGCTGCGATCTCCACCACCCATGCATAATTCGTTAATAAACATCTCGCTAATGATATGCATCAGCCTGGATTTGATGGTCAGGATTATAGTGTTATTGCTATCTTTAACGATCACGACGATCACAAAGAAGACCACGATCAGTGTCACGGCCTTATTGTTTGATAGGTTAAATTACGGATTACACCTTATGCCAATCATGCTTCTCCTTTTAGCTTATCCATCAGGTAAGCAACAAAGTAGGCAAGCAAAAAGAACCCGAAGAAACCAACAATTTTCCACAGCCAGCCATCAAGCAAGAACAAAGAGAAAAATGCGGAAAATGAGCAAATCCCTGTTGAGATGGCTTCAAAAATATTTGCAGTTTGTATACCAATGAACTTACCGAATTTTAGAAGAAATGATTTTGCAGAGTTCATTTTGCATCCTTTCACATATTAATCAATGTCTCTTGATATAAATCAAATAGGATTCCAGTGGCCACTCTAAAAGGAAATAGACCATATCCAGATTCATTCGAAAACACGTTGCATAGTCTATCAGAAATCTACTTTGCATCCGCCTTGATGAGACTTAAGCCCCTTCAGTCTATCCTTGCACCATGAGAACCTTCAACGATAGCGAAGAACCAACTCTGACTAACCGCTTAACATCCTCAACGATAACGATACGAGTGAATACTTTTTAGCGATAAATTGGGTCAGGATAAATTGTGAACCCAATCCTTCCCCCAGTCTGCCAGCACTCTATCCCGGTTTACAATCGATAGCTTGTTTACCTTCAGTATCGAACTTTGGGTAAAAACCATTAATCACAATAGTAATGAGTTGCCGGATGGGTTTATGTCTGTCTGCAGTAGCTTTGATTGATGGATAATAAAAAACCCGCGGCAATGTTTGTTCCACTCAGCCAGACGTGCGCTCCCGGCACCAGCTGCAATACTGATATCAACCGCATCCAGCAGCGGCGTGCGGGTCCGGTTTGCCTCATCGGTTGCGGCGGCGAGTCAGTTGATAGCTTTCAGCACTGCATTTTCAGCTTCCGGTACCGTGTCAGCCGTTTCACCTCTCCCTTTCCCTGATTAACCTCACTCTCTCATGCCCGCTATTTTCCCTGTAAAAGACGCCACTCATGCTCACTCTGATAACCCGACTGATACCCCGGCGTCACTTTTTAACCCTGCAGAGGGTGTATCAGATTATTTTCATAAACCCGCTATATTTACGGATATGAACAAATGCAGTCCAGACGGGCCAATTGAAATCTGCACAACGTGTGCACTGAGGTCAGATACCCAATGCTGCAGATTAATTTATTGAACAGAACAGTATGAATAGGTTAGAGGTTTATCATGAAAAGTTCATCAAGTGCTGAACTCTGCTGCCGGGTAATTCGTGGAAGAACCATCATGCCGCTGAAGAAAGTTGCGTTGTATCAGGTCGAATTTGAAAATGGCAGATTTGCTGTGTTACGCATTAATAACCTTCTGACGCTTCAGGAAGGCGATATTATCTCAAGAGTTAATGAAGTGTGGTCTGCAGGACCAGATATTATTCAACTTTCACCATTCGAATTTCTCGACCAGGGTGAATCAAAGCGTTATTTCACCGAGTACGAAAGATAATGCAGAGTTATCAGCACATTGAAATTAATGTTACGAAGATATTACCTCAATGAGGGATAGGGTTAAACAGTATGACTTGCTGCTGCCTGGTGATCGCAACATAAAAAGACGACGGACTTTATATAACATACAATGACTTACAGTGAGGGCATAAGACTGCCTGTCCTTTATTCTTTTTAGCTACAGACTGTCTGGAAAACTTTTTACACACCGGACACTGTGTATTGGTTTCGCTGCTGTGTAGCGCGTCGAAGAGAAAGCTCAACCAGGTCATGTCGTTATCCTCTGAAATGTTGCCATCAGCGTAACACAGTGCAGGTAAATTAATTTTTTTATCTGTCGGCTCTGATGTTAAAAAGGGCTAAGGTGAGGAGAAGGCAGCTGTTTATTTTTTTTAACTTTATTTTATCGCCATAAAGGAACGCCAGCCGGTTAATCAGGATAGCTACGAATAACGGAAACAGGACTATAATCAATATCATCTACACCTGTTTATCACCTCCAGCCCTTCTTTTGGCTCCTTTTTTGTCATCCTTTCTTTTTTTCCGGATCCAGCTGCTGCGTAAGCGCAAGGAAATGAGTGTGAAAATAAAACTGACGACGTGGTTCAGCCGGGAAAGTGAATTACCCGATGAGCATTTTCCTTTGTTCCCGACTGAAGGTATTTATCAGGCCCACCGGCCAGATATTTTTTCGGCTGAACAAATGGATAACTACGGCGAAAAATTAGCGAAAACGCATAATCTGTCGGGTGGAAAATGGTCCTACCGACTGTTGCAGCAGCTGGCAGATAATGAACTGTCATTGACGCGCAGCGCAGAGATCCTGAGTGAAGGCGATAAGCGCAGCCAGACACCGGCGGCCGTCTGGATACTGGATAATTTTTACATCATTGAAGAGCAGATCCGCCTGGTCCGGCACCTGTTACCGGCAAAATTTGGTAAAGGACTGCCCATGCTGGAGGAGTCGGCTCATTACCTGCGCATCCAGGCTATCGCCGAGGAGATGATTAAGCACAGTGATGGCCGACTGGAAACCAGCGTCCTGCATCCTTTTATCGCTGCCTACCAGCGCGTTACGCCCCTGCTGCTCGGCGAACTGTGGGCCATGCCTGCCATGTTACGGTTTGCGCTTATCAACAATCTGGCCCGGATTGCGGCTGACGTGGCCAGGGTACATCAGGAACGTAATAAAGCGGAGCAGTGGATCAGCGATATCCTCTCCACTGCCGCCGAAGATGCGTCAAAAGTTATTCTGGTCATCGCTGATATGGCCCGCCAGAACCCGCAGGTTTCCGGCGCTTTCGTCGCTGAACTTGAACGGCGCTTAAGTGGCCAGAACAATACTCTGGCGTTAACCTGGGTCGAACAACAGCTGGAAAATACCGGCCGGAAAACCTCGGAAGTCATTGAGCAGTTCAACCGGCAGCTGGCCCTGAGTCAGCTCTCTGTCAGCAACAGTATTACCGGCCTGCGGCAACTCGGCGAAATTGACTGGCAGGCCTTTGTCGAATCCGTCAGCCTGGTTGAGAAAGTCCTGCAGCAGGATCCCACCGGGACATACCCGCTGATGCATTTTGACAGTCGCGATGACTACCGCCACGTGATTGAACGTCTGGCGCGGCACAGTCGGTTTGATGAACGTGAAGTCGCCCAGGCTGTGCTGACGCTGGCCAGCCAGCCTGATCTTCCCCTGCGTCAGCAGCATGTCGGCTATTACCTGCTGGATAAAGGATTTCAGCAGCTGGAACAGCAGCTTGACGTTAAAGTGACGTGGCTGAACAGGAGCCGGCAGCATCTGAGCCAGACTCCTTTGCTCTCCTGGTTAGGTAGCCTTTTACTGCTGACAACCGCGTTTACCGCCGAGATGCTCTACAGCACCCATCAGGCGGGCATGGCGTCATTACTCTGGTTGCTGGTGCTGCCCGCCATCATTGTCAGCAGCCAGCTAGCCTTGCAGTTGCTGAGCGAGTTAACCACCCGCAGCCGCCATCCCCTTCCCCTGCCCCGACTCGATTATTCTCTGGCGGTACCGGAGCATGACCGCACACTGGTAGTTATCCCCTGTTTACTCAGCAGCAATGAGGGAACAGACGCCCTGCTGCGCTCTCTGGAAATCTGCTATCTCGGTAACGCCTTAGCGAATATCAGTTTTGCGTTACTGACCGACTTTACCGATAGCGCCGAACAGGACCATCATCATGACGCCGCGCTTATCCGTTACGCCGTGCTGAAAACGGAAGCGCTGAATCGGCGCTACAGCGGGGGTAAATCGGACATTGCGCTCTTCTCCCTGTTACACCGTGACCGCACCCATAATATTTCTCAGGGCGTCTGGATGGGGTATGAACGCAAGCGCGGTAAGATCCATGCCCTGAATCGCTGGCTTCAGGGTGAAGAAAACGCCTTCAGCGTCACGGTAGGTGCCACGCAGGCGCAGCTGCACGGCGTTAAATATGTGATTACTCTCGACAGCGACACAATACTGCCACGTGAGACTGCGCATAAGCTGATTGGCGTCATGGCCCACCCGCTCAACGCGCCGGTGTTCGACGATGTCAAAAATCGGGTGGTTGAAGGCTATGCCATCCTGCAGCCTCGTCTGGCTGAAGAGATACCGGTTAACGGTCAGAGCCGCTATGCCCGGCTGTGCAGCAGCATTCCGGGGAATGATGCTTACTCCTCACTCTCATCCGATATTTATCAGGATCTGTTTGGTGAAGGCTCATTTGTCGGCAAGGGTATTTACGATGTCGCTGCCTTTAGCCGGGCGATACGCAATACCTGTCCGGAAAATCTGGTGCTGAGCCATGACCTGCTTGAGGGGTGCTATGCCCGCTCCGGTGTGGTCAGTAACGTCGTCCTGTATGAACAATATCCGGATAGTTATCTGAGCGATGTTGCCCGACGATTTCGCTGGGTGCGGGGCGACTGGCAGCTCCTTAACTGGCTACGGTTGCAGGTGCGGCAGGAAGATTGCAGTCGTCAAAAGAACCCGCTCAGTGCGCTTTCCCGCTGGAAATTAACAGACAATCTGCGCCGCAGCCTGGTGGCGCCAGCCCTGCTGATGCTGGTGTTTATGCTGTGTACGATAGTACCGAACCCGGTATTCTGGGTCGGATGCATCATGCTCTTTCTGCTGCTTCCGGGGCTGCCAGCGTTGGTAATCGATGGGGTGACGAAAAGTAAAAAGCGTGCCTGGCGGCAGCATTTATCCATGCTTGTCACCGATGCCTTTAACCGCCTCTCCCGCGCTGGCCTGGCGCTGGCCGTCCTGCCTCACGAGAGTTACTGGTCGCTGAAGGCGATTATCGTAACCTTATGGCGCCTGACTATCAGCCACCGCTTTCTGAACGAGTGGAAAAGCGCTTCATCACAGAAACCTGTCGAGCCTGATGTGCGCCATTTCTACCGCCGCATGTGGATTAATCCGGTAGCAGGCGCGGTTCTGGTATTTCTGACCAGCCTGAGCATGCCGTCGATGACGCATGTCGCACTGGCGCTCGCATTATTGTGGGCCGTCGCCCCCGCGTTACTGAGCCGCATGAGCCAGCCTAAACGCGCTCAGCCAGGCAGCCTTTCAGCGGAACAGCGCATCTTTTTGCGTCGCACCGCGCGTAAAACCTGGGCCTGGTTTAACGAATTTG
>Ga0308168_1000602_pt1 | contig 41779 bp, 40 predicted proteins | sample PhyCR2_FD_202133 | JGI IMG/M metagenome (GOLD analysis project Ga0308168, IMG submission 202133) | Phyllosphere microbial communities from UC Gill Tract Community Farm, Albany, California, United States - DLSLRC.R2 | ecosystem: Host-associated > Plants > Phyllosphere > Unclassified | place: USA...
ACCCGTTCAGGAAACACTCAAAATTGAACTACCTTAGCCCGGTTCAATTCGAGGAGCGGCAACGTTTAAAGGGCTAGGCAAAGCGTCCGGGAAACTGGGGGAAGCCCACTCCTACACTATTTCACGAATGTCAGATGCTGCTCTTGAGCCTCGAACTTTATCATTCTCAAATAATACTTATTTTTGACTAATTTCTCGCTCATTGCCAATATTCCATTTTTCGCTACTGATGTTTGATGCATTGCGAGATGATTCATTGAGTGCTGAATATGAATTTTGCACATTCAGCCTATTCGGAAAGAATGAGCGAAAGTTTCAAAGTTGCAAGTCTTGCCTCGGAAGAAGAGCTGTTGGCTATCTCCGCAAACAGCTGATATGCTTAGCATTCGGGCCTTGTATAAAAACATCGGGACTAAATAATTCAATGACCACGAAATCCAATGATTTAGCGCAAGATCCCTTTCCAGATCTTGTCATAGAGCGCGGCGCGCACGGTCGGGGCGTTGGCCGCTGGGTGGTTGATGAGAAATATCGTTATCTAACTCGATATCTTGATGCGACACGAGAGGCTCGCAAGAAGTTCAAGCAGCGCGTGTTGATAGACCCCTTTTGTGGCCCTGGCCGTATCCAGGTTGAAGGTGAAGCCTTCACCCGAGCCGGTGGCTCTGTGGCCGCATTTCAACAGTCCGTATTGTCAGGTGCACCATTCACCAAGCTTTTAGTAGGTGACATTGAGGCTGAACGAGCTCTTGCCAACGAGTTGAGGCTAAAAGCGGAGGGGGCAAATGTTCAAAGTTTCATAGGGCCAGCAAGAGAGTCAGTGATCCAGATGGTTCAGGCCGTCCCGTTTGGCGCTCTAGCACTCGCGTACATCGATCCTTACAATCTAGAGTTCCTCTCGTTCTCAATAATCGAGCAGCTAGCGAAACTGCAGCATGTGGACTTCGCTGTGCACTTCAGCTTGATGGATCTGACCCGCAACATCGACATGGAGATGGATCCTAAGCGAGACCGGTTTGATCATGCTCTTCCAGGATGGCGCTCGGCAGTGCCGATCGAAGAGCTGTCTAAATCGAGCTTGCCTGCCTGGTTCTTCGACGCTTGGTGCAAAGCAATCGCGGACCTGGGGTTCAAGATCAGCGGGCAGATGCCCTTGGTCACTGACGGCAAAGGACGATCTATTTATCGCCTGGTCTTCTTTTCTCGGCATCCGCTCCCCGATCGCATCTGGAACGACATTGCCCGTAGCGGCAATCTTGACCTCTTCCCTGGCTAAGCCCATGCGACAGATCTCATGGAAATGAGATGCTGACACTTTTCGCGTTGCTGAATTGATAAGTGGACGATAGTTCACTAAAATGCAGCATGCCTCGAAAAAACAATGACCTCGTCCATCTGCGTTGTCTTCGTGACCTTTACGCTCGGGTTGGTTGCATCCCGTCATACAGCCAGATAGCCAGGGCTCTAGGCTTCAAAGCAAAGAATGCTGCTTTCAAGCTGACTCAACGATTGATCATCTCGGGTCATCTTGAAAAATCAATTGGTGGACGGTTGGCGCCGGGGCCCAGCTTTTTTAGCATTGAGCTCAATGATGATGAAGTTCGGGCCGGATTTGGCAGTGACGGCAATGCGACTGGGCTAGTTCAAGCTCAAGCGCTTAGCCAGTTGTTGAGCACCACTCCTTCAAAAACTGTATTTTTGAAAGTGCGTGGAGACTCAATGGTCGATGCAGGAATTCTCAGCGGCGATGTTGCCGTTGTTGAAACGAGCAAACAGGCCATAAGTGGAGATGTCGTTGTCGCTGAGATCGATGGCAGCTATACGATCAAGGAATACAGAATTGACGCCAGCTCACCAATCCTAGTCGCACGCGATCAAAGCAATAGAAGGGTGCGTGCAAAAAAGACACTCAACATCATTGGTGTAGTTAGGGGTGTTGTTCGTAGCTATAAGCCATCGCTAAAAGCTCAGGCTAAGCTCGCAACCTAGGGAACATTGCCATGACAACAAGCAGCAAAATCGAGTGGACTGAGCAAACTTGGAATCCGACTGTAGGGTGCACCAAGATCTCTCCTGGGTGCAAGAATTGTTATGCCGAGACCATGTCCAAGCGCTTGAATGCGATGGGCACACCAGGCTATGAGAACGGCTTTGCCTTAACCATCTTGCCGGATCGGCTCAGCGATCCACTCAAACGCAAGAAGCCCACTGTCTACTTCGTCAATTCGATGTCAGATCTTTTCCATGATCGAGTGCCAGACTCATACATTGACCAAGTTTTCGAGGTGATTGCGCAAACGCCGCATCACACCTACCAGATCTTGACCAAGCGTGCTGCGCGGATGGCTAGATATTTTCGCAAGCGCCCGGTCCCAGTCAATGCATGGCTTGGCGTATCTGTAGAAGACCGCAAGTATGGCGTTCCTCGCATAGATCACCTTCGCAATGTCCCTGCTACCATTCGTTTCCTGTCGGTTGAGCCGCTCCTGTCTGATGTTGGCGAGCTCAATCTGAAGGATATCCACTGGGTCATCGTTGGAGGAGAGTCCGGGCCCAAGGCACGCCCTATGAAAACAGAGTGGGCTGAGGCGGTACGCGAGCAATGCCAAGAGCAAGGAGTGGCGTTCTTCTTCAAACAGTGGGGGGGCTGGGGCGCTGACGGAAAAAAGCGCGCAAAAGCCGCCAATGGACGCGAATTGAACGGGCGAACTTGGGATGAGATGCCGGTAACTGTCGTTCATCATGTCAGTGCTGCGCCACAGCGGGCTTGATTCTCTAAAGCCTCGCTGGCATATTGCATTGAAAATTTCATCAGAGTGCGATAAGCGCACCATTCAATGCCACATTACGACTGGATGTTGGGGAACCCGCCCCCTTTGCTCAAGCGGCACAGCGAAGTTAAGCACGCACTTTTGCGCAATTATCTAGTCGACTATTTTCTGACGCTGGTATCACTGCCTCAGCAGGACAAAATCCAGCTAACCATCGTAGACGGATTTTGTGGTGGGGGACTTTACATCAACGAGTCAGGGAAAGAGGTTCCAGGATCTCCGTTGGTCATCCTGGAAGCTATCCGCGAAGCTGAGTTGCTCATCAATGTTAGACAGGAACGTCGCAAGCCCGTCCAGATTGATGTTGAACTGATCTGTATTGACCAAAGCGGCTTGGCTTTAAGCTATTTGCGTCATATCCTGGAAGAGCGAGGCTACGGAGGCGGTCTCGCAAACGGCAGCATAAAGCTTGTCAAGGGGACATTTGCAGATCACTGTGATGCTGCAATCGGTCGTGCAAATGCCCGAAGTCCACGATCAGGCCGGGCACTTTTTGTACTTGATCAATACGGGTACGTGAATGTACCCATGCATTGCTTGCGAGAAATCTTCGCAAAACTCAAGCATGCAGAGGTAGTTCTAACCTTTTACATCGACAGCCTGCTCAACTACTTGGATGGAAAAAACCTCGCCTCGTTTGAGCTTTCGACCGGAATCAATTCTTCGATCCGCGCAAGTGATCTCGATGACCTCAAGCAAACACCGCGTTGGAGGGTGCAGCTGCAGTCATCTCTCTATCAAAGCTTGACCAACCAGTGTTCTGCGCAGTTTTACACGCCATTCTTCATCAGGCCTGAGCGTGGTCATGGAGATTTTTGGCTGTTGCATCTCTCACAGCATTGGAAAGCACGAGACGTCATGGCGACGACCCACTGGCGACATCACAACAACTTTGCTCATTACGGTCATGCGGGCTTTCACATGTTCAGCACGGGCTACACAGGCAAGATTGACGATGAAAACCGGTTGCAGATGGGGTTCGACTTTAGCGACTTGGCGGCAATCGTGAGCAAGGAAACAATGATGTCTCAGATCCCTGAGATGCTTTTTGCAGGAGCTGAGGGCATGACATTTGAGCAGTTTTTTCTCAAGCTGATCAACACAACACCAGCAACGAGGAGTATGGTTGAAGCAACCATACTTGAGCTGCACCAGACCGGCGACATCATTGTTCAAGACGAGGCGGGAGACGCGTCCAAAGCTCGTGTGAAATTGAAGGCGGATCATGTGTTGCGCTTGCCAACCCAGCGCTCATTTGTCTTTTAGAGGCGCTATCATCTGAGGCGCGGGCGGTAGGCTTTTGTAAGACGGCCTGTTGGCGTGAAGATGCCAGCTGCCTTTGCTGCTTCAAATGCCTCTTCACCCTTGAGAGCCTTCACAACATGTGTGCCAACGGGCTTCTCCAATTTGACTCGCTGAGCGGACGCTGGTGCTGCGGATGTAGCCAAGTGTGACTCACCTACTTCAACTTCGTGGGTGATGGGCGTGAAGGGTCGGGCCTTTCTGCTACTTAAGGGGTGTCATCCCGATAGTGTGGCGCACCTCGTGCTTGTGGATCACCAAAATGTTGTCCTGAGGATTGCTCTCTGAGCACTGCACGCCCCCTGAGCAAAGGGGAGATACTACTCTCGCTGTCGGGGACACCAGGTCTGGGTGTTGTTAAACCACCAGTTCGAATCTGGAGAGAATGACAAAAAGTTCTGGCGCTTTGTCTATCTCATACGAATGGACGCTTCAAAGAGGAGCTACATCATCGGGGCATCCAAAGGCTAAAGGCCTGAATTAGGACTAGTGACTATGACTGTACACAGCAAACCGCTCACGCCCCAACAGGATTCCTTTGACGATGACGATTCATCGGGATATGAATTGGACGACCATCCGTTGAGTAAGGAGCAAGTCAGAAAGATACAAGAACTAGCCGACCAGCAAGCATTTACTGGAGTGACGATCTGCAAAAAAAGCCTTTTACCCGATGAACTATAGAGAAGTAGACTTGGTGATCTACCGCGAAAGGTTAGTAGGGTATGACCTTAGAGTCTATTGAAGTCGCTCTTGGGCTAACTCTACAGCTTGGCGGCTACCGTTTAGGTCGATTTATGCAACAACACCCTACTTAGGCTGAACCCAAACCGCTCCGAGTTCAATCTTCAGTGAAAAAAATTCAATTCACTCTAAGAACAGACAAACGGGCGACTGCTACCGAATAGCGGACGTTTGAGCGCCAGGTGGCCGAGCTCAATATTCGAGCGTCAATCCTCAATCAATTTACCGCGCTGGGCACGCCCCCAAACGGTCGCTGCTGCGTAAATCCATTTGGGTTTGGGGATGTCTCGGCCTATGGCCGATTTATGCAACAACGCCCATTGATGACAGCAAGTTCAAAGCCGTCAACACCCGTAAAAAGAGCGTAACCTTGGGCAAGATCGACAAGCGCAAACAGCAGATCGAAGAAAGCATTCAGCGCTACCGGGCAGATCTGGATACAGCAGATCGCACGTAGCCTGCGGATCTTGAGACGCGGACCGCCCGACTCCAAGACAAGATAGCCTTGCTTCGCAAACAATTTCAGGCACTCGATGAGGTGAAGTAGCAACTCAAAGAGCAGCCGGACAAGCAGCTATCAACAACAGACCCAGATGCCAGATGCATGGCTACCATGCCTACTATAACCGTAGACGTCACCGCTCTCCAGCCACGCTTGCGTGAGCAGCCACAGCAGGCGCTCATCGTCTCTTGCCATAGGGCTCAACGGTTGAGTCTTCCACGCGTATTGGCCGTTGGGGTGGACCTGCATCACCTTGCACATGTGTCCCACGCTGTACTCATACTTGTGCAGCTTAACGAACTCTCTTTCCTCAGGCGAGAAAGCACTACGTCACCGCCTAGCAAAAAGCCGGGATCACCTTCAACTGTTCCAGCCAAACTGAGGTGTTCGGATGCAGATCAGTAAGGAATTGCAGGGTTGGAACTTGCTGGGCAGCCTGTGCATGATTCGCAAATCTAGGCCATGCCACGGGAAATCACACCGTCGGACACAGCGATCCCACAAGACAAAGGCCTCTTCTCAGCTTGCCCAACCCTTGCATCCACATTCCGCAACCCCCATAATAGGTCAGACGCAATAGTCAACTCATTGCCACAAATCGCAGGTTTGTTCACAGGCCCTCCCGACCTAAAGCGCACCGTCGCTACACCGGCCAAGCCCCCCACAGCCGGGTAGATCAAGGAGAACCACATGAAATTCATGGACATATTCAATAAAGAGAAGCCGCTGACCAAGGCCTCCACAAGTGAGGTAGTCGTGACCCTACATATCACTGACACGGGTCGCCTCTGGGTGGACCCCAACGAAGTCGTCAAGACCAAAGCGTTCCAAATACAACGCGAGGCTGTTAAGCGCTTACGCCAAGCCAAAGAAAAGGCTGCTGCAGTCCAAGAAAGTGCAGTGACATAAATTGGAGGTCGCGCTACTGCTCCTACTCCCCCTTGTTGGGGGATATTTTTTTGCCAAAGAGGTCAACTTCATCAAGTTCGAAGTGGCCCGAGAAGACGGCCACCGCTTTTATTTCACGGCCGCCTACTATGGGCTAGTATGCTTCCTCGTCTCTGTCATCCTGTTTATGCTGCTCAAGACGGCGAAGGACCATATAAGCCTATTCAACTTCCTAGACTTAATTCAGGAATTCATCATTGACATCTTCGCACCAATGCTTAAAGAGCAGAAGCAGGCAAGAGGACAAATCAATTTTTCGATTATTTGCCTGTTCTCCATCTTCGTTGGTCGATTTTCTCCAATGCTCATCAACCGGCTCATGCGGACTAAGGGCATCGCGGCGCTAAAAGAAGCGGCAGCTAAAGATGAGTTTGAAGGCCTGCTGGTCGATGCCATCTCGGGGCAAAAAATGATCTCAGTCACCCTTTCGACCGGGAAAGTTTACGCGGGACAACCTATCGGAACGGCGGAACCGCGCTCTAGCCGAAAAGCAATCGCCATGCTTCCGCTGGTGAGTGGCTATCGTGACGATGATGGCAAACTGAACCTGACGACCCACTACGACCAGATCTTCAGTGAAGCCAACGATGCAGGCGACTACCGCTTGATACTACCTATCGACAAAATCATTTCTGCCGCGTTCTTTGACGCATTAGTCTACGAGAGATTCAACGACATTAAGCCGCAAGAAAAAAAGCCGTCTTCACCCCAACGCTCTGTGCTCCTTGAAATAGGTATCTTACTAATGGCAACCCTTGCAGAAAAAACTGTCTCAGCATGGATAGCGAAACTGATGAGAAAAAATCCTTAAAGCGTCAATCTGACTCAATCCGAGTGATGTAAAGGATTTACACCCTAAAAAAGCACCGAAATTTATACCTTTGGTGCTTTTTTGAGAACAGTGCATTAGCGGTAACAGCTGTATTGGTTTGGCGAAAATTTCAGGTTTGGGTCATATGAATGCTCTATAAAGGAGATTGCAGAAGCTCCCACATTCAAATGCCCATGCAAATGATTGACTACCGCATCCGAGCAGCGTCAAGCTAACTCATCAAACATGCTTCGCCACGATCAACGACTCAACAACTTGGCGAGTCCTATCATCTTTGCGCCCCATAGTCATGTGTGCATGGTCATGGGTGCTGACTGTAACAGCGTAGCGTGAGCCCAATTCTTGGCGTGCTAAGTCGATCAGTTCATCAATCTCAATCATGCCGGTGTTGGAGTAACTTAACAGCAGATCGCTGTGGGTGCTTTTCACGCCATCAAACATATCTCTAAAAGCTCCACGAACTTGAGTGGAGATACAAAAAGGTGACTGATGGCGGTCTGAGCGGTACCGACCTTTCACGACACCACCGCCTTTAGTCTGTAGAGCTGGATAGTCATACAATGCTATTGTTTCTATAGCATGATAGAAGCGACTGTAGTGTACAAATGCATAAGGCGGGTCAGCATAGACGAGCGACTTGGGCAGTGCAGCCAAAGACGCCTTGTAGTCTAACGTGGTTCTTTGGTGGCCCAAATCAACTACATGCTCCTTGTTCCAGGCCAAAACTGCAGAAAACTTTCGACTAAAGTAACTCGCGACAGACTGCTTGCGGTACTTTGCGATGTCCTTCATAGATGCTTCAGTTTTCGCATCTCTATATTGCGCGTAATGGCCGGTACCTTGGCTGGTATACGCCATGGAATGCATAAGACATGTAAGGCCGAGTTGATAGTCCGCCTCGGTGTAGCTTCCACTTTCCCTCAGAATGTCTAAAGCTTGGCGGATTGAGTCAATCCACACGCATTGCTCCGCACTCCACCATGTGCCAGAATAGGCACGGGTAAAAAGGTGGTATGGGAAATCTAGGTCTAGATTCAGTAGCGCTTTATTAGCGTCTTCGACCGCATTGAATTCTTCTAGCGTGCAGTCATCTGCATGGGCAAGCCCGGAAGGCAAGTAACGCAGCTTATCTTTTGCCAGCACTTCAGCTAGTGTCACAAGCGCAATGTCATCACTCACCTGAGCACGGTGTAGATACGTGCTGGCAATGGAAGCGGAGTAGCTCTGAATATCATTTGAAATGATTTTTGCAACGTTACCAAAGCCGCCAGAGATCGCACAGGCACCCGCGAATAGATCAACTATTGGCCGATCTGGCACATGGATTCTGGAGATACTTTCTGCAATAAACGAAAGCAGTGCCGCCTTTGACCCCATGTATTTAATGACCTGGGGATAGGATCTAGGGGTGATTGCTGATTCCTCGCAATAATCCGATCTGAGTAAGGTCAGACAAGGGGGAAGGGTCATGCAGTCGTTAAAATCATCCATACATACTCTTTAACTATTGCGATCTTCATTTTTATAAAGGTTCCCCAGAGATCGCTGGGAATTGTACTTCGTAAGGGTTCGTTCGTTGCAGGACCAGTCATACGCAGGCTGCCCGAACTGAGCACCAGACAAAGAATGATGCTGATCATACGCTTTGAAGAGCTTGAAGATCTATTAAAAGATCTATTTTTCTGTTACGCTCTGCGTATGACTGCTCAACCTTTACGTGCCGAGAGCGATGCCATCCCGTTGCCCCACATTGCTGGTGGGTTTTCTACAGTTTTGGCAGACCCGCCATGGCGCTTTGCCAACCGGACTGGCAAGGTTGCGCCGGAGCATCGACGCTTAGATCGCTATTCGACCATGCCACTAGATTCAATCATGGCACTGGGCGTGCGGGATGTGCTCGCTCCAAATGCCCATCTTTACCTGTGGGTACCCAACGCAATGCTGCCCGACGGACTGACAGTGATGGAGGCATGGGGCTTTAGATATGTGTCCAACATCGTCTGGGCCAAGCGTCGCATAGATGGTGGACCAGATGGAAGAGGCGTCGGTTTTTACTTTCGCAATGTGACTGAGTTGCTGCTGTTTGGAGTGAGAGGCTCAATGCGAACCCTAGCTCCTGGACGCTCGCAAGTCAACATGATTGAGACGCGCAAACGAGAACACTCCCGCAAGCCTGATGAGCAGTACCGACTTATAGAAGAATGCTCACCTGGGCCATTTCTGGAGCTTTTTGCCCGACATCCACAGCCAGGCTGGACGGCTTGGGGCGATGAGTCGGCAGCTGAGGTGACACCCCGTGGCGTAGTACACAAAGGATACGAAGGTGGAGAGATTTTGCCACTGCTCGTACCCAACGAACACATCAGCAAAGATCGGGCTGAGGCAATCGGCGCCAACTTACGTGCACAGTACGAACAAGGGCAAAGCGTCCGCCAGATTGCTGCCGACACGGGTTACTCCATCCAGCGCGTTCGCTCATTGCTGATTGCCGCCCAGACAGAATTGCGCCCCAGAGGTAGAAACGCTGCTAAGCCATCAGCCACAGCGGCACACTACAGCGTGTAAGGCTTTTGATCCCATGTATTTGGGGTTGCCGCCACCACCAGAAGTGGGCAAGTGCCCATCACGCCCCGCTTCACCCGCAGTTCAGCCTTCTCTAGATTAGTCGTGGTCGAGGTGGCCAAATCGATAGGTAGTTTGGCATTTCGCATACCCTCGGGCTGAGCATCTTGGTAGTCAACCCACAAACGCTCTGCGAGTTCCTTGAGCTTCACTCGGTCCTGTGTGATCAGTACGGCGGCGGAGATTACACCGGCCTCGTGCCAAGAGCGGTAAGCAGACAGATCGCGGTCAAGGTTACCGTCTTTGGCGTTCCATTCAATATCAACAACAACTCGCCCCTTGAAGTTATCGACTAAATAGCCTTCTTGGTACTGAGCAGGCAAGCGGCCTTCTTCCTTGCCACCTTTCGAAATCAGAATACCTTGAGTGACTAGGTCTAAGCGCATCTCTCGCCAGCCCAACTGACCAAACATACCATCAATTTCCTTGGCAACGCTCCCACGATTGCCTCCCGGACGCAACCATTGGCTCGGAACCAGTTGAAAATTTCTTAGCACGCTGGTGATATCGCTCCACTCTTGAGGACAAACGGCACGCAAAACAGCCGCTGCAGAACTGGTCTCAAGAAACGCCCATCGCGCACGAATTGCCGGGTCGAGGACAATGGGGTCCTCAAAGGTTTTTGTCTCAAACATGCGTCTATAGATACGAAAGAAGTTGTGCGAGATGTTACTACATGAACAAATGCCTTTAGCCTGCGCGCAATGCGCATGGTCTCAACCCATTCCTAGAAGTTGACATCATATTTCGCATGTCAGTGCTGCATTCGCAAAACTGCCCCTTCCGCCTTTCTTCGAAAACGCAAGATCTACTTGAAGTTGCCAAATTCGCAAGAGTGTGCCGATCGCAAATGCTCGGCAAGCTCCTCGCTTAGGACAGAAGTGGTGCGCGAGCCCATAGGCACTCCAAACTCGGGCTCGAATCTTTCACCAGGGAAAAAAGCGGTCTCCACTGCACGAAGTGAAAGCATCCCAAATCCATGAACACGCAGCAGGCCATGCGGGTAGCTTGACCTAATCTGGTCGACTGTCTTGATGCCACACCGCGCCAACGCATTGACAGCACGTGGAGACAGTACGCATGCAATCAAGGTCGTGTCATTCATCGAAACGTTCCACCTCAAAAATCTCGAACAGAGTAGTGAACTAGAGCTGCAAAGAGATAGATCAACGCGCATTCTCCCACTAAACCTAAGGCCTAGGTTCAAATCTGGCAACTATCGGGTGACGTGATCCAACAGAAGCAACGTTTAGGTATCAGCAAAGGTCCTAGCGGACCGTGCATATTAACAACAAAAAAATTTAAACAAAAATCTAACCACATAGTGAAAAATCCCTGTTGCGTCGGTTTATATGCGCAAAAGAATTCAAACACTTACAAAACTCCAGCAAACCAGATTTTCTAGTAGTAAATTAGAAACGCTAAATCTCATGCAACAGAAGCATAATTTTGATTTATTTTGGACAGTCGTTCAGCTATCCTTGGACTACAAATGTCCAAGAATCTGTTGCTCATCCCCGACAAAATTCGTCAACTTCGCATCCGTAGAGGTCGAAGTCAGCGAACCGTTGCCGAACGAGCTGATGTATCCCAATCAGTGTTGTGTGCAATTGAGAATGGGAGAAGAGTGGCAGGCCTCGGACAGGTAGAGCGTCTGGGCCGGGTGCTTGCGACTGGATCTGAAGAGATCGAACAACTCAAGGGGCTTGCTGCCCATGACCAAATTGTAGAGTTGGTTGCCCAGCGTTACGGTGAGCAAAGCGCCGAGCTGGTGTCGCTCGTGCTTCAAGCAAAGGCAGCACTCTCAGAGAGGGAGATGATGAAAATCACATCATTGATCCAAGAGTGCATCACAGCCAAGAACCTTCTCGAAAACCCCCGATCGGAGCTAAAGATGAGCCCATAAAAGACAAACGGCGAGCACCCTCACGAGTACCCGCCGCTGCCTCGGTTCGCTGGGAGCTTCACCGGGTCGCACCTGAAGTCTCCCTCATTACGCCGTCAGCGTCAACTTCCCCCGTTCGCCAGGGGAGGCATGTACTTGTCCTTTAGCAAACATTCGTGCTCAGAAATGAGCACGCAGGATATCTACATGCCTAATATTTTTATTAACTGGCCTATTACCGAAGCTCAAATATCGGAACGCATTGAAACTCTCACCTCCCCTCGTTCGCCAAGAAAGGTTGTTACTCGTTCTGGGCGCAACGTTCGAGGATTTTTCCCCAGCCTCAAATCGCGTTCTCGCAAGGAGAAATTCGAGTCGAATTTGGAGGCCTCCGCCTTAGGAATTCTTGAAGTCTCTTCAGCAGTCCTTCGGCTGAGGACTCATCCCTATGTGTTGGTGCTATCCGGCGGCGCGGATACCAAAGATTTTTTCTACACACCCGACGTAGAGATCGAAACTGCAAATGGCAAAGTAATCATTGAGATCAAAGGCCTTCCCTTTCTCAAAAGTCAGAAATCCAAGACACGTTACCGGTCGATTAGCCAATCTCTCCGAGGGCAGCGCATTCCTTTCATAACGATTCTCTCTTCAGACATTGAGAAGTGGCCAACACAAGACGAGGTCCAGCAGCTTTTAAAAGCTCGACCATGGCCTCGTTTTGGCACACGCAGGCAACTTCAATCCGGCGTACCAGGCTTGGATGTGGATGAGTGCTCAGAGGAATTTTTAGAGCGCTGGCGTAAGGCAAGCGAGGAGTGCGATGCCTTGCTAACACGCTTGATGCGCCGTGGTCCTGACGAAACGCTTGCCCAAGTTGCCTGAGGAGAAGTTATGCAATACGAACTTCCCTTCGACAACAAGAAGACTGTCTACCTCGACGACATAGCGTGCAAGTTCCTGGGTGTGACCAATGATGAGCAGGTATTGCTTCAAAACCAGGAATCCGGTGCCACCGTCATCGTCGGCTCACAAGAGTTGGTTCAGAAGTACGTTACGGGAGATCTGAAGCTCGCCGTTACTGTCAGGCACATGCGTGTCCATGGCAATGAGCATGGCGCAGCTGTGCGTGCTGACAAGATGTCTCCGTTTGGGCGGTTCAATTCTGACCGGCACATCGCGTACGTGACCCAGCTCAATGAGCGCTTCGCCACTTGCGGGAGCCGAGCAATGCTGCAAAAAGCCATCGATCAAATCGCTCATGAGCGTGGCGAGCAGATCCCGCCGCATGCGTCCACCGTCTACCGCTGGCTAGGGGAATATCGAGCCGATGGCATTTCTGGGTTGCTGAGTCGGATAGGAAACTGTGGAGGTGCCAACAAAAGCAGACTACCAGCTCCGGTCGAAGCGATCATTCATCAAAAGATCGAGGAGACCCTCGATCGCAGCCACGTCTGGACTGCTGAAGCTATCTTGGACTGCATCCGGGCAGAGATCAACATCAGAAATAAATTCCTGACTCAGCACGATCGACTGACTGCCCCATCTATACGCACCTTGCAGCGCAGGCTTGCATCGCTTCCGCAGTTCGAGGTGGCCGTAGCCAGATATGGGATTAGAGAAGCCGAGCGAAGGTTTGCCAACCACGGCGTTGCACGGCGGACCAAACGGATATTGGAGCTCGGTGAGATTGACCACACGCCACTAGACATCCTCATCGTCGATGAAAACGGCAATGTCATTGGGCGCCCCGTTCTTACGCTGATCATTGACCGGTACTCAAGGGTGGTACTGGGCTTTCATCTGTCTCTTGATGGTTACGGCGCCCACTCAGTTTTCTCCGCATTGCGCCACGCGCTCTTGCCCAAGACCTATCTTCGAGAGGGCAGGTTTGCAGACCTCATGCTGACCTGGCCATGCTTTGGCTGGTTTGAGCGCTTGCTGATGGACAACGGCAGAGAGTTCCACTCCCATGCGTTAACCGATGCCTTGCTCAATCTCGGCATCGTTGGCGAGTTCGCCCAGTCCCGGCAGCCTAACGACAAGCCTTTCGTCGAGCGCCTGCTAAAAACCATCAACTATTCTTTTGTGCATCAACTGCCGGGAACGACGTTTGCGAAATATGAACAACGACAGGGCGTGAACTCTGAAAAAGAAGCTGCCTTCACCCTTGAAGAGCTGGACATGGCTCTTCATGTCTGGCTGCTGCAGAAATACCATCGTCGCCCCCACCGGGGCCTTAGGAACAAGACCCCGCTGGATCTGTGGAACGAGTCTGCAAAGGCATTTCCCCCAAAGCTGAAGTGCGACGTCGATCATGTGGATTTCGAATTCGCCGAACGAAAGGAGTCGGCACTGCAGCACTATGGGATTGATCTCAACACTTTCCGATATACCTCCACAGAGCTCATGCAGTTGCGCCGAATGCTACCCGCGAACCAGAAGGTGGAAGTTAAGTGGCCACGCCGGGATGTCGGCTACATCTTTGTCTGGGATCCGCTCGATGAGCGCCCCATCAAGGCGTTCAATTCTGAGCCTGAGTTCAGTGGTCTCAGCCTTGAGCAGGCACAAGCCGTGCGTAAACGCCACGCTCAGGATCTCCCGGAGAACCGGGCGATACGAGCTTCCGCAGGCGCGACTCTCAACCAAATGCAGGATGACGCACGGAAGTCAAACAAACTAAAGGAGCGAAAAGCAGGCTCACGTCTGGCTGGAATGAACAGCAGCAGTTTCCGCGCCCCTAAGCGCTTGCCGTCGCATCAAGACCACACGCATACGCGTCATGTTCAAGTAGATGTTGATACACGTCATGGCGATGAGCTCGATGTTTTCGAAATGCTTGAGCTGGAGGCGGGCCTGTGACCACTCTGCACACCAGTCAAATTAACTTCAGCCAAATTGATCAAAAAATTTCCAGCGCATTTGGCAAGTTTCCCCAGGTCATAAACCTATTGAACACCCTGGAGGAAAAGCTGCACTCAGCGTTATCTCCAGGGGAGCCGGAGAACTTGCTGATCACGGGACTTTCAGGTACCGGCAAAAGCACCCTACTGGAACACTTCTCCAAGCTTCACCCTAGCGTAGCCCATGCGGAATGGACGGAAGTACCTGTGGTTTATGTCGAGATCCTAGCAAGGACGACGATCAAAGCGTTGGCTGGCTTTGTTCTGCGCGAAATGGGTTCGCCCTTTTGGAACAAAGGCGATGAAGCTCAACGGACCATTCAGCTGCGAACATTGATCGTTGGTTGCAAGACCCGCATGATCATCTTCGACGAAGTCAATCACCTAGTGGATCGCGGAGGAGTGAGAACGCACTATTACGTAGGGGATTGGATCAAACAGCTGTGCCGACCAGGGGGACCCGTGATTGTGCTCGCGGGCATTCCGCGCGCAGAGCAATTACTTGCGACAAACGATCAGCTGCGCAGTAGATTTGGAGAACAAGTGACCATTCATGCTCTGTCTGCAAATGGTGCAGACATCAAGTTATTTTCAAAGGTTCTCAGAAGCTTTGAAAGGATGTTGTCGCCCCTACCGTGCATCGACCTTGGCGATGCTGCTGTGACTCGTCAATTCGCTTTTGCTACAGATGGTCGTCTTAGGTCAATCTGTGGCTTGTTACGAGGGGCAGTGCTCATTGCAGCCCAGCAACCCAATCCAAAGATCGATGGACAGACTCTTGCGCAGGCTTTTGTGAAAATGATCTACAAGCGCGCAACCCCTGAGCGCAACCCCTTCCATCCCGAGTTCAATGGGATCGCACTTACTCGCGAAGGAGAGCCTTTTGCACCGGAGGCCGAACGTGGATGAGTTGCAGAAATTGCAGCCTGCATCCGGGACAGCGCTGTTAGTGCGGCCGGCACGAAAATGGGATGAGTGCGTCATTGGGTTTCATGGTCGTGTTGCCGCGCAAAATGGCATCAGACGCAGAGAGTTGGAACCACTCTTGCCCCGACAAAAAGTTTGCACCCATGCGTTCGGTCATCCGCTACCAGCTTGGGCCTGGAAGTACGGAGGAAAAGAGTATTCCACCTCCGCATGCATCCATTGCATATGGGAGAACCGCTACATCAAGCAGGCATGGAGGATAAAGCTCGTGGAAGTCTGCCACGTGCATCACACGTTGCTCAAGCCTGCGCGCGGCGTGGATAACAAGCGCTGTAGCTTTGAGGCCATCTATTCAAGCCTTGATGATCCGACATTCCGCTCGGCCAACACCTGTCACGCCAACTATCGTGATGATGAATGGAGAGTCTTCCAATCCATCTGGCCTTGGATAAATGAACAGCGGGAAGTGGGCTCGCAGGAGCTCGCTGCAAGCACACTCATCGCAACATTGCTACAGCGCATGGCATATGTCAGACCAGAAGATGGTGGCACCCAGCGACAACCATTCCTTGCCCAAGTGGACCGTTGGGCCAAGTCAATTGACCTGGACATATGCGCATCCAAATACGGTATCGATGAGTTGCTAGTGAGATTGCCAAGCTCGCTCCACCGTGCTGCGGCCTATCGATTTCTCAATGAGGTAGTGGATGCCGAAGAGATCCAACGGTCGGTCATGCGCGAGCTGCCTCTCGACCGATGGCTGTCCCTGCTGCAATCGCTCCTGGCGACAGGCTCTGATGCTCTAGCACCTGACAGACAGAGTGCCGTTGACAGCGCATCGTTGCGACAACGGATAGAGGAGCTCTACGTTTCCGCAGAAAAGAGGCAGTTTCTACTGGGCATTTTTAATGCAGCCATCACCCAAGCGGTACGAGAGCGTCCAAAACACGGTCGCATATTCAAGCTTCATAAAGCTGTTTCTCTTGAGCTGGTGGCCGCAGACATCTGCATGCCAATCGAAGCCATTCGCTACCTGCAACTCGGGCACTGCCAGCCGCTCCTGATGGCTCTACGTCGATGTGGATTCCTGCGAGCCTGGCAGGCTGGTCCTCACCAGTTCTTTCTGCGCAGCCAGATGGAAGGCATGCTGGAAAAGCTCACGCGTCACGCACATCCATTTGAAGGGCAAACTGCCCTTTCGCTCAACGAGCCGGCGTTCTACCAAGGAATCCATGAACAAGCCATCGAAGAGCTACTCTCAAGCGTCTCGATGGGGAAGGTGCTTGTCTGGCATGACCCCAGGTGTCCGGGTTTAGAGGGCATCAAGGTCCCACGATCAATCCGAACCGAGTTGGCAGCCCGCACTCGTCAGCTCGACGCCGAGAAGCGCTCTTAGCATGCTCATTCGTCCAACCAAATATCCACTGGAGTCAGAGGTGGGCTTCCTACTGCGAGTTGCTCATGCCAACGGATTGTGTGAGCCTAAATGGCTCGCTACGAATGCCACAAAAGGACTTCACCAACGACTGCGCATCTGTCCCCACTGCTTGTTCGAGCCAGGTGCTTATTGGTTCGCCGCGTGGCAGAGCGGGCCTCCCATCTGCAACCAGCATCAATGCTGGCTCATTGATGCATGTCCGGACTGTCTGAAGCCTTTTAGTTTTTCGACTTGTAGGCTCCATTCGTGTAGATGCGGCCAGCCGTATCAAGCACATTGCGGTGTTCCGGTGGACCCACAAATTTGGAAGATCCTCTATGTGGATAGAGTTGATCCAGATGTTCTGATGTGGATGGGCTCTTTGGCCAAGCATGGTTTGCAAGGTAAGCCAGGCAAACGCGCGAGCTCCAAACAGGTGCAAGAGATTGCTGAATTTATCGAGCTTGGATCGGCTGCGGCAGTGGAATGGCCAAAGGGGTTTCATGCTCTTCTCAGCCGCATCCGTATCCCACAGACAGGTGCCAAGATTGCACTTGCAAGCAGCGCATTTCCAGCATTCGCTAAGCGGATTCGCTCAATCCGTGATGCCGATTGGAGAGCCAGAATCGAGATCGAATTTCTTGCCTATGTAAGGAACACTCAGGGGCAAGAAAGTGCCCTTCTTTCCAGACAAATCAGATCTACGAGCAATGCAAAACTGATTGCTGGGAGGCATGGGCTGTCCGTGGAGCGTATCAAACGGGTAGCTTCGCAAAATGCGTTACCCGTGCGCGTAACGGAAGGAGGCCGAAAGCGGTACGTCATTGCGCCTGAAATCGAGGAGCGAATGATTAAAGAGCTTGGTGACGAAGTGTCGACCAAGCAGGCGTCAGCAGTCCTAGGCCTGCACCCTACGCGCATCACTGCGCTACTTTCAGCGCAAGAACTGACTGCGTTGGGACGAGGGATCAGGCTTGCCTCAATTCGCTTATTCAAGGATCAGATACTGGCGTTGGCGACACCAGTCGACTCGCGCTCAGATCGATGGGCGTCCTTGAGCAAAGTCCTTAAGGCGTATGTACCTCGCACGTCTACCACTGAATTTTTCCAAGCAATCAAGACACGCCAGATTGAGGTGAAGTGCACCACCCATCCGCCTTCTCAGACACTTGGTGAAGGGCTACTGATCCAACCCGACCAGGTACTTGCATGGCTCGCCACCCGGCGCGCGGTACAACGGTGCTCAGACCTCAAGCTCGACATCACTCATGTAGCCAAGGCGCTTGGTGTCAAACCGGATGTGGTGCGCTCGCTTGTTCTCAAGGGCTTCCTCACTCCCATAGAGACTCGTGCCAACGCGCGGGCGCCGCAGTATTTCCATCGGCGTGACATTGATCGATTTCAAGAGGCGTTCACCAGCCTCAAGTCATTGGCTGCAGAGGCGGGCATTGCCCCCAAGCAAGCGCCCTCTTGGGCTCGCCACGTTGGTTACGAGATCGTAAGCGGCCCCACTATAGATGGTTGCCGACAGTATTTCGTACGCAAAGCGGAGATCCGAAAGACCGAACGTCTGGCGTCATAGCAACACCCACCGCGGGCATCGACGCAACAGCTTGCCCACGCTCTTGATTCAGATTACCATTGGCCTAGAGCGCGCTTGAGCCTCCTCGCTCTCTAAACATATGATGAGGTCCGCGTAGCACCGCCCATGGTCGGCTTGTAAAGAGCAAATAGTGGGAAGGTTAGGTAGCGGCTAACCATTTGGACAATTAAATTGCGCTCCAATTTTTGTCTGAGACCGGGTGGCGAGTTTCTGAACTCTTATCCGGGATGTGTAAGCGCCAGGCGACTCTGCTCTCCTGAACGCGACTTGAAAGCCAGATCCGTTGATCTGGCTTTCGCCTTTCAGGCCCACGTTACTACAATGTAGAAGCGGTGATCCGCGCTACTGTAATGTTCAGATTCCTCGATGGATGGATGATCCCACTTGGCCGGACCATCTACCGTATCTGCTGCATCACTTCAACGCGGACTTGCGGTCAACAATAGGATAGAAAACTATGACCCCGAACAGCCTACCTAAGATTCCTCAGCAAGACCCATCTGCTGCCGGCGAGGAAGTTCGCTATGAACTCGACGACGGCCCCCTGAGCGAGACGCAAGTCCAAGCCATCCAGAAGTTAGCCGACCAGCAAGCGTTTACTGGAGCGACTATCCGCAAAACTAGCCTTCTGCCAATCGAACTCTAGGTTCGTAGCCTTGGGGAAGATCTCGTGAAGACGTCATGGAACGGATCGGCGAGCCCGTGTTTGTGCACTGGTATAGGCTTTTGCTAAGCGACCCGTTGGAGTGAAGATTCCAGCAGCCACTGCAGCCTCGAAGGCCTCTTTACCTTTCAGTGCCTTTACTACGTAGCTACCATGCGGCAGTTTTTGCCTTGCGGCATGAACCAACTTAGCTGTATTGGGTTCCACAACTTGCTCTTCCTCATGCTTATTGAAAGTAGATGCACGCGTTGCCGTGCGGCGCTTTTGAGGTTTAGGCTGCGCTGACATGGGATCACTATGACACAACTGGATTCTAGTGCCGATGCAAATTTGATCAGCCAAGCCACAAAGGCGGATGCGGACAAAAACTTGGACTGGTTTTATGCTGCAACTCCGCTGCGCCCCGCATAGATTCATCCCACAAAGCATACATCTTGATTGAATAAATCAACAACGAAGGTGTCTCGCGTCTACTCCCCTGTCAAATCTATCAATACTTTGCTATAAATCCGCTACATAAATATTTAATGAGGGTTACCATGCAATCTTGGTCTACTGTGTTCCGGCTAACGTCGCTGGTGTTTTTGACTGGAGCAGCATCGATCGCTGCAGCACAGGTGCCCAAGGTGCTGATCATTGGCGATGCATATGTGTTGTCAGGCACCTTTTTCGGTCAAACCTATGCAAACAGTGCCTATAACGAAATGGTGGCAGCGGTCACTGCATTGGGCGGCTCTGCGGCAGATGTCACGCAAAAAAACTTTGATATCACAGGCGCTGGCGGCAACCCCACAACGATCACGGCCAGCGATTTCATTCCACCCGGTGGCGGACAATACGACATTGTGGTGATGACCGCTGTTTATGGCGGCTTCAATGCTGCTAGCGTGACCGCAATGCAGTCCGCGATTCAGACCCGTGCAGCCAATGCCTTCTTCCTGTATCCCGATCAGTGTTCGGCATGCGCACCTAACATTGACCAGATCACCAGTCCCATCATCAATGCGGCAACTGGCTGGGGCATTTCAAGAGGCGTCCTGTTCAACGATAGTTCGCAAGGAGCTGGGCCTGGCAGCGTCGTTCTCAACAGCGCCACGCCCCTGGCAAGCTCGTTTACCTCACTCAACCCCATGACGGTGCTCGATTATCGAGCACTAAACAATGTACCCGCGTACAACGTGCTGTACATGCCGCCGCAAACTGCCTCGCCCGGCGACCCATCGCCTCGCCCCCCAATCACGATGCCCACCCCAGCGGACGTCGCCAACAACACCCGTATCAACAATGTCTCGGCCCTGATCGTGCCCCGGGCACAGTCCTTCAGCGGCAATGGCGCTTGCATCTTCACGATCAGCGACGTCAATCCGCTGGCTCTGCCAGGAAATCCACCCGTAGGCAGGCTAGGCTCGATCATGGTCAACGCCGCCATATCCCCTACCGGCTCCTGCGCCGCGCAATCGGGCAGCATTGCGATCAGCAAGACACTCGCACCGCTTCCCGCGCAGGCTCCTGTGGCCTGGCCATTGGACTTCCAGTTCACGGTCACCTGTGACAAACCTGCGGCAGGCACCAACTATGCCGTTCCCCCGCTGTCATTCAGTGCGGACGGCACACAAACCACCACCGTCACAGACATCCCTGCGGGTGCCAACTGCAGCGTTTCCGAACAGGCCCCGACCGCCATCTCCGGCTTCCGTTGGGAAATCGCTCCTGCTGCCCCCATCAACGTAGCAATCTCCGAAGGTGCCCAATCTCCTGCTGCGTTCACCAATACCCTTGTGCCGACGACCGGCAGCATCGCCATCACCAAGACCCTGGCTCCGCTGCCAGCGGGCGCGCCAGTGACCTGGCCGCAGAACTTCAACTTCACTGCCACCTGCAACCTGCCGACGGCAGGGTCCACCTATACGGCCACTGCCAGCTTCAATTCCGCCGGCAGCCAGACTGCCACCATCGCCAATGTACCGGAGGGTGCCCTCTGCAGTCTGAGCGAAACACAGCCCGCCGCTCCGGCTGCACATACCTGGGATGCTGCAGCATTCTCTCCTGCAAGCGTTACGGTGGCCGCTGGTCAGACTGCCAGTAGTGCCATCACCAACCGCCTGCAGACCATTCCTCCAGCGCTGGGCACTGCCCTTATCACCAAGACCCTGGCACCGCTGCCAGCCGGAGCACCAGTGACATGGCCCCTCACGTTCAACTTCACGGCCACCTGCGACAAGCCAGCGGCAAACACGCCCTACACCACAAGTCTCAGCTTCACTGCTGCCGGCAGCCAGACCGCCACCCTGGCCACCATTCCGGCCGACTCCAATTGCACGCTGAGTGAAGCGCTGCCCGCTGCACCGTCTGGCTATACATGGGACGCGCCTGCTTTTGCTCCGGCAACGATCAGCGTGGCAGGCGGGCAATCGGTGAGCACGGCGATCACCAATACCTTGAGAACCAATGCAGTAGCCGCAGAGCCAGTGCCGAGCAATACAGCGGCAGGCTTGGCGGCAATGGCAGCGCTGCTTGCCGCTTTGAGTATTCGTCAACGCCGTCAGGCCGCTCGCGCCTAACCGATTTATGTAAACCCGGATTAAATTCTAGAGATCACTCCATCAAATTTAGGACATGCCGCCCTTGTGCCGTAGCACTGGGGCGGCTCTTTTATTTCTGGCTACAGACATGGGATGCGCACTCGCGCATTCAGCTCGATTCAATCATCTGGCGCGTTTGCCGCACTGCAGAGCTGGAGTTGTGCAACAACGCCTTCGCTGTACGCGGTCGGCCAGCTGCCAGCAAACGCAGAATCGCCAACAGATGTGCTCGAGCGGCCATTGCGACAGCTCCAGAGCCCTTTAAGTTGATTTGCAGATAAGCATGCCCCTCCGCATGTTTTTTGTGGTTTAGCCGATCAGATTTGCGTCGGCAATAACAAGAAATTGACCGTATCCCTGAACTCCAAATTGTTGTGGCCCACTTCCCCAAGCATTAAATCGATCTCTCTTATGCAACAGCATCTTTCGGATGTATCTATTTGAAATCTTGTTCCATGGTTGGACGTTTCGCTGCCGTGCGTGATTTATCTAATTTCTGCAGCGGCTCATCTGCAATCTTCTTACGTAATCCCATAAATGAACTGAGCGCTCACTTATCAAATTGGATTTCCCCGAAAAAGGTGTGAGATTTACTTATTCATGATCTAAATCAATCAATAGAAAATAACTCATAGGGTTACTGACTATTGACCATGGATTTTGATTAGCAAGAATTAGGATGATGCTTCTTGCATTTTTATGCAAGGCGCTAAGGCTTTAATGGGCAAGGGCAGCTGAAAACCGCCTACGCCGTTAACTATCCGTATCAGGAGATTCAATGCAGCAGTTTTATAGACGCTCAACATCAAAAATTTCGAGATCTCGCCCTATGACAAGTAGAGGGCCTATCTCTGCAGCAATCGCTGGCCTTGCCGCACTCGTTGCAGCTACTGGCGCTCATGCGCAATCCGATGAAACCAGCCTCCCTAGCATTCCCGATTACTTTGAGGAAAAAGCTGCATCGCTGGGCGGATCGGTCTCTCAAGCGCCCAATGAGACAATCAGTACATTTACGGGAAAACTCAGCTACAACGTAACGGATATCTTCATTCCTGGTAACGGAGGAATGGATCTTGTCGTTGGGCGTAGCTACAACAGCATTGATGATCCCATGGCGACTATCGCCACCTGGAGTGACTACGAGTACAGCCCGGCAGGGCTTGGCTGGACCATGCACATGGGTCGTGTGATACGTGGGACAAACAAAGCACTTTGCTCATCGTCATGGACAGTGGCTTCTGCCAATCCAGTGCTGGAGCTGCCCGATGGCAGCAGACAAGTTTTCTACGAGCAACCTTTCGTGGACAACAACGCCTGGATGACCAAGGATTTTTGGCGGGCACAGTGTGTGGGCGGTACGTTTACCGTCTATTCGCCAGACGGCAGAAGCTACCGCATGACCAAGGTGGGCCACTCCTTTGGCGCAGTCGCTAGCAAACAAACAGCCTATTATCCAGAGCGCATTACAGACAGAAACGGCAACTGGTTCGATGTGAGCTACCAGTTTTTGGGCAATGGCGTCCTGGCGATGAGCCAGGTGGCTACGAGCGATGGTCGGTCGGTTAACTTCGAGTACACCGACTCCAAGCTTTCCAAGATCGTAGATGTTAGCAATTCACGGGAGTGGAAATACACCGTAAGTGCTGGCTCGGGTTCGCGCAATTACCTCACCGATGTCAAGAGACCAGATGGGCAGTCTTGGAAGTACAGCTATAGCGCAACTCCCGGTGTCGGCTCGCTTAGCCGGGTGACCTATCCGGGCGGTGGCAGCATTGACTATGCATACAGCCATGTGGATTTTCTGGCGGGCACTCCGCGCCACCGTCAAAGCACCGTAGTAGCCAGTAAAACATCCAAAACCGATGCAGCGGGGACGTTATCAGGGACTTGGACCTACGCGTACGAAGTAGCCAGCGATGAATTGCCAGTAACCACCAGCAGTGGCCAAGTCAGTCATTCGTATGGTGTGCCACCAGCCGTACGCAGCCAAGTCAATGTAACCACAGTTACCGATCCAAAAGGAAATGCCACCGAGCACTACCACATGGGATATCACTCGGTTCGGCAATCACCTACTGCTGTAGGCGTCTACATGGGGAGCAGTAGCAGCGTAGAGAATGTGCTACTTGGTTACCAGGATTTTATTATCTCAAGCCAGATAGACGTCGTAAGCCAAAATTACACGACCAATAGTTTTAATCCGACTGCGCGTGTTTTAAGGCTGAATAATCACTATCGCGCAGGGGAAAACTTCTACATAACCAAGTCCAATTTTGATGGCTACGGAAACCCAGGTACCGTCGTTGAGAAGGCCACCAACAATTCTGACCGAACCTATACACGCACCACCTCTCTTACCTACGATATCAATACAAGCAAATGGCTGCTGCACCAAGTGGCCAGCCAGAAGGTATCGGGTGAGGGTCAAATGCATTTGACGACCTGGCTGCGCGATAGCAATGGCAATGTACTGTCTGAGACTGCTGCCGGTGTCATGAGCACGGCCACCTACCATCCCACAGGGGATCTGGCCAGCAAAACAAACGCGCTTGGACAGGCAACCAGCTACAGCAACTACCTCAGAGGCATTGCACAAAAGGAAGAGCAACCCGAAAGCGTGACCATCTTGCGCACGGTCGACAACGCAGGCAATGTCACCTCGGAAACAAACGGGCGCGGTAAAACCACCTCCTATACCTATGACAACTTAAACCGTGTGACATCGATCGCGCACCCGGTCGGCGCGGTCACTTCGGTAGCTTGGACGCCGACCACGCGTACCGTTCAACGGGGCGCCATGACCGATGTTGTGACCATGGATGGGCTGGGCCGAACCGTACGCAGGCAAGTGAGCGCCCCTGGTGAAACCTCTGTGTGGGTCAACTACACGCGCAATATCTTGGGTGAACTGGTCCATCAGTCTTATCCGAATAGTCTCATGGGCACGGGATATGACTACGATGCTTTGGGCCGTATTGTTGCGACCATCACACAAAATTATTCCGGCTCAAACTTAGGGTCGGAAATTAAATTGACCAATTATGGAGGACTGCGCTCATTCAGCCAAGGATACGGAGGACGTGCATCGTCTGATTTTTATAGAGCATACGGAGACCCAGACAAGCGTGAGCGCGTCAGGCTTGCAGCAGGCGAGCTCGCACCCGGCAACAGTTTGATTGTGAAGGCGGATGTCTCCACGCCCCGAAATCTGCTCGGACAGATCAATTCGGTGAGCATGGGTGGGAAAACGCGTACTTATGTGTACAACAACCAATATTTCCTAGTCTCTAAAACTGATCCGGAAATCGGCATTACCAATTTTGGACGTGATGCCATTGGCAATATGACCAGCAAGTCTGTGGGCAGTGGGCCGGCAACAACGTACACCTACGACAACCGGAATCGGCTCAAAAGCATCAGCTACCCTTCCTCGGAAGACAGCGCTGTACCCAATGCGGCAGGCGTCATCCATGCCTATGACAAAAATGACAACCTGCTGAGCTCCGTAAATGGTAGCGTTAGCCGCAGTTACACCTACGACGACAACGACAAACTGTCTTCAGAAAGCTTGGCTGTTGCAGGCGCTAGCCAGACGTTGCAGTACGCATATGACACGAATGAAGCGTTGTCCTCTGTGACCTACCCTTCGGGTAACCAGGTGAATTACCAACCCGATGCCTTTGGACGAGCTCGGGCAGCTCTGCCATACATCAGTAGCATTAAATACCATCCAAACGGAGTTGCCAGCGAGATCAAGTACGCAAACGGCACAGTTTCAACCATGAGTTTATATAGCAACCAACTTCCTTGGGAAATGAAGCTTGCAAAAGGCACCAATAGATTTATTCACTATTTTAATGCCTATGATACTGCCGCCAGGCTGATCTTAGTTAATGACGCAGGTGGCTCCACATATTATCGATCATATAGCTATGATAAGCTAGATCGTATTGCCAGTGAAGTCTCGGTCAAAGGTCAGAGAAACTATGCATATGACAATTTAGGAAATTTGACTTCCATTCAAACACCCACTGGCCTCAATACGTACGCATACGACGCGTCAACGGGAGTACTTGATGGAGTGACCGGGGAGCTCTACCGTGCTTTTGACTACGATCTGGCTGGAAATGTCATCTCCAATGGCTACAACACCTTTGGCCATGACCGTGCAAATAACATGCGCTGTGTCGATTGCGGAACCGCCGCCCAAAAGCTGCAGAACTATGACGCCTCCAATATGCGCGTTCAGACGCTCGACAACAATGGAAGCACCTTGTATATGCACAGCAAGCAAGGTTTGCTGATGCAGACACTCGACGCTAACACCCGTAAAGAGCATATTTACTTGGGCGACCGTCTCGTGGCAGAACGACGTATTAACGTCAACTGATAGGCAAGGACTAAAAATGTTTTACTCAAATAAAATGCAGACAGGCCTTGCGCTTCATAAAGTCGTTTGTGCTATGGTAATTGGCTTCACTAGTGCTTGGTCCATGACAGCACACGCTCAGAAGATACCCCCAGCGAAAATCGCCACTTCAACCAGTGGTTCCTCTGTTTATCAATCGCCTACCACACCAGAGGCGCAGTTCGTGCAAGCCGCTGAAGTGATTCCAATGCCGGAATTCATCTACGAACCTGTCTCAGAGCAGGCGAAAAGCGCAGCCCAGCCCGGGCAAGTCATTTATCAACGCCGCAAACTAAAAGAACAGCCCGCAAGTAGTGATATGACTATCACTACGACAGGAGCGTGTCCAACCGTGCCGGTTAGCAAGGAAAAGGCAATGGAGCTGGCACTTACCGATGAACTGCTGTGCGTACCAGCGCAGTGAGAGGGGAGTCAAAATGAGCTTAATTGATCGAAAACAGAATATTCGTCACAACTCCTATTTCGAGGCTTACCCCTTGATGAAGCTGTTCCCTGTAGCTCTACATTGGCTAAAAGCCAAGCGCTCGGCTGGACTAGCAGCATCGTTACAGGCCCTGGTCTCTGTGTTCATCATGGGAGTGCTGCTGCTTGCTGGGGCTCCTACCCGAGCCGACACGGTTACCTATATCCATAGTGACTTCAGCGGTAGTCCCCTGGCAGCTACGGATGAGTCTGGCAACTTGCTGTGGAAAGAGTCGTACTACGCGTATGGCCAGAAGACGCAGTGGCAGCCCGCTGCTGATGAACAGTCGCAATGGTTCCATGGCAAAGAGCAGGATGCCGACACAGGCATGCAGTACTTTGGGGCTCGATACTATGATCCTAGTATTGGCCGTTTCCTAGGAATAGACCCCGTCGATTACAAGGATGGAAATCTTCATAGCTTCAACCGCTATGCATATGGAAATAATAATCCTATTAAATTTAGGGATCCTGACGGTGCCTATGCTGAAGCTGCATTTGAAGCAATAAGTTTGGCTGTGGGTCTTGATAGTTTGGGGAAGAACTATGTCGCAGGAAATTATGGTGCAGCTACCGTAGATGCAGCAGGGCTAGTTTTAGATGCAGCACTGACTGCTGTTCCACTTGCTCCAGGAATGGTAGGACTGGGCATTAAGGCTATGCGTGAAAGTGGAGAGGCTGCAGCAAAAGGGATGCGCTGGCAGCTAGGTCCTAATGACCTTGATTTCCGGGGTACTGGCAAGGGGCTCCAGGATGCATTGAATACGGCATTTGAGAAAACTGGTCTTCCAAAATCGGATTTTGCAGTAACAAAATGGGGAAAAGATGCAAATGGAAAATCATTCCCCTCTGAGTGGCGGCATAGTAGCGGTGCAGAGGTCAATGTTGACTGGGCACATGCTAAGAACGGCCCTGATGTTCCACACGTTGGATTTCAGACGGGTGGTAAGCGGGGTGGCGGTGGTGCTACACGAGGGCATATTTTATTGGATAATGTTCCTTTTAATCGTTAGTGCAGTTGAACAATGATTTCAGATTCAATATCCTCCGCAATCTTGACTATAGGCATCAAGGCGTCCATCCCAATTGCTACCGAGATACAAGAAGTGGTCAGAAATTTACGAACCAATTTAGGAGTAGATGTGAGTTTGCTAGACGCATGGGATGGAGTTCATGCACCAGATGGATGTTTTCGCAGCGATGGCTGGGAATTGATCCCTAAATTCGTAGGAGATACGAATTGCCTCATGTTCCTACCTGGGGCAAGTGAGTTTTGGCGCTTTAGGAATGGGAATGATCTCCATGCTGTGTTGAGAGAATGCCCAGCATTTGAATTTTACGTCTGCGATGAAAATGCTAGTTATTTGCTCTGCAGCAATCATCATGACTTTGTGATAGGGTGGGGAACTGCTCTACCATGGGTTAGGGGATTAGCAAGCAACTAACTTGTTACTACGTTGTTGATTAAATATATTTAAGATCGCTCCTTCCCCAGAATGAGTTATGTCACGTGACCACTCTGGCGCATCCTCAAGCTGGTTACGCTGTTGATTACCAATGCCCATATCTGGGTGTTGTTGCATAAATTGATCTGAGGCCTAGGTACCCCAAACCCGAGACGAATTTATGCCACGGACACCGTCTGGAGTCCCTCGTACAGAGAATTGATGGGGAATGTGTGCTCGGATATTGAGTTCAGCCACCTAGCGCTCAGACTAACAAAGGGGATGCGTATGATAACTTGGACTTCCAAGAGGTAGTTTATGTATTCATACGCAGACCGCATTCGAGCCGTTGAGTTCTATATCAAGCTGGGCAAACGCGTAAGGTCAAAAGCTAACAAGCTTGCAACACCAATCGCTGTCAATGTGGCGCTAAGTAGGCCAGTCGCAAGCACTTTGACCAATGGGAACAAATCTCTATGGCACCTCACACCTATGTCCTTGAATTTGCTCCCAACAAGTCTCGGGCTCTTCGACGGCCTACGGCCCGTAGGCGCTGTGTCGAATGCCGCCATTGGTGAAAACTCTGCCAAATTGGTGAAAGACCTCTGCCACCGTTTTTGAAAAGAGCCCGGAGCAATCCGGGCTCTTTTTTTACGCCAACCCGTCCGTATTAGCGTTGACACCTTGTATTTACCCGAAGGGACAAGCAAGATGGAGTCAAAGACTAAGCGGACACCGCGCACTTACACCTTGGCTTTTGAGCATAACGTTGTCGAGCAGGTAGAAAAAGACGAGCTGACGTACAAGCAGGCGCAGCACAAATAAGGCATTCACAGAAGATCAACCGTATTGATTTGGTTGCGAAAGAACAGCAGGATTGGCTGGAGCGTTGGTCGCTCTTTCTCACCCTGCGAGCTTGTCAGATCCTCGGAGAGGCTTGAACACGTTCTTGTGACGTCTCCAGAAGTAGCGAAGCCATCCAGCTGCTACCTGCCGAGTCGAAGTTCGGAAGTATCAAGCTCAAACTCATCTTCAATGCCCAGCTTTTTCATGATCACTGGCAGCACTTGATGAATCACACGCATGCCAGTGAGCAATTCGTTCATATAGATGTCAGGATGAAGGCGGCTTTGGTCAAACCCAAAGCTATGCGCTTCGGCAGCCCGGCCCAACTCGTCGTGGGAATCAAAGACCAGATCCATCAGCTCGATTCTCAAAGGTATACCTGCACGAAATGCACGCTCCTTTAGATAGGTGACCATTTCAGCGACCTCTGACTCCACTTTTTTCTTGAAACGTGGAAAGCCAGGAATTTTGCTCGCGTCCAAATCCAGCTTCGATGCGGCCAGACTGAGTAGCTCAGAATCAAGTTCCCAAGCTGGGGTGTCGACGAGATCCAATCCCTCGTCGAAAACCAAATCTGCCACGAACGCTGCGTAAAAGCCGTATACGTCCGTCAGTGCTTTAAACATGTCATAGATGAGTGAAGCGATCTCGTTGTTCCAGATAGCTTCGTCTTCATCATCACCATCCGCTATACAAGCCTCCAACTCCTCGGGAAAGGGACGAGGAATGTTGACCCCCATTTCTTGGAGCACATGAAAAGTGTTCCAGAACAAGTGGCAGTTATCGTCATCCAGTTCCTCAACCAACGGCGCCGTGTCATAGCCAGTCTCTGCACTGAATTCGGAGAGCTCAGCAAGATAGCGGATGAGTTGTATCCATTTCCCAGCGTCTTCTATGGAGCCAGCAAGTAAGACGACGTCCGGGTCCAGATCGCCCAAGCCAGCCAATTCGCTCAACCTATTGCTCATTTCGAATGAAATGTGCTCGCCTTTCTTCCACTTGCTAATTTGCGCCGGCGAAACCCGCAGCTTGAGAGCAAGCTCCTTTTGGGTACAACCTTGAGCGGACAGCGCAAGTTCGACGAGTGACGATGACTTCATGTTTAAATCCACCTGTTAAGTAAATTAGATTTTTTATTTACTTAACAATATACATGCGTATCCATGACCCTGCAGCAATTTGGGTGCAGGGTGACAACTTGCCATTTCGGCACATGGATCGAACGACAACTGCTAGTCACTCAATCGGTGAAGGTCCCCATTGAGTCGTTTGCCATAGTCCGCGGACCTCGGGAGCGGCTTTACAACAGCGTCATGATCTGGCAGCGCGTCAGTCATCCGCAAATGGCATCCAGCGCTTTGACCGCCTGTACTCAGAAACGGAGATGGAGCATGTCCCCAGGCTGCAGAGCGCTAAGGTGCATCGCCGCCATGTGCTGGACGGCTGCGAGCTGCTGAACATTCCCAGCGTGATGAAGTATTCCAGCGCATCACTGGAGACGCTCAACCGCTTGATTGCGCACTGCCGCAACAAGGCTGTCTACCGGGATAGCGCTGTTTCGCTGGCTGGTGGTTAACCTACTGGCGGGCAACAACGACAACCACCTCAAGAGCCTGTCTTTCTTCGTCAGCCACCAGGGCATTGAGCTGGCGCCCCATTACGATCTGCTCTGCACACTCGCCTATGACACCAAGGCTCTCTCCGACACCGCCGATCTGAAGGATTGGTCAGAGAGACCGCTGGTGTTTACCTTGCCAAGCGCAACACAATTCCGACAGGTGAGGCGGCCCAGCGTCGTCGAAGCCGGGGTCGCGCTGGTCTTGGCTGCAGGCATGGCGGGCCGCATTCTGGACGAGACGCGTGCCCATATCGAAAAGGCCGCCGCAGAGTTGTTGCGCGACGATACACCGCACATCCAGGGCAACCCACAACACCTGCGTGTTGCCCTGGCCATGCGCCATATCGTGATGGCAGAAATGCTGGAGCGGCTGAGGTAAGGGGACGTGTCAACCACTGCATGCAGTCCCCCATCCTGCGATGGCCTGTCAGCAGCGGCACATAAATACAATCGCTGGATCTGATGAAAGCGCCCGGCATCACCGGGCGTTTTCATCGCTAGCGCAATGCCAGGCGGGTCAGTGCTTGCGGCTCCTGCCATTCACGGCCGCGAAGGCCACTATCAGCAGCCCCATCAGCAACAACATCGCATTGCCGAGGGCCGGTACTGCCTTGACGGCGCCGCCCACATTGCCCGTGGTAGCCCTCAACGGGGTGGTAACCACAATGCTCACCACGCCATTGGCAATGGTTACCGCTGGATTGTTTTGGAAGCTCGACGCATCCCACACGAACCCGTTAGGAGCTGCTGGTATGGTCCCCGTCGCAGTGGCAGTGCAACTGGCCACAGCGGGCAGGCTGTTGATGGCAGCTGGCAGGCTTGCGCCATGGGTCACGGTAATGGAAAGCGAGAACGTACCGTCAACGCCGCAGTTCAACGAGAAGCTGAATACACCACTCACCTGTGCAACCGCATCTGCCGGACCGCTGAACAGCTGGCTCAGATCCAGGCTACTGGTCTGGCGCTGCAGCGCATTGGTCACGCTGACGGCTACGGGCGCAGACGCCAGCGTTGCGGTGGGGCTGGGGCTGATCGCCGGAGTTCCCGTCCAGACATAACCGGCAGGCGCTGCGGGCGGCGGGTTTTCGGTCACCGTGCAGGCATCACCATCGTAGAAGCTCAGCGCAGCACTGCTGGCACTGCTGCTGCCTGCAGCCACGGTGGCCGACCAGATTTGCGGCGCTTGTGCGCCGCAGGTCACGGTGCCGGTAAACGTGAGCGGCGCGGGCAAGCCACTGGGCGACAGACCCGTGATGACTTTGCTGACCGTCACCGGTGCGCTGGTGTTGAAGATCTGGAGATTGACCGAGCTGCTGTTGGACGAGGCCACCGGATCCACAACACCAGAAGGTGCAGCGGCGTACGCAATGTTGGGATAGGTTCCTGGAATGATGCCGGCGGACCCCACAATCGTGAATCGCACCTGGCCACCATTACCAATCGCCGCAATGGTGCTGCTCACGGTTCGCGAGGCACTGTCGTAGTTGACCGGACCACAGGTGCCAGGTGCCAGCTCTACCGCACAGCTGGCACTGCCATACACAAAGCCTGCGGGCAATGGATCGGAAAACGCAACATTGCTGACATCGGCAGGCCCTGCGTTGACCACGCTGACGGTGTAGGTAACCGCATCGCCACTCTTGACCGAAACCGGAGCCACGGTCTTGTTGGTGGAAATATCGGCACAAACAAACTGCTGCTCCACCAGTGCCTCGTTGTTGTAGGGATCAGGATCAGTGACACCGACGGGCGCAGCCGCACGGAAGGTGTTTTGGATAGTTCCGTTGGCGGAGGTGCAGGCAGAGGTCAGGTTGGCCACCATCGTGTAGCTGATGGTGATGGAGCCACCCGATGGCAGCGTGGGCACGTTCGTATTGAACAAATAGCTCGCCCCACCGACCTGGCCGGTGTAGTTTTGGAACACCCCATTGTCCGGGCAGACCGCGCCATTGGCAGCAGTACAACCAGCAAAGGTGTAGGTGGCGTTCATGTTCACCCCCGCAGCATATGCATAGGGGTAATCCAAGATGGAGGCCCCGTGGGCTGCATCGGGGCCACTGTTGGTAAGCGTGATGTTGTAGGTGACTGTTTGACCCGCGACAAACGTGTCGGAGCTCTGCGTCTTGGTGGCAACCAGGTCGGCCTGCGGACAGGCGGCTGTGGCGGGGACCAGTTGCTCCACTTCCGCCCGGTCGTTCGATGGATCGGAATCACCCACACCCACAGGCAATCCACGGATCTGGAACACATTCTGCAGCGGGCCTGGCATCAAACCGCATTGGGTGGGCGCGTTCGCCACCATGGTGTAGATGATCGTGATCGAGCCCCCCGGGGGCAGAACAGGTACCGTTGTATTGAATAGATAACCCGCGCCGCCAACCAAACCCGTGTAATTGCGGAATTCATTGGGGGCCGGGCATACAGCGCCATTCGCACCAACACAACCGACAAAGCTGTAAGCCGCACTGACACTGGTGGCCGCCGTGCCACCGTTGGCGTAAGGAAAATCTTCCATCAACGTACCACTGGCATCCGTGAGGCCGCTGTTGGTCAAGGTCATGGTGTAGGTGACGGGCTGACCCGGGACAAAGTCGTCGGTGCTCTGCGCCTTGGTCACCTGGATGTCGGTCTGCGGGCAGGCCGACGTGGCAGGCATGGCCTGCTCCACTTCCGCCCTGTTGTTGAACGGGTCTGGATCAGTCACCCCAAATGGAAGCGCCCGGGTCTGAAACACATTCTGAAGTGGCCCCGATGCCAACCCGCACAGCGAGGGAGCGGTGGCGACCATCGTGTACGTGATGGTGATGGAGCCGCCCGATGGCAAGCTAGGCACCGTGGTGTCGAACAGGTAGCCTGCACTGCGCACCTCGCCGCTGTAATTTCGGAATGCAGCATTGTCTGGACACACCGCCCCATTGGCAGGTGTGCAACCCGCAAAGGTATAAGTGGCATTCGCGCGCGCCGCAGCAGTGCCACCGTTGCCATAGGGAAAGTCCTCCATCCGAACGCCATCGGCCGCTGCAGGGCCGTTGTTGGTCAGCGTCATCACGTAGGTCACCAACTGGCCAGATACAAAGCTGTCGGTGCTCTGCGATTTCGTGACTACCAAGTCGGCGCCATAGTTCATCGCCGTACTGACCGAGCTCGTATTGGACTCCGGTTTGTCGTCGACGATGCCCGCAGGCGGGGTGATGGTTGCCGTATTGGTGAGCGAGCTCAAACCGGATACCGCAAAGTTTCCCGTGACGGCAATGGTGACTTTGCCAAGGTGGGGAAAACTGGGAAGGGTGCCAGACACAGAGCTGTTATCAGCAGCGATACTGGCAGGGCAAGTGGCCCCGTTGATGGCGGCGACACAGCTGGCCGCAACATTCACGACACCTTGCGGCAAGGTGTCGATAAAACTGGCCCCATTGGCCCCACTTGGCCCGTTATTGTCCAGAACGAGGGTGTATGTAAATGCACCCCCTCCATTCGCCGATGCGGGGCCGGCTTTCACAATCTGCAGATCTGCCGTCTGTCCCCAGGCCACGACCGACAACGGCAACAAAGCCGTTGCCGCCCCTAACCTTCGGAGAAGGCTGCTGAAATACTTCTTTGCCATATCTTCACTCCTTGCAGGTATTGAGTGCTACGCGGCTTTCAGAGATCGAGGCCGAGAGCATTCATTCATGAAAAAAAATATTTATCGAATGTATGAACATATGTGCTCTTATGCAAATATCGTGAACAAATGTTTCTTTGTTCAACCATACGGTGTTATTGCAGGGAAATCCTGAGTCAAAAAACAAGAGGAATGGGGTTACTGAGGAAGGCTTATTCAGCGCCGCTTAAAGGCATAGAAAGCGCGTTATCGACTCTCAAGCACGGTTTGCGGGCCTTTGGAAACGTGCTGCACCAGCAGCCTCAGAAGTCGCATACGCGACAAAGTAAAAGCACCTCAAAGCGCAAGCAAAAGTTACAAAACATTGCAGACCCACCAGAATGGACCGATGCGCCGCGAGCTACTGAACTGTCTCCACGGTCAGGGCGATGAACGCAACGCGGCGGCGTACCTGGTACAGGACCGCTATGCGCGGGTGCTCGCTTCTCACACTCCGTATTGCTACGGCCCTGCACTGGGCGGTGCGCCGACGCAAAGGGCATGAACGGTAGGCGGACCCAGCCACTCCAAGCAACTGCGCCAAGGTGCCAGCCGCCGCCCAACCAGCAGCCAAACCCGCACTGCTACACTGCTCCCGATCCCAATCCCCGCCCCTCAGCCTTGGCCCCAGCACCCCACAACCGCGCCGCGCTGCGCAAGCGCAAGTCCAGCTGGACATCGCTGCGCATGCCCCAGCACATGGCATCCGCGCTGCAAAAAAAGCACTGGCTGCGCCTGCATGGCCTGTGCATGGGGCTGCTGGTCTTGCTGGTCATGTGGGCGGTCACGGCAGCGCTGCTCCATTCCGGGGTTCACTCGATGGCGCTGCGCTATGCCATCAGCCTGGGCGTGGGCTATGCGGTCTACCTGCTGGCGCTGCGGCTGTGGGCCGCCTACCTGGTGCGCAATGCCTATGCGCGCAAGCGCGAGGACGCCTGGGTTGATGGCATGGACCCGGTGCCCGATCTGCATGTGGGCAAGGGCGTGCCCGATGGGCCGTCGGGCGGCGGCGGTAATTTCGGTGGTGGCGGGGCATCTGGGGATTGGGCGGATGGAGACGTGTCATCAGCTGCATCCAACGCCTCCAGCTCCTGGACCGATGCCCTCGATGTGGTCGATATCGGCGGCGGCGATGAGGGCATCGTCCTCGTGCCAATCCTGGCAGTATTTGCCGGTTTGCTGCTCGCCTTTTTTGGCTTTGGCGCGCTGCTGTGGCTGTACTTTGGCGTGGATGTGCTGCTGTCCGTGGCGGTGGAACTGGCCTTTTCGATGATGACCGCCCGCGCGCTGGTGCAGGTGGAGCGCGCAGGCTGGCTCGCCTCTGCCGTGCGACTGACCTGGAAGCCGCTGCTCGGCGCCCTGGTCTGCGCCGTGGCCCTGGGCGCCCTGGCCGACTGGTGGGTGCCCGATGCCACCACCTTGCGTGAAGTGATCGCCCATATCCGGGGCACGCGATAACTACCTGGGCCTACCCAGCGCTGCCACAAAGCCGGTTTATGCTGGGCCCTTGCTGGCCCCCACGGCTTCCCTCTCATTCATGACAAGGACTGTTCATGCCCATCGTCGTTACTGCCCAGGACACCATCCAGATCGGCGCCGCCGAGCCCATCCAAGGCAACGCCCCTGAAGGCAGCCATGCCGCAGTATTCGAAGACGATGGCGACACCGCCTACTTCTATGCGCTGGATTTTGCGAATGCCGAGCAACCCATCCAGAACGCGCTGCACATCTACAACGTGGCCGATGTCTCGGACAAGCACCTGCCGTCCGAGGTGACGATTGGCTGGTCCAGCGATGGCAGCAAGGTCGTCCTGCTGATCAATGACTACCCGCATGCCGTGTTTGATTTTGCGGCCAAGCAGGGCTACTGCCGTACCGCCTTCCCGCCGCCCGATGCAGATTCCGGCTGGAGCGGCCATGACTGGTCCCACGATGCCGTCGAGCTGTTTGCCACCGAAGCCTGATACCGAAAGGCGCAGCCGCATGCACAGCCACCAGTTCGCGCATTGGCCCTTTGCCGATGCGCACAACACCGCCAGCTTTTCTACGACCAAAGTGGTACGCGAGCATCTGCCAGTGTTGATGGTCTCGCATGATGCCGATGGAGCTTGGCAGTTTCTGGATGCCACCACCGACGAGCCCGGCGATGCCTTGCTGGTCTGCATGGCTTGTATCTATGAACGCGACCAGACCTTGGAACAAATCGCAGACCTGCCATTGGGTTGGAGCGCCTGGCGCCAGGAAGTGGGCGGCGCCTGGGAGCGGGCCGAGAACCCGCCCGAGGACGACGATGAAGATGACGACCAGGCGGTCTGAAGCCTCCTGAACCGGCGCCCCAAGCCAAGCCACCTGTCACCCGACGACTACCGCGATCCCTTATTCTTGGGGTTTTGTTCAGCCAAAGGCCCGCATGCCCTACACCGTCCAACACGAAGAAGCCGATTCCAAAGGCGCGTTCTTTATCAACCGCGATGCCGCCCGCGTGGCCGAGATGACCTACAGCCGCACCAATGCCACGATGGTCATCATCGACCACACGGAAGTGGACGACTCACTGCGCGGCGAAGGTGCAGGTCGCCAGCTGCTCAATGCGCTGGTAGCCTGGGCCCGCGAGACCCACACCAAGGTGCTGCCACTGTGCCCCTTTGCCAAGGCCCAGTTCGCCAAGGATGCGTCGCTGCGCGACGTGCTGTCCTGAAGTTCCGCCATTTCGGCGCCTGGAGCCCAACCAGGGAATGCAGGGGTTTGCTGGTCCGCATGGTTACCAATGCAAACCAAGCACTTGTCGCTTTTGTGCATTCACCGTTAACGCTGTCGAGCAGGCACCAGTAGCATCGCTGGCAGGCCCAAGATGCAAGAGCAGCGTGCTTTGATGTGCTCTGCGGGCCACGCTTCTGGCCTAGGAGGGGCATGGAACAGGAAGTTCGATTTATCACGGTGGAAATCCACGACAGTGCCTGGCAAGCCCATGTATGCCGTGCATTGCTGGAATCAGAGAATATTCCCGCCTATTTGCGCAGCGAACACCATATCGGCCTGCAATGGCCCATGTCGCGGGTACTCGGTGGCGTTCGCGTTGCCGTGCCTGCGCACTTGCTCCAGCAGGCGCTGTCAGTGCTGGCCGAGCGCGACAAAGGTACGCTGCAGCAAGCTTTGGAGCGTGACTACCCCAGTGACACACGGGTATGTAAGAGCTGTGGCGGCACGGAGTTTCGACTCAAAACCCCTCTCAGCGCTACATTGGCGACGTTTTTGATGCTCTGGCTGTGGTCAACACCTTACCCGCCCGGTAGGGAACACTACTGCAAGCAATGCGGTGCCATGGCGCCATAAAACCCGGAGCGGATGGGAAAGCGTCGATGTATCTTTCTCGGGTGCGGTGATTGCCATTGCAGGCACCGGTCAACCCTCGCCCAACACCCCATCCCGCAAGCGCGCCAGCGCCCCATTACCTAAAGCCTGCACGTTGTAGCAAAGGCCAATGCGGCGTTTCAGCTCCACCTCCAGCGGCTGGGTCTGCACGCCATGTATCTCCTGCGCCAGGGATTCGGGCACGATGGCCCGGCCCACACCGGCGGCCACCAGGTCCAGCGCCAGCGAGAAATTGCTGGCCAGCGCAGCGGGCGAATCGGCACGGCTGCCGTAGAGGGGCATTAGGCGCTGGTGGCTGGCATGGGTGGGGCAGACGATCCAGTCGGTAGCGGTGTCTTGCGGCGTGTCTGCTGCGTTGTCTGGCAGCAGCGCTTGCGCGGGCAGGGCCAGCACATAGCGCTCGCTCAGCAGGGGCAAAAACAGCTCGTCCTCGCAGCGCAGCTCCTCGCTGGCCAGGCGCGCATCGCCCTCGCATTGCGCCAGCAAATGCAGTTGCACGCCGGGCACGCAGGCGCGGGCAGTGGCGGCCAAATGCTGCACGGTGCTGCGGGCTACATCCTCTTCCACACCAATGGTCAGGCGCTCGCGCTCGTCACGTTTGCGAAAGCGCTGGGCCAGGCCATCGGCCTCGGCCACCATGCGGCGCAGCTGGGGGTACAGCGCGCGGGCGTCGTCCGTCACCTCCACACCGCGCGCCTTGCGCACAAACAAGGCCGTGCCCAGGGCCTCTTCCAGCAGGCGGATGCTGCCCGACAACGCCGGCTGGCTCAGGTGCAGGCGCTGCGCGGCAGCGGTGATATTGCGCTCTTCAAAGACGGCCACAAAGGCGCGGAACTGGCGGTAATCCATGGCGAGCCATAAGCAAAACGTATAGGTGAAAGAAGAATAAACCATTTTTCAAGCGCCATACGCTCGCCCTACACTAGATTCTCTGCTGATTCATCAGAAAAATCTATTTCGGAAAAGGCTCCCGGATTATGCAAAACCACAAACCCCTGATCGTCATCACCGGTGCCAGCTCGGGCATTGGCCTGGCTACCGCCCAGCTGTTTTCGTCGCTGGGCCACCCGCTGCTGCTGCTGGCGCGCCGGCTGGAAAACATGCAGGCGCTGAACCTGCCCGACACCCTGGCCCTCTCCGTTGACGTGACCGACCGCGCCGCCGTAGCCGCTGCCGTGCAGCAAGGCGAAGCCCGCTTTGGCCCGGCCGATGCCATCGTCAACAACGCCGGCGTCATGCTGCTGGGCGAGATCACCCGCCAGGACCCGGACCAGTGGGACCGCATGCTGGATGTGAATGTCAAAGGCGTCCTCAATGGCGTGCATGCCGTTGCCGCCGGTATGGTGCAGCGCCAGCGTGGCAGCATCATCAACGTGAGCTCGGTGGCCGGCCGCAAGACCTTCCCCAACCATGTCGCCTATGTCGGCACCAAGTTCGCCGTGCATGGCCTGACGGAGAACCTGCGCGAAGAGCTGGCTGCCCACAATGTGCGCGTGACCACCATCGCCCCCGGCGCGGTCGAGACCGAGCTGCTCGGCCACACCACCGATGACAGCATCAAGGCCGGCTACGAGGATTGGAAGACCTCCATGGGCAGCAAGGTGCTGTCGGCCCAGGATGTGGCCAACGCCATCCACTACGCCTACGCGCAGCCAGACGGTGTCTGCATCCGCGAAATCGTGCTCGCTGCAACGCGCCAGCAAGCCTGAAAGTACCGCCTCTCAGGGTGAGCCCCGCCCAAGCCTCCTTGGAGGTGCGCTTGGCCAGCCCGGCCAAATGGATGGAGGTTTGCGCGGTGGCCAGTGCAGGCGCCTGAACGTTGCCGCACCCTGGTCGCCAGAAAAAGGAGCCATGGCAGCCACCTGTGGAGGGCGCACACCCCCCATGCGGACTTGTCGTCCAGCGCAGGCAAGGCGTTGAAAGCAAGGCGACCGTGCGCAATGCACGCCGCCTGGCTGGGCTCCAGCCACCTCCAGCGATTTCAGGGTGTTTTACAGCCGTCTGTTTTGACCGCCATTCGCGATTGCGGTGCATGTCTCCTATTTAAGATTTTTGTAAAATTATTTATATTAGCCTCGTACCAGCACGGATTTAGTGCTCCAAAAATTATTCTTTCAGTCACGCGCCAATCTAGCGCTACCCAATAAGCCTTACATAAATAACTTTGAAAAACAAAACCAATAATAAATAGAAACTAATTACCAATTGCCCAGCCCAAAATATGACCATAAGATAAATCCCTTCAAAAACCCGAACAGCACTGTAGGCACTGCTTGATTCGCTTATGCATTGGCAGTACCGGGGTTTATGAATTGGTATTTATCTTAGCTTATTGGAGGCTCTAATGATTCAACTTCCCCACGTCCGCCAATGCATGGCGGCGGCCTTATTGGCCATTGGTGCCATGGGCGCCCAGGCCGCCACCGTACTCCCAGTCAGTTGCAGCACCGATCCCAATATATTCAATACCGGGTATAACCCCATCCTCCGAGGCACTCTGCCCGATGGCACGGTAGACACAGCCTGGGATGTTTCTGCGCCCATCGACTCCGGCAACGCGGCCTTGCCCCCCAATGGCCCGCTTCCCACCGCGTTCCAAGATGCTTTTACCGGCAATTTGGCGCCGGATGCCTGGAGCCCGTCCCCATTTTCAAATGCACAGTGGATATCCAGCCGCAACCAGGCCGACACGGTCACCGGCGACTGGTTTTATCGCTTGCGGTTTGAACTGGATGCCTCCATCAGCCCTTCTGGTTTTCAGCTTGCGATTGATTTCTTGGCAGACAATTCGGCCGCAACCGTGTGGGTAAATGGCATTGCTTTGGAAAGCAGCCCATCAGAAGACCCTTATTCACTTGAGGGCTATAGATTTGCCAATCGAACTCAGATGCGCTTGGGAGCGCCCAATGTCATTTGGCGCCCCGCCGGTCAAACAAACGAAATCATTGTTCAGGTAAAAAGCAATCCAGATTTGGAGGGTTTCCTGGCGCAAGTCAGCAGCACTGCGTTATGCCCTGCCAATACCCCACAGATAATGCTGACGAAAGCAGCCAGTCAGCCCAGCGCAGCGCCCGGCCAAGCCGTCAACTACACCATCGCTGTAGACAACGGCGGGACCGCATCCGCATCAGGCACCGTCGTCAGCGATCCATTGCCCAATGGCCTGCGCAATGCGAGTTGGACCTGTACCGCCAGCGGAACCCCCGGGACCGCCTGTGGCGCAGCAAGTGGCACCAGTGCGCTGAATGACACTATCGCCAATCTGCCCGCTGGCGGCCGGGTCACTTACACGGTGAACGCCATGGTGGCTCCGGGACCTGTCGAAGACATCGTGAATACCGCCAGCGCAAGCCCGCCCGCTGACAGTGATGCCATCTGCGCACCTTCTGGCGCAGCGCCGCCCTGCATCGCAACAGCAACGGTAACGCGCAGCGAGGTGATAAAACCAGCGCCCATTCCAACGCTGTCGGTGTGGGGCATTGGCCTGCTGGCGCTCGCGGTCACCGTGGGCATTGGTAGGCGATTGCGTGCACGATGACTTTGTCTTCCCTTGCATACGCCGGCAGCGCCCCGTTGGCGCTGGGCTGCAAACCCATCTGAGCTGGTTGCAAACGCTGCACACCGCTGTTGATGGCCTCCGCACCGCACGCCATTGATGAGCCCCCTCACGATGGCGCGCTACACCGGCCGTCGGCCTGGTAGAGGCCGTTGATGCTCTCCGGCCGGGGGCGATGTTGGTGACGAGTTGGAGTTTGTTGGGCAGATTTTCTGCCCACTGAGGTGCGCGGACGCGGGCCATCTCTGTGCTCGGCTTGCTCTTGATCTTGATCTTGATCTTGATCTTGCTTATGCATATGCCTGCGGCGCTGCTTGGTTTTGCTGGCCGGATTTCGCCCGGCGGGCGACCCACCTTTCTGTCGCCCAGAAAGATGGGCCAAAGATGCGCCCCTGCTGCCTGCGACCCTTCGCGTTGCGAAGGGCAACCTGTGTCGTGGCGTTTGTGGGGTGTGCCGCGAAACTCTCTACGCGCTCAAAGCGCTCCGTTCGGACAGACGCGGCAAGCTAGTTCACGATGCACTGGCACTCTGCGGTGCCAGCGCCACCCCACAAACACCACGCCACAGGCGCATGCAAAAGGGGGTGATGCGAACAACAGCCAAATACCAGTAGGCCGTCGCTACGCTCGGCCTGTTTGGGGGGCCGAG
>Ga0308168_1000605_pt1 | contig 41691 bp, 31 predicted proteins | sample PhyCR2_FD_202133 | JGI IMG/M metagenome (GOLD analysis project Ga0308168, IMG submission 202133) | Phyllosphere microbial communities from UC Gill Tract Community Farm, Albany, California, United States - DLSLRC.R2 | ecosystem: Host-associated > Plants > Phyllosphere > Unclassified | place: USA...
TCGGCCCGGGGGCGGACGCCGAACAGGTGGTGCGCAGCAGCGCGCGCCTGGCCGGCCAGCTGGGCGCGCGCTGGCATGCGGTGTACGTGGAAACCCCGCCGCTGCAGCGCCTGCCGGCGGCGCGCCGCCAACAGATCCTCGACAACCTGCGCCTGGCCGAAAAGCTGGGCGCGGCCACCGCGGTCCTGCCCGGCACCGACGTGGCGGCCGAGCTGGCGCGCTATGCCGCCAGCCGCAACCTGTCGCGCCTGGTGCTGGGGCGGCCGGCGCCTGCCGCGCCCTGGAAGCCGTGGCAGGCCTGGCGTCCCGCGCTTGCGCAGCGCCTGGCGCAAGTGGCGCCGGGCGCCGACCTGCTCGAGATCGCGGCCGCCGCGGTGCCGGCGCGCGCCTTGCCGGAGCGGGGTGCCGCGCGCCCTGCCGGCCCGGAACGGTCGCCGGATCGGGCCCGCCCCCTGCACTACCTGCTCGGCGCCGGCGCCAGCCTGGCCGCCGGCCTGCTCGGCTGGCTGCTCGACGACTGGCTCGACCTGGCCAACATCGCCATGCTGTTCATGCTGGTGGTGCTGGGCGTGGCCTACCGCTGCGGGCGCGGGCCCTCGGTGCTGGCCACCTGCATCAGCGTGGCGACGCTCGACTTCGTGTTCGTGGCGCCGCGCTTCTCGTTCGCGGTGTCCGATTTCCAGTACGTGGTGACCTTCGGCGTCATGCTGGCGGTGGGCCTGATCACCGGCCACCTGACCGCGCTGCTGCGCTTCCAGGCCCAGGCGGCGCGCCAGCGCGAGCGGCGCTGGCATGCGCTGTACGAGTTCGCCAGCCGGCTGTCGGGCGCGCTGCAGCCGGAGCAGGTGCTGGACGCCACCCGCGAATTCGTGGCGCAGGCCTTCCGCGCGCGTGCCACGCTGCTGTTGCCGGATGCCGAGGGCCGATTGCAACCGCCGACCGATACGGCCGGCGCCGAGGCGCCGCTGCCCGAAGCCGGCACCGCGCAATGGGCCTTCGACCATGCGCAGCCGGCCGGCCTGGGCACCGACACCCTGCCGGCCAGCCCGCTGTTCTACCTGCCGCTGGTGGCCCCGATGCGCACCCGCGGCGTGCTGGCCCTGCTGCCGCCGGCGGCGTCCCAGGGCGACTGGATGGCGGTGCCGGAACAGCGCCAGCAGCTCGATACCTTCGCCACGCTGACCGCGATCGCGCTCGAGCGCGTGCACTACATCGAGGTGGCGCAGGGCGCGCTGGTCGACATGGAATCCGAGCGCCTGCGCAATTCGCTGCTGGCGGCGCTCGGGCACGATCTGCGCACGCCGCTGACGCTGCTGGTCGGGCTGTCGGAAACGCTGGCCGCCTCGCGCCCGCCGCTGTCCAGCCAGCAGGCCGGCCTGGCCGCGACCCTGAAAAACGAGGCGCTGCGCATGAATACGCTGGTCACCAACCTGCTCGACATGGCGCGCATCCAGAGCGGCGGCGTACACCTGCACCTGGAGTGGCAGTCGATCGAGGAAGTGGTCGGCAGCGCGCTGCGCGCCAGCGGCGCCGTGCTGGCCGGGCACACGATCGAGACGCATATTCCGCCGGACCTGCCGCTGGTGCGCTTCGACGCCCCGCTGCTGGAACGCGTGCTGTGCAACGTGCTGGAAAACGCCGCCAAGTACACGCCGCCAGGCAGCCGGGTCGTACTCGACGCGCGCGTGCGCGGCGATGCGCTGCAGCTGCGCGTGACCGACAACGGACCGGGCCTGCCGCCGGGGCGCGAGGAAGCGATCTTCGACAAGTTTACGCGCGGCCAGCCGGAATCCAGCACCCCGGGGGTGGGCCTGGGGCTGGCGATCTGCCGCGCGATCGTGAATGCGCACGGCGGCGCCATCCGCGCGGAGCAGGCCCCCGACGGCGGCGCCCGCATCGTGATTGCGCTGCCGCGTGGCGAACCACCGCCCCTGCCCGACCTCGAAGCCGACCATGCCGCAGACTTGAACACAGACATCGACACCAGCGCGGAGCCGCACCATGAATGAACAACAGAAGCCGGTCGCCCTGCTGGTCGAGGACGAAGCCCAGATCCGCCGCTTCGTGCGCGAGGCGCTGGAAGACGAAGGCTGGCAAGTGATCGAGGCCGCCAACTGCCGCCAGGGCCTGATGGCGGCCGGCACCCGCCAGCCCGACCTGGTGGTGCTCGACCTCGGCCTGCCCGACGGCGACGGCGTCGCCCTCATCGCCGACCTGCGCCAGTGGTCGCGCGCCGCCGTCATCGTGCTGTCGGCGCGCACGCTGGAATCGGAAAAGGTGCGCGCGCTCGATGTCGGCGCCGACGACTACCTGACCAAGCCCTTCGGCGTGGCCGAGCTGATGGCGCGCGTGCGCTCGGCCCTGCGCCGCCAGCGGCGCGGCGCGGCGCCCGAGGACAATGGCAGCGTGGTGCGCTTCGGCACGGTCGCGATCGACCTGCAGGGGCATGGCGTTACCCGCGACGGCCACGGCGTGCGCCTGGCGCCGACCGAATTCAAGCTGCTGGCCGCACTGGCGCGCAATGCCGGACGCGTGGTCAGCAACCCGCAACTGCTGCGCGAAGTGTGGGGCCAGCAGTCCGTCAACAGTCCCCACTACCTGCGCATCTACATGGGCCACCTGCGGCGCAAGCTGGAGGACGACCCGGCGCAGCCGAAGTACCTGATCACCGAGACCGGCGTGGGCTACCGCCTGGCGATCCCCGTCTAGATTTTCCCCAAGCAGTCAAAAACCGGTTGCGCCGCGAGGCGCGGGACCGGCTCATCCCGAAGAAAGAGAAAACACCATGAAACACCTCATCGCCACCACCCTGTTCGTCCTTGCCTGCCCCGCTTTTGCGCAGGAAGCCAGTCCGGCACCGACCGGCGCCGGCGCCGACACCACACCGGCTGCGGAAGCCGCGCCGGCCGCCGCCTCGGTCAGCTACAACCTGGGCCTGATCTCGGATTACCGCTACCGCGGCATCTCCCAGACCCGCCTGCACCCGGCCTTGCAGGGGGGCGCCGACTGGACCGACCCGGCCAGCGGCTGGTACGCCGGCACCTGGCTGTCCAGCATCACCTGGGCCAGGGATGCCGGCGGCGGCGGCCACGTCGAAGCCGACGTCTACGGCGGCAAGCGTGGTACCCTGGACAACGGCGTCAGCTACGACGTCGGCGTGCTCGGCTACGTCTACCCGGGCAACGGCCTGGGGGGCGTGCCGGGCTACGTCAACGGCAATACCAGCGAGGTGTACGGGCAGCTGGGCTACGGTCCCTACTATATTAAATACTCGAATGCGCTGACCAACCTGTTCGGCTTCGTCGACAGCCGCTACAGCAGCTACCTGGACCTGGGCGCCAACCTGGATGCCGGCAACGGCATCACCGTGATCCTGCACGCCGGACGCCAGCACGTGCAGCACAGCCTGAACGCCAGCTACACTGACTGGAAGGCCGGCGTCAGCAAGGCCTGGGGCCCGACCACGGTGACCCTGGCGGCGGTCGGCACCAACGCTGCCGAAGCGGCGTACACCTCGGCCGCGAACGGCAAGTTCCTGGGCCGCAAGGCGCTGGTGCTGGGCGTGGTGCGGACCTTCTGAACGGCCTGTCCGCGCTGTCCGTGGTCAGCTCGAGCGGACAGTGCGGACACTGTTCGAGCCGATCAGTGGGTCTTGTGAATCAATGACTTGGAACATGGCACAGGTCTTGCAATATCTGTTTGCAAACACCTGTCCCCACCAAGAGCATCGACCATGCACATGCCAAAACTCGTCATCGCCTGCCTCTACCTGAGCGCCGCAACCGCCTACGCCGCCGACGGCTTCACCTTCTCCAATCCGCCCGGCCCGCATGCCGTCGGCGTCAAGGTGGTCCAGCAGTACGACCGATCGCGCCAGTACAAGGCCGAGATCGACCTGGCCACCGGCGAACCGGTGAAGGGCGAGCGCGCGCGCCCGGTGCAGACGCTGGTCTGGTATCCGGCGGCGCGCGGCGGCAAGCCGGTCACCTGGCGCGACTACCTGGACACGGTGCCGAGCGAAGACGCGTTCACGCGCAGCCCGGCGGACATCCAGCGCATGACCGCCGAACGCATCGACGGCAATGCCGCCGGACGCCGCGAGGCGCTGCTGCGCGACATCGCCCGGCCGCAACTGGCGGTGCGCGATGCGCCAGCCGAAAATGGCAAGTTCCCGGTCGTGATCTACGCACCGAGCTATTCCGCCTACGCCATCGAAAACACCGACCTGTGCGAACTGCTGGCCAGCCACGGCTACATCGTGTTGTCCAGCCCTTCGCTGGGTGCGCACACGCGCTCGATGACGACCGACATCGAAGGCGTGGAAGCGCAGGCCGCGGACATCTCCTTCCTGATCGGCTATGCGGCGACGCTGCCGCAGGCCGATAGCACCAAGGTGGCGGCGGTGGGCTTCAGCTGGGGCGGCCTCGCGAACGTGTTCGCCGCGGCCAAGGATGCGCGCATCAAGGCGCTGGTCAGCCTGGACGGGTCGATCCGCAGCTTTCCCAAGCTGGTCGATGGCGGCAAGGAGGCGGCGCCCTACGTGACGCCGGCGCGGGTGGCGCTGCCGATGCTGTTCGTCGGCTCGCGCCCGAGGACGATGGAAGCCCTGAACCGCTCGGAGAACATGCGCACCGATTATTCGTTCATGAACCAGATGACGTATTCGGACGTGTACATCGTATCGATGCTGCCGATGAAGCATCCGGACTTCGCCTCGTATGCCTTGCGCATGATGACTGACAAGGAGTTCAGCGATTTCGGCGACTACAGCCGCGACGAGGTCAACCTGCAGCACAGCTGGGCCGCGCGCTACACGCTGCGCTTCCTGGATGCCTACCTGAAGGGCGACAGCAGCGGCCTCGCCTTCCTCAACAACACCCCGGCGGCCAACCACGTGCCGGCGCACACGATGCTCACCGACATCCGGCGCCACAAGGGCAGCGTGCCGCCGACGAAGGAAAGCTTCGTGCGCAGCCTGGCGGCCGCCGGCTTCGACAAGGCGATTCCGGAATACGAGCGCTTGGTCGCCCGGAACCCGGGGTTCAAGCTGGACGAGGATGCGCTGTACGGCTGGGGCGCGGAGCTGGCCCAGCTCGGACGTCCGGCGCAGGCGCGCGAGATCTTCCGCCTCGGCGCCCAGCTGTACCCGAACAAGAGCTTCATGCATGACGGCCTGGGCGAGATGCAGGCCAAGACCGGCCAGGCTGCCGAGGCGCTGGCCAGCTACCGCCGCGTGCTGGAACTCGATCCGAAGAACGCCGACGCGATCCGGTATGTGAAGGAACACGGCGCGGCTGCCCAAGGCGCATCAGCGCCCTGAGCAGCCGCGCTGCTTTACATGAATCAGTGCCCGGCCACCTGCACCGACGCGGTGTTGCGGCCGGCGTGCTTCGATGCGTACAGGGCTGCGTCCGCGCCCTGCGCCAGTGTGGCCTGCTCCGGGTGGGCGCTCCAGGCGAAGCCGATGCTGGCCGTGACCGGCAACTGCTTGCCGTCGATCTCGAACGGCGCCTGCATCGCTTCCAGCAGCTTGTCGCCGATGCGGCGGCATTCGAGCGGCGAGCCGACCTGCTCGAGCACGATCACGAATTCGTCGCCGGCCAGGCGCGCCACGGTGTCGGTGACACGCACGGCGGCATTCAGGCGGCGCCCGAATTCGCGCAGCACGGCGTCGCCGCTGGCGTGGCCGAGGCTGTCGTTGATCTGCTTGAAGTGGTCGACGTCGAGGAAGGCCAGGGCCAGCGGCGTGGCGCTGCGGCGCGCGCGCGCGATCGCCTGCACCAGGCGCTCTTCGTAGCTGCGGCGGTTGGGCAGGCCGGTCAGGTGGTCGGAATGGGCCAGCGCATGCAGCTGGCGCTCGTATTCGCGCGACGAGGTAGCGTCGGTCGAGAGCACGTAGATACCCTGCACCTTGCCGTCGCGCAGGTGCGGCAGGTAGGTGGTGCTGATCACGCGCTTGCGGCCGCGCCGCTCTTCCTCGATCTCGAGATAGGAGCCGTGGCCGGACAGGCAGCGCTCCAGCGCCGCCCGGCGCGGCGCATAGAAGGCGTCACCCATCGCTTCGGGGATGCTCTTGCCGACCATGTTCTCGCTGCGCACGCCGAACCATTCGCGGTAGCGGTCGTTGGCGAAGCGGTAGCGCAGGCCGGTATCGAGGTAGGCGATCAGGGCCGGCACGTTGTCGGCGATGGTGCGCAGGCGCTCCTCGCTTTCCAGCGCCAGCGTGCGCGAGGCGTACAGCTCGCTGACATCCTTCAGGGCCACCACCGCGCCCAGCACCTCGCCGCCGCCGCCCTTCAGCGGGCGGCCGCTGACCAGCACGCGGCGCGGCACGCAGCCACCGCTACCCACCACCATCGGCTGGTCCTGCACCCGTTCGCCGCGCAGCGCGCGCACCAGCGGCAGTTCGTCGACCTTCATCGGGGTCACGCCGTCTTCGCAGAACACTTCGTAATGGGCGGCCCAGTCATCCATGGACACGCCGTCGAGGCCATTGAATTCCCGCGCTTCGCGATTGCACACGCTCAGCTTGCCGTCCGCATCGCAGGCGATCACGCCGACGTCCACCGATTCCAGCACCGCATCCAGCAAGGCCTGCTTCTGGCGCAGCGCCTGTTTGGTCGCCTGACGCTGCTGCATTTCCTGCTCGAGCGCGTGATTCTTCTCGTGCAGCTCGCGCGTGCGCTCTTCGACGCGGCGTTCCAGCCGGGCGTTCAGTTCGATCAGTTCATGGCGGGCGGCGTCGCGCGCGGCCACCAGCACGCTGCGGTGCAGTTCATCCTGCACCAGCTGGGCCAGGTCGCGCAGCATACGGCGGCCGGCGTCGTCCAGCATGCGTGGGTGGGTATCGACGATGCACAGGGTGCCGAGCGGCTGGCCATCCAGGCTGCGTACCGGCTGGCCGGCGTAGAAACGCACATGCGGCGCGCCGGTCACCAGCGGATTGGCGGCGAAGCGTTCGTCGATCTGGGTATCCGGCACCACCAGCATGTCGTCCAGCGCCACCGCGTGGCTGCAGAAGGCGATCGAGCGCGGCGTCCCGGCCGAGTCCAAGCCGATGCAGGACTTGAACCACTGGCGGTCGGTGTCGATCAGCGAGACGAGCGCGATCGGCACGCCGAAGGCGGCCGCCGCCAGGCGTGTGAAACGGTCAAAGCGTTCTTCCCCGGGGGTGTCGAGGATATTCAGGCGATGCAATGCCGAGATGCGTTCTTGTTCTGCGAGTTCTTGTTGGCTGAGCATTAACAATCCTTGCCGCTGTCGGCGAAGAAAGAACCGGCAGCGTTGGGGCCGGGTGAAAGCTGAGGTAGCGGGGGCGCAGTGGAATCGGCGCGAAGCACAGCTGGATGTGTCCGATTTTAGCCGAACTCGGCTAAAGAATGCATTGCCACCACAATTATTACCTTATAGAAATATTTTGTACTCAATAAAAACTTTTTGTGATTCTACAACGAAATAACTAGGCTGCACGCCGCGTGTATGCCGTCTGTCCCGCCGTGGGCTGTCTGGTATCCATTGTGACGCCATTACATTACCTGGCTATAAAAGAGTGAGGCTTGTGTCGCGCTGGTACCACAGCGCCGAGTTTGGGTTGTCTTTTCATTATGTGTGTCATTTAACCGTCCGGCACGCGTCTGCCTCGTAAGGTAGAGGCTTCTCATGAAAGGACGGCCATGGACCTCTACCAGCAGTACCCCATCCGGCTGCGTATCAACGACCAGGACCGGGATTTCGAAGTCGAATCCTGGGTGACCCTGCTCGACCTGCTGCGCGAACGGGCCGGATTGACCGGCACCAAGAAAGGCTGCGACCACGGGCAGTGCGGCGCCTGCACCGTGCTGGTCGACGGCAAGCGCGTGAATTCCTGCCTGACCTTGGCCGTCATGCAGAACGGCCATGAAGTAACCACGATCGAAGGCATGGCAAAAGGGGACGAGCTCCATCCGCTGCAGCAGGCCTTCATCGAACAGGATGCCTTCCAGTGCGGTTACTGTACGCCGGGGCAGATCTGTTCGGCCGCCGGCCTGATTGCCGAAGGCCAGGCGAAAACCGTCGACGACGTGCGCGAACTGATGAGCGGCAACCTGTGCCGCTGCGGCGCCTATCCGCAGATCCGCCAGGCCGTGTGCAAGGTGATGGGGATCGCAGAAGGCAAGCCGGGCGCAGCGTCCGGTGCCGATGGATTCACAACCGGACCGGTGCTCGTATGAATCCATTCGCCTTTGCCCAAGCCCAGAACATCGATGCCGCCCTGCCCCTGCTCGCGCCGGATGGCGCACGCCCGGTTGCCGGCGGCACCAACCTGCTCGACCTGATGAAGGAAGGCGTGATGACGCCTTCCAGCCTGGTCGACATCAACCCGCTCGAACATGCGGGCCTCGACGTCATCGAAGAACACGAAGGCGGCCTGCGCCTCGGCGCGCTGGCGCGCAATGCCGCCACGGCCTACCACGACACGGTGCGCAGCCGCTATCCGCTGCTGTCCGCCGCGATCCTGGCCGGCGCCTCGCCGCAGCTGCGCAACATGGCGACCGACGGCGGCAACCTGCTGCAGCGTACCCGCTGCGTCTACTTCTACGACGTCGGCACGCCCTGCAACAAGCGCGAACCCGGCACCGGCTGCCCGGCCAAGAACGGCATCAACCGCACGCTGGCCATCCTCGGCACCAGCGAGCAGTGCATCGCCACCCACCCGTCCGACATGTGCGTGGCGCTGCGCGCGCTCGACGCCACGGTCCACGTGCGGTCAAGCAAGGGCGGCGAACGCGCGATCCCGTTCGCCGAGTTCCACCGCCTGCCCGGCGACACGCCGCACATCGACACCAACCTGCAGCCGGGTGAGCTGATCACCCACATCACGCTGCCCGATGCGGCGCGCTTCGTGGATCACTCGGCCTATGTCAAGGTGCGCGACCGCCTGTCGTATGCGTTCGCGCTGGTGTCGGTCGCCGCCGCGCTCGACCTGGACGGCGGCACCATCCGCGCCGCCCGCATCGCCCTCGGCGGCGTCGCCCACAAGCCGTGGCGCGTGGAGGAAGCGGAACAGCAGCTGGTCGGCAAGCCGGCCGGCGAGGCCGCCTTCGAAGCGGCCGCCGACCGCATCCTGCAGGGCGCACGCGGCTATGGCCAGAACGATTTCAAGCTGACGCTGGCGAAGAACGCCATCGTGCAGGCCCTCGGCACCGCCATGCGCGGCACCGAGTTTGCAAAGAGAGGTACAGAATGACCGACCTGATTCCCGAACTGCGCACCCCGGTCGCGCCCGAGGGCACCGGCCGCGTGCGTACCGGCATGGCCGTGTCGCGCGTGGACGGCCGCGCCAAGGTGACCGGCGCCGCCCAGTATGCGGCCGAGCACGCGGCGCCCGACCTGGCCTACGGCGTGGTCGTCAGCGGCACCGCGACGAAGGGCCGCATCAAGAGCATCGATACCAGTGCGGCCCTGGCCGCGCCCGGTGTGATCGACGTGATCACGCACGAGAACCGGCCCAAGATGCGCTCCAACGACCTGGCCTTCAAGGACATGACGGCGCCGGCCGGCTCGCCTTTCCGCCCGCTGTTCAGCGACCGCATCTTCTATAGCGGCCAGCCGATCGCGCTGGTGATCGGCGAGACCTTCGAAGCGGCGCGCCATGCCGCCGCCCTGGTGAAAGCCACCTACGACATCGAAGAGCACGACACCAACCTGCTCGAGAGCCTGAACAAGGCCTACAAACCGCGCCCGCTGAAGGCCGGCTTCACGCCGCCAGCCTCGAAGGGCGACGGCGAAAAAGCCTGGGACGCGTCGCCGGTCAAGATCGAATCCGAGTTCTACCACGGTGTCGAGCACCACAACCCGATGGAGATGTTCGCCTCCACCGTGGTGTACGGCGAAGACGGCCACCTGACCATCTACGACAAGAACCAGAGTTCGCAGAACTGCCGCTGGTACGTGTCGCACGCCTTCGGCCTGTCCAAGGACAAGGTCACGGTACGCAACCCCTACGTGGGCGGCGCCTTCGGCTCCGGCCTGCGTCCGCAATACCAGCTGCCGCTGGCGGTGATGGCGGCACTCAAGCTGAAGCGCTCGGTGCGGGTGGTCCTGACGCGCCAGCAGATGTTCAGCTTCGGCCACCGTCCCGAGACCTGGCAGAAGATCAAGCTGGGCGCCACCCCGGACGGCAAGCTGCAGGCCATCTGGCACGAAGCGCTGCAGGAAACCTCGCGCCTCGAAGACTACGTCGAAGTGATCGTCAACTGGTCCGGCCAGCTGTACGCCTGCGACAACATCAAGCTGGGCTACAAGGTGATCGGCCAGGACCGCCACAGCCCGATCGACATGCGCGCCCCGGGCGCCGCCCACGGCGTGCACGCGCTCGAAGTGGCGATGGACGAAATGGCGTACCAGCTCAAGATGGACCCGCTCGAGCTGCGTCTCAAGAACTACGCCGAGGTGAACCCGCTCGACGACAAGCCCTACTCGACCAAGGAACTGCGCCAGTGCTACCTGCAGGGCGCGGAACGCTTCGGCTGGAAAGACCGCCCGCTCGAGCCGCGCTCGATGCGCGACGGCGAGGAGCTGATCGGCTGGGGCATGGCGACCGGCATCTGGGATTCGCTGGTGATGGTGGCGCGCGTCTCGGCGGTGCTGCATGCCGACGGACGCCTGGTGGTGTCCAGCGCGGCATCCGACATCGGCACCGGCACGTACACCGTGATGGCGATGGTCGCCGCCGAACAGCTCGGCCTGCCGCTCGAACGCGTGACCTTCCAGCTGGGCGACTCCACCCTGCCGCTGGCGCCGATCGAAGGCGGTTCCTCGCACATGGCCACCGTCGGCGGCGGCGTGCACGGCGCCTGCGACAAGCTCAAGGCCACGCTGCTGAAGATGGCGCAGTCGCAGAAGGATTCGATTTTCAAGGGCATGAAGGCCAAGGACGTCGAGTTCAACGACGGCAAGATCCACCTGCGCGGCCAGCCGGATAACGGCATCGAGCTGTCCGCCCTGCTGGCCCAGGCCGGCAAGGACAGGGTCGAGGAAAAATTCCTGATGACCCCGCAGATGCTGAAGCAGCGCAAGTATGTGCGCGCGGTCCACTCGGCCGTGTTCGTCGAGGTGCGCGTCAATGAAAAGCTCGGCATCGTGCGCGTCACGCGCGTGGTCGACGCGGTGGCGGCCGGCCGCATCATCAACGCCAAGACCGCTACCAGCCAGATCATCGGCGGCGTGGTCTGGGGCATCAGCCAGGCGCTGCACGAGGAAAGCTTCACCGACCACCGCCTGGGCCGCTTCATGAACCACAGCTTTGCGGAATATCATGTGGCAGTCAACGCGGATATCCACGACATCGATGTGATCTTCGTCGACGAGGATGACCGCGTGGTCAGCAAGCAGCTCGGTGCCAAGGGCGTCGGCGAGATCGGCATCGTCGGCACCGCGGCGGCGGTGGCGAATGCGATCTTCCATGCGACCGGCAAGCGGCTGCGCAGCACGCCGATCACGCCGGACAAGATCCTGCTGGGAGATCATGAAGTGCCAGTTGGCCAGCGCAATTAATCTACGTCGTCCCCGCGAAGGCGGAACAGTGCGACTTGCACTGTTCCCCCAAGTTCGTTGCGTACCGGTAGCATCTGCTATGGATTACTCATGCAAACTTGGGTTCCCGCCTGCGCGGGAACGACGTGCCAACGACAACTTGCACTGCATGCTTTTACCTGAATTTACACCGCCCCCGATTCCCTTCGACGCGCACTCTGGCGACAATAAGCCATCCAGAAACCGCTGCGTCGACATCATGCTCGTCACCTCCGATCCCCTGCTCTGGGAAACCCTGCTGCGCCACCCTCTCGCCGAGCGCCGCGGCAGCGCCCCGCGCGAGCTGATCGACTTCATCGGACGCCATCACGCCGCCACCGGCAAGGCCGCCGTGGCGCGCCCCGCCCGCCCCGATGCCGCCTTGGACCAGGACCTCGATGCCGCCCTGGGCGGCTTGCCCGGCGCCGTGCTGCGCCACCTCGAACCCTGCCTGCTGGGCGTGTTCGTGATGGAAGGCACCGGCGCCTCGGCGGTCAGCAGCGTGGTGGCCGGCCCTGAAGGCGAACTGATCGGCGCCTTCGTGGCCATCGATGCCGGCGTGTTCGCCGACGTCACCGCCAACGGCTGGTTCGAGCGGCGCGAGAACATGCCGTTCGAGGCATCCGACGGCCTGCGCCTGGAAGCGCGCATTGCCGACGCCGCCGACGACGACCGCGTCGCCGCCCTGCAGTTCGTGCTGCTGCACGAGTTCGGCCACGTGCTGGCCGCCATCAAGGCGCTGGCGCCGATGTGGTGGCGCCCCGGCCCTGGCGCCCTTTCCTACCCGCTACTCGACCTGTGCTGGCAGGCAGCGCCGGACGGCCGCTTCGCGCCGCGTGCCGGCCACGATTTTTCGCTGCGCGGCGAGCTGGTCTACTACGGCGCGCCGCGCCTGTCGCTGCTCGACGCCGAAGCCGCCTACGCGGCGCTCGGCCGCACCGGTTTTCCGACCCTGTACGCGGCCACCAGCGTGCACGAGGACATCGCCGACAGCTTCGCCGGCTACGTCCACGTGCGCCTGATGGGACGCCCGCTGGAACACCGCCTGCTGCGCGACGGCGTACCCGCCTCCGCGACAGCTTCGTACTGGCGCAGTGCGCACGGCGAGGCCCGCGCCGCCCTGTTCGACGCCATGCTGGAGGCGCCGGCCTACTGAATCGCGCACCGTGCTAAAGTCGCGCTTTCACAGGCAGGGGCGGCGGCATGGCGTTTTTCCCGGACGAGCGGCTCGACAATATCTTCTGGCAGGCCCTGAGCGGGCCGCACGCGCAGTTCGCCAGCGGCACCGCGCACGCGCGCCGCTACGCCCGCGGCTTTTCGCCGATCGTCGGCTTTCCCGACCCGCAGCAGCCCGACTTCGACGCGCTGGCGCCGTTCTGCGAACCCGGCGAACAGTTCTATTGCGACGCCTGGTCCGGCCCGGTGCCGGCCGGCTGGCGCATCGCTCTCGAAGCGACCATGTTCCGGATGGTGTGGGCCGGCGGAGCGCCGTTCCAGGACCCGGCCGCCGATGCACTGGCGCTGGGTCCGGCCCACGCGGCGCAGGCAATGGAACTCGCCGCGCTGACGCGGCCCGGCCCCTTCGGCCCGCGCACCATCGAGCTGGGCGACTACTTCGGCTACATCGAGGCAGGCCAGCTGGTGGCGATGGCCGGCGAACGCAGCGCGGCGCCCGGCCTGCGCGAGATCAGCGGCGTCTGCACCCGCCCCGGCTGGCAGGGCCGCGGCCTGGCGCGCCGCCTGATGCTCAAGCTTGTCGGGCGCCAGCTGGCGCGCGGCGACACCCCTTTCCTGCATGTGATGTGCACCAACGAACGCGCCCACCAGCTCTATCTGGACATGGGCTTCCGCGACGAGCGCATCACCACAGTGCGCGTGGTGCAGGTGGTGGCGCCGGCAGAGCCGCGCAGCGCCGCGATGCCCTAAGATAAGGCCGAGAGCGTCTTCCAGGGACTGCCATGCCGAAACTCGAAATCCTCGTGCGCACACCCGCGCGTCCGCGCCCGGACAGCCCGCGCCTGCTGCTGGTGCACGGTATCTGCGTCGGCGCCTGGGTCTGGGAAGAGCACTTCATGCCCTACCTGGCCGATGCCGGCTTCGAAGTGCATGCCCTGAGCCTGCGCGGCCATGGCGGCAGCGAGGGCCGCGAACGCCTCAACGAGTGGCGCCTGGCCGACTACACCGAAGACCTGCGCCAGGCCGCGGCCGGCCTGGCCGACAGACCGCTGGTGGTGATCGGCCACTCGCTCGGCGCCGCCGTGCTGCAGGACTGGCTCCGCACCGGCGGCAATCGGGGCGGAAACGGGGGCGGCAAGCTCGCCGGCGCGGCGCTGCTGGCCTCGGTGCCGCCCTGGGGCCTGGCCTATTCCGCCTGGCGCATGCTGCTGTCCGCGCCCGACCTGTTCCAGCAGTTGCTGCGCCTGGACGGCAAGAGCGCCGCCGGTCTCGATCCGGCCATCATGCGCCGCAACCTGTTCTCCGACGACCTGCCCGACGCCACCTATGCGCGCTTCATGGCGCGCGTGCATGGCGAATCGCGCCATGTCGGCGTTGAGCTGCAGGGCTGGCGCCCGTTCGCGCCGGCGCCCTGGCAGGCGCCGCCGATGTTCGTGCTCGGCGGCGGGGCCGACCGCTTCATCGCTGCGAATGCGGTACGCGGCACCGCCGCCTACTACGGCGTGCTGCCGACGCTGGTGCCGCGCCTGGCCCATGCGCTGATGCTGGAGCCGCGCTGGGAAGATGCGGCGCAGCCGCTGTGCGACTGGCTGCTGCGGCTCGGCGAACGGCGCGGCTGAAGGCTGCGCAGCGCAGCGCATAAAACTTGTCATTTTACTGTCATTACACTGTAGTTTTTGTTTGTTTTAATGCATGAGCCCGTGCCGCCCCGGCACGCCACTGGAGAGCGCTCAGCATGACAAACAAGGATATCTCGCCCTCGCGGCGCAGCCTGCTCAAGGGCATGGCCGGCGCATCGGCCCTGCCCTTCGTCGGCGCCTTCGCCGCCCTGCAAGCCAGGGAAGCCGCCGCCGTCACCAACGGCGCCAGCGCCCTGGTCGCCAGCCCCTACGGCCCGATCGCGCCGGTCAACGACCTGACGACCGGCCTGCCGCTGCTGCAGCTGCCGGCCGGCTTCACCTACAAAAGTTTCGGCTGGACCGGCGACCTGATGAGCAACGGCAAGCCCTGCCCGGCGGCCCACGACGGCATGGGCGTGGTGGTGTCGCGCAGGGCCGGGCGCAGCAGCGAACTGGTGCTGATCCGTAACCATGAAGTGCACGCGGCCAGCCCGGCCAGTTTCATCGATGCCCACGGCGTCTACGACAGCAGCTATGGCAGCAACAGCGGCAGCAGCACCACCCAGCTGGGCGGCGGCACGACGAATCTGCTGTTCCGCGACGGCAACTGGGTCAGCGTCACGCCGAGCCTGGGCGGCACCGACGGCAACTGCGCCGGCGGCATCACGCCCTGGGGCACCTGGCTGAGCTGCGAGGAAGTCGGCTCCGACGCCGTCAGCAGCGCCGGCAAGAAGCACGGCTACGTGTTCGAAGTCTCGCCCGAGCCGGCCCAGACCACCGGCCTGCCGATCGTCGGCATGGGCCGCTTTGCCCACGAAGCCGCCGCCGTCGATCCGGCCACCGGCATCGTCTACATGACCGAGGACCAGTCGGGCAAGTCCGGCTTCTACCGCTACGTGCCGGACGTGCGCGGCGGCTATGGCACGCTGGCCATGGGCGGCGTGCTGCAGATGGCGCGCGCCCGGAACAAGGTCAACGCCAACGTCGCCGGCGCGCTGGTGGGCGACACCTATGCACTCGACTGGGTCGACGTCACCCATCCGGACCAGAACCGCGGCGACGCCACCGGCCCGTCGGGCACCACCATCACCAATGCCGCCGGCCCCTTCGTGCAGGGCTGGGCCCAGGGTGCGCTGCGCATGAACCGCGGCGAAGGCATCTGGCATGCGCAGGGCAAGATGTTCGTGATGGACACCGCCGGCGGCCCGATCTCGCGCGGCGCGATCTGGGAACTCGACCTGGCGGCGCAAGTGATGCGCTGCATCTACGCCAGCCCCAACACGACGGTCGGCAACATGGGCGACAACCTCACCATCAGCCCGCGCAACGCCATCTTGATCTGCGAGGACGCGTCGAGCGCCACCACCGACAGCTTCGGCTTCGGCCAGCGCCTGATGGGGATCACCGGCGGCGGCGACGCCTACATCTTCGCCAAGAACAACGTGGTGCTGAGCGCGGGCCAGCTGCAGGCGGCCGGCAAGCGCACTGCGCTGTCGGGCGACCACCGCGGCAACGAATTCGCCGGCTGCTGCTTCGACCCGACCGGCCGCTACCTGTTCGTGAACATCCAGACCCCGGGCATCACCTTCGCCATCGCGGGACCGTGGGCGCTCGGCCCTTTGTGATCCTTCCAGGAGACCCTCATGCAAGCAAAAACCCTGTGCGCCCTCGCCTGCGCCCTTGCCTTCACCCTCACGCTGTCGCCGGCCGGCCATGCCGCCGTGCTGACCGGCAGCAGCGTCCACGGCGGCAATGCCGTGAGCGACTACAGCACGCCCGGCGCGGTCTCGTTCGACCTCGACCTGGCACGCTTCGCGCCGACCCGCCTCGACTTCCGGCTCGAAGCGGACGACCTGCTCGGCCCGCTGAGCCTGAACGCCATCGTGCGCAACCTGGGCGGCACCGCGCTGACCGCTTTCGCCTTCCGGCTGGATGGCATCCGCTTCGACCAGGCCGGCAGCGTCACCCCGACCTTCGGCACACTGGGCGGCACCGACTACGGCAGCGACTACGCCAGCATCGACTTCAGGACGCCGGAATGGGCCGAGTTTCACTTCGGCAATCCGCTCGGCGTAGCCGGCGCCACCGATTGGCTGCTGAGCACGGCCGGCCTGCGTGCAGGCGACACCTTCTCGATCACGGCCGAGGTACCGGAACCCTCGACGGCGGCGCTGATGCTGTCGGCCTTGTGCATGTCCGGCTTGCTGGCCATGCGTCGCCGACCACGCGGCTGACAGTGAGGCTGATAGCACGACTGTTCTAAAAATACGGCTGTGGACCCGCCACCACGGCCGTAACAATTGTTAACATAATCATTCCGTCCCCTCGTTCAGTAAATATAGAATAGCAATATGGCAATGCCACTTTGTGGTGTTGGCATTTGCATTTACTGACAGGCGGAACCATGTCCCAACGAAGAGTCGACGAAGAAACTGGAATGACTGTCGAATACGCGCTATTCCTGGCGGAGACGCGTGGGCTCAAGTTCGCACTCGGCTACCTGGAAAGCTGCCACGTACCTACCGAGATCCTGTTGCGCACCGTCGACAACCCGCAGGCACGGCGGCACCGCGAACGGCGCCAGCACACGCGTAATTAAACGGGCTGCGCGCGCAGCCGCGCACGTCCCAGCACGATTTCCACTACCAGCAGCACCAGCGCGCTCAGCGCCAGCAGCGGCAGCAGCACGCACAATCCGATTCCCAGTACTACGGCCCATAGCGGCGCCGCGCGCCAGGCGCCCGGCAACAGCTTCGGCAAGCCCAGTTGCCCCGCGCGGCGGCGCTTGAAGAACATCACCCAGCCCGACACCGTCGAAAACAGCACCCCTGCCGCAAATACGAACAGCAGCGCCTGGTTCCACAGGCCCAGCTCGCCGCGATGTAAGGGAATGCCGACCGCGGTGGCCTTGCCGAAGGCGGTCTGGCGTTCCCAGCCCGCCCGGTACAGCACGCTGCCGTCGTAGGCGTTCAGCACCAGGTCGAAGCGGTTGCCCGGATGCGGACGATCGGCGGACGCGGCGCGCCACAAGCCGTGCGGACCGCGCGGCGGGGTCAAGGCCACGGGTACGCCGGGCACCAACCCCTGCACCCGCTGCCACGCCTGCTGGTAATTCAGCTGCGGGCCACCGGTCGGCATCGAGTGCAGGTGCGGCGGCACCTGCGGCGACGCCTGCCCGGCCCAGTCGCGCACGGCGCGGACCTGGTTGCCGGCGTACTTGCTCCAGGTGATGCCGGTCAGCACCATCGCCAGGCTCAGCACGCCCAGCGCGACGCCGAGGAAGGCGTGCCACTGGCGCCAGCCCTGGCGTCCACGCACGCCGGCGCGCGGCAGCGCCGGCTGGTTCGATTGCGGCCACCATAAATAGACGCCGGTCAGCAGCATCACCAGCATCCAGCTGGCCGCCAGCTCGATCATCCAGCGCAGCGATTCGCCCTGCAGCAGGCGCGAATGCAGGCGCCGCGCCCATTCGCTGAAACGGTCTTGGTCGATCTGGGTGCCCAGCACGCGCGCGCTGTAGGGGTCGACGAAGACGGTGCGCCTAGCCAGGCTGGATGCCGGCCGCACCGCCGCTGCCCCCGCTGCCGGCACGTGGCCCGCATGCTCGCCGGCGGCGCGCGACGGCGGCGCGAAGCTCACCTTCAGCGCATCCTGCGGCGTTGCCGGCGGCAGCACGGACTGGATCTCGAGGCCGGCCGGCGCCGCGCCGCGCGCAGCCAGCACCATGCTGTCGAGCGGCAGCATGGCGGCGCCCGCCGGCGGCGTCACCCGTTCCAGGTGGCCGTACAGGCCGGCCTCGACCTGCGGCGTAAAGATGTACAGCAGCCCGGTCAGCGTGGCGACCAGGACGAAGGGCGAGGCGATCAACGCCGCCCAGAAGTGGATGCGCCAGAACAGGCTGCGGCGCCTTGCGGCCAGGGTCGAGGTGTTCATCGTCATGCTCACAGGTCGAACTTCAGCTCGGCGACATAGGTACGCTGCGGGTAGGGATGGAAGTTCCAGTACTTGTAGTTGTTCAGGTTATCGATGCCAAGCGCCATGCTCCAGCGGCGGTCGATCTTGTAGGTCACCCGCAGGTCGGTCGTGAAGTATTTGCTGGCGCCCTGGTAGGCGAAGCCGTTCGGGTCCGAATTGTCGAGCGTCGAGTACTGGCGCCCGCTGTAGCGCGCCGCCAGCGTCGCCGCCAGCCGGTCGTTCATCCGGTACGTCGCCTGGCCGGTGGCGCGCCATTCGGGGATGCGCGGCTGCCACTTGCCGACGCTGGCCGGGAATTTGTCGTTCTGCTCGATCTTCGAATCGGTCCAGGTGGCGCTGGCGTTCAGGTCGAGGCCGGCGACGCCGACGTCGGTGGCGGCGTAGGCCAGTTCCAGCCCCTTGGTGGCGATGCGGTCGACGTTCTGCACGTTGGTGACCTTGGGCGTGACCAGCACGTTGGTCTGCGAGTACAGCGCGTCGCGGGTACGCTCGCCGAAGGCCGTCAGGCGCAGCAGGCCAGTCTCGAGTTTGCGTTCGGCGGTGAGTTCGCCGGTCCAGGACCGCTCCGGCTTCAGGTTCGGATCGTTGTTGATCAGGTCCCCGGCCGCGTTGATGCCGCCCTGGTACAGCTCGGATACGGTCGGCATCCGCACCGCGCGCCCGAGCGAGGCCTTCAGTACCCAGTCGTCGCTGGCCTGGAAGGCCAGCGCCGCCTTGGGCGAAAAATAAGCCTCGTGACGGCTGCCCTGGGGCACCGTGCTTGTGGCGTTCGAAGTCAGGCCGTCGCGTGCGTGCCAGCGCTCGTAGCGCAGGCCGAGCACCGTCTTCCAGCTTGGGGCGAACTTCCAGGTGTCCTGGGCGTACAGCGCGTCGATGCCGGTGCGGCCGCTGAAGGCCTGGTTGCTCTTCCCCGGCGCGCCGCCGATCCAGTCGGCGGTGGCGTTCTCGATGCTGCGCAATTTGTACGATTCCCGCTGGTAGCCGAATTCGGCGACGTGGGCGCCATTTACACCCTCCGGGCGCCAGATGCCCTTGGCCGCGAAGGTGTTCCAGCCGGTGCCGCTCCCGTTCACGATGCGCCCGGCGCCGCCGTTCGCCGCGGCCGGCAAGGCGATCGTCGTCGGCGCGCGCAGGATGTCCTTGTCGTAGTCGTACAGGCTGGCCGCCACTTCCCAGTCGAACAAGCCTTTGGTATGGCTCTTGACGGTGAGGCCGTGCATATAGTGCTGCAAGCTTTCGTTGGACTGGTTGAAGTCGGTCGGCGCCAGCGTGTAGGCGCTGCCGTTGATATTGACGGGGCCGCTGTAGACCGGCTGGCCGGCGCCGTCGCGCAAATACGATTGCGGGCGGCCTTGCGAGTCGTTCTTCCACCAGCCGAACACGTAGGTGGCGCGCAGCGTCGGCGAGAAATCGTAGGCTAGCTTGGCCTTCACGTGGTCCTGTTTCGTGTGGTACTGGGTCGCCGCCCCGAGGATCAGCCAGTCGTGGTAGGTCCTGTCCTGCCCCGCCACCGCACCGGTGACCGGGGTGCCGGTAGCGGAAGCCGCCGCGATAGGGCGCGTCGGAAAGGTCAGCGGCTGGCCTTCGCTGTCGACGCGGCTGACGTCCAGGTACCAGGACCAGCGTCCAACCCGGTCGCCCAGCGCGATGCTGCCCTGGCGCCCGCTGTAGGTGGTATCGGTGCCGTACAGTTCGAAGGGTTGGCGCGAGTAAGAAAATTTGGCGTGGGCCTCGAAGCGGGTCGGCATGCGCGTGACGTAGTCGACCACGGCGCCGACCGAGTTGCCGCCATAGGCCGCCGAGAACGGGCCGTACAGCACGTCGACGCGTTCGATCTCTTCCGGGCTGACCATGCCCCAGCGCGGCGCGAAGGTGGCGCCGTTGCCGAGGTAGTTCGAGAGCAGGATGCCGTCCGCGTACACGGCCGAGCGCGCGCTGTTGCCGGTGCCGGAGGCGCGCGTCGACAGCACCGCGTGGTTGTAGTCGCCGATGTAGCGCTTGCGCACCAGCAGGCTCGGTAGATATTTCAAGGCGTCTTCGGCATCGAAGGCGTTGATGCTGCGGGCGATCTCTTCGCGGCTGACGCCTTCGATCGTGGTCGGGATCTGGGTCGGCAGCGAGGTCGGGTTGCTGCCGGTGACGACGACGGTGCCGAGGTTGCGCACCGGAGTGGCGACTTCAGGCGCGGCGTCTTCGGCGAAGGCCGATGCGACGGCCGTGGCGAGCGCGGTCAGCGCCAGCGTTGTGCGGACTGTTTTCATGGTGGTTCCTGTGACTCTGACGAACGAGCTCGGGCCGGCTTGCGCATCGTAAATGCATGCGCGCACGGCGAATCGTCGATGCTCGGGGGGATGCGGCCCAGGCCGCGGTCGTTCAGATGGTCACGGGCGGCGCGCGCGACTGCGCCGGCGACCAGGCCGGCAGCGTGCGCGGTGCCGCGTAGTACAGCGGCGGGAAGACATCGTGCCCGCCAATGACGGCGAACACCGCCGGCAGCTGCGGCGGCAGGCCGAACGAGGCGGCGTGGGTGGCGCAATAGCCGCAGTGCGTCAGGCTCTTGAGGAGCTTGTCGGAAGCTTGCTTGCCGTCGCCGTCGGGCAGCGCCATCGGCAGCATTTCGATGCCCATGGCGGTACAGACTTCCATCTTCGTGCTCGAGGCCGGCGAGGAAGCGTTGAGTGCATGCGAGACGACAGGGACGAAGGCATTGAACAGGATGGCCAGGCAGGCGATCCAGGCGTACTTTGCCAAATGTCTTGTCGTCTTGTACATATTTTGATTATAGATCACGCCTTGACGAGGGGGCGTGACGTTTGAACGGATGCGCGTCATTCCCGCGCAGGCGGGAATCCAAGTTTGCTGCCTAAAGTTAGCACGTGCTATGGACAGCTCGCAAAAATTGGATTCCCGCCTTCGCGGGAATGACGAGCTGGTGGCAAAAACACCGTTACTGGCGTTTTAACTCTCCGCTCAACCCTGACGCACGTCCGCCACGGCCAGCGCCGTCATGTTGACGATACGGCGCACGGTCGCGCTCGGGCTCAGGATGTGCACCGGCTTGGCCGCGCCGAGCAGGATCGGGCCCACGGTCACGCCCTTGCCGGCCGCGACCTTCAGCACGTTGAACAGGATGTTGGCCGCGTCCAGCGACGGCATCACCAGCAGGTTGGCGCTGCCGTTGAAGCCGCCTTCCGGCAGGTACAGGCGGCGGATGTCTTCGGACAGCGCGGCATCGCCGTGCACTTCGCCGATCACGTCCAGCTCGGGCGCGTCCTTGGCCAGCAGCGCGACCGCTTCGCGCATGCGGCGGGCCGACGGGCGCTCCGACGAACCGTTGATCGAGTGCGACAGCAACGCAGCCTTCGGCTCGATGCCGAAGTGGCGCATGTGCTCTGCCGCCAGGCGGGTGATGGATGCCAGTTCCTGCGCGGACGGTGCGTCGTTGACGTAGGTGTCGGTGATGAACAGGGTGTGCTTGTCCAGCACCAGCGCGTTCATCGCGGCCAGCACGCCGGCGTCCGGGGCGGTGCCGATCTCGTTCTGCACGTGCACCAGGTGGCTGTCGTAGTTGCCCTTCATGCCGCAGATGAGCGCGTCGACGGTGCCGTCCTTGAGCAGGCGCGTGCCCTGCAGGGTGGTGTCGGCCTCGGCCTCGATCAACGTGTAGTCGACGTCGCGCTTCAGGCGCAGGCCCGACTGCTTGATCGCCTTTTCGACGTCCGCCGCGGCGCCGATCAGCACCGGCTGGGCGATGCCCTCGTCGACCACGGTCTGCACCGCGCGCAGCACGCGCTGGTCGGTGCCTTCGGCGTAGGCGACGCGGCGCGGGTTGGCCTTGGCCTTGGCGAACACGGGCTTCATGAAGAAACCGGTGTGGTAGATCATCTGGCCCAGCTTGTCGCGGTAGGCGTCCATGTCCTCGATCGGGCGGGTCGCCACGCCCGATTCGGCAGCGGCCTTGGCCACGGCCGGCGCGATCACGCCCATCAGGCGCGGGTCGAACGGCTTCGGGATGATGTAGTCGGGACCGAAGCTCAGGTCTTCGCCGGCATAGGCGGCGGCGACGGCGTCGTTGGCTTCGGCTTCGGCCAGGTCGGCGATCGCGGTGACGCAGGCCAGCTTCATTTCGGTGGTGATGCGGGTTGCGCCGCAATCGAGCGCGCCGCGGAAGATGTACGGGAAGCACAGCACGTTGTTGACCTGGTTCGGGTAGTCCGAACGGCCGGTGGCGATGATGACGTCCGGACGCGCGGCCTTGGCCACTTCCGGACGGATTTCCGGTTCCGGATTGGCCAGCGCCAGGATCACGGGCTTGTCGGCCATGGTCTTGACCATGTCGGCGGTGAGCACGCCGGCGGTCGAGCAGCCCAGGAACACATCGGCCCCGGTCACGATGTCGGCCAGGGTGCGCGCCGACGTATCCTGTGCGTAGCGCGCCTTGTTGGTTTCCATGTTGGCTTCGCGGCCCTGCCAGATCACGCCCTTGGAGTCGGTAACGTAGATATTGGCCTGGTCGACGCCCAGGCTGACCATCATGTCGAGGCAGGCGATGGCGGCGGCGCCGGCGCCGGAGGCCACCAGCTTGACCTTGCCGATCTCCTTGCCGACCACTTTCAGGGCGTTCAGCAGCGCAGCGCTCGAGATGATCGCGGTGCCGTGCTGGTCGTCGTGGAAGACCGGAATGTTCATGCGCTCGCTCAGCTTCTTCTCGATGTAGAAGCATTCCGGCGCCTTGATGTCTTCGAGGTTGATGCCGCCGACGGTCGGCTCGAGCATCGCGATCGCTTCGATCAGCTTGTCGGGATCGTTCTCGGCCAGTTCCAGGTCGAACACGTCGACGCCGGCAAATTTCTTGAACAGGCAGCCCTTGCCTTCCATCACCGGCTTCGAGGCCAGCGGGCCGATGTTGCCGAGGCCGAGGACGGCGGTGCCGTTCGAGATCACGGCGACCAGGTTGCCGCGCGACGTATATTCGGCGGCCATGGCCGGGTTGGCGGCGATTTCTTCGCAGGCGTAGGCGACGCCCGGCGAATAGGCCAGCGACAGGTCGCGCTGGTTCGACAGCGGCTTGGTCGCCACCACTTCGATCTTGCCGCGCGTCGGGCTGCGGTGGTATTCCAGCGCGTCGGCGCGCAACTGGGTGTCTTTGCTGTCGTTCAGGCTGCTTTCGGTCGTCATATTGTTCTCCTGTGCCGCGTACCGGCTGCTGCTCGAACAGTGGCACGCGCCGCGGCGCCCCCCGGGGGTGCGTTCGCGCTGACTATAAAACCAAGCATATTAGCCTTGAATCATTAATCCTGCTGGGCGCGCCATGAATAATCGCCCTGCCATACCGAATAAAATACGTCTTTCTTTAGCCCGCTCCGAAGATCGCCTACGTGTTCGCGCACCCTTAACCGTATTTACGCTTGATCAATTGAGTGATTCTTTTGCGCGCCTGTCATCCTGGCGGGCCCATCCGCGTTAAGTTGAAACACCGGCAGTCCCTGCCGGGAATACAAAGTCACAACAACCTTGCGATCGATCTCCCCATGACTCACAACCGTTCCGTCGCCGCCAGACCTGCCGCCGGCCCAGGCGTCCTGACGCGCAAAGTCCTGCCTGCGCTGCTGCTCGGCTGTTTCGTTGCGCAACCGCTGCTTGCCCAGACCGCCGCGCCGCAGACGCCGCCGCCGAAGCGCCCGGCTGCGCAAGCCCAGGGCGGCACAGCGGCCGCAGCGCCGGGCGTCGCCACGCCGCGCGTCGCCACGCCGGGCATCGCCACGCCGGCCCAGCCGGCGGCGAGCAGCGCCGCGCCCACCGCCGCGGGCGGCACGGCCCGCACCGGCGCGGCCACGAGCGAGGACAAGCCGGCACCGGCGGCCGGCGCCGACGACGACATGGCGACCGTCGAGGTAGTCGCAGCGCGCCCGACCAACAAGGTCGACCGCGACGTGTACGAGCTGAAAAACGACATCAGCGTCAGCAACGCCTCGGCCTCCGACGTCCTGAACAACGTGCCGTCGGTCACCGTCGACCAGGACGGCACGGTGGCCCTGCGCGGCAACCAGAACGTGCAGATCATGGTCAACGGCAAGCGCGACGCCCAGTTCCAGGGCCAGAACCGCGGCGACGCCCTGAATTCCTTCCCGGCCGAGAACATCGAATCGATCGAAGTGATCAACGTGCCCGGCGCCGAATTCGGCAACGAAGGCGGCAGCGGCCCGATCATCAACCTGGTTTTGAAGCGCAACCGCAAACCGGGTTCGCGCGCCAACCTGAACCTGAACAAGGGCACCGAAGACCGCTACAACGCCGGCATGAACGGCGAATATGCGGCCGGCCCCTATTCCATCAGCGGCAACCTGTACGTGCGCAAGCAGCAAGGCAGCAGCCGGCGCGAATCGCAGCGCGAAGACCTCGATCCGGCCAGCGGCGACGTCATCGGTGCCAACAACGCGGCCACCGAGCGCAGGAATGCATCGAAAGCGGTCGGCTTCGCCTCGACCTTCACCTACAACGTCGGCCAGCGCGACCAGGCCGGCGCCACGGTCAGCTATGCGAAGCGCCAGGCCGACACCGACAGCGCCGGCAGCACCCAGCTGTTCGGTCCGGGCATGGTCCCGACCGCCGACTACGGCAACCGCGCGCACAGCGCATCGCCGTCGCAGAACTTCGGCCTCGGCGCCTCCTACAGCCACAAGAGCGGCGAACCGGGCGAAGAACTGAAGTTCGACCTGCGCTACACCGGCCAAAGCAACGACCAGGAAACCGACCGGTTCTACGACTACCGCCTGCTCCCGGTGCGCTACGTCACCGACAACCATAGCGAGACCGCGCGCAACAACCACATCCTCGACATCTCGCTCGACTACACCAACCGGATCTGGGACAGCTGGTCGCTGGCGGCCGGCGGCAAGATCGCAGACAGCCGCAACGACAACGGCACCGACTACCTGGCCGTCAACCCGGCGAGCGGCCTGTACGAGCCGGTACCGAGCCGGATCAGCCAGTTCCGCTCGGACGACCGCAACGCCGCCCTCTACGCCACCTTGAGCACGACCTTTTTCTCCAAGCTGCAGGTCAAGGCCGGCCTGCGCGGCGAGTACACCGAACTGGACGTGCGCCAGCCGCTGCTGAACGAGGAAGACAAGTATCACTACATGAACTGGCTGCCGAGCCTGTATGCGACCCAGGACCTGAGCGACACCTCCCAGCTGCAACTGCGCCTGGCGCGCCGCATCGCGCGCCCCAACGAGCGCGACCTGAACCCGAACCTGGTGTACGTCAGCGATTTCAGCGCGGTGCAGGGCAATCCGAACCTGCAGCCGGTGAACAACGACCTGATCGAGCTGGCCTACAACGAGCGCTTCTTCGACTTCGTCGATGCCCGCCTTACCCTGTTCAAGCGGCGCGAGGCGCCGGTGATCGGCAACCGCAGCTATCCGCTGGCCACCGACCCGAACGTGATCGTCACCTCGCCGATCAATTTCGGCGCCAACGATGCGACCGGCATCGACACCTGGTTCAACGTGCGCAAGCTGTTCATCAGCGGCCTGTCGGCCAACCTGGGCATCACGCTATCCAACCAGAAGCGCCTGCGCATCTCGAACTACGACCTCAATGCGGCGCCGTTCGAGCAAAAGAACCACCAGGAAAACACCAAGTTGCGCCTGGCGTACCAGATCGGCGCCGAATCGCTGCAGCTGAACGTCAACCACCAGGGGCAGTCGCTCAACGGCCAGGGGACGAACGGCGGCTTCACGACCACCAACCTGGCGTGGCGCCACCAGTTCTCGCCGCGCCTGAGCATGAACCTGAACGTGAACAACCTGTTCCGCTCGGGCAGCACCGAAACCTTCATCGAGAACGAACAATTGCGTTACCACGCGATCTCGACCACCCAGCCGCGCATCGTCTCGCTCGGCTTCGTGTACCGCTGGGGCGGCGTGACCGGCGACGAGCGGGTCCGCAATGGCGGGCGCGGCATGTTCCGTGGCGGGCCGGGCGGCCGTGGGGATGGCGGCGGCCGCGGGGATGGCGGGGGTGGCTTCGGAAACGGCGGTGGCGACGGCGGTGGCAGCGGCGGTGGCTGGGGCGGCGGTGGCGCTGGCGGTGGAGGCGGTGGAGGTGGTGGTGGCGGCTTCGGCGGCTGACGCGCAAGCCGCCGCACCGGATGCTCCCTCAGCGGCCGAAACTGAAGACCCTGCGCGACGAGGCCGCGATCGCCACCACACCCAGCAGGCTGAGTGCCAGCGCGCTACGCAAATCGAAGCGGTGCGCAATGAAACCGACGATCACCGGGCCGATCAGCAAGCCCATGTAGGCCAGGCGCGTCGTCACCGCCAGCCCGTTCGAGGCGGAGCCGCCGCTGGCCAGCGCCATGCGCCCGGCCGACGAGAACATCACCGGGATGATGTTGGCAGTGCCCAGGCCGCACAACAGGAAGCCGGCCAGCGCCGTCCACACGTCCGGCAGCAGCAGCGCCAGGCCGAGTCCGGCGAACGACAGCGCGCAGCTGGCCACGACCAGCGCGCCTTCGGAAAAGCGCGCGCGCACCGGATCGCCGCTGAAGCGCCCGGCCGCCATGCCGACCGAGAACGCGGCATAGCCGGCGCTGACGAAGCCGCCACCGGCCAGCGCGACCTCGCGCATGTAGACCGCGCTCCAGTCGTACATCGCGCCCTCGACGATCAGCGCCAGGAAGGCCAGGCAGCCCAGCACCACCAGCTTGCGCTTGAGCGCCGGCGGCAAGGCGTGATCCTGCCCCGGCGCCGGCGCATCTCCCCCGGCGCCCTGCGCGCCCGAAGCGTCCCGATGCGCGTACGCACTCGACTCCGGCAACAGCCAGCTTGACGTCAACAGGATCAGCACCGCGCAGCACGCGCACACCACGCCCAGGTGCCACTGGTTCGACCAGCCCATCGCCTGCCAGCCGCTCGACACGAGCGCGCCGCATATGCCACCCAGGCTGAAACTGCCGTGGAGCGAGCCGATCACCGGCCGCCCGAACGCCGCCTCGATCACCGCGCCCTGCGAATTGGCCGCGACGTCGTTCACCGCCGACATGGCACCGTAGAGCGCCAGCCAGAACAGCAGCAGCGCATACTGCGGCATCAACAGGATGCCAAAGGCCGCCAGCGACAGCAAGAGCGCACTTTTGACCGAAGCCGAAGCGCTGCCCACGCGCGCGATCCAGCGTCCGGCCCAGGCCATGATCAGGATGCCGCCCAGCGCCACCGCCAGCATCGACAGCGACAGCCTGGCGTCGGACAGGTCGAACTTGTCCTTGATGGTGGGCACGTGCGTGCCCCAGGATGCGTAGATGACGCCGTTGACGAACAGGACCGTCATGGCGCCGAGGCGCGCTTTGCTTAACGATGAAGAAGAGAAATTGGTTACTTGCTGCACAGATGTTGCTCGGGTCGTAATCAATCGACCGCGCAGTGTAATCGATCGAAGCGAACCATGCGTCGCGCTCGGCCGGTGTAGCATGGGTCATCCACGAACAGAAAAGGACCAACAGTGAACCAGCGCTACCAACCGATCACGCGCCTGGGCCTGGGCGGCACCGGGCTTGGCGACATGTACCATACCACCACCGACGAAGCCGGCAAGGCCACCGTCGACGCCGCCTGGGAAGCCGGCATCCGCTATTTCGATACCGCCCCGCACTACGGCGCCGGCATGTCCGAGCACCGCTTCGGCGCCGCCCTGCGCGCGCGCCCGCGCGACCAGTACACGCTGTCGACCAAGGTCGGCCGCCTGCTGCATCCCCAGCATCCGGGCGAGATCGCCGCACCCTTCGTCAACGCCCTGCCCTTCAAGCGCGTGCTCGACTATACCGCCGACGGCGTGCGCCGCTCGGTCGAGGACAGCCTGCAGCGCCTGGCGCTCGGCCACATCGACATCGCCTACGTGCACGACCTGTCGCCGGAAGCACTGGGCGACCAGTTCGAACATTATTTCCAGATCGCGGCCGGGCCGGGCGGCGCCTTCGAAGGCATGGTCAAGCTGCGCGAGGAAGGCATCATCAAGGGCTGGGGCCTGGGCGTGAACACGATCGAGCCCTGCCTGCGCGCGCTGAAGCTGTCGGATCCCGACATCTTCCTGCTGGCCGGACGCTACACGCTGATGGAGCAGACGCCGCTGCAGGAACTGTTCCCGCTGTGCGCCGGGCGCGGTGCCCACGTGGTGCTGGGCGGCCCGTTCAACTCGGGCTTCCTGGCGGGCGGGTCGCACTACGACTACCTGCCGGCGCAAGAGGAACAGATCCAGAAGCGCGAGCGCCTGCGCCAGATCGCGGCCAACCATGGCGTCGACCTGGCCGCGGCGGCGCTGCAGTTCGGTGTCGCGCACCCGGTAGTGGCGGCGACGATTCCGGGCGCCAGCAGCCCGGAGCACCTGAAGCGCAATGCGACGCTGATGCACATCGAGATCCCTGCCGCGTTCTGGGAAGAGCTGCGGATCGAGGGCCTGGTGGCGCAGGAGGCGCCGCTGCCGCCGAAGAAGGCGAATGCCTGAGATGCGCAGTGCGGACCGCTTCCCTGCGGTTCGCCAGATCTGCTGGACGTCTGCTGGATAGTTCCGCTAACGGTAAAACCGTCGCACCGGCGAAGGCCGGTGCCCAAGTTTGCCGAGCAGCCGCAACGCGCAAACTCGGCGAGACAGTCCGGTCAGCCCGGTTGGTCAGGCGTGCCGCGCGTACCTGCCTTTTGCCTGTCTTTCCAGGCTCGCACACCCAGCACGATACTCAGCAGACACAGGCATCCATAAAACGCAGCCCGGCCACTCTCCCCTTGCATGAACAAGGCGGCGGCCCCGAATCCGAAAGCGATGGCTGCGATGACGGTCCCGATGACGAGAACGGTATGCCTTTGCCTGGCGCTTGACGTCGCGCCGACGGTGTTTTGGTCCATGGATGTTCCGAAGCGTAGTGACGACAGGACGCATTGTAGGCGACCCGTTCGCGAAGCGTAAGGACTACGCAGCCACGGCATACTGCCCGGCGCTGCCCGGGCTGCGGCTCGGCGCCGCCGGCAGCTTGCTGCCGCCCGAACCGGTAGCGCCACCGCTGCCGCTGCTGCCGATAGGGCCGCTGGGCGCGACAACCGGTCCTTTGATGTCCCTGCCACCGATGCTGGTGCCGGTCCAGTTGCATCCTGCCATGCCCAGCGCGATAGCGCCGGCGAATAGTGCGCGCCTTGCGCTTTGGTATGTGACTTTCATCTTCCTGTTCCTGTCGCTGGGTGTCGGTATGCTGTTGCCTTTGCACTGTTGTTGTCCTGCCGGTGCCTGATTGGACGGGGACAGGCACGTGTCGGTTCCGTAGGTGTCCTGCAGGCTGCTGAAGCCTCGCAAGGGAGCTTGCACATTGCCACCTACTGCACGCCGTGGTTTTTTTGTAATTTGGGAACGATTTCTCACTGGAACGTAATAACAAATATTTACAGGTGTTAATATTTAGCCTATTACAAAAACCAATTCCAGCCATGCGCCTACGCTCCCCTTATACCCTCTCCTGCCTCGTGCTATCGCTGCTGTCCGCCTGTGGCGGGGGTGGCGGTTCGTCGACGCCGCCGCAGACGGGCGGCAGTGCGCCGGCGCCGTCGGTATCGCTGGCGATGACGACCGCCCCCATCGACCTGAACGTCATCAGCGGCGAATCCGCCGACGTGACCGTGCAAGGGACGTGGACGAAGCAGAACCTGGACGCCCCGGTCTACCTGAGCGTGCGCGATGCCGGCGGCCGCTTCACCCTGCCGCAGCCAGCCATCGGCGCCGGTACCGCTTTCAGCATGAAGCTGTCGGCCCCGAGCACGCTTGCAGCCGGCACCTACAACGGCACGCTCGAACTGCGCGCCTGTAAGGACGCGGCCTGCGCCGACACCTGGGCCGGCACGGCCAGCCTGGCCTACACGATGAAAGTCAGCCCCCCAGAATGGGCGATGTACCAGGGCAATGCTGCCCACACCGGCTACGTCCCGGTCACGCTGGACCCGGCGCGCTTTGCCAAGGCCTGGGAATGGCAGCGCAAGGAAACCAGTCCGCTGGGCGCCGCCATCAACCCGGTCGTCACGAACAACGGCACGGTCTTCATCAGCGGCGACGTCTACTTCGGCCAGGGCATCGTGTACGCGCTGTCGGAAAAGGATGGCAGCGAGACCTGGCGCTACCCGATGGGCCAGGTGCCCGCCCTCAGCCCACCGTCGGTCAGCAAGGGCCGCGTGTACGCCGCCGTGACGGGCCAGGGAGAAACCACGCTCTGGGCCTTCGACGCCGCCAAGGGCGACGTGCTGGCCAAGTCGGCATTCGAAGGCCAGTGGCCTAACGTGATGGCGCCGACCGTGAGCGGCGACATGGTGCTGACCGGCGCCGGCCAATTCGGCGGCAAGACCTATGCCTTCTCGACGTCGACCGGCGCCAGCAACTGGGTGCACGATGCCGGCGGCGTATGGGACATGTGGGCACCGGCGGCCGACGACACCTATGTGTACCACCACAACGGCGCCGCCCTGTTCATCATCGACCGCGCCACCGGCGCCACGGTGGCCCAGATCGCCGATCCGCTCGGCACCAGCAACACCAGCGACGGCTATTTCGGCGGCCCTGTCCTGGGCGGCAAGCGTGACGCCATCTCGTTCGCCGGCGGCGCCTTCAGCGGCCGTGCATCGTCCAGCCAGGAACACTACGACCAGCGCGCCCTGTCGAGCTTCGACCTGGCGCAGCGCCGCTACAACTGGTCCACCGCCAACGCCTACCTGACCGCACCGGCGCTGGCGGACGGCGTGCTGTACGCCGGCCGCAATACGCCGTCCGTGCTGGATGCGATGGACGAGGCGACCGGCAAGGTGCTGTGGAGCTGGTTCCCGCCGGAGTCGGCCGAGACCATTCACCGGAATATCATCGTGACGCGCAATCTGCTGTTCGTGAGCACGGACCGGGCGGTGTATGCGATCGATCTGGCGACCCGCAAGAGCGTGTGGCGGTATGCCGAGCCGGGAGCCCTGGCTTTGTCGGCCGATCGTACGCTTTATATTGCGGTTGGGGCGACGAGCAGTACCGGCAAGCTGGTGGCGATCCGGTTGCAGAAGTAGGCCTTCCTGCCTGGATCATGGCGAACGTACAGGCGACAAGGCGTGCGCGAGCGCCTTGCGATCCAGGCACCTGTCAGCGGCGGCGACCACGACGCAAGCGACACCATGGCCGATCACATTCGTCAGCAGGCGGCACTTCATGGTCCTGTCGATCGCGAACAGGATTGCCATCAGTTCCGGCGGCACCACGTGCAACAGGGCGACGGTCGCCGCAAGTGTCGCCACACCCGATCCCGCCACGCCGACGGCGCCCTTGCTGCTGACGAGGGCCATGCCCAGCATCCACGCCAGTTCGTGCCAGCCCAGCCGCACCCCTGCAGCCTGGGCAAGGAAGGTCAAGCCCATGGCAATGTAGAGATAGGTCCCGGCCAGGTTCAGCGAATACGAGAACGGCAGCACCACGTCCGTGACCTGGCGCGGACAGCCCAGATGCTGGAGCTTCTCGCTCAGGGGCACGAGGCCGGCCAGGGACGAACTCGTGAAGAAGACGAGATAGAGTTCAGCCCTGATGTAGGCGATGAAGCGCAGCAGCGGCATGCCCGCAAGCCAGGCCGCGCCACCCAGGACGACCAGTACGAACAAGGCGCTGGCAAGATTGATGGCGACGATGAACTTCAGCAGCGGCAGCAGCGGTGCGAGTCCATGGCGTCCCACCGCAGCCGCCATGGCGCCGAAGGCGGCCAATGGCGCACACACCAGCAGGCGCTTGATGACGCCGAACAGGGCGAGGCGGCAACGCTCTACCCATGCCGGCACGCGTGTGTCCGGAAAGCGGCCGAGCAGCAGGCCGGCTGGCAGGGCCGCGGCCAGAAGAAGCAGGTTGTTCGCCTGGAGTGAAGGCAACCGGTCGAGCCAGCCCAGGATGGAGGTCGGGGTCTCGGCCGGCGCCGGCATGGCCGGCAAGGATGCGCTTGCGAGGACCGCGCCGGCGCCCGGTTCGAGCGCCCAGCCGGAAGCCAGTCCGAACAGCATCGACAACAAGGACAGCAACGCAAAATACGCAAAGGCCAGCACACCGATCCGTCCGAGCTCGCGCTGGCGGCCGAGCGTCGCCGCGCTGGAAACCAGCATACAAAAAATCAGCGGATAGGTGAGCCAGCCCAGCAGGTGAATGAACAGTTGGGCCAGGGGCTGCATCTGCACCGCGAGCGCGGGCGCAAACCAGCCCAGGCCCAGGCCTGCGGCCACCGGTATCGCCAGCGGCAGGAAGCCTTTCACCTATGCCTGCCCCTGGCGTGCGAGTTCGATGAAATGACGCAGCGTGGGCCGCTGCCCGTCGTCGCGCCAGGCCAGCGTCAGGGGCGCGGAGAGCGCCGGTGGCGCATCCTTGATCGCGCAGTATACGACGTTGTCGGCATGGAAGCCCTGCATCGACGCCGGTACCGCGGACACGCCGGCGCCGGCGGCAACCAGGCTGATATTCGTGAGCATGCGCTCGACCTCGATCGCGACGTTCGGCACGAAACCGGCCTGCACACAGGCTTCTACCAGGTTCGCGTACATGCCGGGCGCGCCGCTGCGCCGCACCAGGATGAAGCGCTCGTCGCGCAGGGACGACAGCGGCACCGCCGGAAGACCGCGGCCACGCGCGCGCGGCAACGCCGGATGGCCGACCGGCAGCACCAGCAGCAGTTCTTCTTCGAGCAGGCGTTCGAAGGACAAGCCTTCCGGCTGGCTGACGGGACGCCGCAGGAAAGCCACGTCCAGCTGGCTCCGTACCAGCGCATCGGTCAGCTCGGCCGCGTTCCCCTCCCGGAATTCCAGCTTGACCTGGGGCCAGGCGTCGCGGTAGGCGCGCATCACCTGCGGGATGAATGAATGGGCGGCCGCCGAACTGGTGAGGCCGACCGACAGGCGTCCGACGCTGCCACTGCTGGCACGCGCCGCGCGCACGACGGCCGCGTCGACGTTGTCGAGGATGGCGCGCGCCTCCAGCAGGAAGGCTTCGCCGCCCGCAGTGAGCATCGCCCCTTTCGGATGGCGGCGGAAAAGATCGAAGCCGAGCTCATGCTCGAGTGCCCGGATCTGCTGGCTCAAGGGCGGCTGCTGCATGCCGAGGCGTTCGGCGGCGCGGGTGAAATGGCCTTCTTCGGCGACAACGACGAAATAGCGCAGGTGTCTCAGTTCCATGCGATTTCCATATTTATTAAGTATTGAGATTGTGCTTTCGATATATTTTACATTGAAGAAGCTTCTCGGTAGCATTCTTGTACGCGAATAAAAACGCTCTTCGCGACGGCGATGTCCAGCCCAAGCGCTGCTCACGCACGTCGCACCGCGTACACCTCAAAACTATAAGCACAAACCGGAGACATCCATGAAACACACCTTGCTGGCGGCCGCCCTGGCCGCCCTGTCCCTGCACGCCCATGCGCAGTCCGAGGAAGGCAGCGCCGACGCGCCCAAGACGGGCGCGACTGCCGCTAGCAGCACCGTCACCGTGTACGGTTCGATCGATGGCGGACTGCGCCACGAAACCAACGTCGACCCCGAGGGCAACAGCGACACGACCATGAGCTCGAACGGCACCTTCCGCTCCAACCGCCTGGGCTTCCGCGGCAGCGAGGACATCGGTGGCGGCAACAAGGTCAACTTCGTGCTGGAGATGGGCTTCAATTCCGGCACGGGCGCGCTGAACAATACCAACAACGTGATCTTCCAGCGCGAAGCGCACGTCGGCATGTCGGGCGCCTGGGGCGCCCTCGACGCCGGCCGCAACTACACGGTGGCCTACCGCACCATTCTTGCCTTCGATCCGTTCAGGTTCCGTTACCCGAGCATCACCTACGTCCTGTCCTCCACCAATGGCATCCGCAAGGACAACGACGTCCAGTACACCGGCCGCTTCGGCGACTGGACCGCGCGCGCCGAATGGGCGCTCGGCGAAGTCGCCGGCGATGCCGACTACGGCACCACCAAGGCCGTCGGCGTGAACTATGCCCACGGCGGCCTGAAGGCCGGCGCCAGCTATTCGATCGCCAAGCAGAACGTCGGTACCACCAGTGCGCCGAACTACCGCGACTACGATCACGCGGCGCTCGGCGCTTCCTACGACTTCGGCGACCTGTCGCTGGCGATCGGCCACATCAAACAGACCCAGGAGACGACCACGCGCGACACCACCTCGACCTGGGACTGGTTCGGCGGCAGCTACCAGCTCACTCCCCGCTTCGACCTGACCGCCGCCTGGTACCGTAACAAGGCCTATAACGCCAAGGCGACCGCGGCGGCAGCGGTCGGCGATGCAAACAAGACGATGCTGATCACCGGCGTCACCTACCAGATGTCGAAGCGCACCACGCTCTACGCCGAAGTCGACAGCACCAAGCTGAAAGGCGGTTTCGCCAGCGGCGGGACGACCAAGCTGAACCAGACCCGCCAGCGCGGCATGGCGGCCGGCATCATGCACGTGTTTTAAGATGACTACCATGTTCAAACTGAAAATTCTTCCTGTCGCCGTCCTGCTCCTTGCCCATGCGGCGCAGGCGCAGCAGCAGAACGAGCGCGACGAGTTCTATTGGCTCGGCGAGATCAACAAGGCCTCGGCGGTCATCAATGCGCAGCAAGGCCTGCTCGATCCATCCAAGGTGGCGGGTATTGCGGCCGGCCTGAACGAGGTGATCGAGGCCGCCAAGCAGCCGGGCGCCAAGCGGCCATCGACCGTGATCACCTTCGAGCCCTTGATGATCAAGGCCGCCGGCCCGGACGTGACACTGCTGCATGCCGGCCGTTCGAGCCAGGACATGCATGCGACCTACCGCGCCGCGATCATGCGCGACAACATGCTGACACTGGCGGCGCAGTTGAACCGGACCGCCGCCACGATCGTGCAGCTGGCCGGGGTGCATGAAAAGACGATCGTCCCCAACTACACCAACGGCGTCGCGGCGCAGCCGAACAGCTATGGCCATTATCTGCTCGGCTATGCCGCCGGCCTCGATCGCGACGCCCAGCGCATCCGCGAGGCGTATGCGCGCATCGACCAGTCCCCGATGGGCACCACGGTGCTGAACGGCAGCAGCTGGCCGCTCGACCGCGGCAGGATGGCCGATTATCTCGGCTTCGCGGCTATCGTCGAGAATGCCTACGATGCGCACCAGATCGCGGCGGTCGACTATCCAGTGGAGGTGGGTTCCATCGTCACCGGCATTGCCCTGCATGCCGGCAGCTTCATCGAGGACGTGATGGCGCAATATGGCCAGGCCCGTCCCTGGATCCTGCTGCGCGAAGGCGGCGGCAATACCTATGTGTCGAGCGCGATGCCGCAGAAGCGCAATCCCGGCCTGCTGAATGCGACCCGCCGCGAGGCATCGATGGCGATCACGCTCGCCATGGGGCCGGTCCTCGAAGCGCACAATATCCCGCCGGGCATGAGCGACGCCAAGGAAGTGAGGCCGAACGCGGACATGGTGGACAGCGCGGTCAAGGTACTGGCTGACTGGGACAAGATCCTGAAGTCGCTCGTCATCGACAAGGACCGTGCGCTGGAGGAGCTGAACAGCGATTGGACCGCATCGCAGGAACTCGCCGACCTGTTGATGCGCAACTACAAGCTGCCCTTCCGCGAGGGCCACCATTTCGCGTCCGAGGTCGTCGATTACGCCAAGGCGCACAATCTCCGGCCGAGCGACTTCCCCTATGTGCAGGCGCGCCGCATCTACAAGGAAGCGACCAGGGACTACGCCACCGGCGAGCTACCGATGAGCGAAAAGGAATTCCGTGCGGCGCTGGACCCGGTTGCCATCGTCAGCCACCGCGCCACCGCCGGTGGACCGCAGCCTGCCGAAATGGATCGCATGCGCAAGGAGGCGCAACAAAGGCTGGCGCAACAGGACACATGGATCAAGGAAAAACGCAGCCGGATCGACGCTTCCCTGGCCCGGCTGGACCGCGACTTCGACAAGCTGCTGCGGCAGGACCGCAAGGCGGCGCCGCAAGGCAAATGACGCCACCTCCCCCATACCATGACTGATACGACTCCCCTATGATGAAGCGACGCACCCTGATTCGCCATGTCCTTGCATGTTCGGCCCTGGCCTTCGCGCCACCCTTGCGCTTCGCCGCAGCGCAAACGACAGCGCCTGCAAGCGCCGGCGCGACCTTGCCGCTGTGGGACCGAGGCATTCCTGGTAACGAAACGATCGGCGGCACTTCCGAGCGCTCGGCTAAGGGCGCCCTGAGCCACGTCGTGACGCCGATGCTCGAAGTGTTCCTCCCGGCCCGGCCCAATGGCAGTGCAGCCTTGATCGCGGGCGGTGGCGGCTACAAACGCATCCAGATGGAGTCGGAAGCGTATCCGGCCGCGCGTTGGCTGGCACAAAGGGGCGTCACTGCATTCGTGCTCGATTACCGCTTGCCTGGCGACGGTTGGGCGGCCGGTCCGCTTGCGCCCTTACAGGATGCCCAGCGCGCCATTCGTCTCATCCGTGCCAATGCGCAGGTGGTTGGCCTCGATCCCGCGCGGCTGTTAGCGCTCGGATTCTCGGCCGGGGGCCACTTGATGGGCATGGCGGCGGCGCGTCCGGATTTCGCCTCCTATCCCCCGCAAGACGACATCGACAAGTTGTCCGCCCGGGTATCGGCGGCGGCATTGATCTACCCGGTCGTGACCTTGCGCGCCCCCTACGACCGCACATCGACGCGGCGCGTCCTGATCGGTCCCCACCCGAGCGCCAGGGAAAGTGCGGACTGGTCGGTCGACACCTGGATCGGCAAGCAGATGCCGCCCTTGTTCGCAGTGCAGGCCCAGGACGACCCGATTGCCGATCCTGCGAACATCACGATCCTCTCGCAGGCCGCGGGCCAGGCAGGTGTACCGATCGAAACGCATCGGCTGTCGACTGGCGGGCATGGCTTCGGCATGGGCAAAGCCGGTTCGCCGAGCGCCGAATGGCCCATGTGGTTCGAACATTGGCTGCGTGAGCACGGCCTCGTCGCGTGATGGAAACACTTCTTGAGGGGTTCGATGCAATATTGCAAATCGTGCGACAATCGGTATTCATTGCGGGCGCCACATGTTAGCCCGCACGTCCAAGGAAATCTTTCTCATGCCAGCATCCAGGCCGCATCGCGGCTCTCTCCTCTTATTACTCCCGATCGGGCTGCTCCTTGCATTGGTGGCGCTGGGCTTCGCATGGGCCGGCGGCTGGATCGGTCACAAAGGCCTGACGCCACAAACCATGGTGGGTACCGTGGAGGCTTCCGGCTCGCCGCATCCCGGGTTCCGGCGTGCACACAGCAAGGGCATCTGCATCATCGGTACCTTTGCGCCCGCTCCCGGAGCGGCACGGCTGTCAACGGCGCGCGTGTTTTCGCAGGCATCCACGCCCGTACTTGGGCGGTTCTCCAATCCGGGCAACGATCCCTACTCGCCCGACAACAAGGCCGCGGTGCGCGGCATGGCGCTGCAGTTGAAGACCGACGACGGCCAGGAATGGCGCATGGCGATGAACAGCTTTCCATTTTTCGCATCTGCGACGCCCGAGGGATTCCAGGCGATGAATGCAGCCAAGCTGCCGGATCCCGCCACCGGCAAACCCGACCCCGAAAAAATGAAGGCCGTCCTGGCGCGCCATCCGGAAATCATGAAATTCATGGCGTGGTCGAAGAACGCACCGGTTCCGGACAGCCTGGCAAACACCCGCTTCAATGGCGTCAATGCGTTCCGCCTGATCGATGCCCAAGGCACGCAGCGCACGGTGCGGTGGTCGATGCGTCCGCATGCGCCATTCGCAGCGGCGAATCCCGAGCAGCTGAAATCGGAACCCAGGGACTATCTGGCAAGCGATCTCGATCGGCGCCTGGCGGCCGCGCCTCTGGAATGGGACCTGGTGATGCAATTCGCCGCCCCTGGCGATCCGATCGAGGATCCGTCCCAACCCTGGCCCGACAGCCGGCAGGAGACCAAGGCCGGCACGCTGACCTTGACACGCGCCGAGCCGCAGGCCGCGGGTCCTTGCCGCGACCTGAATTTCGATCCATTGATCCTGCCAAAGGGTATCGCCGGCACGGACGATCCGATCCTCCATGCGCGTTCTTCCGTCTACTCGGTATCGTTCAACCGGCGTGAGCGTGAAATAAGCCAGGGCAAGCTTCAGAATGGGAGCACGCGATGAATCAGAATCGCCATTTCAATTTGCTGGCCCGCGTGCTGCACTGGTCGATGGCGCTTGCGATCACGACCATGTTGTTCGTCGGCGCCGCCATGGTCGTCTCGCTGCGCTACCGCGAGCCCCTTCTCGACCTGCACCGGCCGCTCGGCCTGGCAATCCTGCTGCTGGCAATCGTCCGCCTGGCCAACCGTCTCCGTCATGCGCCTCCACCGCTCCCGGCCGACCTGCCGCGCCTCCAGGTGTGGGCTGCCAAGGCGTCGCATTGGTTGCTGTATGCGCTGATGTTGGCGATGCCTCTGATCGGCTGGGGAATGGTGTCGGCAGGTGCCTATCCCGTTGTGGTGTTCAACGGCGTCAACCTGCCGGCGATCCTGCCGCACAGCCCGGCACTGTACGGATTCCTGCGTCCGCTCCATGGCGTGCTGGCCTATGTGTTGTTCTTCACCGTGCTGGGCCACCTCGGTGCAGCGCTGTTCCACGCCTGGGTGCGGCGTGATGGCGTATTTGGACAAATGGCCAAGGGCGGCTGAATCGGGCCTGCCGCCTCGCCCCGGCGCGCCCTCGTTTATTTGAGCCAGCAGTCAAAATCGTCATTTATATGACAAATTCGACAGATTTTACGTACAAATTTGATTAAATTGTTTATTTCTGGCAAGCTCTCGTAAAATGACGTAAACATTGGCGAGGACGAGCATGAAGGGCATTGTATTCAATCTGCTGGAGGAAGTGGTGTCGACCGCCTATGGCGATGCCGCTTGGGATCGGATGCTCGACGCGGCCGACCTGGACGGCGCGTACACCTCGCTGGGCAGTTACAGCGACGAAGAAATTTTCGCCTTGGTGAAAGTGGCATCGCAGACCTTGTCGCTGCCCGAGGCAGACGTGCTGCGCTGGTTCGGTCGCCAGGCGATGCCGCTGCTGGCCAAGCGCTATCCGGCGTTCTTCGCTACGCACGATGATGCGCGCAGCTTCCTGCTCACCCTGAACAACATCATCCACCCCGAAGTGCGCAAATTGTATCCAGGCGCACGGCCTCCGGTGTTCGATTTCGACACGAGCAGCACAGACCTGCTGGCCATCGGCTACAACTCGTCGCGCCGTTTATGCGCGCTAGCGGAAGGTTTCATGCATGGTGCCGCCGACTACTACGGCCAGCCGCTGAACGTCGCGCAGGTACAGTGCATGCACCACGGTGCAGACCGGTGCATCTTCCACGTGCATCCCCTATTGCCATGAATACCGACGCTCACCCGGCCGCCAGCAGCGACATCGCACGGCTCGAGCGCCGTCTCAAGCGTGAGGTCGCGGCGCGCCACGAAGCCGAGGCCATCGCCGAACGCGGCTTGCGCGACCTGTTCCAGCGCCAGCAGGAAATCGCCCTGCTGGAGAGCATCGCCGTGGCTGCGAATGAGGCCGAGTGCGTCAACGATGCGATGGCGCGCGCACTCGAAGCCGTGTGCCGCTATATGCACTGGCCGCTCGGCCACTTGTGGTTGATCGAGGAGCGCCAGAAGGAACGGTGTTTCGACTCCACCACCATCTGGTTCGACATCGCGGCGCGCGACCCGGGTTGCCCGATCCAGCATTTGCGCGCGGTCACCGAAGCGAGCGAGTTTGCGCTCGGCACCGGGCTGCCTGGACAGGTCGTTACAAGCGCCGCGCCGGTGTGGATCGACGTTGCCGGCACGACCAAAGCCATCCTGCTGCGTCTGGACGAGATCGTGCGCGCCGGCTTCGCGTCGCTGTTCGCGTTCCCGGTCATGATCGGCAGCGAGGTCGTCGCCGTGCTCGAGTTTTTCAGCGTCGAACGACAGCAACCCAACCAATCGCTGCTCCGTTTGATGGCGCAGATCGGCACCCAGCTTGGCCGCGTGATCGAACGGCGCCGGGCGCAGGACCAGCTGGTGCACGATGCCTTGCACGACCCGCTGACCCAGCTGGGTAACCGCAAGCTGTTCCTGGACCGCCTCCAGCACCTGTTGTTGCGCGCCCTGGACAGGCCCAGCAACGATTTCGCGGTGCTGTTTGTCGACCTCGACCGGTTCAAGTCGATCAATGACGGCCTCGGTCACCAGTGTGGCGACCAATTGATCATCGGCGCTGCGCGGCGCTTGTCGGACTGCCTGCGCGAGGCCGACACGATCGCACGCGACTCGGGACTGCCCGACGAGCGCCTGGTCGCACGCCTGGGCGGCGATGAATTCGTGATCCTGCTGGACAGCATCGCCAGCGCCGAACGTGCCGTCATGGTCGCGGAACGCATCATGGCCACACTGGCCGAACCCTTCGAGGTGGCCGGGCAGCGCGTGTTCGTCACCGCCAGCGTGGGTATCGCGCTCAGCGCCACCGGCTATGCCGACGTCGAGGACATCCTGCGCGATGCCGACATCGCCATGTACCACGCCAAAAAGACCGGGGGCGCGCGCTGGGTCATATTCGACCGGACCATGCAGCTTGCGGCGCTGCGCCGCCTGCAGATGGAAGCCGACTTGCGCGACGCGCTGGCGCAGTCCCAGCTGGTGTTGCACTACCAGCCCATCGTATCGCTCCATGACGATCGGATCAGCGGTTTCGAGGCGCTGCTGCGCTGGCAGCATCCAGTGCGCGGCCTGGTCCCACCGAATGAATTCATCCCGGTGGCCGAGGAAATCGGCCTGATCGGGCAGATCGGCGCCTGGGTACTGGCGCAAGCCTGCCGCCAGCTGCACGAATGGCAGCAGCGTTTCGACGTACGGCTCGACATGAGCGTGAACGTGTCCGCCGTCCAATTCAACGGCGACGAGCTTGCAGCGACAGTGCGCCAGGTGCTGCGCGACACCGGCATCGCGCCGTCCACCCTCAAGCTTGAACTGACTGAAAGCGCCGTCATGGCCGACGCCGAGCACGCGCTCGTGGTGCTGGCCCATTTGAAGGCATTGGGCGTGCGGATCAGCCTGGACGACTTCGGCACCGGCTACTCCTCGCTCAGCTACCTGCGCCGCCTGCCGATCGATACGCTGAAGATCGACCGTTCCTTCGTCAGCCAGCTGGACCGGCTGGACGACAAGCGCCAGATCGTCGACGTGGTGTTGATGCTGGCGCACGCGCTCGGCCTGGACGTGGTCGCGGAAGGGGTTGAAACCGACGCCGAGCAGCGCTTGTTACGCGACATGGGCAGCGATTTCGTGCAGGGCTATTTCT
>Ga0308168_1000607_pt1 | contig 41665 bp, 56 predicted proteins | sample PhyCR2_FD_202133 | JGI IMG/M metagenome (GOLD analysis project Ga0308168, IMG submission 202133) | Phyllosphere microbial communities from UC Gill Tract Community Farm, Albany, California, United States - DLSLRC.R2 | ecosystem: Host-associated > Plants > Phyllosphere > Unclassified | place: USA...
GGCGTCGCGCTTCGACACGCACGACGATGCGAGGACACGGGCCGCGGCGGATGTGGCGGGCGCGCTGCCGCGCCGGAGACTGGAGCGGGTGAAGGGAATCGAACCCTCGTCGTAAGCTTGGGAAGCTGTGCAAGGAATGGCTTAACCATGCGGGTTTGCAGCCGTTTTCTGATCCACAAAACACGCTTGATCCTGCCGCTAAGACCCAGTATCCATGCGGGTTCAAGAAAATTTGTGGAGCGGTTTTTTCGTGCTTTATTGCTGGCGGGCTATACTCTCGCGTGCGACACGGCACGCACGGATGCCGACATCAAAACGCAACATGAAAATTGTTATTGCAGTTCTTTTAGGAGCTGTCTGCGCCAGTACTGCCAGCGCATCAGATAAAGACACGTTACGAGACGCATGCTCAGCGCTCAAGCCGGCATCAAAAAAATCTCAATGTTTTGATGCGCTGGAGCGCCTTGCCCCGGCGCAGGCTCCATCGTCATCTCAAACAAAATCCATTGATCAACCGAAAATGCTCATGGTTAACTTCAGGGCTTACGAATGTCAGAAATTTGAGTTCAGCGAACTCGATTCGTTCGATAGGTCAAATCTGGAAGCAGCAATATGTAGTTTCGACGCTGGCAATCGTATGTCGACAGAATCATCGGATGCATTCATCGCGAAACAGTCGGATCCGCGCATCAAGGCTGGATTGCTACAGCGACAAATAGGAAAAATGGAGCAGTGCAGAAATGAACGCACAAAGGCTTTCGATCTCTTCACTCGCAAATTTCCAGACGCTATGCCCGATTGTACTAAGTTGCCAGGAAAGTTTGCGACCCCGCCTAAGGATTCGGCTCCTCAGTAAATCGAATCAGGGAGCTCGACTTTGCGAGATGTGCTGGCGTAGCCACGAATCTATCAGCGCTCCAACGCATGATGCACGTCATCTTGCGATTACTCTGCCTCGCCCCGCTCGCGAACGTTCGGAGCTCGATTTGATGGGTGCGCGGTGACCGTATGAATCGTCACTTGCAGCCGTTCGAGAGAGAACGGCTTTTCAAGGATGGCATCACATGGAAGGATCTCAGCGGGATCATATTTCCACGATGCCGTTAGTATGATGGGAGTACCAGGCTGCATGGTGCGCACCATCCAGGACAACGACGGTGCGCCGTTGAACGCGCTCGGTGCGCGGTCGAGTAACACCACATGGAAACGAGTGCGCGACACAGCGGTGAGTGCTTCGGCAGGATCGGAGACGGCCGTTACCTCAAGATCACTTAGTTCCAGCATCTGCTGAATGACCCACCGTGTGTCGCCGTCAAGCTCAAACAAGAGTGCTTTCATTTCTACCATCACTATTTATCAATGGCAGGATCTTAGCACCTTGCTCACGGGCCCGGACTCGGCCATGCCTCGATCAGCGTTCGCTTTTCGCTGTTGAGTCGCTCAGCCTCTTCTGCCACTTCCGCGCGTCGTCCTTGGCACTCTGCAAGTAGCTGCCCGTAGGTGCTGGTGAGCGCACGGAGGGCAGCGGCGGAATAGTCGGGCACTGCCCGGTCCACCCGGGCGATGGTGTCGCGCAGGCCGCCAGCAGCAGCGGCAGCGCTGGCAGCCAGGTTGCGTATCGTCTCGTCACGTTTTGCTCCATCGGTTGTGGCTGCCTGCAGGCGTGCCTGCCAGTCCGCCGTCTGCGCGGCCGCGGCCGCCTTGTCGATCTCGATCTGCTTGTCCCATCGGGCCTGGACCTCGTGCCGGCCGATGTCGCGCTCTTGCTCCAGGAACTTGTGCACGCCCACCGCAGCGCCGGCGGCCAAGCCGCCGATCACCACGATTTCGAACAGCAGCTTGTATCGCGCCACCGCGGCCGCGATCATGGCTGGGACACCATGTCGTACTGCTGCAGCTGGCGGCCGTCCATCACGGCAATCAGCGTCGCCGCGTAGTTCGGGTCCGTGGCGTAGCCGGCGGCGGCCACCGCGCGCGCCCAGCCGGCGCCGGTCTTCTCGTTGAAGCAGCGGGCATAGCGCGGGTTCCTCAGGAAGAACTGCGCGCGGTCTTGGATGCTGTCCGACCAGCTTGGATATGCACGGAACTTGTCGGTGATGGCGATACGCGTACCCTTGATGACCTCGTGTGTCGGGACATCGACTGTTGGGCCTTTCCAGGCCGTGTCCGCCTTGATGCCGAACAGGTTGTTGCCGCGCACGCGCGCGCCCCAGCCCGTCTCCAGCGCGGCCTGGGCGATCGTGAACGACGCGGGGATGCCGCTCGTGCGCTGGCACAGGCGCGCGCCCGGCAGCATCTGGTCGATGAATTCGGCGGGCGTCATCAGAGGGCATCCTTCACGGTTTTGACGGCCTGAGCGCCGTCAGCGATGATTTCGGTGATGTCGGCGTTCTTCTTCTTGTCGATGTACGCGAACAGCGCACGTACGATCAGCCAAGCCGGCAGGCCACACGCGAAGCACACGCCGATCAGGCCCATCAGGCCGATGACGTTCTCTGCCCAGTGCTGCCAACCCATGTACGACGCCAGCGCTGAGCCGCCGCAGATAGAGCCAACGATGGTGGTGATCAGGGCGACGTGCCATTCCGGATCCGTTTTTGGTTTGGTCATGGTCATGACGACATACGTCGCCAAGCCGGCGCCGATACCGCCGACGCCAGCCAGACCGCCGATGATCTTCCAGCCTGCTACGCCGACAGCTGCGCCGGAAATTGGTTCACTCATGTTTTGCGCCTTCATTTGGTAGGTGCGGAAAAAGAAAAACCCGCCGAAGCGGGTTGGTTGATGAAGCTGAGGGCCGCATGCAGCGTCCCGGGATCGAATCGCTCGGGATCTGGAATGCGGAGGGCGGCCGCGACCGCCTCGGAGCAAAACCACTTGCGCTTGTCGTCGCCGACGGCCGACAGCACGAAGTGCACGTTCCCGAGCAGGTCGTACGCCGCGCCGTCGTGCTCGTCGAACCACGCCAGCGCCGGCACCGCCAGCGCATCAGGCAGGTCGACGAAGTCCCACAGTGCCGGGTCGAACGTGAACCATTTGAACCGCACGCCGCCGTCCATGTACGACGAGGAGGCAGCCTGGCTGTCTGCGCCCGGGCCGCCATCGAAGAAGATCAGTTCGACGTGCGAGTACGGGCTCCGCGTCCACCAGCGCACCAGGCGGTTGTAGATGCCGGCCATGCCGAGGTGCGTGCCCTTGTAGAACGCTGCTTTGAACTTCGCCATCAGATCTCCTCGATTTCGATGGTGGTTGAGTAAGCCGTGGCGAACTGGATCGCCACGTCGGAATCTTTACTGCGTCGGCCGTAAATCATGTGGTCGCGCTCAAGCGCCAGGTCGGACATCTCGGAAAACACGCTGACCAGCACCGGATACGCGCGGCTGTTGCGCAAGATGTTCGCGCACGCCGCGCGGTCGACGGCCGGCATCACCGAGAGGTCGATCGGCACCCGGCGGTATTGATAACCCGCGTTCGCGCCTTGGTCGCCGGCATCCGTCCTGTATAGCTCGGTCGTGTCGACGACGGTCATTGACGCGTTCGACGCGTTGTACGCCGGCGACCAGTACGGGCCCGCCACCAGGCGCGCGGCCTCGATGTAGCCTTGCAGGTTGCCCGCGTCGACGATGTCTACGGCCAGGCCGTACGCCTGCAGCGCCGCCGGCAGCCATGCGCGCGCGCAGGCGCCGCCACCGAAGGCGTATGCGCTGGCTGCCTGCGCCGCAGTCCAGCCGCGCGGACGGAGAGCCGGCGCCGGGCACGCCAGCTGGGCGCCGCTGTCGTAGGCGTACGACTGCCAGGTGTCGATGTAGCCGAGTGGCCGCGTGCCCGGGTAGTACGAGGTGACGCCGCCCGCCTCCAGCTGCGCGAACGCCACGTCGACCGCGTCGCCGGACGTCGCGATCAGCACGTCGACCAGGGCGCTGGTACCGGTGACGCCGCCGTCGTTGGCGTATCGCGTCCAGCCGGTCGACAGGCCGGCCAGCGGGATCCACGCCGTGTTCGCCGCGTTCCGAATGGACACAGGGCCCGAGCCGGTGCGGCGCCGCACGAAGATCGACGAGGCGTTGGCGCCGGCCGCGACCGTGCGCGCCTGCTTGATCTCGCCGTTCGCCGCCGTCGCGGTCAGCGTAGTGCCGCTGTTCGTGCCGTCGGGCCCGGCGACGCCGGCCGCCACGGACAGGTTCGTCTTCGTCCATGCCGCGTTCGTGAAATCGTTCGGCGCCGTCAGCACGTTGGTCGCCGGCAGCTCGTTCGTCACGCGCACACGCATCGTGGCCGTGGGCGACAGGTTGCAGAACGGGAGCGCGACGGCTTGGATCGTCTCCGCCGCCGGCCAGGCCGCGTAGATCGACGCTGCCGGCCCGGTCGCGCGCCACACGTCAGACTTCCGGTCCGTCAGCAGGTTGGCGACGGCCAGCGCGCCGGCCGTGCTGCTGGCGGTCACAGTCGCGCGATCGGCCGCGTTGTCGTAGACGATGCGCATGTTGCTCATGCAGTTCCTTTCATGAGGTTGGACAGGTCGTCGGAGAACTGCGCGGCGCGCACGGCGACGTCGCCGTTGCCGGCGGCGTGGCGCACGTCTTCCTTCGCGCATAGGCGCAGCTCGCGGATGGCGTCGAGCACGCCGTACCAGCGGTCGGCGGTGACGATGATGTCGTCGGCAGCCTGGCGCGCAGTCCAGCCGTCGCGACGCTTCGCCTTGGCCCAGCTGGCGACACACGACGGGACATCCTCGTCCGGATAGCCGTCCGCCTTGAACGCCCGCGCCTGCGCCTCCGCGCGCTGGTACTCCGTCGTGTTGGTCTGGCGCGCGATCACCTCCATGCGCGCCACGTCGGCCGCGGTGTCGATCGAGGCAACGGCGTCGGCGACCGCGTCGACCAGCGGCTGCACGTCACGCCACACGATTTGCCCGTTAATGAGGTACGCCATCTCGGTGTCGCGCCGCCCGTCTCGCGTGAACGGCTCGGGCGGGTCGACCAGGACCGTGCCGTACGGGGCATCGTGCTGCGGAATGACGGGCCCGTCGTCCGGGTCGTCCTGCCACATGCACCCCGTGATCAGGTTGTCCGTTTCGCGGACAGTCAAAAAGCACTTGTTCATCAGGCCTCTGCTCCAGAACCGAATTGAATAGAAATGCGCACGCTCGCCCGGGCCGTGGCGCCGGTGGCGATGTCCGTCACGGTGACGGAGGCGCTGGCGTAGTACCAGCCCGCCGAGCACTGCGCGGTGATCGAAAGGGACGCGTTGGACAGGAGCCCCGTGGCGTTGATGGCGTTGCTGCCGCCGCCGGTGTCGGAGTTGAAAACCCACTGGTAGCTGTACCCGCTGGCGCCCGAGCCACCGGACAGGCTCACGCCAATGCCGGTCGACACGCGCACGTTCGGTGTCTGGTTCGTGATTCGAACGGGCGCGATCGACGCTGAGAACGAGGTCGTCATCTTCGCGTTGATGAGGGCCGGGCTGATCAGCGTCAGCTGCCCGTTTTCGAGCGTGAGGCCAGGTGCGTAGATGTTGCCGTTGGCGTCGATCTGAATGTATTTTCCGGAGTAGTAGTTCCCGAGTAAGACTCCACTTGGACCAAAATACGTTCCAGTCGGCCAGTTGCCATTCGAGTCCTTCTCAGGCCATCCGTAACCGTTGAATCCACCTGAGCACAACGCCGAGCTGGACAAAGTCATACCGCCGATCGAGCCGGCTAGAGCGTAGACTGTGCCTGCAAATGCAGCGCTACCAGTCGCCGCATCGAGGCTGAACGTAACGTTGCCCGTACTGTTGTACCCGATGATGCCAAGCCGGTTGATTCCGATGCCGAATCCCCCGGTGCGGTTGCCATTTCCGTCCCACGTCAGCGAACCGGCAGACAACCCAGCGCCGCCGGCCAGCACGTTCTGTGCGTTGGCCTTGAGCTTTTGAGCGAGGCCATTTACAGGATCCGCGATTGCCGAATTTGCGGCCGCCGCCGCGGTGGCATTCGCTGCGGACATAGCATTCACCAAAGCTTGCTTCGCGAGATAGTAATCCGAGAACCGAACGCTGAACACGCCGCCATCAATTGCCGTATCCGTCGAATAGTCCGTGAATCCCGAGCCGAGAGACACGAGATAGTTTTGTAGCGCCGTGAACTTGGCCGCATATGCACTACTGTCCACGCCCTGAGCACCGGCTTGGTTTTGCAGCCCTGCCCGCTCGTTATAAATCACACCCCACGCCTGATTCGCCGCCGGCTTTTCTCCCTTCGATAGCACACTGTCGCTACTGATGTTGTTGATCGCTGTGATAGCGGCATCGGCAGTTGCTTTTGCCGAATCAGCAAACGCCTTGTTCGCTGCCGCCATCGTATTGGTCAGGGCAGCTTTGGCCAGGTAGTAGTCCGAAAAGCGCGTATTGAACGTGGAGCCAACAATTACCGTGTCTGTCGAGTTGTCGTTGAAGGCAGTACCCAAACTGCTGAGGTAGGATTCCAGCGCATCAAACTTAGCTCGGTATGCACTGCTGTCCACGCCCAGCGCACCTGCTTGAGTCTGCAGGCCGGCGCGCTCGTTGTAGATAACGCTCCACGCCTGTTGGGCGGCCGGCTTCTCGCCCCTCGACAAGACGTTGTCGCTGCTCATATTCGCGATAGCCGCGTTTGCGGCACTCGCTGCCTGAGCCGCATTGCTGATACCGTTCGTGACACTTGACGGGATGTAGGCGTCTGCGAGCGGCGCGCCGATTCCAATAATTGGATTGCCCTGCAAGTCACGTACCACGAGGCCGTTTGTGTTGATCGCTGCGGCCTGGATAGATCCGGTCACGAATAGGCTGCCGTCGTACACGCCGCCGAGCGCGGCCCAGGTCGAGCCGTCGTACTTCTTCGTGAGAGCGTACGTGGTCCCGTTCGAGATCGTGACGACGTCGCCGGCGATGGCAACGCCACCTGGGCACGCCGCCTTGGCGACGGTGTCAGACCAGCCACCGCCGGTGGCGTAGTAGACGCCGGCGCCGCGCGTGCCGTTTTGGCCAGGCTGGCCGCTCTGCCCATCCGACACTAGGCCGACGATGCACGAGCCCTGCACCGGCGTACCGGCGTTCGCCGCGGTAACGGTCACGATCGCGAGCGTCGACGTCATGTCGGCATAGGCGATGTCGGCAGTCGTCGCGGTGATGTTGCTCAGCTTGGCGCCCTGCACCGCGAACGTGAACGGGCCGTCGCACAGGATCGTCGTCACCGAGATCCGCACGTAATCCGGCCCGTGGCTGCCGTCGGCACGCGCATAAAAATTGCTGCTCGACGGCGTCGGCACGACGGCCACGCCGGCGGTGGTCAGCTTCCTGACGCTGGCCGCCTGCAGCAGCACGTCGCGATCATTGACAATTGCCGCCATCAGACGGTCACCTCCAGGGTTGAACGAAGGGTGCTCCAGTCGACCGTGCGCGAGGTCACGATGCCGACCTTGCCCGCGGCCAGGCCGAAGCGGTTACTGAAAAGCTTCACCGCCTGGCCCAGCTCGACGAGCAGCTGATCCGGCGTCGCTTCGAAACGGTACGTCGTGCGCGGCACCTTCACGATGTCGCGCCGACGATCCGCCTCGGCCTGCGCATCGGTTTTGCGCAGCAGGCAGGTTTCCACCAGATCGGGCTCGGCGTCGAGCTTGTACGTGGCCTGGACGCCGGCATCTACCGACGTCACCGACAGCCAGGGCTGCCCGTACATGGCCTTGTGCGCCGGCGGCAGCGACGTCTGCAGGTTGTCCTGCTCGGTCCAGTTCCGGCAGTAGCCGATCTTGACGGCCGCGGCCACGATCGTTCGATTGGCGATCGTGATACTGTCGTCCAACTGCTGCGACGGCCTGATCTCGGTCGTTGCCGACGTCGGGATCGCGAATTGGATCAGGCGCAGCTTGCCGGTCATCGACGGAACCAACTGGGCGCCGACGCTGCTGGCCAGTTGCTGGCACGCGACGAGCACGTTCGTCCGCTCGGTCAGCCACAGGCCGACCGGCTGCTGGTTCGCCGCGTCGAACGCCGCGAGCTGGGCGCCATCGAGATCCGCCGCGGTAAAACGGGTCGTTGCCTTCCCATACTGCGTGACCAGGCACTGCACGAGTTGGCTGATCGTGTTCACGTATACGCCGTTGTAGCGCACGCCCTGCGCGCTGCACGTGACCTGGCCGGCGCCGACCGCCGCATTGAACGTGAAGCGGCCAGCGGCAAGATTTACGGTGACGTCACGCGGAACGCCGTCCAGCCGAGTCTCGATCAGCCGCTCGTTGCCGCCGAAAGCGTGCTCGTTCGTGTTCGGGTTCGTCTGCGGGGGCGCGATGTTGTGGCACTCGCCCAGCAGCACCGGAACCAGCGCGTCCGGATTGGTCGCGCTGCCGCCGATCTTCACGTCCGTAACCGGCGTGTTCAGACGCTCCAGCTTGTTGGTCAGGAGCAGGTTGAGCCGGTCGCGCGACTTACAGGCGATGTCGATGACCGTGCCGGCGAAGACCTGGCGGAAGTCCGCCCTACTCCACCGCACGTCACCGACGAAGACGTTCACCGGCTGGTTGACCCACACGTCATCGAGCCACGCATCCAGCGAGCCGTCTGCGTTGTAGAGTTCGATGTCGCCGGCCGACAGGCTGGCTTCCGAAACCATCGAAATCGACTCGGTCACCTGGAGGCCGCCGGCCACGACGGCCAGATACGGCGTCGTGGCCGAGCCGATGAACGCGTCGGTCGAGAGGTAACGGGTGACGTCGACGCCGGCGCTTTTGGCGCCGACTTCGAACAGCGTCACCCGCTGCGCGCTGGAGTCACCCAGCCACGCAGCAAATTGCGCATCAGTTATCAAACGATTTTCCTCACTGCGGCTTTAAGTCGCCATTCGATGTCGGCGTCGGACTGGCTGTTGCCGGCCACGACCTTGTCCGCTGCCTTGTCCGTACTCGTCGCGAGCGTTTTGATGACGTCCCCAGTCTGCTGCTGCGCATCGGCGCGACGGCCTTTCGCCTCGGCCAGCAGATCAGCCACTTGCCCGCGCAGCGACTTGATCTCGTCCACGAGCGGCGTCATGTTGCTGGTGCCCATGGTCGAGTAGTCGATTGGCGCGGCCGCGGCGCTTACTGCGCCTTCGCCAGAGGTTGCCGGCAGGAACTGGCCGCCTTGGGCGATCACCTTCAACGTCGCACTGATGTCCGCCAGGGTTGCCGACGAATCGTTCAGCGCATCCAGGCTGGCCTGGGCGACGTCGACCTGCTGCGCCGCCCATTTGGCCAGGTCGTCGTTGGCGTGCATGACGGCGGCCAGGTCGGACGAATACTGCGAGTCGCCCGCGTTCAGCTTTTGCGACAGCGTCAGGAAGGTCTGCTCGATCGCCTGCAGGTTGCCCTGCGCGGTCGTGTCGCCCGCGGCGGCCTGCTGGCGGGTCAGTTCGAACTGCCGGCGCGCCTCCGCGTACTGCTGCTCGGGCGTGAGCGTCGACAGGCTGCCCAGCGACAGGCTGTTGTTCAGCCCGGCCGCCGTCGCACCAAACGACTTCAACTGCGTCACCAGGCTGCCCAGACTGGCCTTGGCCGCATCCTGCGCGTCCTTGACCTTCTGGGCCGCCTGCACCTGATCGAACAGCGCCTTGTTGCTGTCGTCGAGCGCCGCGCGCTGCTTGGCCAGCAGCTGGGCCGACGTCAACGTCAGCTGGTCGTACTGGCTCTGCAGGTCCTTACGCTCGTCCGCGATGTCCTGCGCCGACTTCGTCGTATCGACGATGGCCTCGTGGGTCGCCGCAAACGCCTGCTCCAGGTTCATCAGGGCCGCGTACGTCTGCTGCCCTGCCGTCGTGGTCAGGTTGAGGCCGGCCACCACGCCGGCGAACTGCTGACGTGTCGTGACCCAGCCCAGGCCCATCTGGGCCAGCGAGTCGGTCACGTACTTCTGCACCGGCGCCAGCTGCTGCGCCGTGGTCAGGAAGTTCTTGGCATAGTCGGCCGTCTTCGATTGGAAATCGTCGATGCCGCCCAGGAGGCTGATCAGGTTCTCGCGCGCCGCGATCGACTGCACGCCGACTGCGCCGAACGTCTTGCCGATCGACTGCAGCGACGCGTCGACCTTGGCATAGTCCGACGCCACGCGCACCAGCGTCTCCAGGTAGCCCTCGCCGACCTGCTGAAACTGCTGCAGGCCCGCGACGCCGAACGACGCCATCTGGTCGCCGAGCTTGGAAAATACCGCCTCCAGCGCCTTCTGCAGGTCGTCGCCTTTCAAGTCCTTCAAGCTGACCTTGCCGATGTCGATGACGAAAGTGTTCAGCTTGGCCGAGAACGTGTCGCCGTTCATCCCGAGCAGCACGCCGGCCTGCTTCACCGCGTCCGCCATCGACGTGATGATCGTCGCGAACTGACGATTGGCCTCGTCGCCTACGCTGGCGGTCTTGGTGTCGTGCTTGTCACCGTGGAACCAGCCGCCCGACGTCTTGATGTCGGCAAACGTCTTGGCGTTCACCCCTTTGGACATGATCGCCGCCAACGACGTCTTGTCCATGGTGATACCGGAATCCTCGACGGACTGCTTGCCGCCGAAGACACTGGTGCCGATCTTGCCCAGCAGGTTGCTGATCACCGGAATTTTCGATGCCAGCGCGCCCAGCAGCAAGCCGGCCGGACCGGCGATGCTCGCCAGCGACGTGAATGCCGACAGGCCGGCCGCGGCCATCCCGCCCACGCCGATGGCCGCACCGGTCACGAGCGTGGTGCCGAAGCCGTTGTTGCTGTTCAACGCGCCGACGTTCGGGTTCGTCACGTCGGTCGTGCGCAGCAGCTGCGACGCGAAGCTCTTGATGTTGGCCTGGATGGTCTGCAGGGCCGTGTTCATCGACGCCAGATAGTTGATCTGGGTCGAGCTGTTCGCCGCGGTCAGCTTGAGCGCGTTGGCGATCGAATCCGACTTCGCGTTGCCGTCGCCCAGAACCGTGCCGGTACCCTGCGATTGCTGCCGCTGCTGCGACACACTCGGCCCGCTGCCGCCTGCGCCACCGATCGCGACGCCCAGGCCGGCGACAAGCGCTGCCATAGCCGCCATACGGCCGAATGCCGTATACGGATCGCCCTGTCCTTGCGACAGCACAGCGCTGATCGCCTTCGGGACCAGCTCCGCCGTCGTCATCGCCAGTTCGGCGGCGTGGAACACCTGCGATACCGCCATCAGGCTCTGGTAGCCGCGGCTGTGCTCCCCGAAGAAGCCGGCGGCGGCGCTGGCCATGTTGCCGTAGCCGGCAAGCTGGTTTTTCGTGCTCCGCTGGCTGAGGGCGTCGACGTCCTTCAAGTATTCCGACTCGGTCTTGACACCCGTCAGGTATTCCAGAGCCGCATTGCCGCGTTGCTTTTCGATTTCGGCCTGCTGGATCCCATACTGTTGCAGTGCCCCCGTAAGCTTCGTAAGGGAATCGCCGGCGGTGCCGAATGCCGTCCGGAGCGATTCTCCGAACGTCTGCGCCTTGGTCGGATCAAGAAAATCTTTCAGGCTCTGCGCCGCGGCCGCGCCCGCCTCCAGATCGGCGCCACGAGCGATTTCGGCCGACAACGCCTTCCGCCGTGCAATCTCGGCGTCCAGGTCGCTCAGGCGGATCTGGAAGGCGGCGCGCGCCTTCTCGTCGAGGTCCCATTTGGCAAGACCGTCGCGGAGATAGTTGGCGTCGCTCTGGACTTGCGCCGTATCGGCATCCATCTGCGCCTTCTTCGCCAGCTCGATCTGCTCCTTGGTCTTGCCGATCTCGGCGTTGTGTTCGCGCTGCTTCGCGATCTGTTCGTCCAGGCCGGAAATGGTCGCGACGCCGGCGTCGTGCATGGCCTTGATCATCTCGCTGTACTGCTTGCCCGACTTGATCTGCTGCTCGACCACGCCGAGCTCTTGGATCGCGGCTCGCGCTGCGACCAGGTGCGCATCGCTCAGTTTCAGCTTCCCCGATGCGACCTCGGCATTGAGCTTGGCCAGCATCTTCTGGCTTTCCGTCGCCTCGGCGCCGACGGCCAGCTCGATCTTGTCGGAATCGATTTTCGACTGGATCGAGGCAATCAGCGATGCATACTGCTCCTGCTCCTTCTTACCGGCGGCCGCCGACGCCGCCTGCGCGTCCTGCTGGGCCTTGAATTGCTTTTCGAGCTCGTCCAGGGCCGTGGCCTGCGCCTTCGCGGCGGCCAGCTTCTCCGGGCTCTGCTTGAGGCTGGCACTGTCCAGCTGGAGCAGCGCGCGCTGCCCCTCCGTCAGAACCGCGCCGTTCTTGATCTGCTCCTTCATGATCGCGATGCGTTCGGCGATCGATTTGGTCGTCTGGTCGAACTGTTGCCGTGCGGCCTTCTCCGCCTCGGTCGTGACCGGATCGGCCGTCTCGCTGGTCAGCTTCGTCGTGCCCGGCACGTAGCCGGTACCGGTCGGTTTGAGCGCATCGGGCTTGCCCAGGCCGGTCTTCGCGGCGACGTACTTCATGAGGCTGACCGTCATGTCGGTCGCCGACTTGCCGACGCCGTCAAACCACGAGCTGGCCGACTTGCTCCAGTCGCGGATTTTGTCGCCCAGCTTGTCCAGCAGCGAGCCCCCGCCATAAATCTGGCCGAACGCTTCGACGATGCGGTTTTTCGATTCCAGGATCGTGACCGACGCCGTCGTCATGGCCGGCGTCAGCGCGTTGGTCAGCTTGTCGCTGATCGTCGACCACATGCTCTGGCCCGCCGGCAGGATCTCGTGCCAGATGGCGCCCAGGCGCTTGACGGCGGCCGCCTGATCGTCGGTGACGCGCGCCGACAGGTCGGATGCATGGGCGATGTCTTCCAGCACCTGCACCTTGCCGTCAAAGCCGAGCTTGGCCGCGGCGGCGTATTTCTCGGTCTCGGTCGACATCCCGGCGATTTTCTTGCTCACGTCGATCAGGACGTCGTCCGTCTTGAGGAGCGCGTTGTTCGAATCGGCCACCTTCACGCCCATTTTCGAAAACACGTCGCTGCCGTCGCCAGCGGCAGCCTTCGCCATCGCTTCGCGGAACTTGGACATCGAGGCGCCCAGGTCCTTGACGCCCACGCCAGAACGCGCGGCGGCGCCTTCGAAGCGCGAGATCTGCGACACGGCGATGCCACTGGAAATGGCGATGCCGGCGAACATGGCGTCGACCGCCAAGCCCTTTGCCGTCAGCGCGCCGACGACCGCGCTCAGGGCGACGAACGCCGCGACCAGGCCGACGCCGATCTCTTTGGCCAGGCTCGACGATTGCTGTTCTGTCTCGCCCATCTTCGCCTTGCTCTTGTCGAGGTCCGAATCGAACCCGGAGAAGTAGCCGGAAATTTTCTGAAAGGCGCCCGACGCGCTGTCGGACATCGACCCGAAAGCGCTCTTGAATTTGTCGGTACCGCCCGAGAAGAACGATTTGAACGAGTCCCACAGGCCGGAAAACATGGTCTTGATCTTGTCGAAGATCGTCGCGATAAATCCCAGCGACTCGCTGCCCATCTTCTTGGCGGCGTCCATACCCGCCTTGTACTTGTCGACGTTCGCGGCAAGGTGGACTTCGATGGCGTGGTTCATGTGTGCTCCGGTTATGACTTCAATGCGGCTTCGATGCTCTGATCGAGCAGGCCGATCGCCGCCACCTCGTTGGCGTCCAGCGCCGGCCGAAGGAACGGATGTGGGGCGAATCCAGGGTGCTGGATCGACTCGTACGATTTGCCGTTGAACGTGATCGGCTTGCCGTCGCGGCCCTTGATGACGTGCGGCGCGGCGCCCGTGAACTCGATCAGGTGCGCGTAGTAGACGTCGGCGCCGTTCGGCGTCTTGCCGCCGGCCCGGATCCAGGCGACGGCGCGGCCGTTCTTCTGGCTCATCACGACGCGGATGCTGTCGCGCAGCGCGCCGAAATAGTCGTGGTACAGCTGCGCGTTCTCGCTGTTCGGCGGCGCCACCGGGCAGTTGGCTTTCGCCTGTGCCTCGATGAGTTCGGCGCCGGCCAGCAGGCCTACGTGCAGGCCGTCCTGCATTTTCTTGGGCGAGTCGGAGAGGAACTGGAGGAACCCGTCCAACCCCTTGATCGTCGAGTTGTCCATGTGCTCCTCCGTGTTCAGTCTTCAATCAGGCGTTGCATCGCCTGTTCCATCCGTCTGGCGGTCGCCATCTGATCGGCCTGCGCCACAACCGGGTCGTCCCAGGGCGGCCGGCAGTTCTCTTCCGTCGCCCGGTGCGACTCCTGCAGGTATTCGCGCGAGAGGCGCAGCAACAGGCGCGCCTCCCACGGCCGGAACTGGATTCCCAGCAGCCGCTGCGCGGCCTCGATCTCGCTCGGCGGCAGCGGTCCGCTGCCCATGCCGGCGGCGACCGTCGGGCCCAGTTCGAATAGGTAGTCGACGAGGTAGTGCCCCCAATCGAGCGGGGGCATGGCGGGGTCGATCTCGACGTCTCGAAGTTCGTCCCGCCGGGACTTGCGCGGCGCGCCTTCACCGGCGCCCTTCTGCTTTGGCTCCGGCACGGCGTTGAGCCATGCCGCGTGCCGAACGTAGAGCGCCAGCGCGTCAGCGCCTTCGGTTAAAAATTTGCCCAGTCACCGTGGAATTCGGCGACCTGCTGCGTGATCCAGCCCAGTTTCGGGTTGCTGTAGACGTCCTGGGCCGACACCGGGAAATTTTCGAAACGCACGGTCACGGCCAGCAGCTTGGCGGCGCGCTCCTCGACCTTGCCCTCGACGGTCTCCTTGACCGGCTTGCCGCGCATCGCCGCGAAGGTCTTGGCGGTCGCCGCGGTCTCGATCTTGTGCTGCGCGGCCTGCGCCTCGCGCGTGCCCGGGCTGCGCACTTCGACGCGCACCGGCTGGCCGTTGACCAGCAGCGGACCATCGCCTTTGATGTTCTGGATTTCCAGCATGGCGGTGTCGCGGGCTTCGAAGTCGGCCAGGTTGAAGGCTGCGGCGGTGGTGTCGGTGTTGAAGTTGTTCATGGTGTGTTCCTATTCGCGGGGAGAAAAATTGCCCGTGCGCGGCGCGCCCACCCCGCGAGAGGTGATGCGCGCCGTGTCGGTGCTCTGGTTGGCCGAAGCCGAAAGGGGTTTAGACGGCGGCGATGACGACCGGCTTGCGGCAGATCGCCAGATCGACGTTGCGTTTCTGGATGTCGTTGACCTGGCCGTCGTTGAATTCGGCCTTCGCGACCAGCACGTCCATGTAATGGATCGCGCCGCTCGGGTAGGTCATCTTGACCGAGTAGCGATTCGTCGACTCGGCTGCCGTGTCCAGCAGGGCCTGGCCGGCGTCCGACGGGATGCTGCCGAGGCTCAGGCTCATCGTGCCGTAGTCCTTGGCGCCCTTGACCTTGGTGACGGTGGCCGTCGCGACGTCGGTGAACGTGCTGATCGTGCCGGACACGCCGTGGTTGCCGAAATTCTCGATGGAGCCGATGAGCGTGTAGACCATCGTCGTCGCACCGTAGCCGGCGGCGTCGTAGGTGGCCGGCAGCGCGGCCGAAATGGCCAGCGTGGCGCCGGACATGCTTTGAACAGTAGTGGGTGCGGCCATAGTGCCTTCCTATAAAAAAAGCCCGCTCGCACTGCGATACGGGCGGACTGGTAAATCGATCGGGTGTTACTCGTTGAACGTGACGATGAAGTCGTCGGTGCCCATGTAGATGCCGGCGTCGGCATCGGTGATATCCGGGCCGGTGCCGCCGTCCTGGATGCTGTCCACGTCGACGCCGTTGACGCTTCCGCGCGTGGGCGGCAGGGCCTTGCGCGCCAGGCGCTGGACCGCGTCTTGGTCCGGATATGTCTTGGCGTGCACGGTGACCTGGACGCGCGACGTGCAAAAGTCGGTAGCGCCCTTCTTGACCGTCGGGCGCCGGTTCGTCGAGACGTGCGCGATCGTCAGCGCCGGCAGCGCGGCGCCGGCCCCGAGCACCCCGGCGACAATCCGTTCCGCCGGCACGACGGCCGTCAGCGCGGCGTTGTGCACCAGCAGGTAGCGCACGGCCTTGACGGCGCTGCTCATTTCTTTTTGCCTGGCTGGGCGGCCGGCGCCGGCGCGGCGTATTCGACCTCGATGCCGCGTGCACGCAGGTCGGCGATCAGCGCGGCTACGCCGACCGTCAGGCCGGGGAACGTGTGGATCTCCTCGTAGCGCAGCGTGTCGAAGCCGAACAGCACCATCTTGGCGGCGCCGGCCGCCGCGGCGATCCGCATGGCCGACAGTGCGTTGCTGCGCATGTGCACGACGTGGCCGGGCTGGAATTCGACCTCCTCGTAGGGCATGGCCACATAGAAGGCGTCCACGTCCGACTCGATACCAACGACGCGCATGCCGGCGAAGTCTTCACCCTCGGCCGGCCAGTTCGCGTCGATCGACACGAGCATGTCGGCCCACGGCGCCAGTGCAACCGCGCGGTTGACCGCGATGGCGCGGGCCGGGCGCGCGGCGGCGGCCAGCTCGGCGCCCAGCGTCGGGCCGTTGCCGAGAATGGCCACGGTCTCGCCCGGCCAGATGTTCGTTACGTTCAGGGGTGTCGTCATACGCTTCCTCCTTGAGTGCCGGGGGTCTACGACGAGAACCCCTCGAGCATGAATTCCACATGGCGCCGGTCATCGAGCAGCGCCGGCCCGGCAACGATCTGCATCAGGCGATCGCCCTTGCCGTGCAGGGTGACGCGCATGGCGGTCGTGATTCGGTCGTCGACGTCTATGCGCAGGCGCGTGCGCGTGACGGCCTTCGTCATGCCGTTGGCCGTCGTCTCGCCGCGGCTGGGCAGCACGTCCTGCGTGTTGGCCCAGATGTGGTCGGCGACGACCTCCCAGGCGCCGACGCCCTCGATCTCGGTACCGAAGTCCGGATCGCGCGCGGTGGTGCGCTGCTCGATCGTCACCTGTTCGTCTTTTCGAAATGCGGCCGTCATCCGTACACCTTCGCGCGATCGAGTAGGCTGGCCAAGAACGGCGCGCCGGCGCTCGGGTAGTAATCGTTTTCGACCATGCCCAGGATGTACTGCCGGATCGCGGCCGGCACATCGGCCGGGCTCGGCCCGTAGCCGCAGGTGTATTGCACCTGGACTGCGTTGATGCGCAGGGCCGTCGCTGGCCAGGTCCGGCCCGGTGCCGGCACGATGAAGCCCGGTTCGCTCACGCTGTCGACCTGATAGTCCTGCGGGTCCAGCGTCTGGAGCACCCCGGCCGTGTCGTAGAATTTCACGGACAGGACGCCGATCACGGGCGGGCGCGCGAGCTTTATCGCCGGCGGGAACACGTCGAGCGTCACCGCCCAGGTCTGCGTGATGAACGCCCGTCGGGTCTTGTGCTCGGCTTTCTCGGTGTAGGCCTGGACCTTGTCGGACAGCTCGGCGTCGAGCGCCGTGCCGCTGGCCCGCGCCGCACGGCGCGCAGCCTCGATCGATACCGCCATCGCCGCCGGCGGGACAATCAGCCGCGCGGTCATCGGGCACCTCCTTGCGTCGCGGGCGGACGGCCGCTGGTCTGCTGCGGCCCGGCCGCCGTCGGCGCGCGGGCATACTGCGGCGCGGCGGCCTCGGCCGGCGCCGGTGTTTGTCGGGCCGCGGCGTCGCGCTCCAGCTGGGCGCGCACCGCGGGAAGGTCGGCGATGTTGATCATAGGTCGACCTTGTTGAACCAGGTGGTTTTATCGAAGCGCTCGCCGTTGGCGCAGGTCACGCGCACGACCCACTTCCAGCCGTCGGGCGGATCGCTGTCGGTACCGGCCAGGAAGGCGACGACGTAGGTTCGCGACCCGCCGTCGCCGGGCACGACCTGGATCTGCGCCGGCTCCTTCGAGACGACACCGACCAGCACCAGATCGACGGATACCGCCGTGGTAGCCCGGTCCTGCAGCTCCTGCGTGATGTCCGCGCCGTAGTGGCTGATCTCGTCCGGATCGCGGTCGACCGTCATTTTCGTGCCGACAAGGGTTGGCAGTTTCACATTCACTCCATTCAAATTTGTCCTGGCGCCGCTGCCGCCGAAGACCGCGACGCGGCTGCCGCTGCCATCGAAAACCGCTACCCGGCTTCCGCTGCCGGCGAAGACGGCAAGGCGCGCGGCGGGAATTTGCGAGACGTCGATCCGGCCGGCGCTGCCGGTGTACTTCATCACGGCGGCCGAACCCGCGATCGCGAAGCCGCCGGCGCCGGCCGGCAGGCGCCGCGCCACCTGTAGCCGGGCGGCGGCGCCCGTCAGCGCGAACGCACCCAGCGCCGCGCGCAGCCTGCGGGCAAGCGCCAGTCTCGCCGGGTTGCCGCTCAAGCTGAACGAGCCGGTCGCGGCGCCCAGGGTGTACGTCGGGCCGACCGGGCCTTGCGTCGGCGTGTACACCATCTGGACGGCGCTTCCGGACAGCGCGAAGGCGCTGGCCTGCGCCGGCAGTCGCCGCGCGGCGCGGATCGCCGCTGCCGCGCCCGACAGCGCAAACGACGCCGGGCTGGCCGGCAGCCGGCGGGCCACGCGCAGCGATGCAGGAACGCCGGCGACGCCGAAACCGCCCGCGCCGGCGACGAGCCGGCGAGCAGCGGTTATGAGCGCCGCGGCTCCGGTCAGGCCGAACACCGCGGCCGCCGCCTGCAGCACATACGCACCGAGCGGCGCGCGCGGCATCCAGGTCCGCCTGGCCGGCCCCTTGAACAGCTGCCACGGGTTGTCCGCGAGCGACTGGTGTTCGGCGTCGGTCAGCGGACGGTTCCACATCGCGACGATCTGGATGCCGCCGTTCGTGTACTGCTGCACGTTCGTCTTGCGCGCACCGACCGAAATCGACTGATTCGGCGCTAGTGCGGCGCCGCCCAACGTGGCGGACGCTTTTATGCCCTTCTGGTAGACCGCGTACGACCCGCCATTTGCTGACGTGCCCACGGCGAAGCCGTTGGCGATGTCGTACGCGTTGACTGCTGTGGCCGCGGCGACGCTGCCGTTGCCTCCGCTGTAGAACGGGATGTACTCGGCCTTATTGGCGTTCATGCGGAGTTGAAAGCGACGCGCAACACCGTCATCGTCGTCGAGCAGACTTTGCGCGCCCGCCGCCGAGCCGGTGGCGAACGCGAACAGGCTGTACGAACCGGCCTTGGCCGTCAGCTGGTTCAGTGCAACCGAATACGCAACGCTGCCGCCGCTCAGCGTGCGCACCGCCGTGCCGGTGTTCGTGTTGACCGGAACGCCGACGACAGTACCTGTCGAAGTCTGATAGGGCACGACGCTGCGCCCATCTTCGCCCCAGCCCATCGCCTCGTTGCCCATCGTGTAGGCGAACACGAGGCCGGCCGTGATCGGGTTGCTCCAGTCGATTTGCGGCGCCTGCTGCGGCTGCGAGGTGCGCACGCGCCGGCCGACCAGCGCCGCCATTACGTGTACTGCGCTGCTGCGGCGAGCGCCTTCAACGTCCAGTTGGCCGAGATCGTCTGACCGGACCGGTTGATGATGTACACGTTGTACAGCGTCGGCATGAGGTCGAGAGGCGCCGACTGAAGCAGCATGTTCGTGCTCGCTGTGGGAGCCTTCGGCGCAACGAACGGACCGGCCCGCATGGTGAACGGGATGTACGAGGCGCCAGGCGTCGTGTCGATGTCCGGGAAATTCGTGCCGTCGATCGCGGGGACGAGGTACAGCTCGGCCACGGTCGCGCCGGCCGCGATGCCGGTTACGGTGGCCCACTGCACAGCCAGCGACAGCAGCGCCATGAACAGGTCAGCCGCGTTGCCGCCTGCGCGGCAGTCCAGCGTGCCCGCCAGGCCGGCCGAGCCGGACGTGAGCGATGCGCCCGACGTCGTCAGCGTGACGACCGGGTATTCTTTCGAGAGGAGATTTCCTGCCATGGTCAAGCTTTCAATGCGTCGATGATGTCGCGCGCGCTCGGCGCCGGGACGCCGATGACGTCCCCGCGGCTGGCTGGCTGCATGGCGAGCGCGTACAGCGCGTCCACCTCGGCTTCGGTGGCCACGCCGTGGCTGATCCAGGCACCCAACATGTCCTGCAGGTCCGCCTCCTCGACGTGGATCATGTCGCCGCAGGCGAACGATTCGCGGATGACCAAGCACGACGCGCGGCACGGATGCGCCGCGTCATTGCTCGCGTCGACAATTCGGGAATACGGGCCGCGCGCCGCCCACGCCTTCGCGGTGGTCGAGCGCAGCGGGCCGAGCATGGTTTCGGTCTGCGCCGTGAGCAGTTCGACGACGCGCGCGGGATCGCCCGGCAGATGCGCGCCGTATCCCCGCTGTTTCGGGTCGTTGACCAGCTCGGCGCGCAGGGCGGTTTGCTGTGCAGGCGTCATGATCAGGTCAGGGTAAAGGCGCCGGCCGCCTGATCCAGGTCGATCAGCAGCGTTTCGCCGTCATTCAGGGTGATCGACGAACCGTAATCGAAAAAGCCGATCAGGTCGCCGTTCGTGGCCGTGGCGTTGGCCAGCACTGCGTAGCGGAAGGGGCCGACGGCGCCGCCCGTGGCGGTCAGCGTCAGGTCGGCCAGCACCTGCTTGTAGACGCCGCCGGTCTGGCCCGCAGACGAGGTGGTCACGTTGCGCGACGAGCAGTACGTGTATGCGACCTGCGTGATGTCCGCCGTGACCGCGGCGGCGGCCGGGTTCGGGGCCGTGTTCGTCAGCAGGATCGCCAGCTGGTCCGTCGCGAGGTTGTGCTTCTTCTGCGCGAGCGCGGCGACGAACGCGTAAATTTTCGTGAATACGGCCATCGTCAGCCTCTCATTTTTCAGCGAGCCGGCGGACCATAAAGGCCATCAGCTCGTCGTCGGACTTGCCGACGATGTCTTGTGGGGGAATCGCCACCGCGCCGGCCGGGCCGCGCACGACGACGAAAACTGTGCCCTGCGGCGCCGCGTCGGCGCGCAGCTTGGCGAGCCAGGCGGTTGCCGCGGGGCTCATGAGTTACTGCGCCAGCGATTCGGCGTAGGCGACTGCGTCCGGATCGGTGTCGACGACGCCGGCCAGGCCCTTGACCTGTTTGGCGTCGAGTTCGACCACGTCGTTGCACTTGCCGAGCTCGCAGTCCACCAGGACGCGCGCTTTCACTTTTTGGGGTTCTGCCATGTTTGTATCTCCGTTTTTGGCGGCCGGCGCGCGGCCGGCCGCCGGGTTCGATTACGAGGCCGATTGCTGGAAAGTCTTCAGGCCGTTCGGGTCGAGCAGGCCACCGCCGGCGCGCGCCCAGGCAAGGAAACCGACCTGGCCCTTGGATGCGTACGCCGAGTCTTCGAAGCGGAACAGGATCAGGTTGAGCACGTCGCGAATCATGTACTTCGAGAAGTCGCCGAAGCCGATGGTCTTGGCGTTAGCGGCCGGCTGCGCCATGTCGTTGTTAATGGCGACGTCGGAGCCCAGCAGCTGCGACGGGATACCGGTCTTGATGCCGCCCTCGTACGATTCGGCCCAGATCGGGCGGCCGGCACCGTCCTTGATCTTGCGGACGACCTTGCGGGTCTGCTGGTGCATCATGAACTGGCAATTGCCGGCGTTCTGGTATGCGTAGTCGATCGACTCCTGCAGCTCGACCAGGTCGTCGTACAGGATCGTGTTCGTCTGGCCGGTGGCGCCGACGCGGCCGACCGGGGCCGCGGTGACATAGCCGAGCGGCTGGCCGGTACCGGAACCGGAAGTGAAGCCCTGGTTGAACGTCCGACCCAAGCGGTCGCGCAGGCGCTTGTTCACCATCGCGATCACGTCGATCGAGCTGTCCATCAGCAATTCGATTGGGACCGTAACGATCTTCGAGCTGGCCTTGAAGGCGTTCAGGCCGATGGCGCCGAAGCTGACATCGGCGCCCGACGCTTGGGTGTTCTCGGGCACCCACTCGCCCACCTCGCTGGTGCCGTCCGAAGTCGGGTAGCTCAGCGGGTTGCCCTGGGCAGTGGTGATGTTGGACGACACTGCCCGCATGCCGCCGTAGGCCTTCAGGGCGTCGATCAGCTCCTTGGCGACATCGGTCTGCACGGTATAGCCGCCCTGGGACGGCGTGCCGACGGACATCGTGTTGCGCACCTGTTGCAGCTCTTCGGTGGACAGCGCCGTCGGACCGTGGCGCAGCAGCTTGGCAAACACCTCGCGGCCCTTCGCCTGCGCTTTGTTCTCCGGCGCGCGGCGGAAGTCCTCGACGTCCTTGAAGCCCTTTTCGATTTCCAGGGCCAGCACCTTCTCGACCGCGGCGATCTCGTTTTCGAGCGCGTCGATCTCGTCGGTGCGCTTGTCGAAGATCGCCTGATCTTCTTTCGTCCAAACGCGGTCGCCTTTCTGCTCCAGCTGGTTGCGTGCTTCGCGGGCGAGTTGCTGACGCTGCTCGCGCAATGCTTGAATGGATTTCATCCGTTTTCCTTTGTGACAGACGTAAAAAAAGCCGCTCGAGGCGGCCGGGGTTGGATTGCGCGAGCGCGCTATCCGAGTTCGTGCAGGCGCAGCCGGTTGAGGTTGCGCTGTCGCAGGGCTTCCCACTGCTCGGTGTCGTCCGGCGGCGTGGCCTTCGGTGCGTTCTGGTACGCCGACAGATCCCACGTCGCTTTTGCCTGGGCTGTCTCGACGACGGAATCGGCGAAGCCGTATTCGACCGCCTCGTCGGCGTTGAACCACGTTTCGGCATTCATCCAGGCCGTCAGCTGGTCGCGCGACTGGCCAGTCCGGCGCTCGTAGTCGTCGAGGATCGTGCCGTCGATTTTCTCCAGCAAGCTGGCTGTTTGGGTCAAGTCGTCCTTGTTCCCGTACGCCATCGTCCAGGCGTTGTGGATCATGTACAGGGCGCCCTTGGCGATCGTGACCGACTTGCAGGCAGCGGTGACGTACGTTGCCGCGCTGGCCGCCACGCCCTCGATGACGGCGTGCACGTCGCCGTGCTGCGCGATCGCCGCTGCCATCGCCCGCCCGTCGAAGACGTCGCCGCCCGGCGAGTTCACGCGCAACGTCACCTTCTTGCCGGCCATGCCGACCAGGGCCTTGTTGAAGTCGCTCGCGCTCACGCCCCAGTAAGAATCGATGACGTCGTACAGGAACAGCGTATCGGGCTCATCCTCGGCCGCGATCCGCGCCGGCTCACGCCGCGCGTTGTTCCGGATCAGTTGCACCAGTTGTTTCATTGGGTTCCTTCGCTTTCGTGTCAGGCTTGCCGCCCGTGGCCGGGCTGTACAGTTTGTCGCCGCCTTCGACAGGCGGCAGGTTCATGGTCGCGCGGACCTCGTTGATGGTCATCCAGCCCGGCCCCTGCGAGCCGCCGACGGCCTGCCGACGATGCTCGCCCTCGGCCTTGGAGTCGCCGGCCAGCAGCGCCTCCATCTTGTGCTCGACGAAGGGCGACGCGCGGCGGAACAGCTTGCGGTTCAGCTCCTGGCGGATGCGGTTCAGGTGGGGCTGCAACGACCAGCGGATGAAGCCGATCGACATCTGCTCGATGCCGGTTCCCCAGGAACTCGTCGTTTCCTGGGCGCCGATCATGTGTGGCGGCACGCCAAACGCCCGCGCGATGTCGATGACCTGGAACTTGCGCGACTCCAGCAGCTCGGCGTCGACCGACGTCATGCTCATCTCTTTGATCTGCAGGCCCTCCGTCAGCACCATCGGCACGCCGGCGTTGTTCGTGCCCGCGTACTTGCGGCGGTACTCGTTGCGCAGCTGGTCCGCCTGATCCGAATCCATTTCCTTGTCGGTCTGGATGACGTGCTTCGGCGCCGCGCCGTTGGCGAAGAAGTTGCCCGACAAATCGTCGGTCGCGATCGCGATCCCAATCGACTGGAATGCGGCCCACTGGATCACCGACATGCTGCGCAGGCCGTCGAAGCCGAAGCCCGGGAAGTGCAGCATGTCGTCCTGGTGTACCGGCCGGCACGACGAGTTCTCGTCGCTGACCTGATACATCAGCATGTCCGTGCCCGGGATGCGCATCGTCACGACCAGATCCGGGTGGTGCGGCCTCAGCGCCTTGACGCCGGCGCCGCTGCGCACGATCTCGACGAAACCATCGCCACGCAGGCAGATCGACTGAATGACCCATTCCCACATCGACGCGGCCGTCCAGTTCTCGATCGGTTGCTCGTTCAGTAGCCACCAGAGGTCAGGATTGATTGCCTGCCGGCCCTCCGGCGTCTGGCGGATCACGGCCACCGGCACCGACGCGCAGGCGCCGGCCAGCAGCCGCACGGCCGAGTAAACCGCCGACACCCGCATCGCCGAATCGGGCGTCACCCGGAAGCCGCTGGCGGCCGGCACGCCGCCCAGCATCGCGACTACTTGCGGGTCGCTGCTCTTGACGATGACGGTGCTGTCCTGCGGCGCGGGCGACAGCTCTTCGCGCCAATGCCGCGTGGCCTCGAGGGCGTCGAATATATCCATGGTGTTCCTTACAAGCTGACGAAGCCCTTCTTGACCTTCTGGGTCATGGGCTCGGGGTTGAGCGACATCAGCTCGATGGCGTTGAACATCGCCATCAGCGGGTCGATCTTGCCCGTGCCCGATGCCTGCTTCGTGATGATGATCGCGTTGCCGCTCGGGACGATTTTCGCGTTGCCCACGCACCATGCCATGAGCGGCTGCGCGCTGTGCACGAATACGCCCTCGGCGAGTTTCCGTTCGGCGGTCTTGATCGGCCCGTTGAGCTTCCAGCCCTGCGAAATGCCGATGATCCGATCTTCCGGAATGCCGGCCTGCAGCATGGCGTCGAGGATGCCGCCGATGCCGCTCGGGTCGATGCCCATTTTGTACAGCAGCCCGGCCTTGTACACCATCGCGACGTTCGCCGCGAACTGGTCGACGTCCTCGCCGATGCGCTCGACCAGCGTCAGATGCCCTTCCTTCGCGAAGTCCTGCAGGCGTGGCGCGATTTCCTTTCGCCGCTCCAGCACTGATGGATGCGCCCAGGCGTGCGCCCAGCCAAGCCAGCGGCGCGTCGTCTTGCATCGGCCAACTGCGTATTGCCCCAGCAGGTCATCAAGGCCGCCGCCGTCGCCGCCCATCGTCACGACTTCGGATCGGGCGATCAGATCGTTCAGGGAGAACGTGACTTCCAGCACGCCCTGCTGCTCCCAAAAGTCGGCGCCGGCCCAGCGGTCGGACCGCAGGTTGAGGCCGATTTCGACGTTCAAGTGCTTGGCCAGGAATTCCTTGAATTCCTTTTCGCCGCTGGCCTTCGCTTCGCTGTGTAGCTGCGTGATGCGCTCGATGTCGACCGACGCGCCCCAATTCGGATTGGTGACGTAGGCGTTATTCAGCTGCTCATACGCCTTCGATTCCAGCATCGCCCGCGGGAACTCGTAGATCACGGGAAGGAATTTGCGGTCTTCGATGACGCCATCGCGAACCTTGCGCGCGTATTCGAGCTTCGTTTTGAACACACCGGCCGGCGGCTCCTCCGACTGCGTGGTCGCGTAAATCACGAAGCCTTCCGGACGTGATGCGAGGCCGCCAGTCGCTTCCAGCAGCATGTTCGACGCTTTCGCCCTCTTGCCGAACTCGTGCAGCTCGTCGACGAATACGAACGACGCCTTCTTGCCCGACACCGTATCGCTGTCGGCCGCAACGACCTTGAGCGTGGCGCCGGTCTCGATGTGCGTGACGGTGCGGTGATAGTCCTGGACCTTGAGCATCGCTTCCAGCTCGGGATCCGCCTTGATCATCGTGCTGATCGGCTTGTAGCTGTTGTCCGCGATCTCCTTCGTCGGGCTGAGGATCAGCAGCTCCGCCGACGGCCGCCAATTCATGATGAGCGCGCCGAGCATGATGGCTGCGGCCACCGTGCTCTTCGCGTTCTTCTTGCTGACCATCAGGAAAAAAGTGTTGATGTGCCGACGGCCGTCAGGATCCTCGGCGCCGAATACCGTCTTCACGAAGTCGCGCAGCCAGGGCAGCGATGCGTCGCGCACCAGCGGCTGGCCGGTGACGTCGACCAGGCGGAAGCTGCCGCAGACGTCCCAGGCGTCCGCTGCCAGCTCTGGGTACAGCGGCGGCAACGCGATCAGCGATTCGCGAGCCACAATCCGACGCTCCCAGTCCACGCACGCCGTGCTGTAGCTCATCGGTCAGTCCTCAATGCGTGCCGCGCGGGCCTGTGCGGGTGGCGAACCTGCTCGGTGCCGCGCCGCCATCAGCGCCGGCGCCAGCCGTCTTCGCCGCTTCCTTCTTCCCGGCCTCGCCCAGCCGTTTGTGTTTGAACGGCGCGGCGGCGGTCGCGGCCTTGATACGCAACGCCACCGGGATCTCAGGGTCGTTCATGAAAACTTCCAGCGCATCGAGCGGCGTCAAGCCCTCGGTCGACGGCGAGTACTCGGCGCCTTCGTTCTCCGGATTTTTTTTGCGGCCGGCGCCAGCTCGGGCACCGCCGCTGCGTCCTTTTACGCCAGCCATTTGAATTCCGTTTGAAAAGGGGTGTTTTTTGCGCGTGAGAGTGTGTGAGGTGTCGGTCCTGGCGATCCCCCAGACTTTTGACCGGGGGCGGGTCAGCCTCGTCCAGCCCGCCGGGCCGCTTCGAGGGCTGATTTGGCCTTGTGATGCTCATCACACAACAGTTCTTTGTTGTCGTCCGTGTCGCTACCGCCTTCCCAGAGCGGCACGACGTGGTCGACGTCGCTACCCAGACCGATGTGCTCGCGTCGTTCGCGCTTGCACTGCTGGCATTGGCCGCCATCACGGGCCCGGATGCGGTTGCGGTCCTGAACGCCCTTCCATCCACGCATACGAGGCACGGTATCGGGCCTGATGGGCTGTAACGTGGCGATGCGGCCACCTCCGCTGCTCAATCGCGGCTTGAGGTTCGCGAGTTTCATCGCACGATGCGAGTCTGCCGGCGCAGGGCCGCGTCTACCTGCGCGGCCAGGTGCTGGTCGCGGTCACGGATCTGGTCGTGCGTCAGCTTGATCGAGTAGAGCGCGACGCCCAGGCCGGCCAGAGCGACCAAGGCGACGGCGCCGATGATGATGCCGATGATGATGCAGTGGGTCACGGTGTTCCCTTTCCGTTGTTATTGAGGAGCGTGCGCACCATGTCGGGCAGCGAATCCGCCCAGGTGCCGCACCCGTTCGCGCGCAGCAGCTGCTTGGCCTCCTCGGCCTCGGCCAGGCGCTTGGCAAAGCGGTCCAGTACCGACATGTCTGCGGCTGCGGCCAAAATGACCGGACGCGTGCCCACAGCGGCGCGCATCATCTGATCGCGGTAGATGTCACAAACATCAGGCATAGGGCCTCCGTACAATTGCCGGGATCGCGCCGACACGCTCGACGAGCATCTCGTCGGCCTGCAGCTGCGGACGAATGCGCGAGATGGTCGGCTTGCCGTCGCTGTCGTATTGCAGCACGTCGAGCACGCCAGGCCGTGTGACGATCGCGCCTGCCACCTCGACCCTCATCATCGGGACTGTACGCATGGCATACCTCAAAAAGAAAAGCCGCCGGCGCATCGATGCGCCGGCGGCGAAGCCCTGATTGGCTCAGGGATGGAGACAGCGTAAATTCGTGCCGGTTACAGCGTCCGGCGACGTGGCGCGCCTGGGGTGCGCTCGTCTGCTCTGGCCGATGCCAGCTCATGTTCGTGTATGCGTGTGGCGCCGTCTCTTGGGGCGATCCGGGCGGGCGCTCCGGAACCCATCGGGCAACTATGATCCCGTGCGCATGTCGTTGCGCTTCTACGTGATGACCAGGCTGAGCCGGGGCTAGTGCTTCATGGTGCACCTCATCGGGACGTAAACGAAAAAAGCCCGCTCGATGGCGGGCCTTACTTTTCTCTGGACGTGCGAAATCGCCCAGTGACCGAACTCTACAAGAAATAAAGCCGGGTTGCAACATGTTTGCGCAGCTTCTCCTCGAGGTCCTCGCGCGCCTGCAGCAGCACGGCCTCGTAGTTCGAGCTCGCGAACCGCCAGGCTGTGGCCAAGCCCTGGCTCTTGTAGACGGCCGCACGCTGCAGCACGGTCAGGCTGTCGATCATCGCGTTGACGGCCTCGCCCATCTTGATGTCCGCGGCGCGCTGCGCGTCGTGCACGTTGACGTCCGGCTCCGCGTCGCTCGCCAACTTCATGCCGCCGATGCCCAGGTCGCGGTCATCGGCGCGCATGTAGTCGACCCAGAACGCCATCAGCAGGGCGTACGGATCTTGCTTCTGGAATGCTGTTTTTACAACCTCCTCGCGACGAACACGGCGAAGGGTTGACGCAGTAAAAATGCCGGGCATCGCGATGGTGGACATGAAGTTCTCCTGATGAATAACCCGTCCATGTTAACGCGTGCCCACAAGAAATTTCCTGCTGTCATTGAACTATTTGTGGCGTTTCGGTGTTACTGTCGCGCGCGCGACGCTGAGCCTCGACAAACCGTTTCTTTTCTCGCAAATTTGCCCTGTCGAGCCGGAACGACACGCAGCTGGAGCCGTCCCAGTCCACATGCAAAGCGAGCCGGCTTCGCTCGTCCCGCACCAGGCAGCGGCCCCTGCCCTGTGCAACCTGCTCGGGCGCGGCCTGGTCGACATCGAATTCGTCGCACAGGCCGCAGACATTGCCGGTATCCCTGGAGCGGCTCACAGATTCTCCGTGGTGACGCGGCTGTACTTGTATTCGATCGTGCCCGCCGTGTCGCCGTAGACCCAATCAACCGTGACACCGCGCCGAACCACTTCCCGGTGCAGACGGTTGATCTCCTCGGTCAGTTGCCGCACGTCGGCGATCAGCTCTGCGTCAGTCTTTTCTTTGATGCCCACTTCGTTCTCCTGTGAATGCCGAGCCGCGCCAGCCGCGGCCCGTATGGTTTATTACCGATGACTGTTGATAATCTGCATCGCCTGGATTTACAGGCTTTCTTCAAGGACTCGCGCCACTTTCGCGCCACCGAATCCCACTTTTTCGCCGATCACGTCCGCTGCGCGCGCCGCCGTGCCGAGGTTCTTCTCGAGGTAGCCCATCGTGGTCGCGTGGCTCTTGTGCCGCATGACGCGCTGGATCGTCTGGATCGGGACGCCTGCCTCGGACAGCAGCGTGGCGAACGTGCCGCGCAGCCGGTGCGGCGTGATGCCCTTGACCGAGCACTCCCTGTTCGCCCGGCGCATGGCCTGGCGCGCGAACCCGGGCGCGAAGGCCTGGCCGCTCGGCTTGGCCACGATCAGCCCCTCTGCCTGGCGCTGCGGCGCGAGGTGGTCGCGCAGCCAGGTCGGCATCGGTACCGGCTCAGCCTCTCTGCCCTTCGTGATGCCCGGCGTGTACGTCGAGCGCTCCCAATCCACCCACTCCCAGCGCGCCGACGTCGCTTCGCTTTCGCGCAGGCCCAGCCCGAACATCAGGCGCACCGCCGTGCCGACGCTGGGTGAACGCTGCGTCGCGCCGTCGACCGCTTCGAACCACGTCCGCGCCACGTCGACCGGAAGGAACGGCCGCGGCTTCTTCTGCACCTTGAGCATCTTCACGCGCCAGGGCGACGCGGCCAGAATGTCGCGCTTCACCGCCCACATCGTGAGCAGCTTCAGGATCCGGAGCCAGTGGTTCGCGCTGGACGGCGCGTGCGTCTGCAGGTGCTCGCCGCGCGCCAGCTCGACGTGCTTCGTCGTGATGCCGCCGATCGGCATGTCGCCCAGGTCGTACATGTGCAGGCGCTGGAACGTCTCCACACTGCGGACGTGCGCGCTGCTGGACACCGGCCTGTGGACAACTATCCACATGCCCGCCAGTTCGCCCAGCGTGGGCACCGGCTCGCCGCCGTTGGCTCGCACGACCGCGGCGTCGTACTCGCGCCGCGCCATCTCCTCGGCCTTCGTCTTGCTGGCCACTCGGGTGCTGCGCTGCACGCGCGTCTTCCCGACCTGGAAGCGGAAATGCCAGATCCGGCCCTTCTTGAAAATTGTTGCACTCATCCTTCGAACCTCGCTGAGCTACGTCCTTTGCCCGCAGGCGCCGACGGCGGCGGGCCGGACCAATCTGAAAAGCTGCAGGTGGGCCCGTCGAACATCAGGGGGATGTCGCCGAGCGCACCGCTGCGGTGTTTCCGGACCAGCACCTCGGCATAGCCGCGCAGGTCCGGGTTTTCTGGGTCGTACATCTCGGGACGGTGCACGAGCATCACGATGTCCGCGTCCTGCTCGATCTCGCCCGAGTCGCGCAGGTCCGACAGCACCGGCCGGCGGTCCGGGCGGTCCTCGACCTTACGGTTCAGCTGGGCCAGCGCGATCACGGCGACGCCGAGTTCCTTGGCGAGTGCCTTCAAGCCGCGCGAATACGATCCGATCTGCTCGTGCCGCTTCTCGCCGTCGCCGCCGGACATCAGGCCCAGGTAGTCGACGATGATCACGTTCAGGCCGTGTCGGCGCTTCCAGGCCTTCGCCTTCATGCGCAGCTCCAGCAGGGAGATCGCCGGCGTGTCGTCGATCGCGAATCGGAGTGCGTCGAGCTTGATGCAGCCGGTCGTGATACCGGACCATGCGGCCTCGTCGTCGGCCGCGATGCTGCCCATGACGGTGGCCAGCGAAACGCGGCCGCGGTTCGCCAGCGCGCGCCCGGCGATCTCCTGGCTTTCCATCTCCATGCTGAAATTCAGGACGCTGTGGTCTGCCGCGATGTTCAGGCCGATGTCGCTGGTCAACGCGGTTTTGCCCATCGATGGGCGGCCGGCGACGATGATCAGCTGCCCGGGGCGGAATCCGCCGTTGAGCAGGCGATCCATGCTCGGCAGGCCAGTGTGGATGGTGTTCACCTGACCCTCGGCGCGCTTGCTGACGCCGTCGACGAAGTCGAGCAGGATCTCCCGGATCATCTTCGGCTCATTGCGCACGCGGCGCTCGGCCAGCGTGGTCACCATCGACTGCATGGCGTCGAGGACCTCGTCCGCGCTTTTCCCCTTCGGGTTCATCGCCAGGCCGTTGATCGAGTCGGCGACGTGCATCGTCGCGCGCAGCAGGGCGCGGTCGACCACGATGCCGGCGTAGCGGTCGACGCCGGCGGCGCTGGGCACCGTCTGCGCAAGCTGGTTGAGGTACGCGCCGATGCCGTCGGTGACGGCGCCGCCGCGGCCCTCCAGCGCGGCCCACACGGTCATCGTGTCGGCCGGCTCGCCGCGCGAGATCATGCGCACGATCTCGGCGAAGATGACGCGGTGGTCTTCCCGGTAGAAGTGCTTCGCCTCGAGCGCGCCGATCCGGTCGAAGCCGTCGTTGAAGCGCAGCAGCGCGCCCAGCACGGACTGCTCGGCCTCGATCGAATGTGGTGCGACGCTGTCGGCGCCGTGGTGCTTCGTCATGCTTTCCTCGCAAATTTGCCGCCGATCGCGTCGGCGTAGCCCTGTCGACCCACGAGGCGGTCGAAGCCGATTTTCGGCGGCAGGTCGTTGTCATCACGCAGCCACGTGAAGTAGCGGCGCGCCAGGTCGGGCTTCGTCGAGAACGTCAGGAATTCGGCGATCAACGCAGCGCGCGTCGGCACGAAGATCGACGACGACACTTCGCCCAGCTGGGCGCCGAGCAGCTCGTTGAACGTGTCGATCACCGTCCGCGCATCGGCCGAGTACTCGACGTCGACGACGTCAAGCCAGCCGTGCGCGTTGAGCCAGGTGGCCGGGTACGGGATGAACTTCGGGTCCAGCCACGTGCCCGACGCTCGGCGCATCTCCAGGCCGGCCAGCAGCTGCGCCAGCAGGTCCTCGTCCGGACGAAGTTTGGCGAATGCCTTCTCGGCGGTGCCACGCGATTTCTTCAACGGGTAAGCGGCGTAGAAGCGCTCGAAGCGGTCCTGCAGGTCGGCAGTGAGTCCCGTCTTGGCCCGGCCTTTTTGGCCTGCTGGGGTCTCGCCATCCTGGTCGCGGTCCGCTTGCGGAGCGCAAGATGTTTTCTTTTGGTGGTTTTCTTTTGGAAGGGTTTCTTTTGTGTGTACCGAATCGGTACTATCGACCTGTACCGATTCGGTACTACCCACGTACTGATTCGGTACATGTACTGAATCGGTACACCCCTGTACCGAATCGGTACTATCGGGCGCCGGCGCGATCTGCTCAGCCGAGATCCACTTGCGGTGATCCTTCTGAATGCCGACGATTGTGCCAAACCGTCCCGGCCGCTTGGTGATGACGTTGCGCTGCGCGAGCTGGTTCAGCGTCGCGGTAACGTGCGGCCGCGCGAGCTTGCACATGGCACCGAGCTGGGCGGCCGACATGTCGTCCTCCTTCTTGGCGTAGCCGTAGGTCTTGCGGATGATCGCGAGGATGACGGACTGCTCGCGGTGCGAGAAGCCGCCGCCCAGGATTGCCTCGAGCAGCTCGTTGGCGATCATGGTGAAGCCGTTCTCGATTTGCGGTGTCGTCATGCCGACGCCCGGCGCGCGGGGCCAAACAACGCGGCCACGAGCGGATCGCGACGATCAATTGCTGGGAACACGCGTACGCTTTGTTGGAACGGAACGATAGCGCGCTGCTTCGCATTCGGAAGCGCGGCGGCGAGCGCACATTCAGGCGCGACGGCGCTGTCGGGCGCCGGACCGGAATGCCAGCGATAACAGACGGTCGGGGTGTTTGGTAGGCGCACGCGAACACGGTGCGCACGGCGTTCAAGCGCGAGCTGTTCAAGCCGAGGGCAGATGGCGCGAGTGGACCAGCCGAGCACGCGCGTCACCTCGATGACGCTGTGCGGTCCGGCCTTCAACAATTCTTCGATGGCGACGTCGAGATCCTCGATCGACACCCTGCGGTCCTGGCGGTCCATCGCGTTACGCCTCCCCGGCTTCGTCGACGACCTTGCGAAGTTCCTGGCGCGCACGGTACTCTGCCGCGCGCCATGCCTGGTCGGTCTTGTTGGCGATCGCCTCTTTGTCGATGGCGCGCCAGATGCGCGCCGCCGTGCCGATCTTGTCGTTGTCGGTGGTCTTGGGCTGTGCCTGGTCTTGCATGTGTTCCTCGGTTCAGTTGCCGCAGAGCTGCAGGTAGAGCTCATCGGGCGCGGCGCGGCCTGGCAACGACATGGCCATGTGCTGGCCATGATCTGGCCATTCCCTCTGCTGCTGGGTGCGCTTATGCTTCTGCTCAGCCGTCCAGCGCTTCAGGAAGGCACGGATGAGGGGGCTGGTCTTGACGTCAGCGAGTTCGCGCTCGGTTTCGTAGTCGACGTAGTCGTCGGCGCTGAGCAGGGCTTTGACTTCGATATTTTTGGCAGACACGGTGATTCTCCTTGTGGGCGGTTCTCGATGGGGTAATTCGACGTGGGTACTTCAGTGCAACGGCTCAAGTGCCACTGCCTGTGCGCAACTTTTCAGGCACATAAAAGCCGCAGGGTTACTGCGGCTCGGATTCAGGGACCGTTCCCTTCTCAACGTGGACTTGCGTCTCCGCCTCGACTTCGTCGGCGAACTGGTTCAGTTTGATCAGGGTCGTTCCAGCTGGGTCATGCTTCCCTGCGAGGATGCGGCTGATAGTGGGCTGCGTAAGACCGGCCCGAGTAGCGATAGCGGTTTGCGACCGTTTGTGCGCTACCAGAAATTGGCATGCCTGCTGAGCTGTACGGAGAGTCATGGTGGGAAGTGAATGGTTGTTTTCGACCATTCTATACGAATCCGTATTGGTGTCAATGCGGAACCGCATAAAGGATTGCATAGATGTATGCGTTAACGCATATTTGCAGGATGAGCAACCCTGCATCCATAATCGCGAAGAACCTCGAATGGCTGATGAGCCAGAGGAAGACGAATCCGTACGAACTGCAGCGCAATACCGGCGTGCCGCAGCCTACAATCCACCGCATCCTGACGGGCGAAAGCAAAGATCCACGCACGAACACACTTCAGCCGCTGGCGGACTACTTCGGCGTATCGGTGGCCGATCTGCGCGAGCGGGATCTGGCAGCGCCGGATGACGTGCTATCTGGGCTGAAGCCGGGTTCGTTCATGCGGGTCGAAAGCGCGGGCCCAGGCGATCCCCGTTTCACCCTCATCCCGAAAGTGCGCTTGCGGCTTACGGCAGGCATCAGCGGGTTCGAGGTCGAGCCGGAATCGTTCGACGGTTCGACGGCGGCAGTGCCGACGGACTGGATCGAGCGCAATGCGTATGACCGCAGTAAGCTTGTAGCGATCATGGTGCGCGGTGAGAGCATGGAAACCACGTTCTACGAAGGCGACCTCGTCGTGGTCAACACCGCAGACCAGAAACTCGTCGACGGCGCTGTGTACGCCGTGAACTATGAGGGCGAGCCCGTGGTTAAGCGCTTGACGCGCGACGCCGGCCAGTGGTGGCTGACCTCGGATAACCCCGACCAGCGCCGCTACTACAGAAGAACGTGTGACGAGAGTACGAAGATCATCGGCCGTGTCGTGCGGAAGGAAAGCGAGCGGTTTTGATGTTGTATTCAGTTCAACGCCTGTGCGAACAGCGCACGGCGGTAGTTCTTGTTGAGCGACGTGATCTGGCCGAGCCGCGAGCGACGTGTCTCATTCAACATCTGCAGGATGAGTTGTCCGCGCCAGTGATGCTGGTTGCGCGTGACAGCGAAGCGTGGATCGGTGCGCGCGCACGTGCAGATTTTGACCCCGAGCCCTTCCTGTACGCGCTGCTGGGCTTGCGCGATATCGACTGGGCGCCACTGCGTCACAGCTGCGAAATGCAGAGGGGCTGAGCATGTTCAATGCCGTTGTGCCCCTGGCCCAGCCCATTATCGCAGTACAGGTCGACGCTACTGAATTGGCCGCCCCATCAGCTCGTGAGCTCCTTTCGCGCATGGAGACTCATTTCATGTGCCCCGTCGTGCTGGTCGCGTGGGACGCAGACGCCCGCTTTATCAGTCTCGGCTTTCCCTGTCCAGAGAACGCGTTAATTAACGACGCCCTCGAATGGCGCGAGTTCGACCTACCCCCTGAACCCGAAATGCCGTTCTGATCCCCCAGCCCGCCGCGAGCGGGCTTTTTTGTACCCCCAACAACTGCCCCCGGTCGATGAGGTTTCGTATCGAACTCGCGAAAAATTATGCGTTTTCGCATTGACTTCCGCAATACGCAAACGTATAGTGTCTTCATCGCAACCGAGCCCAGCAGGGCAGATGGAGACCACGATGAGGCCATTTTTTGTCACGGCACGCACTGCCGCTGGAACCGAGCAGTTCGTCCACTTCGCTGAATCCAGCGGCCGCGCCGCCGAGGACGTCGCCGCGATGTTCGACGAGCCTTGCGGCATCACCATTTTCGCCGAGGCGCGCTGATGGCCCCCGTCGAGCCCGACCGTGCTGCGTTAGAAGCCGCGCGCCGCATGCTCGACACGCCCACGCCGCTCGACGCCCTGCTGGCAGATCCGAGCTTCAAGGTGATCCTGCACACGCTCGCCCGGCGCAAGATGCGGCGGCGCGCGCTGGTCGACGTGAAGAAGCTCCAGGCCAACGACAACGATTAACCACCCACCAACACGAGGAACCCATGTTCACGTCTCTGCACGCGCTCGCCAAACAGGCGACGCTGATGATCACCATAGCCGCCGAGGGCGACGACGAGCTGCGCGTCAACGTCACGCCCGTGCCGGCCGACACGAAGACGAAGGCCAAACTGCCGCAACCGCTGTCGCTGCGCGCCACGCCGGCCGAGTTCGACGCGGACTTCATCGCCGCGCTCGCCACCTGGCAGGCGCCGAAGCGTTCCCTGCTCCAGCAGGCTCAGGACGCCACCTCCACGGCGACCGTCGCGCCGGCCGCCGCCGTTGCAAAGCCGGCAGACAAGCCGCAGGAAAAATCGAAGCCCGGACGCAAGGCGCGCGCCGAAAAGCCGGGAACCTCCGACCCGGAATCGGCCGGCCTGCAGGCGGCCGGTGATGCTACAGGTGCAGCTGGCGCAGCAGCCGACGAGGCCACGGGCGGCGCCGACGCCGCGGCCGGCGCGCCGGGCGTCGGCGCCGACCTCGACCAGGTCGACACCCGCACCCTCGACATGTTCCCCGCATCGGACGCCGCGACGCCGCCGGCATCGGCCGACGACGCGCAGGCCGACGTCGCCCCCGACCAAGTCGCCCCGCTGGACGACGTTTTCTGAAAGACCACACATGGATATCCAGACCCTCACCCGAGAATTCCGCTACAACGGCGTGGCCTTGCCGGATCCTGGCCAGGACCTCAGCCTGCCCCAGGTGCGTGACTTCTACGCCAACGTCTACCCGGAAATCACCAGCGCCGACATCGAAGGCCCGCAGCAGACCGGCGGCAAGGTGATCTACACGTTCCGCCGCGCCGTGGGCACGAAGGGCGCCACGCCGGCGCGCGAGCGCGCGCTGCAGCGGCTGCGCGCCGGCGGCCGCCTGAACGAAGAAGCGCGCCCGGCGCACGTCATCACCGCGGAGCAGGCGCGCCAGCCGCTGGCCCAGCAGCTGCGCCAGCTCATCGATCAGCACAGGCGCGCCGCCGGCCCGCGCTGCTTGGCGCCGTCCGTGAACCACGTGGTGCTGCCGTGACTGCGATGCTTCCCGCTTCCGCCCTGGCCCTGCCCCAGTTCGCGGCCGAGATCCCAATGCGCTACACCGTGCCCGGCGGCGACGCGCTGACGGTACCGCTGACGATCGCGCTGCTGGAAGCCGGCGTGATCAGCGATGCGATGCTGCGCGCGCCGCGCAATGCGCCGCTGGTGGACGTGTTCAGCGCGGACGAACGGCAGCTGTCGGCGCGCGCGCTGTCGCACTGGTGGACGCGCCTCATCCGGAACAACCCCTGCAAGTTCTTCCGCTGGAAGCTGCACGTGCAGCAGCTGGACGAAACGAACTACGACAAGGCGACAACGGCCTGGTTCTGTTGCACACGTATCGATGGGGATATCCCGCGCTTCGCGCTGGCGTCTGGCATCGAGCGACTGGAACTGCTGCGCGAAGGCTTCGGCCAGACCGTCCTGGCGGTGCTGCGGGATGCCACCCTACTGCTGCCGGAATCGTTCAATCCATGGACGGCGCTCGATTGGGCGGACCGAGCCTACTGGAGGGAGTCGCGCGACGACGTCGAGCTCCTCGAGATGCGGCGCGAGGAAGGTGGCTACAAGACGGTCCAAGAACTGCTGGAAAACGAGGACGTGACCACCCGTGCCATATTTTTCGCGGAGGTGCCCGAGTGGGTGTGCGCGCCGAAGCACACGCTGTCGCGAGATGAAATCGCGACGGCCGCCGACGACGACCGCTTTGCACGCCAAGTGATCGAGCTGTGCGATCAAATCCACGAACTGGTCAACCGCCCCGATTTCGTTCTGCATCCGGCCGACAAGGGCGTGTACCGCACCAGCATGTATCCGATTGACGGCTGCATGGTGCTGCTCTGGAAGCCCTTCGATGTCATCGGCGAAACGATCGACGACTACCTGAACGATCTTGGCCAGTGCGGCGAATACATTGAATTCATCGACGCCGCCCCCGTGCCGATGACGGCCGCCGGCATCCGCGAATTTCAGATCCAGACCGAGCAGTGCATCGAAGTTGCCGTGCTGACCGAGCGTCTGGTCCTGCTGTTGGGAGAAAAATATTGAGCCTGCTCGACGTGAAGATCATCGCCGCCGGCGAGACAACGTTGCACCTGACCGGCGCCGTGCTGATGTACCAATCCGACCGCGGCGACGTGTATGCGACGTCGAACCCGGTCGTGCAAGACGCAGCGCATCCGGGTCGCAAGGTGCTTGGCGCCGGCGTGCCGCTGTCGAAAGGCAGCTTGGCCAAGTTCGCCGAGGCAGTTGGCACGGCCACGGCATTTGCCGGCTTCCTGCCGGAGAACCTGCTGTTCACCTCGCCGAACGTGATCGCGTGGTGGACGCCGGCGCAGGTGCGCACGACGTGGTTCAAGGCGGCCGGCACCGGCAAGATCGACGGCCACGGCCCGGCCGCGCACCCGGCGCTGGTATTCGTGGCGACGCCGACCGACTGGTTCGTATTCGCGCTGCGCGACAGCGCTCGGCCGGCGCCGGCAACGCCGCTGTGCCACGCGCCGCACTTCAACGTGTGGGAAGGCGGCAGGATCTGCACCGGCAACGTCGAGCTGCCACCGAACTTCGGCGCCGAGGTTATCCACAGCTACGAGCGCGCGTTCTTCGGCAGCCACTTCACGCACCCGAACCGCGACAAGGCTGTGAAGCACAAAGGCGGCATGCAACAGCTCTGGCGCGACCAGCTGGCCAGCCCCGACGTCGACGCGATGCGTAGCGCGCTCGTCGACGCGAAAGAAACCCTGCAGGAAGCGATCGCCCGTATCGCGGCCCGCTCCACCAATTAAATGAAAGAGGATCACATCATGGACAAGCAAGAATTCACCAGCAAATTCGACGAGCTGCTCGACATCACCCGCGGCTCCTTCTCGACCTTCCTGCAGACCGCCGAAGCCGTGCTGCGCGAGGCCCGCCCGCTGCCGCTGGCCGTCGACGAGGTGACGGCGCCGGCCGAAGCGCTGCAGATGGACCTGGCCCTGCTGGTCGCCGCGCCGGTCGCCGCCGTGCCGCGCCACGCGCCTTTCCATCCGCTGCAGGAGAACGGCCACCGCTTCCTGCTGGCCGAGGATGGACTGCACCTGGAAGTGCGCCGGCCGTGGCTGCACTACATCCACCAGCTGGCCAAGCAAGCCGCGGTCGCGATCCCGTACGGCGCGATCGCCAGCAAGTTTGAGCTCGACTTCGGGAAGATCGGCAGCGCGCTGCCGCAGATGAAGGAATTCGCGGCCAAGGCCAAGGCCGATGCGCCCATCGAGGCGGCGGCCAGCCTGCTGTGGAACCATCGCGAGCGGACTTGGCGCATTGCGTATCCGGACATCATCGGCGAAGCGACGGCGAACCACATCAATTACCACCAGGTGGAGCCGGGGCCCGACGAAAGCATCGTGATCGACCTGCACAGCCATGGCCACGCCGGCGCGTTCTTCAGCGCGACCGACGACGACGACGACCGCGGCGCGGTGAAGATCTCGGCCGTGTTCGGGAACCTGGACACCGACAAGCCGACGGTGGCGTTCCGGCTGTGCGTGCTCGGGCTTTACGTCCCGATCAACGTGCCGGCCGAGAAAATCTTCGGGTGATCGCATGCCGCACACCACCCCATCCCACATGCTAAGCCACCCGGTACGCATCGCTCTGATCGGCTGCGGCGGCAACGGTTCGCAGATGCTGACCGGCCTGGCGCGCCTGAACCACGCAATCACCGCGCTCGGCCACCCTGGCCTGCACGTGAAAGCCTACGATCCGGACACCGTCAGCGAGGCGAACATGGGCCGCCAGCTGTTCGGCGCATTCGATGTCGGCGCCAGCAAGTCCATCGTTCTGGTCGACCGCATCAACGCGTTCTTCGGGTTGAACTGGGAAGCCGTGTACGGCCGCTTCGATGAGGACGATCACCGGCAGTTCGGCATGGCCATCGCGTGCGTCGACAGCGCGCGTGCGCGCCACGAGATCCATCACAAGCTGCGGCGCCAAGGCGTGCACTACCTGATGGACCTGGGGAACCGCGCGGCCGACGGCCAGGTGCTGTTCGGCGAGCTGACGGACCAGCCGCGGCTGGTCGACCCGATCTGCTCACGGTTGCCCAGCCCGTACGACGTGCTGCCCGAACTTGTAGACCTGCAGGCGAAAGAAGACGACACGCCGAGCTGCGGCCTGGCCGAAGCGCTCGAGCGCCAGGAGCTGTTCGTGAACCAGTCGATCGTGACGCCGGCGCTGTCGATCCTGTGGGAATTTTTCCGCCACGGCCGCCTGACCTGGCACGGCGCATTCGTGAACCTGCGCACCGGCACCATGCGGCCGCTGAACGTGCGTGAGCCGGCCGCGGCGCCGGCCGAGACAAAGGGGGAATGAAGGCATGAACGAAATCAGGACCTGGCGCGAACGGATTGGCGTCGGCGCGAACTTCCCGCTGCACGTGCCGACGGATGTTGAGCGCGCGATGGAAGCGGAGATCGCGGAGCTGCGCGATCACATTGCCCAGCCGGCCACGTTACTGGGGGAGGAAGAACTGGCAGGCCTGCGCCGCTTCGACGAGTGCGCCCGGGACGGCGAGGGCTACGACGTGCCGGCGGAAATGATGGCGCGCCTGGCGGAGATCGGCGTCGTTCGTCGGCTCGCCGGCCGCTACTTCAGCGTGACCGAGTTCGGCGCGCGTGTGCTGGAAATAGGATGAAGCATAATGGATACTTTTTTGACAACTGATGCAGTTGTACAGCTGACCGGCCGGCGACGGAAATCGAATCAGATCAAGAAACTGCGGGAGCTGAACTTGCCATTTTGGGTCAACGCCGTCGGCGAGCCGATTGTCCCCCTGGCCGCGATCGAAGGACGGAAGGCGGCGCCACAAGAAAAAGTATGGGTAATGCCAAGGCGAAACGATGGGAAGAAAAAACACTCGTAACCTGAACATGCCGCCGCACATGCATCCGCGGACGCAGCGCAGCGGCAAGGTCTATTACTACATGTACCAGAAGGGGGAAGACGGCAAGCGGAAAGAAATCGCACTCGGCGAAGATTTCATCCTGGCGCTCAAGAAGTACGCCGAACTGAACGTAGTTGTAGCGCCCAGCGCCGGCGCCACGTTCTCCGATGTCTACAAACGCTATCTGGTCGACGCCTTGCCGAAGCTGTCGAAGAATTCGGCCAGAATGTTCAAATCGGATATCAAGCACCTGCTCGAGGCGTTCGCGGATGCGCCGCTCAGCCAGATCAAGCCGATGCACATCCGCCAATTTCTTGACGACCGAGATGACATTCCGACGACGGCAAACCGGTGCAAGCGCGTGTTTTCGACGATGTGGAACAAGGCCCGGGGCTGGGGGTATACGGATCTGGCAAACCCTTGTGAAGGCATCGAGGGGCATTCGCTGGCGAAGCGGACGGTGTACATCAGCGACGAGGTATTCAGGGCCGTATGGGCCAGCGCGAGCGAGCCATTGCGTGATGCGATGGACCTGGCCTATCTGACTGGCCAGCGGCCGGCGGATGCGCTCAAGCTGAGCGAACACGACATCATCGATGGCCACGTTATTGTCACGCAGGAGAAGACCAAGCAACCACTGCGCATCAAGATCGTCGGTGAGCTGGCGACGCTGCTGGCCCGCATCGAGGCGCGCAAAGCGGATTGCAAGGTGAAGACCTCGGCGCTGCTGGTCAACAAGCAGGGGAAGCGTTTGACCGGGCCGACGTTGCGTTCGCACTTCGACAAGGCCCGTATCGCGGCGGCGGCGGCGACGCCAGAGCTGGCCGAGGACATCAAAAAAATGTGGTTCTACGATCTGCGCGCGAAGGCAGCGGACGACACGGCAGATGGACGAAGCGAGCAGGAGGCAAGCGATTTGCTGGGCCACGAGGACGTCCGAACGACCCGGCGCCACTACCTGAGACGGGGGAAAATCGTCGCTCCGACGAAATGAAAAAAAGGCTTTTGTGGAGCGGCGCTATTTTTGTGGAGCGGCCGATGTCCATTTTCGGCCGTTTTTCATTGGAGCGGGTGAAGGGAATCGAACCCTCGTCGTAAGCTTGGGAAGCTTCTGCTCTACCATTGAGCTACACCCGCGTTGCCCGCATTCTACGCGGGATTGGGTCGGATTGACAACGCCGCCTAGCGCGCCGACTGGCGCCGGAAGTAGCGTTGCGACGGCATGTCCACGGCGTGGTGCAGCAGCACCGACAAGATCAGGACAGCCACGAACGACAGCCACACGTACAGCTGGTTGATGTGGTGCGTGTCCGCCACGAAGGCGGCCTTCAGCAGGTCGTAGACGAGGTAGTGGACCATGTACGTCGAATACGAGATCTCGCCCAGGTACACGAGCACCGGGGTGCACAGCGTGG
>Ga0308168_1000608_pt1 | contig 41660 bp, 38 predicted proteins | sample PhyCR2_FD_202133 | JGI IMG/M metagenome (GOLD analysis project Ga0308168, IMG submission 202133) | Phyllosphere microbial communities from UC Gill Tract Community Farm, Albany, California, United States - DLSLRC.R2 | ecosystem: Host-associated > Plants > Phyllosphere > Unclassified | place: USA...
TAAACTTCGTAATGAATTACGTGTTCACTCAGCAAAGACTTGATATTTTTTACGTCCGGAGACGCTGATATCAATCCTGCGAGTGCCCACACAGATTGTCTGATAAATTGTTAAAGAGCGGTGCGACACGGCGTTCGGCCTGCTGTCGCGAGGTGGCGTATATTACGCTTTCCTCCTTCAGAGTCAAACACTTTTTTCAGCGTTTTTCTCCGGCGGGGTGAATCACTTCACGCCCTGCTGAGCCGCCTGCGTTGCCGCTTTGCCGTCTCAGTGGTGGCGCATTATAGGGAGTTAATCTGAAGTGACAAGCATTTCCTGAAAAAAATTGACTGAAAGCTACTTTTTTATACGAACGCGGTAAAAACAGACATTTCCCGTCTAATAATCAGGCAAATCAGCTCTCACAGCGGCACAAATCAGCGCCATCATCGCAGCGACCGATGCTATCCTGTTTAACTTACGCTCTTTGCTGACCGATTTTCTTCAAGAAGGATTTTCAATGATTCGCTCCGCGCGCAGTATGGCCGGCCTGCCCTGGATCGCCGCCATGGCGTTTTTTATGCAGGCTCTCGACGCCACCATCCTGAATACCGCGCTTCCCGCCATTGCCACCAGCCTTGAACGTTCCCCACTCGCCATGCAGTCCGCCGTCATCAGTTATACGCTCACGGTCGCGATGTTGATTCCGGTCAGCGGCTGGCTGGCCGATCGCTTTGGCACGCGTAAGGTGTTTATTGTGGCGGTTTCCCTGTTCACGCTTGGCTCACTGGCCTGTGCGCTGTCCGGATCGCTGAGCATGCTGGTGGTTTCGCGCGTGGTGCAAGGCGTTGGCGGAGCAATGATGATGCCGGTAGCGCGTCTGGCGCTGCTGCGCGCCTATCCGCGCAGCGAACTGCTGCCGGTGCTCAACTTTGTCACCATGCCCGGCCTGGTCGGACCGATTCTTGGCCCTATGCTCGGTGGTCTGCTGGTCACCTACGCCAGCTGGCACTGGATCTTCCTGATTAATATTCCTATCGGCATCGCCGGCATCTTCTATGCGCGCAAATATATGCCAGACTTCACCACGCCAAAACGCCGCTTCGATTTCGGCGGTTTTATGCTGTTTGGTTTTGGTCTGGTGCTGATCTCCATCGGTATTGAGCTGTTTGGCGAGCGTATCGTATCGCCGTGGCAGGCAGTGCTGGTGCTGGTCAGCGGCGTGGTATTGCTGCTGCTCTATATTATGCATGCGCGCCGCCATCCGGCTCCGCTGATTAGTCTGCCGATGTTTAAGACACGCACGTTCTCCGTCGGGATTATCGGTAATATTGCCGCGCGTCTCGGTACCGGCTGTATTCCGTTCCTGATGCCGCTGATGTTACAGGTAGGATTTGGCTATCCGGCGATCATCGCCGGCTGCATGATGGGGCCCACGGCGATTGGCTCGCTGCTGGCTAAATCCACCGTGACTCAGGTGCTGCGCCGCTTTGGCTATCGTAAAACGCTGGTGGGCATTACGGTTATCATCGGCGTGCTGGTCGCCAGCTTCGCGCTGCAGTCGCCGGACGGAAGCATCATCATGCTGCTGGTGGCGCTGTTTGTACTGGGCATGGCGATGTCGACCCAGTTTACCGCCATGAATACCATCACACTGGCGGATTTGAATGATGAGAACGCCAGCGGCGGCAATAGCGTGCTGGCGGTAACGCAGCAGGTGTCGATCAGTTTTGGCGTGGCGGTCAGCGCCGCCGTGCTGCGCTTTTACCAGGATTTTGAGAGCACCACGGTGCAGCAGTTCCACGCCACCTTCTTTACCATGGGCGTGATTACCGTGCTGTCGGCGCTGGCGTTTCTGATGTTACGGCCGGGGGATGGCCGTAACCTGATCGCCAACCGCGAGAAAACGCGTAAAAGCAGTTAAACCGAACCGCGCTCCACCAGCTCCGGCGTCAGCACCAGCGTTTGCTGGCTGGCGTCGGGATCGCTCATACGATGAATCAGCGTATCAATGGCCAGCTCGCCCAGCTCATCTTTCGGCTGATGAATGGTACTGAGCGGCGGCGTCAGATAGCGCGCCAGCTCAATGTTGTCATAGCCCATCACCGCCATATCCTGCGGCACGCGCAGTCCCGCCTGATACAGGGCGTGATAGACGCCTACCGCCATCGCATCGTTGCTGGTAAACACCGCCTGCGGTGGCGGATCGAGCGCCAGCAGCTGATTCATGGCGTTGAAACCGCCCTGAAATTCGAAATCGCCGTCCACCACATAGCCCGGCGGCACCGCCAGCCCACTGGCTGCCATCGCCTGATGAAAACCGTCCAGACGCAGGCGCGCCGGGGTTTTATCCAGCGGCCCGGCAATACAGGCGATGCGGGTGTAACCGCGATCAATCAGATACTGCGTAGCCAGTTCGCCGCCCAGCAGCGCGTTATCCTGAATAATATCGCCGCGCCCTTCAAACGGCGCCCAGTCCATCATCACCATCGGCACCGAAGGATAGCGATTAAGGATTTCGGCGGAGGGCAGATGGGTTTCCGTGCACATCATCAGCAGGCCATCCACGCGCTTCTGCATCAGCGTTTCAAGGCTGCGATTCATGCGCTCTTCATCGCCTTCGGTATTGCACAGAATCAGGCTGTAGCCGCGTTCATAGCAGCTGTTCTCTACACCGCGCACCACTTCCGAGTAGAACGGGTTGCTGCTGGCGGTCAGTAACATACCAATGGTGCGCGTTTGCTTGATCTTCAGGCTGCGCGCCAGCGCCGACGGCGCGTAGTTTAATTCGCGAATCGCCTGTTCCACTCTATCGCGCACCTGTTCGCTAACAAAACGGTTGTTGTTGATAACGTGCGAAACGGTGGAGGTGGAGACGCCCGCCAGACGGGCGACATCTTTCATGGTAGCCAAGCGCTTAACCCTGTTGCTGCAGGAATGCGTCAATCTCAGTGCGCCATGGCACTGAGGGCTGTGCGCCCGGGCGCGTCACGGCAATGGCTGCCGCCGCATGGGCAAAATGGACCGCATCCTGCATCGCCACGCCTTCCAGCCGCGCGGTAATGAAGGCCCCGTTGAAGGTATCACCGGCAGCGATGGTATCCACCGCCTGCACGCTGAAGCCGGGAATACGTTGTCCCTGGCCCTGCTCGCTGAGCCATACGCCGCGCCGGCCCAGCGTAATCAATACGGTATCGATGCCTTTGGCGTGCAGCGCCTGGGCTGCCCGCGCCGCGTCGTCGTCGTCGTTGACGGCGATGCCGGTGAGGATTTCCGCTTCGGTTTCATTCGGCGTAATAATGTCGATCAGCGCCAGCAGCTCATCAGAGAGCTGGGTCGCCGGCGCCGGATTAAGGATCACCTGGGTGTGGCTGGCGCGCGCGATGCGGGCCGCGGCCAGCACGCTGTCCAGCGGCGACTCCAGCTGCATCAGCAGCGCATCGGCCGAACGAATTACCTGCTGGTGGCGCTCCACACAGGCTGGCGTCAGCGCCGCGTTCGCGCCTGAGTAGATGCCAATGTTATTTTCGCCTTCGCCATTCACGAAGATCATCGCCACGCCGGTGGCTTCCTGCGCCACGGTTTCCACCGGAGCGGTATCAATCTGGTCCTGCTGCAGCTGCTGGCGAATACGTTCGCCGATGTCATCTGCACCCACGCAGGCAATAAAAGCAATGTCAGCGCCGGCACGGCCAGCCGCGACGGCCTGGTTGGCCCCTTTACCGCCAAAGGCAACCTGATACTGTTTCCCGATCACCGTTTCACCCGGACGGGGAAAATGGGCGAGGTTGAGGATGTGGTCGGCGTTGATGCTGCCGAGTACCGCCAGTTTTGCGCTTTTGCTCATAGGGAGTTATCCAGGAAGTTGCGCCACCGCGAGGGTGGCGCGTTGCCATGCTTTTCTTTGGGTTTTATTTAGTAACCAGTTTCAGGTCAACCGGGTTGATCGCCTGCACTTTTTCGCCCTTCAGAACTTTATCTGCGGTATCGACGCCAATCATACCAATCTTGTCTGGCATCTGTGCAACGGTCGCGCTGAGTTTACCGGATTCTACCGCCTTCACGCCGTCCGCGGTGCCGTCAAAGCCCACCACCAGCACGTCGGTTTTGCCTGCGGTCTGCAGCGCACGCAGCGCGCCCAGCGCCATTTCGTCGTTCTGGGCAAAAACTGCCTGCACGTCCGGATGCGCCTGCAGCAGGTTCTGCATCACGTTCAGACCTTTAGTACGGTCGAAGTCGGCCGGCTGGCTGGCCAGCACGTTGAATTTGTGTGCATCAGCGGCCTGCTTAAAGCCTTCGCCACGCTCGCGGGCAGCGGAGGTGCCGGCAATGCCCTGCAGCTCGATGATTTTCGCACCGTCGCCCAGTTTCTTCGCGATGAAATCGCCGGCCATTTTGCCGCCGAAGCGGTTATCAGACGCCACGTGGCTGACAACTTTACCCTGCGCCGCCATACGGTCCAGCGTAATCACCGGGATGTTTGCCTGGTTAGCCATTTTCACGGCGTTACCGACCGCGTCAGAATCCGTTGGGTTGATCAGCAGCAGTTTGGTGCCGCGCACGGTGAGATCCTGCACGTTTGCCAGCTCTTTTGCCGGGTTGTTCTGTGAGTCGAGCACCACCAGGTTATAGCCCAGCTTATCGGCTTCTTTCTGTGCGCCATCTTTCAGCGACACAAAGAACGGGTTATTCAGGGTTGAGACCACCAGCGCAATCGTATCCTTAGCCATCGCGCCAGCACTGAGGGTGGCGCCAAGGATGACGGCCAATGCAGTTAACTTTTTCATTTCTTTAATCCTGTGTGAAGGTCAGAGTTACTTACTGCTTTTGTTATCCACCAGCACCGCCAGCAGAATGACGACGGCTTTGACAATCATCTGGTAGTAAGACGATACGCCCATCAGGTTGAGGCCGTTATTGAGGAAGCCGAGAATCAGCGCACCGATCAGCGTGCCCATAATGCGCCCTTTACCGCCCGCGAGGCTGGTCCCGCCCAGCACTACTGCGGCAATCGCATCCAGTTCATAACCGGTGCCCGCCGTCGGCTGCGCCGAAGAGAGACGCGCCACTTCGATGGTGCCCGCCAGTGCCGCCAGCAGGCCGCACAGCGAATAGACGATGACTTTAACGCGGTTAACGTTGATGCCGGACAGGCGCGTGGCCGCTTCGTTACCGCCCAGCGCATAGATATAGCGGCCGAGGCGGGTGTGATGCAGCATGTACCACGCCAGCGCGAACACCACCGCCATCAGCCATACCGGCGTCGGAATGCCCAGCGGACGGCCAATACCGAACCAGCCAAACAGATCGGCGTTATCGCTGAAGCCGGTGTTGATCGGACTGCCGTTGGTGTAAACCATGGTGACGCCGCGCAGTAGCAGCATCATCACCAGCGTAGCGATAAACGCCTGCACCTTGCCGCGTGCCACAATCACACCGGTAATGGCACCAATAAAGGCACCGAGCGCCAGCGATGCCGCCACGGCCACCAGCGCATTGACTTCCAGCCCGACAATCGATGCCGCTACCGCGCCGGTCAGCGCCAGCAGCGAGCCGACCGAAAGGTCGATGCCTGAGGTCAGAATCACCAGCGTCATGCCCACCGCCATGATGGCGTTGACCGACGTCTGCTGCAGGATGTTGAACATGTTGGGCAGCGTGAAGAAGTTCGGGCTCTGGCTGGCAACCACGGCGATCAGCACAATCAGCGCGATCAGCGATTTCTGCTCCAGCAGCCAGGCTTTGCTGAACCAGCGACGGCTGGCAGGTAAGGTTTGGGTACTCATACAACTAACTCCTCGCTGTGTTGCTTACCGACCGCCGCTGCCATCAGGGATTCCTGGGTAGCCTGCTCACGGGAAAATTCGCCACTCAGATGGCCTTCATGCATCACCAGAATGCGGTCGCTCATGCCCAGCACTTCCGGCATTTCCGACGACACCAGGATGATGCTCAGCCCTTCGGCTTTAAACTGGTTAATTAACTGATAGATCTCTTTTTTCGCCCCGACATCGACGCCGCGCGTCGGCTCGTCGAGGATCAGCACATCCGGGCGCGTCATCAGGCCACGCGCAATCGCCACTTTTTGCTGATTACCGCCAGACAGCAGACCGATCGGCTGCATCATTGACGGCGTTTTCACATTGAACAGGCGGATAAAATCACCCACCGCCAGCTGCTCTTCGGCGTGCTTCAGGCCGCCATCGGCGCGGCTGAAGTAGCGCAGCGCGGTCAGCGACATGTTCTCTTTGACCGACATCCCGAGCACCAGCCCGTCACGCTTACGGTCTTCCGAGATATAGACGATGCCGTTGGCCAGGCCGTCCTGCGGCGAGCGGGTGACAATCTCGCGGCCGTTAAGCGTCACTTTGCCGTGCGTACGCGGCAGCGCGCCGTATAGCACCTTCATTAATTCGGTGCGGCCCGCGCCCATCAGACCGGAGATGCCCAGAATCTCGCCCTTACGCAGGGTAAAACTGACATCCTCTACGCCCGGTCCGCTAACGTGCTCGACCCGCAGCCGCACCTCGCCCGGTGTCTGATCGAGATGCGGATACTGATCCTCGAGCTTGCGGCCGACCATCATTTCGATCAGGCCCTCTTCGCTCAGATCGCCCACCGCGCGCTCGGCAATAAACTGGCCGTCGCGGAACACGGTGACGTCATCGCAAATCTCAAAGATCTCTTTCATGCGGTGGGAGATATAAACAATGCCGCAGCCCTGCGCTTTCAGCTCATTGATGACGCGGAACAGCGACAGGGTTTCGGTATCGGTCAGCGCATCGGTCGGTTCATCCATAATGATGACCTGCGACTCGAAGCTGAGCACTTTGGCGATCTCCACCATTTGCTGGTCGCCAATCGACAGATCGCCCACCAGCTTGTGGCTGCTGAAGCGCAGATTGAGGCGCTTTAACAGCGCATCCGCCGCGGCATACATCTGTTTCCAGTCGATGCGGCCAAAGCGGTTAACGAATTCACGGCCGAGGAAAATATTCTCCGCGACGGTCAGCTGCGGGATCAGGTTCAGCTCCTGATGGATGATGCCGATGCCGGCTTCCTGAGACGCTTTCGGCCCGGAGAACGTCACTTCTTTGCCCAGCCAGTGCAGCGAACCGGCGTCCATACTGTAGATGCCGGTCAGCACCTTCATCATGGTGGATTTGCCCGCGCCGTTTTCTCCGACCAGCGCCATCACGCGCCCGGGATAGACCGCCAGCGACGCGCCGTTGAGCGCCTTCACGCCGGGAAATGATTTTTCAATTCCCCTGAGTTGCAATAACGGTTGCATAGCGGCCTCAGAAAGTGACGCCCGCGCTCAGGATGACATTCGCATACGGAGAGCACTCTCCGCTGCGAATGACCGCCTGACTGCGCTGAGTGTGTTGTTTGAACTGTTCATGGCTGGTGTAACGAACGCTAATCACATTCCCCTGGTGCTGTTGCAAGGCTTCGAGCACGGCGATCAGCTGGCTGTGGAGTTGCGGATTGTGTTGTTGGATCTCCTCCGCTATCAGGGCGCTCTCAACCTGCATCTCCTGCGTGATGACCTCCACCACCTGTAAAAATTCGGGCGTACCGGGCGTCAGCGCCAGATCGATGCGCTGTGGACCGGCCGGAATCGGCAAGCCCGCATCGGCAATCGTCAGCGTATCGGTATGCCCGAGGCGGGCAATCACATGAGAGACTTCAGCGTTTAACAGGCGACCTTTTTTCATTTATTCCACTCCACAGCGAAACGTTTCGCTGTCTGGCAGTGTATTAAATGTACATGGCAACTCAATGACGGCATCACGGAAATGTGATCGCCATCGAAACGTTTCGCCTGGGCCGGGGAAAATTTGAGTTTGGCGGGATGGCGGAGCCCACGACGTGGCTCCGCAGGGGAGGTTACGGCAGTTTACGCACCTGTTTAACGTCCAGTTCAATCGAATTGAAATCCTTATCCAGTTCGCCGGTCAACTCGACCTGATCCTTCGGCGTAATGGTCTGGCCGTTCCAGCGTTTGTGGTCGATCTCCACTTTCATGCTGCCGCTGCTGTCGCGGAACAGATAATCTTCATCGCCGATCTGCTTATCAAGCTGGCCGCGCACGGTGATCCAGCTGTCATCCTTCATCTCTTCGGCCTGTTTTACCGTCACCACACTGCTGTTATCGGCCTTAAAACCGCCGGCTTTAGCCTGAGCGGCTGGCGCGTTCGGGTCGACAAAGCCACCCTGCTGGGCGGCTAACACCGGGGTTGCCGCCAGGGCGATAATGGCGAATAGCGCTGCGCTCTTTTTCATTTTTCACCTCATTTCCATGTCTGTGCGGATTACGGGAGCTATTTCACCACAGGGTTCTTAACAGGATCTTAAGGGAAAAAAAGAGGGGAAAAATAAGCCAAAACGGGCGAATGACGCTGTACAAGCGCGCATCTGCTTCGTATAAACCCCCAGATAACCGGGAGAAACGCATGCGCATTTTATTAATTGAAGACGATACGCTGATTGGCGATGGCCTGAAGGTCGGCCTGACCAAACTGGGTTTCAGCGTCGACTGGTTTGTCAGCGGCGAAGCCGGATTTCAGGCGCTCAACGCGGCGCCATGGGATGCCGTGGTGCTGGATCTGTCGCTGCCGCAACGTGACGGGCTGGACATCCTGCGCCAGTGGCGTGAGCAGGGCGCGGATGTCCCGGTGCTGATCCTCACCGCACGCGATGCGCTGGACCAGCGCGTGCAGGGCCTGCAACTCGGTGCCGATGACTATCTGTGTAAGCCGTTTGCGCTGACGGAGGTGGCCGCGCGTCTGCAGGCGCTGATTCGTCGCCGTCACGGTCAGCTGCAGCCGGAGCTGCGTCACGGCAGGCTGGTGATGGCTCCCGGCAGCCACAGCGTGATGTTGGATGGCGAACCGCTCAGCCTGAAAAGCCGTGAGCTGGCGCTGCTGGAGCTGTTCCTGCGCAATCCCGGTCGCGTACTGACGCGCGCACAGCTGGAGGAGAAACTGTACAGCTGGGACGACGACGTCTCCAGTAACGCGGTCGAGGTGCACATCCACCATCTGCGTAAAAAGCTTGGCAGTCAGTTCATCCGCACCGTGCACGGCATTGGTTACACGCTGGGAGCGGCAGAATGAGTCTGTTCCTGCGACTGGCCATCGGCTTTCTGCTGTTAATAATTCTGTGTGGTGCCAGCGCCACCTTTAGCGCATGGCAGCAGACGCGCGACACCGTTAATGAGCTGTTTGATACCCAGCAGATGCTGTTCGCCAAACGCCTGCTGGCGCTGGATGCCAGTCGCCTGCAGGCCGCCTCGCTGCCAAAAACCAAAGCGATTTTGCGCCACCATCGCGGCGATCAGGATGACGACGCGCTGGCCTTTGCGCTGTTCAGCGCCGACGGCAAACCGCTGCTGAACGACGGCGAAAACGGCCGCGATTTGCAGTTTACAGCGGATCGTGACGGCTTCCACGATGGTCGCCTGCGTGGTGATGACGATCGCTGGCGGCTGCTGTGGCTGACGTCAGCCGATAAGCAGTGGCGCGTGGTGGTCGGACAGGAGTGGGAATATCGTGATGATATGACGCGCGATCTGGCACTGAGCAGTCTGCTGCCGTGGCTGGTGGCCATGCCGCTGATGCTGCTGTTGCTGCTGGCGCTGGTATGGTTTGAGCTGCGTCCGCTGAAACGCCTGACTGCATCGCTACAGCAGCGCGCGCCGGATGATGCCACCCCGCTGACGCCGCAACGCCTGCCGCTGGAGGTGAAGCCGCTGGTGGCGGCGCTGAATGGCCTGTTTGCCCGCATGGCACAGCTGGTCCAGCGCGAGCGACGGTTTACCTCCGATGCGGCGCACGAGCTGCGCAGCCCGCTGGCAGCGCTGCGCGTGCAGAGTGAGGTGATTCAGCTGGCCGGCGATGACGAGGCGATGCGTAACCATGCGCTGCAGCAGCTCGACAGCGGCATCCTGCGCGCCACGCGGCTGGTCGATCAGCTACTGACGCTGTCGCGCGTCGAAGCAGACGATCTGCGCAGCGAATTTCAGCCGGTCCCCCTCGCGCCGTTGCTGCACCAGCTGGTCACCGAACATCAGGCACAGGCGGCAGCGCAGCACACCACGCTGACGCTGACGGCTGACGCGGAACCGGTGATGAACGGTCATCCACTGCTGCTGGGTTTACTGCTGCGCAATCTGCTGGATAACGCGCTGCGCTACACGCCGTCCGGCAGTGAGATTCAGCTGCGGCTTAGCGCGCGCAGGCTGGAGATCGCGGATAACGGACCGGGCGTCAGCGCAGAGCAGCTGGCGCGGCTGGGCGAACGCTTCTGGCGACCGCCGGGGCAGGCGCAAACCGGCAGCGGGCTTGGCTTGTCGATTGTGAAAAATGTGGCTCAGCTGCACGGCATCCGGCTGACCTTCAGCGCGGTGCAGCCGCAGGGGCTGCGCGTCACCCTCAGCTGGTGACGCGCGATGCGTCAGATTTCGACCTGAGTACCGAGCTCGATTACCCGGTTAGGCGGAATTTCAAACTGATCCGGCGCGCGCAGGGCGTTGCGCTGCAGCGCAAGGAACAGCTTGCCGCGCAGACGCAGATACCACGGGCGTTTGCCGATGATCAGCGACTCGTGTGACATAAAGAACGAGGTTTCCATCATGCGGCAGTTGAGCCCTTCGAGGCCGCAGCGGTGGAAAATCTCCTCGACGTTCGGCGTTTCGCGCCAGCCGTAGCTTGCCACCACGCGCCAGAAGGTGGGCGACAGCTGCTCAATGGTCACGCGACGCACGTTGTGCACATAAGGCGCATCTTCGGTACGCAACGTCAGCAGCACCACGCGCTCGTGCAGCACCTTGTTGTGCTTCAGGTTATGCAGCATGGCAAAGGGGATGACATTGAGCGCCCGCGACATGTAGACCGCCGTGCCCGGCACGCGCACCGGCGGCGACTTCTCCAGCGAGGCGATCATCGCCTCCAGCGAATTGCCATGCTCATGCATACGACGCAGCAGGCGGAAGCGCTCGCTCTTCCACGTGGTCATTACGATAAACATCATCAGCGCCAGCGTCAGCGGCAGCCAGCCGCCGGAGAACACTTTGACCAGGTTGGCGGAGAACAGCGAAACGTCGATGCACAGCATCGCGATGAGAATCAGCACCACCAGGTAGCGATTCCAGTGCCAGTTCTGAATCGCCACCGTTGAACACAGAATGGCGGTCAGCACCATGGTACCGGTCACCGCAATCCCATAGGCGGCCGCCAGATTGCTGGAGTGCTCAAAGCCGACGATTACAATCACCACAGAGAAATAGAGCAGCCAGTTGATCACCGGAATATAAATCTGGCCGGATTCCTCTTCGGACGTGTGCACGATGCGCATCGGCGGCAGATAGCCAAGACGCACCGCCTGGCGCGTCAGCGAGAATACGCCGGAGATCACCGCCTGCGAGGCGATCACCGTGGCCAGCGTCGCGAGGATCAGCATCGGAATCAGCGCCCAGTCCGGCGCCAGCAGGAAGAACGGGTTTTTGATGGCCTCCGGATGCTCCAGCAGCAGCGCGCCCTGGCCGAAATAGTTGAGCACCAGCGACGGCAGCACCACCACAAACCATGCCAGGCGAATCGGAAACTTACCAAAGTGGCCCATATCGGCATACAGCGCTTCAACGCCGGTGATCGCCAGCACCACCGCGCCCAGCGCGAAGAACGATACCGTTTTGTACTGAATAAAGAAGTGCAGCGCCCAGTACGGGTTCATGGCGTGCAGCACCTCGGGATTATTGATGATACTGCGCGCGCCCAGCACCGCCAGGATGATGAACCACAGCAGCATTACCGGTGCAAACAGCTTACCGACAATGCCGGTGCCATGTTTCTGAATAACAAACAGCAGCGTCAGTACCGCAATCGCCAGCGGCACAATGTAGCTATCGAGGCTCGGCGCGGCGATCTCCAGCCCTTCGATGGCCGAAAGCACGGATACCGCCGGCGTGATCACCACTTCCCCGTAGAAGAAGCTGCCGCCAATCAGCCCCATGATCACCAGAATCGCCGTGGCGCGTGCGCCGGTATTGCGGCCCGCCAGTGACATCAGCGTCAGGATCCCGCCTTCACCGGCGTTGTCGGCGCGCATCACATAACTGATGTATTTAAGCGAAACCACCAGAATCAGCAGCCAGAAGATCAGCGACAGAAAGCCAAACACCGCCTCGCGTTCCACGCCAAAGCCGAACTGACCAGAGAGACACTCGCGCAGGGTATAGAGCGGGCTGGTGCCGATATCGCCATACACCACGCCAATCGCCGCCAGAGTGACTGCGCCAAGGGACTGTTTCTTATCCGAGCTCATAAGTTGTCTTTTGTTGGAGACGCGCAGGCCTCAGCCCGGCGCTCAGATCATCAAAAAGCGCACAGTATGCACATATTCCCGAAAAAACCTACTTTTACCGTCTGGCATTACGCCGTCTGTGCAGCGTTTTTTCGCCGAAAATCGGCGCGAAATGCGCTGAAAACCCGCGATTTGCCTCACCTCAACCTTCTGAAACAAAAAAGCTGACGGCTATCAACGCTTTCACGCATGATAAACAGTAGAGTATTGCGCTCGCCAGAATATGACGGCACCAGGATCAGAAGGACAATGATGTGATTATGGCTCAACCCCATCTTTTGGCAGAAAGAATTTCTCGCCTCAGCAATGCCCTGGAGAAAGGGCTGTATGAACGGCATCATGCCATTCGTCTCTGCCTGCTGGCAGCGCTGAGCGGCGAAAGCGTGTTTCTGCTTGGGCCACCGGGCATCGCCAAGAGCCTGATTGCCCGCCGCCTGAAATACGCCTTCCAGCACGCCCGTGCCTTTGAATACCTGATGACCCGATTTTCCACGCCGGAAGAGGTGTTTGGCCCGCTGTCCATTCAGGCGCTGAAAGATGAAGGCCGTTACCAGCGTCTGACCAAAGGCTATCTGCCGGATGCCGAAATTGTCTTCCTTGATGAGATCTGGAAAGCCGGTCCGGCGATTCTCAATACGCTGCTCACCGCCATCAACGAACGTCGCTTTCGCAACGGCGACAGCGAAGAGCCGATCCCGATGCGTCTGCTGGTCACCGCCTCCAACGAATTGCCGGAAGCCGACAGCGGTCTGGAAGCGCTGTACGACCGTATGCTGATCCGGCTGTGGCTCGACAACGTGCATGAAAAGCAGAACTTCCGCAGCATGCTGACCCACCAGCAGGATGAAAACGCCAACCCGGTGGCGGAATCGCTGTGCATCAGCGATGAAGAGTATCAGCAGTGGCAGAAAGGCATCAGCCAGGTCAGCCTGCCCGATCATGTGTTTGAACTGATCTATCAGCTGCGCCAGCAGCTGGAGAACCTGCCAGAGGCGCCGTATATCTCCGATCGCCGCTGGAAAAAAGCCATCCATCTGCTGCAGGCCAGCGCGTTTTACAGCGGCCGCGTGGCGATTGCCCCGCTTGATCTGATCCTGCTGAAAGATTGCCTGTGGCACGACGTGGCGTCGATGCAGCTGCTGGATCGCGAAATTGATGCGCTGATGACGCAGCACGCGTGGCAGCAGCAGGCGATGCTGCACACGCTGCAGCAGATCAAAGCGCGCCGGCTGGCGCTGCAACAGCAGCAGAGCGTGGCGCAGGCACTGACGCTGGAGAAGCACAGCGGCATGTTCAGCCGCAAACCGCACTATGAATTACCGGCCTCGATCACGGACGAACAGCTGACCCTGATGCTGCAGCAGCCGCTGACGCTGCACGACATGCAGGTCACGCACGTGGTGGTAGGGCGCGATGCGCTCAATCAGTGGCTGCTGAAGGCGGGCGAGATCCGCGGCAAGCTCAACGGCATTGGCTTTGGCCAGACGCTCGACCTGCTGGTGGATGCGCACCACTGTCTGACGCTGCGCGACGTCAGCCTGCAGTCCACGCGCCTGACGCTGCCGGGTGCCGCCAGCAGCAGCGACGTGCCGCAGGAAATCATGGAAGAATACGACGCGCTGGAGGCCCAGCTGCGCGCGCAGCGCACGCTGTTTAGCCAGCACCAGCGCTGCCTGTTTATCAGCGACGACTGGCTGGCACGCGTCGAAACCAGCCTGCAGGATGTGGCGGAACAGCTGAAACAGGCGAGAAAATGATCTCGCTGGAGACGCTCAGCACGCTGCTGTCGATTGGCGAAACCGAGCTGATCGAAGAGCTGATTGTGGCACTGCTGGCCTCGCCGCAGCTGGCGCTGTTCTTTGAAAAATTTCCGCGCCTGAAACAGGCGATGATGGGCGAGCTGCCGCGCTGGCGCGCCGAGATTGCCGCCCAGATGAAAACCACGCCGGTGCCGGACGCGCTGGCGCGCGAATTTCAGCTCTTCCAGCAGATGCAGCTGCTCAGCAGCCACGCCTTCAGTGAGCAACTGTCCGCCATCATGACGCAGCTGAAAGCGCTGCCGTCCCCGTTTGTCGAAGAAGCCAGCAAACTGCTGCTGCATACCGACAGCGCCCAGCTGAGCAATGCGCAGCACACGCTGTTCCTGCAGCGCTGGCGCCTGAGCCTGACGCTGCAAACCCTGACGCTGAACGAAACCCTGCTGGAAGAGCAGCGGGAACGCCTGATGGCCGAGCTGCAGCAGCGCATGGCCATCAGCGGCCAGCTGGCGCCGATTCTGACTGATGACGACGAAGCCGCCGCCGGACGCCTGTGGGATCTGAGCAAAGCGCCGCTGCAGCATGGCGACTATGAGCTGATTGTGCAGTACGGCGATTTCCTCGCCCAGCAGCCGGAACTGATGAAACTGGCGCAGCAGCTGGGACGCAGCCGCGAAGCGAAATCGGTACCGTCACAGGATGCGCCGCTGGAAGCGTTTCATCAGCTGGTGCGCGAGCCGGACAACGTGCCGGAAGAGGTCAGCGGCATCCATCAGAGCGACGATGTGCTGCGTCTGTTGCCGCCGGAACTGGCGGCGCTGAGCATCAGCGAACTGGAGCTGGAGTTTTATCGCCGGCTGGTGGAGAAACGCCTGCTGACCTACCGGTTACAGGGCGATGCCTGGCACGAGAAAGTGACGCTGCGCCCGGCCAGCCATCAGCAGCACGAAGCACAGCCGCGCGGCCCGTTCATCGTCTGCGTGGATACCTCTGGTTCGATGGGCGGTTTCAATGAACGCTGCGCCAAAGCGTTTTGTCTGGCGCTGCTGAAGGTGGCGCTGGCCGACAGGCGGCGCTGCTACATCATGCTGTTTGCTCACGAAGTGATTGGCTACGAGCTGACCGCGGATAACGGCATCGAGCAGGCAATCCGTTTTCTCAGCCAGCGTTTTCGCGGCGGCACCGATCTGGCCGCCTGCCTGTCTGCGGTGGTCACGCGTATGGAGGGCAGTCAGTGGCAGGAAGCCGATGCGGTGATCGTTTCCGATTTTATCGCCCAGCGCCTGCCGGACGACATCGTCAGCACCATTAAACAGCGCCAGCGTCACCACCAGCAACGCTTCCACGCCGTGGCGATGTCGGCGCACGGCAAACCCGGCATTCTGCGCATTTTCGATCACATCTGGCGCTTCGATACCGGCCTGAAAAGCCGCCTGCTGCGCCGCTGGAAACGCTAATTCATCAGGCAGAAATGCTAATTTGCTATAGTGAATTACCCGCTGTGTTTAATCAGCTTACGGAGTTCACTGTGACAACCGCTCATCTTCACGATCAATTGCCTGCGCCCACCCGCACCGTCCGGCTTTCCGGCAGCAGCAGCGACGCCAAACGCGCCGAACTGCTGGCCTATTTCACCCAGACCTGGGAGCTGTACGAAAGCCTGTTCGACTGCCTCGCCGATGAGCGCGCGTACTTTAATAAAGCCATCACCCTGCGCCATCCGCTGATCTTCTACTTTGGCCATACCGCTACTTTCTACATTAATAAGCTGATGGCGGGCGGTTATCTGCAGCAGCGCATTGACGATCGCATCGAGGCGATGATGGCGATCGGCGTGGATGAGATGAGCTGGGACGATCTCGACGACAGCCATTACAGCTGGCCGGACGTGGCCGAGGTGCGCGACTACCGCGGCAAAGTGAAAACCGTGGTAAGTGAATTCATCCGCACCATGCCGCTGGAGCTGCCGATTGACTGGGACAGCCCGGCGTGGGTGATTCTGATGGGCATTGAGCATGAGCGTATTCACCTCGAAACCTCCAGCGTGCTGATCCGCCAGCTGCCGCTTGAGTGGGTAAAACCGCAGCCGCACTGGCCGGCGTGTCCGCAGGCGCGCCACGATCGTGCCTCGGTACCGGCCAATACATTGGTGGCGATGCCAGGCGGACGCGTCACGCAGGGTAAAACCGATGACACCTACGGCTGGGATAACGAATACGGCAGCCTTACAACTGAGCTGAAACCGTTCAAAGCCAGCAAAATGCTGGTGAGCAACGCCGAGTTCTTTCATTTTATTGCCGCCAACGGCTATAACGAACGCCGCTGGTGGGATGACGAAGGCTGGGGCTGGCGCGAGTTTGCCCAGGCGCAGATGCCGACTTTCTGGGTCGGCGACATCGCGCAACCTGACGATCTCCGGCTGCGCCTGATGACCGAAGAAGTGGCGATGCCGTGGGACTGGCCCGCCGAAGTGAATCAGCTGGAAGCCGCGGCATTCTGCCGCTGGCTGGCGGAAGAGAGCGGCAAAGCGATCCAGCTGCCGTGCGAAGCCGAGTGGATGCAGCTGCGCGAGCAGGTTGCCGGCGATCAGCCGGACTGGATCGACGCGCCGGGCAACATCAATCTCGCCCGCTGGGCCTCTTCCTGCCCGGTAGACCACTTTGCCCAGGGTGACTTCTTCGACATCGTCGGCAACGTCTGGCAGTGGACCACCACGCCGACCAACGGCTTTGAAGGCTTCAGGGTACATCCACTGTATGACGATTTCTCCACGCCCACCTTTGACGGCAAACATGCGCTGATCAAAGGCGGCAGCTGGATCTCCACCGGCAACGAAGCGCTGAAATCCTCACGCTACGCCTTCCGTCGCCACTTCTTCCAGCATGCCGGTTTCCGCTACGTGGTTTCCTCGCATCAGGAGAGCATGGCGCTGAATCCGTATGAAACCGACAGCATGGTGTCGCAGTACCTCGACTTCCAGTACGGCCCCGGCTATTACGGTGTGCCGAACTACGCGGCGGCGCTGGTCGACATCGTGCTGCCGCACTGCGCGCAGCGCGGCCACGCGCTGGATATCGGTTGCGCCACCGGCCGTGCCAGCTTTGAACTGGCGCGCCATTTTGCTGCGGTCACCGGCATGGATTACTCGGCGCGCTTTATCGACGTGGCGCTGCAGCTGACCTCGGGTGAGGATTTCCGTTACGTGGTGCCGGAAGAGGGAGAGCTGGTGGAGTATCGCCAGGTGCGGCTGAAAGAGTTTGGTTTCGATGAGACCCTGGCGCAGCGCATTCAGTTTGTGCAGGGCGATGCCTGTAACCTGAAACCGCAGCCCGATGGCTACGATCTGGTACTGGCCTCTAACCTGATCGATCGCCTGCGCCAGCCGAAGCGCTTCCTGCAGGACATCACGCCGATGATCCGCTCCGGCGGTTTGCTGGCCATCTCCTCACCTTACACCTGGCTGGAAGAGTTCACACCGAAGGAGAACTGGCTGGGCGGTTTCCGTGAAAATGGTGAAGCGCTCACCACCTGGCAGGCGCTGCAACGACTGCTGCGCGATGCCTTTGAGGAGGTTGCGCCGCCGCAGGACGTGCCGTTTGTGATTCGCGAAACCGCGCGTAAGTTCCAGCACACACAGGCCCAGCTGACGCTGTGGCGTAAGCGCTAAAAAGCGTGCAGACAGCGGCAGCTCCGCTGTCTGCGCCTTGCCTGTCCCGCTAATTTGCTGCACATTCTCCCTGTTCAGAGAAGACGAACCTAATGAGGATGGATGATGGCGGAACACCTGCAACTGGATAATCTCGACCGCGGCATTTTAAATGCGCTGCTGCAAAACGCGCGCACCGCGTACGCCGAACTCGCCAAGCAGTTCAACGTCAGCCCCGGCACGATTCACGTGCGCGTCGAGAAGATGCGCCAGGCGGGGATTATTCTGGGTACGCGCGTGGAGATCGATCCACGGCAGCTCGGATTTGATGTCTGCTGTTTTATCGGCATCATTTTGAAAAGCGCGCGCGACTATCCGGCAGCGCTCAGCAAACTGGAAGCGCTGGATGAAGTGGTGGAAGCCTGGTACACCACCGGCCACTACAGCATCTTTATTAAAGTGATGTGCCGCTCCATTGACGCGCTGCAGCAGGTGCTGATCAACAAGATCCAGACCATTGATGAAATCCAGTCCACCGAAACGCTGATCTCCCTGCAAAACCCGATCATGCGCACCATCAAGCCGTGATCGGCTTCCCCGCTGTGCATAACCTTATCCCGGGCGGATCTCTTTTGTGATGCGCCTTGTCGCCTGATGCTATCGGCGATTAACCCTGTTTTCCACAGGTGGATCACCGCTTGATCACAGCGTACAATGCTCGCCTTTAGTGCGGGAGAGCATCATGGCCGATATTACCTTAATCAGTGGCAGTACCCTTGGCAGCGCCGAATATGTCGCTGAACATCTGGAAGAGAAACTGCAGGAAGCAGGCTTTTCAACCGAACTGCTGCACGGACCCGAGCTGGATGAGGTGCCGCAGGAGGGCGTCTGGCTGATTGTCAGCTCAACGCACGGTGCCGGCGAACTGCCGGACAACCTGCTGCCGTTTTATGAAGCGCTGCAGGAGAGCCAGCCGGATCTCTCAGGCGTACGCTTTGGCGCAGTGGGTATCGGTAATCATGAATACGATCTGTTCTGCGGTGCGATCAAGCTGCTGGAGACGACGTTAACGCAGCTGGGCGCCAAACGTATTGGCGATCGGCTGGAGATCGACGTGCTGGAACATGAGATTCCGGAAGATCCGGCGGAAGTGTGGGTCGCCAGCTGGCACCCGCAGATTTAAGACGATCTTTGCTGGTCGGGGATCGGGTATTTGTGTCGATCCCCAGTTGATTCCGCTTTTTTATCGCCTTTTACCTGCGTCGCTCTGTGGATAAGATCCGTTATTTCATGCGTATAACCAGTAGTTATCCAAAGAACAACCGCTGATGCTTTTTTACGCTGTGCATAAGTAGCAAAGTTGATCTCAGCTTATACGGATCAGGATCACCGATCATTCACAGTAAACGATCCTCGCTAATCCCCTGTTGCCACAACGCTTTTCCGGGTTATCAACAGCCAGGGGCGATCCTAATAAGAGATCTAACAGAGAGATCATATAAAAGACTTAAGATCCTTTCTTTTAAACCGCAGGATCCCGCGACTTTCGCCCTGAACAGAATTTCAGTAGAATCCACCGCCCAGGGCAACGATCCCTGTCCGAACACTAACGAGGACCCACTTCATGTTTTATCCAGATCCTTTTGACGTCATCGTAATCGGTGGTGGTCATGCGGGCACAGAAGCCGCGATGGCCGCTGCCCGAATGGGTCAGCAAACCCTGTTACTCACCCATAATATTGATACGCTGGGACAAATGTCCTGTAACCCGGCGATCGGTGGCATCGGGAAAGGACACCTGGTTAAGGAAGTGGATGCCTTAGGCGGTTTGATGGCCAGCGCGATCGATCAGGCCGGTATTCAGTTTAGGATACTAAACGCCAGCAAAGGCCCGGCGGTGCGTGCCACGCGTGCACAGGCAGACCGGGTACTGTATCGCCAGGCGGTACGCACTGCGCTGGAAAACCAGCCGAACCTGATGATCTTCCAGCAGGCGGTTGATGATCTGATTGTGGAGAACGATCGCGTTGTCGGCGCCGTGACCCAGATGGGCCTGAAGTTCCGGGCGAAAACCGTCGTTCTGACGGTGGGCACTTTCCTGGACGGCAAAATCCACATCGGCCTCGATAACTACAGCGGTGGTCGTGCAGGCGATCCTCCGTCGATTCCGCTGGCTAAACGTCTGCGTGCGCTGCCGCTGCGCGTAAACCGCCTGAAAACCGGTACGCCACCGCGTATCGATGCCCGCACCATCGACTTTTCGGTGCTAACGCCGCAGCACGGGGATGACCCGATGCCGGTGTTCTCGTTTATGGGCCATGCCGGACAGCATCCGCAGCAGGTGCCATGCTGGATAACCCACACCAATGAGCAGACACATGAAGTGATCCGCAATAACCTCGATCGCAGCCCGATGTATGCCGGGATCATCGAGGGGATCGGGCCACGCTACTGCCCGTCGATTGAAGACAAAGTGATGCGCTTTGCCGATCGTAACGCACATCAGATTTTCCTTGAGCCGGAAGGGCTGACCAGCAACGAAATCTACCCGAACGGTATCTCCACCAGCCTGCCGTTTGATGTGCAGATGCAGATCGTGCGCTCGATGAAAGGTCTGGAGAACGCGAAGATCGTGCGCCCGGGCTACGCCATCGAGTACGACTTCTTCGATCCGCGCGATCTCAAGCCGACGCTGGAGAGTAAATTTATCCACGGCCTGTTCTTTGCCGGCCAGATCAACGGCACCACCGGTTATGAAGAAGCGGCGGCGCAGGGGCTGCTGGCCGGCCTTAACGCTGCGCGTCAGTCAGCGGACAAAGAGGGCTGGGCGCCGCGTCGCGATCAGGCCTATCTTGGCGTGCTGGTCGACGATCTGTGTACGCTGGGCACCAAAGAGCCGTATCGCATGTTTACCTCGCGCGCCGAGTATCGTCTGATGCTGCGTGAAGATAACGCCGATCTGCGCCTGACCGAAACCGGACGTGAACTCGGCCTGGTCGACGACGCGCGCTGGGCTCGCTATAACCAGAAGCTGGAAGCGATTGAGCAGGAGCGTCAGCGTCTGCGTGACCTATGGGTGCATCCGAAGTCTGAAAACGTCAGCGAAGTGAACACGGTAATCAGCGCGCCGCTCACCAAAGAGGCCAGCGCGGAAGATCTGCTGCGTCGTCCGGAGATGACCTATGAACTGCTGATGTCGCTGCCGAGCTACGGTCCGGCGCTGGCGGATGAGCAGGCCGCAGAGCAGGTAGAGATTCAGGTGAAGTATGAAGGTTACATCGCGCGTCAGCAGGAGGAGATCGATCGCCAGCAGCGCAATGAAAACACCTTACTCCCGGCCGACCTCGACTATCGCCAGGTGAATGGACTGTCGAATGAAGTGATCGCTAAACTCAACGACCACAAACCGACCTCCATTGGCCAGGCATCGCGTATTTCCGGCATCACGCCGGCGGCAATTTCAATTCTGCTGATTTACCTGAAAAAACAGGGCCTGCTGCGTAAAAGCGCCTGATCGACCCCCGGGGCGGGCACGCTCGCCCCTGTTAATGGAATTCTCGTCGTGATTAATAAACTCTCCCGGCTGCTGCAAGCGGCAAACATTTCCCTCTCCGATCAGCAAAAACAGCAGCTGGTGGGTTATGTCGAACTGCTGCACAAGTGGAATAAAGCCTACAACCTGACCTCGGTGCGCGATCCGCAGCAGATGCTGGTGCGCCACATTCTCGACAGCATCGTGGTAGAACCCCACCTGCAGGGTGAGCGCTTTATTGATGTCGGTACCGGACCGGGTCTGCCGGGGATCCCGCTGGCGATTGTCCGCCCGCAGGCGCACTTTACGCTGCTGGATAGCCTCGGGAAACGCGTGCGTTTCCTGCGTCAGGTGCAACATGAGTTAGGACTCACTAACGTCACGCCGGTGCAGAGCCGGGTGGAAGAGTTCCCGGCTGAGCCACCGTTTGACGGGGTGATCAGCCGCGCCTTTGCGTCGCTGGAGGACATGCTGAACTGGTGTCACCATCTGCCGGGCGCGACAGGCCACTTCTATGCGCTGAAAGGCGTCAGGCCGGATGACGAAATTGCCGCGCTGCCTGCTGGCTTCGCCATCGAAAAAATTGCGCCTCTGCGGGTGCCGGAACTGGAAGGTGAGCGTCATCTGGTGGTGATCAGGCTGCAATAGTCGCGCAAACGGTGTGGATTTATCGTGATTCATGCCGTTTGGCTTAGCGCAGCAGCCGGCTAAAAAAACAGCGGTTGAACGCGTCACGATAAACGCTTTTATTCAACAGGGCAGGGGAAGCGGGTTAACATCCGCCGCGGAAATTATCCGAAAACCTCTGTTACATTTAACGAATAATTCACATTTCATTATCAGTTACATCACTTTAACCGCTGTATTTACTGTGACGAATAGTCACGGCGGAAAATATAACTCTGCAATAAATCGGCGGACGTAATATCAGTTTTACGTTTTTATTGCTGTGGGTGATGTCAATAGAGTGTTTTTATCGAAAATCTGGCGCTAATCCTGGAGCAATAATTCTATCTTACTGATAGAAAAGTAAATTACGGGTTTCATTAATTGCGCGGCAGGGGTTAAAAAGCAAATTATCGCTGCCGGGGGTGCTTATAATGTGATCTGAAGCACGCTTTAAAAGCAAGTCTGCCGGGCAATTTCAAGCCTGTTTCGTCAGGCAGGCCGAAGCGGATGTTTTGAAAAATAGCCCTCCAGAAAGAAATTTAAATAATTGTTCACCTTTTCGCTACTTACCGATTGAAATCGCAGGTGCGGCCCGTATAATTTGCACGGCTTTTGCTGCTTGACTCAAAAGAGTAAAGGCAGTCTTATACGACACGCGACATACCCCGTTCGGGGCAGGAGAGTTAAGCGTCATGTCAGTGTCTCTTTACAGTGTGAAATTAGCCCGAACCGTGCTGGTGATCCAGCTGGTGACCTTTGTCGTAATCGGTGCGCTGTTTGCCCTGAAAGATGTCACCTGGGGCGCCTCTGCCATCGCGGGTGGTGCGGCAGCCTGGCTGCCAAACGTACTGTTTATGTTTTTAGCCTGGCGCCTGCAGGATCAAACTCCGGCAAAAGGGCGTGTCGCCTGGAGCTTCGCCTTTGGTGAAGTGCTCAAGGTGTTTGCCACCGTTGTTTTTCTCGTTGTGGCGTTAGGTGGATTTGGAGCGGTCTTCTGGCCACTCGCAATCACCTGGTTATCGGTGCTGGTGGTACAAATCGTCGCGCCGGCTGTAATTAACAACAAAGGGTAAGAGGCATCATGGCCGCAGGAGAGATCTCAACGCCGCAGGAATACATAGGTCATCATCTGACACATCTTCAGATGGACCTGCGTACTTTCGAGCTGGTGAATGCACACGACGCGCCAGCAACGTTCTGGACGTTAAACCTGGACTCCATGTTTTTCTCTGTTGTACTGGGACTGGTGTTCCTGGTGCTGTTCCGTAAAGTGGCGAAAAGCGCCACCAGCGGTGTGCCAGGGAAAATGCAGGCGGCTATCGAGCTGGTCGTTGGCTTTGTTGATAGCAACGTCCGCGACATGTACCACGGTAAGAGTAAAGTTATCGCCCCGCTGGCTCTGACGATTTTCGTCTGGGTCTTCCTGATGAACTTCATGGATCTGCTGCCTATCGATTTGCTGCCGTTTATCGGCGAGCACTATCTGGGCCTGCCGGCGCTGCGCGTCGTGCCGTCTGCAGACGTGAACATCACGCTGTCTATGGCGCTGGGCGTATTTATTTTGATTCTGTTCTACAGCATCAAAATGAAAGGTGTAGGTGGCTTCGCCAAAGAGCTGACGCTGCAGCCTTTTAATCACCCGATCTTCATCCCCATCAACCTGATTCTTGAAGGTGTTAGCCTGCTGTCTAAACCGGTTTCGCTCGGTCTGCGACTGTTCGGCAACATGTATGCGGGTGAGCTGATCTTTATCCTGATTGCCGGTCTGCTGCCGTGGTGGTCGCAGTGGGTGCTGAATGTGCCATGGGCCATTTTCCACATCCTGATTATTTCGCTGCAGGCTTTCATTTTCATGGTCCTCACGATTGTCTATCTGTCGATGGCATCTGAAGAGCATTGATTTTTATCTCAACAACTTAGCTTTTAACTGAAACAAACTGGAGACTGTCATGGAAAACCTGAATATGGATCTGCTGTACATGGCTGCCGCTGTGATGATGGGTCTGGCGGCAATCGGTGCTGCGATCGGTATCGGCATCCTCGGAGGTAAATTCCTGGAAGGCGCAGCGCGTCAGCCGGATCTGATTCCTCTGCTGCGTACGCAGTTCTTTGTTGTAATGGGTCTGGTGGATGCAATCCCAATGATCGCTGTTGGTCTGGGTCTCTACGTGATGTTTGCTGTCGCCTAAAGCCTGTAGCCGTGGTTCACTCATGGCACGCAGTGTGATGAGGAACGGATTCTGCCGTTTATCGCTGATAGCGGCAGAGCAAGTTAACTTAATAAGAGGCATTGTGCTGTGAACATTAATGCAACAATCCTCGGCCAGGCCATCGCGTTCATCCTGTTTGTCGCGTTCTGCATGAAGTACGTATGGCCGCCGATTATGGCTGCCATCGAAAAGCGCCAGAAAGAAATTGCTGAAGGCCTTGCTTCTGCTGAACGCGCGAAGAAAGATTTGGATCTCGCGCAGGCCAATGCGACCGACCAGCTGAAGAAAGCGAAGGAAGAAGCTCAGGTCATTATCGAGCAGGCGAACAAACGCCGTACTCAGATTCTGGACGAAGCGAAAACTGAAGCTGAGAACGAACGTAACCGCATCGTGGCTCAAGCGCAGGCAGAGATCGACGCCGAGCGTAAACGTGCCCGCGAAGAGCTGCGTAAGCAAGTCGCGTTGCTGGCAATGGCTGGCGCCGAGAAGATCATCGAACGTTCCGTGGATGAAGCTGCTAACAGCGACATCGTTGATAAACTGGTCGCTGAACTGTAAGGAGGGAGGGGCTGATGTCTGATCTGATTACTGTAGCTCGCCCCTACGCCAAAGCAGCTTTTGACTTTGCTGTTGAGCATCAAAGTATCGACCGCTGGCAGACCATGCTGGCGTTTGCCGCAGAAGTGGCTCGCAACGAACAGATGGCAGAACTCCTTTCCGGTGCATTAGCACCGGAAGCCTTGTCTGCTTCTTTCAACGCAGTCTGTGGTGATCAACTTGATGAACACGCTCAGAACCTGATTAAGGTTATGGCGGAGAACGGACGTTTGACAGCGCTTCCAGCGGTACTGGAACAGTTCATTCAACTGCGTGACGCTTATGAAGCGACAGCCGAAGTTGATGTGATCTCCGCCAGTGCGCTGAGTGACAGCCAGCTGAGTAAAATCAGCGCCGCGATGGAAAAACGTCTGTCACGCAAAGTTAAGCTGAATTGCAAAATTGATAAGTCTGTAATGGCAGGTGTGGTTATCCGTGCGGGTGACCTGGTGATTGATGGCAGCGTGCGCGGCCGTCTTGACCGTCTGGCAGACGTCTTGCAGTCTTAAGGGGACTGGAGCATATGCAACTGAATTCCACCGAAATCAGCGAACTGATCAAGCAGCGCATTGCTCAGTTCAATGTCGTGAGCGAAGCTCACAACGAAGGTACTATTGTTTCTGTAAGTGACGGTATCATCCGCGTACACGGCCTGGCCGATGTGATGCAGGGTGAGATGATTGCTCTGCCGGGCAACCGTTACGCTATCGCACTGAACCTCGAGCGTGACTCTGTAGGTGCAGTAGTGATGGGTCCGTACGCTGACCTCGCCGAAGGCATGAAGGTGAAGTGTACTGGCCGTATCCTGGAAGTGCCGGTTGGCCGTGGCCTGCTGGGCCGCGTGGTTAACACCCTGGGTGCACCGATCGACGGTAAAGGCGCTATCGACAACGATGGCTTCTCACCAGTTGAAGTGATTGCACCAGGCGTTATCGACCGTCAGTCAGTCGACCAGCCTGTTCAGACCGGTTACAAATCTGTCGATGCGATGATTCCAATCGGCCGTGGCCAGCGTGAGCTGATCATCGGTGACCGTCAGACCGGTAAAACTGCGATGGCCATCGACGCCATCATCAACCAGCGCGATTCTGGCATCAAGTGTGTCTACGTCGCGATCGGTCAGAAAGCCTCTACCATCTCTAACGTGGTACGTAAGCTGGAAGAGCACGGTGCGCTGTCTAACACCATCGTGGTTGTCGCTTCCGCTTCTGAATCCGCTGCGCTGCAGTACCTGGCTCCGTATGCCGGTTGCGCGATGGGTGAATACTTCCGTGACCGCGGTGAAGATGCGCTGATCGTTTATGATGACCTGTCTAAGCAGGCTGTTGCTTACCGTCAGATTTCTCTGCTGCTGCGCCGTCCGCCGGGTCGTGAAGCATTCCCGGGCGACGTGTTCTACCTCCACTCTCGTCTGCTGGAGCGTGCATCACGCGTTAGCGCTGACTACGTTGAGCGTTTCACCAACGGTGAAGTGAAAGGCCAGACCGGTTCTCTGACCGCACTGCCGATCATCGAAACCCAGGCGGGTGACGTTTCTGCGTTCGTTCCGACCAACGTAATCTCGATTACCGATGGTCAGATCTTCCTGGAATCGAACCTGTTCAACTCCGGTATCCGTCCAGCCGTTAACCCGGGTATTTCGGTATCCCGTGTTGGTGGTGCTGCACAGACCAAGATCATCAAGAAACTGTCCGGTGGTATCCGTACCGCGCTGGCACAGTATCGTGAACTGGCAGCGTTCTCTCAGTTCGCTTCCGATCTGGACGATGCAACGCGCAAACAGCTGAGCCACGGTCAGAAAGTGACCGAGCTGCTGAAGCAGAAACAGTATGCACCGATGTCTGTTGCACAACAGGGTCTGGTACTGTTCGCTGCCGAGCGCGGCTTCCTGAACGACGTTGAACTGGCGAAAATCGGCAGCTTCGAAGCCGCTCTGCTGGCGTTCGCCGATCGCGAACACGCGGAGCTGATGGCTGAAATCAACCAGGCGGGTAACTACAACAACGAAATCGAAGAGAAGCTGAAAGGCCTCCTCGAAACGTTTAAAGCAACCCAGTCCTGGTAATGTCTGGCGGCTTGTCTGAAAAGGCAGGCCGCAAGGCTTTGAGGAGAAGCTAATGGCCGGCGCAAAAGAAATACGTACTAAGATCGGAAGCGTAAAAAATACGCAGAAGATCACCAAAGCGATGGAAATGGTCGCCGCCTCCAAAATGCGTAAAACGCAGGAACGCATGGCGGCCAGCCGTCCGTATGCAGATACCATGCGCAAAGTGATTGGTCACCTTGCACTGGGGAATCTGGAATACAAGCACCCTTACCTGGATGAGCGCGACGTTAAGCGCGTCGGCTACCTGGTCGTTTCGACTGACCGCGGGCTTTGTGGTGGTTTGAACGTTAACCTGTTCAAAAAATTGCTGGCAGAAATGAAAGGCTGGTCTGATAAAGGCGTGCAGAGCGATCTGGCGATTATCGGTTCCAAAGGCGTTTCTTTCTTCGGTTCTGTAGGTGGCAACGTCGTGGCTCAGGTTACCGGCATGGGCGATAAGCCTGCGCTGTCCGACCTGATCGGCCCGGTAAAAGTGATGTTGCAGGCTTATGATGAAGGCCGCATCGACAAGCTGTATATCGTCAGCAATAAGTTTAATAACACCATGTCTCAGACTCCGACCATTACCCAACTGCTGCCGTTACCGCCAGCGGAAGGTGAAGAAGAGATGAAGGCGAAGACCTGGGATTACCTGTACGAACCCGATCCGAAAGCGCTGCTGGATACCCTGCTGCGTCGTTATGTCGAATCGCAGGTTTATCAGGGTGTGGTGGAAAACCTGGCCAGTGAGCAGGCTGCACGTATGGTGGCCATGAAAGCGGCAACCGATAACGGCGGAAACCTGATCAAAGAGCTGCAGTTGGTGTACAACAAAGCTCGTCAGGCCAGCATCACTCAGGAACTTACCGAGATCGTCTCGGGAGCCTCCGCGGTTTAACCAGGCATATATCCCGTCGCGCGAGCGCGGCCGGATATTCTCGTATTAGGTAGAGGATTCAAGATGGCAGCTGGAAAGATTGTCCAGATTATCGGCGCCGTAGTTGACGTCGAATTCCCTCAGGACGCGGTACCGCAGGTATACAGCGCTCTCGAGGTAAAAAATGGTGATGCTCGTCTGGTGCTGGAAGTTCAGCAGCAGCTGGGCGGTGGCGTGGTGCGTACCATCGCCATGGGTTCTTCTGACGGCCTGAAGCGCGGTCTGGAAGTCAACGACCTGAAAAAACCTATCCAGGTTCCGGTTGGTAAAGCAACACTCGGCCGTATCATGAACGTGCTGGGTGAGCCAATCGACATGAAAGGCGACCTGAAAGAAGAAGACGGCAGCGCTGTAGAGGTTTCCTCTATTCATCGCGCAGCGCCTTCTTATGAAGATCAGTCAAACTCGCAGGAACTGCTGGAAACCGGCATCAAGGTTATCGACCTGATGTGTCCGTTCGCGAAGGGCGGTAAAGTCGGTCTGTTCGGTGGTGCGGGTGTGGGTAAAACCGTAAACATGATGGAGCTGATCCGTAACATCGCGGCTGAGCACTCAGGTTATTCGGTCTTTGCTGGCGTGGGTGAGCGTACTCGTGAGGGTAACGATTTCTACCACGAAATGACTGACTCCAACGTTATCGACAAAGTAGCGCTGGTGTATGGCCAGATGAACGAGCCGCCGGGTAACCGTCTGCGCGTAGCACTGACCGGTCTGACCATGGCGGAAAAATTCCGTGATGAAGGCCGTGACGTTCTGCTGTTCATCGACAACATCTACCGTTACACCCTGGCCGGTACAGAGGTTTCTGCACTGCTGGGTCGTATGCCATCGGCGGTAGGTTATCAGCCAACGCTGGCTGAAGAGATGGGTGTGCTGCAGGAGCGTATTACCTCCACCAAGACCGGTTCAATCACCTCCGTACAGGCCGTTTACGTTCCTGCGGATGACCTGACTGACCCGTCACCAGCAACCACCTTTGCTCACTTAGACTCAACCGTTACGCTGAGCCGTCAGATCGCGTCACTGGGTATCTACCCGGCCGTTGACCCGCTGGACTCTACCAGCCGTCAGCTGGATCCGCTGATCGTCGGTCAGGAGCACTACGACGTCGCGCGTGGCGTTCAGTCGCTGCTGCAGCGTTACCAGGAGCTGAAAGACATCATCGCCATCCTCGGCATGGACGAGCTGTCTGAAGAAGACAAACTGCTGGTGGCACGTGCGCGTAAGATTCAGCGCTTCCTGTCTCAGCCGTTCTTCGTAGCAGAAGTCTTCACCGGTTCTCCGGGTAAATACGTGACGCTGAAAGACACCATCCGTGGCTTCAAAGGCATCATGGAAGGCGAATTCGACCACCTGCCAGAGCAGGCGTTCTACATGGTCGGCGCGATCGAAGAAGCTGTCGAAAAAGCGAAGAAACTGTAATAACGGTTTCCCAGGAGGAGTGGTATGGCTATGACTTATCATCTGGACGTGGTCAGCGCGGAGCAGCAAATGTTCTCCGGTCTGGTGCAGCGTATCCAGGTGTCAGGTAGCGAAGGTGAGCTGGGTATTTACCCGGGCCACGCCCCGCTGCTGACTGCCATCAAGCCTGGTATGATTCGCATCGTTAAACAGCACGGCGAAGAGGAGTATATCTACCTCTCTGGCGGCGTGCTGGAAGTACAGCCGGGCAGCACGACCGTTCTGGCCGACACTGCAATTCGCGGTGAAGACCTCGACGAAGCGCGCGCGCTGGAAGCGAAACGTAAAGCAGAAGAGCACATGAACAGCAGCCACGGCGACGTGGACTATGCTCAGGCCTCTGCGGAGCTGGCGAAAGCTATCGCGAAACTGCGCGTCATCGAGCTGACCAAAAAAGCGATGTAATCAGGCTTTATGCGTCACGAAATGCCAGCCCCCGGGCTGGCATTTTTTTTGCTTGCTGCCGGTGCGCATAAATGCGCACCCTACGAATAGCTATGCTAGTGGGCGCCATTCATGGCGACCAAATGTCGGTGCGCATAAATACGCACGCTGTCCAAAACCGCACAATCACCACGTAGGGGCGCCATTCATGGCGACCAAATGTCGGTACGCATAAATGCGCATGCTGTCCAAAACCGCACAATCACCCGTAGGGGCGCCATTGATGGCGACCGAAAATGGCGCAACGCCCTTACCTTATGCCCTCCCCGGCGACCCGTGCTGGCCACTCACCGCCACTCATCCTCTTCCGCTAATTTCGCACGGAGAAAAATGTAGTAATCTCAGGGGTAAACCTTACACTTTCGAAAGCTAAATTGAGTCAGGATAGTTATGTCGACAAGCGCAATGAGCGTGGTGATCCTCGCCGCTGGCAAAGGCACCCGCATGTATTCCGATCTGCCCAAGGTGCTGCACAGCCTGGCAGGTAAACCGATGGTGCAACACGTTATTGATGCCGCTACCGGCCTCGGCGCACAGCAGGTGCATCTGGTCTACGGCCACGGCGGTGAATTGCTACAGGAAAAACTGGCGCATAACCCGCTGAACTGGGTGTTGCAGGCGGAACAGCTCGGCACCGGCCATGCCATGCAGCAGGCGGCACCGTTCTTCGCCGATGACGAAGATATCCTGATGCTGTACGGCGATGTCCCGCTGATCGCCCAGGAAACCCTGCAGCGTCTGCGCGACGCCAAACCCGCTGGCGGCATCGGGCTGCTCACTGTGGTGCTGGATAATCCCACAGGCTACGGACGCATCGTGCGCGAAAATGGCACCATCACCGGCATTGTGGAGCAAAAAGATGCGTCAGCCGAACAGCTGAAGATTCAGGAGATCAACACCGGCATCCTGATCGCCAACGGTGCCGACCTGAAGCGCTGGCTGGCGCAGCTCAACAATCACAATGCGCAGGGCGAATTTTACATCACCGATATCATCGCCATGGCGCATCAGGAAGGCCGCGTGATCAACGCAGTGCACCCGACGCGTATCAGCGAAACCGACGGCGTGAACAATCGTCTGCAGCTTTCCACTCTGGAGCGCACTTATCAACGCGAGCAGGCAGAAAAGCTGCTGTTGGCTGGCGTCATGCTGCGCGATCCGGCGCGCTTCGATCTGCGCGGTACGCTGCAGCACGGTCGTGATGTCGATATTGATACTAACGTGATCATTGAAGGCAACGTCACGCTGGGCCATCGGGTAAAAATTGGCGCTGGCTGCATCATCAAAAACAGCGTGATTGCCGATGACTGCGAAATCAGCCCTTATTCGGTGATTGAAGATGCCACGCTGGCCGCCGCCTGCACCGTCGGGCCGTTTGCGCGCCTGCGTCCGGGCAGCGAACTGGCCGAACAGGCGCACGTCGGCAACTTCGTCGAGATGAAGAAAGCGACGCTGGGCAAAGGCTCAAAGGCCGGCCATCTGTCGTATCTCGGGGATGCGGAGATTGGCGCGGGCGTGAATATCGGTGCCGGCACCATTACCTGCAACTACGACGGTGCCAATAAGTTTAAAACCATTATCGGCGACAACGTGTTTGTCGGCTCGGACACCCAGCTGGTGGCCCCGGTCAGCGTGGCAGCGGGCGCCACCATCGCCGCCGGCACGACGGTGATGAAAGACGTTACCGCTGCCGATCTGGTCTATAACCGCAAAGAGCAAAATCAGAAGTCTGGCTGGCAGCGTCCGGTTAAGAAAAAATAAATGTCAGGGCCGGCAAAGATCGGCCCGGTATTAAAAACCCGAAATATACCTGCTTTCAGGCAGCTAACGCACCTGCAACCTGGAATATGAAGGGCTATCCCCCACTCTCTACAAGGCTCGGGGAACAATCAGGTCAGATGACAACGCAATGGCCGAAAGCCATGACGTCAGGAAATTACTATGTGTGGAATTGTTGGTGCAGTAGCGCAGCGTGATATCGCAGAAATTCTGCTGGAAGGGCTGCGTCGTCTTGAGTATCGCGGTTATGACTCTGCCGGTCTGGCGGTTGTCGATCGCCAGGGCCACATGACGCGGTTGCGTCGTCTGGGTAAAGTGGCCAATCTGGCGGAAGCGGCGGAGCAGCAGCCACTGATTGGCGGAACCGGCATCGCGCACACCCGCTGGGCGACGCACGGTGAGCCGTCGGAAGCCAATGCGCACCCGCACGTCTCAGAGCACATTATTATTGTGCACAACGGCATCATTGAGAACCACGAACCGCTGCGTGAGCAGATGATCGCACGCGGTTATCGCTTTGCCTCCGAAACCGATACCGAAGTGGTGGCGCACCTGGTGCACTGGGAGCAGAAACAGGGCGGTACGCTGCGCGAAGTGGTACTGCGGGTGATCCCGCAACTGCGCGGGGCATATGGCATGGTGATCATGGACAGCCGCGATCCGTCGGTGCTGGTGGCTGCGCGTTCCGGCAGCCCGCTGGTGATTGGCCGCGGCGTGGGCGAAAACTTTATCGCTTCCGATCAGCTGGCGCTGCTGCCGGTGACCCGCCGCTTTATCTACCTCGAAGAGGGGGATATTGCCGAAATTACCCGCCGCGAAGTGACGATTATCGATCGCCACGGTAACCAGGCACAGCGCGCGGAGATCGAATCCAATGCGCAGTACGATGCCGGCGACAAAGGCGTCTACCGCCATTACATGCAGAAAGAGATCTACGAACAGCCGAACGCCATCAAAAACACGCTGGCCGGCCGCTTCCATGACGGCATTGTTGATCTCAGCGAACTGGGCGCTAACGCGGAAACGCTGCTGAGCCAGGTGGAACACATTCAGATCATCGCCTGCGGCACTTCCTACAACTCCGGCATGGTGTCGCGTTACTGGTTTGAGTCGTTGGCCAACATCCCGTGTGACGTGGAGATCGCCTCCGAATTCCGCTATCGCAAATCGGCGGTGCGTAAAAACAGCCTGCTGATCACCCTGTCGCAATCCGGTGAAACCGCCGATACGCTGGCAGCGCTGCGCCTGTCCAAAGAGCTGGGCTATCTCGGTTCGCTGGCCATCTGCAACGTGGCCGGTTCGTCACTGGTGCGTGAGTCAGACCTGGCGCTGATGACTAAAGCCGGCACCGAAATTGGCGTGGCCTCGACCAAAGCATTCACCACTCAGCTGACGGTACTGCTGATGCTGGTGGCGAAGCTGGGCCGTCTGCACGGCATGCGCGCTGAAACCGAGCATGAGATTGTTCATGCACTGCAGGCGTTGCCGAGCCGCATTGAACAGATGCTGGCGCAGGATAAAGTGATCGAGAATCTCGCCGAAGGCTTCTCTGACAAGCATCACGCGCTGTTCCTCGGCCGTGGCGATCAGTATCCGATTGCCATGGAAGGGGCGCTGAAGCTGAAAGAGATCTCATACATCCACGCCGAAGCCTATGCGGCGGGCGAGCTGAAACACGGTCCGCTGGCGCTGATTGATGCCGATATGCCGGTGATTGTGGTGGCACCGAACAACGAACTGCTGGAAAAGCTGAAATCCAACATCGAAGAGGTGCGCGCGCGCGGCGGTCTGCTGTATGTGTTTGCCGACCAGGATGCCGGTTTCAGCGACAGCGAAGGCATGAAAATCATCCCGCTGCCGCACGTTGAAGAGGTGATTGCCCCAATCTTCTACACCGTGCCGCTGCAGTTGCTCTCCTACCACGTGGCGCTGATCAAAGGCACCGACGTCGACCAGCCACGTAACCTGGCGAAATCGGTTACGGTGGAATAAGCGTAGCCCGGTCTGGAAACAGGCCGGGTTTTTTAACTCATTGTTGTTCCGATTAAATTAATCGTGAATTCTGTGAACGTTGTGAATTAATTTTTCCCTGATATGTGAAATCAACTTTCATAATTCGCTGGCTGTCCTTCACTTCTGTTTTGTTTAACTTTAATTTAACCTTTCAGTCATAAGCTTTCTGATGCATGTAGTAAGCCAAACTCGTTCTCTGCATGTAGGAATTTATGGCGCGTTATTTTATATTTACTTTTTTGTGTCTGATGCTTTTATCCGATGCACTGGCATCGTCATTCAGTGTGAATATTTCCGGTAACGTGATGGTACCTGCCGACTGTAAAATAAATAATGGTATGCCGATTAGTGTTAATTTCGGCGATGTGCGCACCGATAAAATAGATGGGAAAGCGTATCAGCAACCTGTGTCATTTACGCTTTCCTGCACTAATCTTCCCTCTAATGCGCTTAAACTCCAGCTACAGGGGAATGCAGCCAGCTTTGATAGCGGTGCGTTACGCGCATCAGTCAGCGGTTTAGGTATTGCGTTTTTTAAGTCTAACGCTGAAAGGTTAAATATTAATACCAGCTGGGTAAACTTTACTTATCCCGCGCTGCCGGTTATTACGGCCGTCCCGGTGAAAGATAACAGCAGCAGTTTAACGGGTGGAAGTTTTACTTCAGCGGCAACACTGGTAGTGGAACTGCAATAAATGAAACGTACGTGGTTAATGGCACTATTGCTGCCCGCTATGCTGAAGTATAGCGCAGTGGCTGCTTTCAGCGTGCAGGCTAACTTCAGTGGAAAACTCATCGAGCCGCCGTTATGTCAGATTAACGGCGAAAAGCCAATTATAGTGGAGTTTGGTTCAGTGGTTATTTCCCAAATCAATGGCGACAGCTACAGAAAACCTGTTTCCTGGACGTTAACCTGTAGCAATAATCCCGATAAGAGTATGCGTGTACAAATCAGTGGCACCGGAAGCGCATTTAATTCTGCTTTGCTGGCGACCAGCCAGCGTGATTTGGCGATTCAGATATTAAGCGGTAAAAATGGCGAAAACGCCCTGGCACTGAATAACTGGCTGCCGTTTACCTTTCCTGCGCTGCCCGTCATTCAGGTGGTACCGGTGAAGAAAAACGCCGCGGTCTTAACCAGCGGTGACTTTTCTGCTTTTGCTGCGCTGGTGGTTGAGTACCAGTAGATGATCGGCGTTGACGCAATCACAGGATTAGACCAATGCTAACAGGGCTTGTTTTCCGCTATCTGGCTTTTTTCGCTGGCCTGCTGCTGTTCTTTTCAGCGCAAGCGATGGAAGCCCCGCGCGTGGATGGCATTCGCTGGGTCAACGCAAGCCAGGTTGAAATTACCTGGTCAGTGGTGGATGTCGGTATGATATCCGGCTATGCCCGCTGTAACTCTTCAGAGAGAACCTGCGCAGCAGGCATCGGTGTCAGCGCCTGGTTTATCGGGCATGGCACCGTATTCAGCGCTGCGGGCGGGCCACAAATTTACGTCGATCAGGGCGAGAGCCTGGCCTCGGTGGCTGAACGTTTTATCCGTTTTAATGGTCGGGGTGGCAAGTTTCTGCGTAACTCAGATACCCGTTATTACAGTTCATACTGTGGCAGCTTTGTGACAGCCTCCGCGACCGTAACTGACTATTCCGGAATGGTTGCGCCCTGGGCACCTTGCGTCAACATTCCGGTGGTGCCGGTATCCTGTTCGGTAAGCGGAGCCGCGCTGAATATTAATCATGGTACGCTGGCCCCGGCCGCCGTTAATGGCGCCAAAGCCAGCGTTAACTTCTCGCTTTTCTGCAACCGTGATGTGAATATCAGTTTTGCGCTTGCCGGTGGGATCAATATCCTCAAACTGAGCAACAACATCAGTACGCTGTTATCACTGGCTAACGGGAGCCTGAATAAACCGCAATTAGTGCGGGCTAACGTGACGACGCCGTTCACGCTGATTTCGACGCTCTCCTCAACAACCCCCAGTCCCGGTAACTTTACCGGCAGCACGGTGGTTTTCATTAATTACCTCTGATTTGCCAGCCGACCCGGCTGTCATATAACTGTCACAATTCGTACATTTCACTGTCATCAAACTGTCCTATTTTGCCTCCAGCAGCAATCACTGACTCTTACTAAAACGGCGTCAAGCCTGATTTTTAATCCCCTGGAGGGAACATGACACTGATGCGTAGCACCGTAGCCCGAATTCTCGCCGCCACCTTCGCAGTAAGCGCGGTTTCTGCTTTTGCAGCCACCGACCTGACAGGCGCAGGCGGGACGTTCCCGGCACCGGTTTATGCCAAGTGGGCCGCAGAGTATCAGCAAGCCACCGGTAGCAAAATCAACTATCAGGGTATTGGTTCCTCGGGTGGCGTGAAGCAAATCATTGCCAAAACCGTGGATTTCGGTGCGTCCGATGCGCCGATGAAAGAAGAAGATCTGCAGAAAAATGGCCTGTTCCAGTTCCCGACGGTGATCGGTGGCGTGGTGCTGGCGGTGAACATTCCCGGCGTTAAATCCGGTGAGCTGACGCTCGACGGTAAAACGGTCGGCGACATCTATCTCGGCACCATCAAAAAGTGGAACGATCCGGCGATCACCAAACTGAACCCGGGCGTGAAGCTGCCAGACACCAACATCAACGTGGTGCGCCGCGCGGATGGTTCCGGCACCTCTTTCGTCTTCACCAGCTACCTGTCTAAAGTGAACGAGACCTGGAACAGCAAAATCGGTAAAGGCAACACCGTCAACTGGCCAACCGGTCTGGGCGGTAAAGGTAACGACGGCGTGGCCGCGTTTGTACAGCGTCTGCCAGGCTCGATTGGCTACGTAGAGTACGCCTACGCCAAACAGAACAACCTGACTTACACCAAACTGGTTGATGCCGATGGCAAGCCAGTGGCACCGAGCGAAGCCAGCTTTGCGAACGCCGCCAAAGGCGCTGACTGGAGCAAATCCTTTGCCCAGGACCTGACCTTCCAGAAAGGCAACGACGCATGGCCGATCACCTCAACCACCTTCATCCTGATCTACAAAGAGCAGGCGAATGCGGAGAAGGGCAGTGAAGTGCTGAAGTTCTTTGACTGGGCGTACAAAGGCGGCAGCAAAACGGCTACGGCGCTGGATTACGCAGCGCTGCCAGAGAGCGTAGCGAATCAGATTCGTGCTGCCTGGAAAGCCAACATCAAAGACAGTTCCGGTAAAGCGCTGTACCAGTAAGTGTATGACCCGGCCAGCGTCCGCGCTGGCCAGCCTGATGGGCGGCCTTGTTGCCGCCCTGATTACCCTCTGAGATCGAGAATTCTATGGCTGCCACTAAGCCGACGTTTAAAGCACCGGGCAAGCAAGGCGACATGATATTCGGCGCGCTGGTGAAGCTCTCCGCGCTGATCGTGTTACTGCTGCTGGGTGGCATTATCGTCTCCCTGATTTTCTCCTCCTGGCCGAGCATCCAGAAATTTGGCTTCTCCTTTCTGTGGAGCAAAACCTGGGATGCGCCAAACGAAGAATTTGGTGCGCTGGTGCCGATTTACGGCACCCTCGTAACCTCACTGATTGCCTTAATCATCGCGGTGCCGGTGAGTTTCGGTATCGCCCTGTTTCTGACCGAACTGGCGCCAAACTGGCTGCGCCGTCCGCTGGGTACCGCGATTGAGCTGCTGGCGGCCATTCCCAGCATCGTGTACGGCATGTGGGGCCTGTTTATCTTTGCTCCGCTGTTCGCGGAGTATTTCCAGACGCCGGTTGGCGACGTGCTGGCAAATATCCCGATCGTCGGCGCGCTGTTCTCCGGTCCGGCCTTCGGCATCGGTATTCTGGCGGCGGGCGTGATCCTCGCCATCATGATCATCCCTTACATCGCCTCGGTGATGCGCGATGTGTTCGAACAGACGCCGGTGATGATGAAAGAGTCGGCCTACGGCATCGGCTGTACCACCTGGGAAGTGATCTGGCGCATCGTGCTGCCGTTCACCAAAAACGGCGTGATCGGCGGCGTGATGCTGGGTCTCGGCCGCGCGCTGGGCGAAACCATGGCGGTCACCTTTATCATCGGTAATACCTACCAGCTGGACAGCGCATCGCTGTTTATGCCCGGCAACAGTATTACCTCAGCGCTGGCGAACGAGTTCGCCGAAGCCGAATCCGGTGTGCACGTGGCGGCGCTAATGGAGCTCGGCCTGATTCTGTTCGTGATTACCTTTATCGTACTGGCGATCTCCAAACTGATGATCCTGCGTCTGGCGAAGAGTGAAGGAGCCCGTTCATGACAGCAATTGAAATGCAGGCACGCGCCGAGCTGGAAGCCTCACGCCGTAAAATGCAGGCGTGGCGCAGCACCAAAAACAAAATTGCCCTGACGCTCTCGCTGCTGACCATGGCGTTCGGCCTGTTCTGGCTGATCTGGATTTTGTTCGCCACCGTCACGAAAGGGATCGATGGCCTGAGCTGGACGCTGTTTACCGAATCCACGCCGCCGCCCAACACCGCGGGCGGTGGTCTGGCGAACGCCCTGGCGGGCAGCGGCCTGCTGATCTTCTGGTCCACCTTCTTTGGCACGCCGCTGGGCATTCTGGCGGGTATCTACCTGGCAGAATATGGCCGCAAGCACTGGCTGGCGGAAGTGATTCGCTTCATTAACGACATCCTGCTGTCCGCGCCATCGATTGTGGTCGGCCTGTTCGTGTACACCATCGTGGTGGCGCAGATGCAGCACTTCTCCGGCTGGGCCGGTGTGATAGCGCTGGCGCTGCTGCAGGTGCCTATTGTGATTCGTACCACCGAGAACATGCTGCGGCTGGTGCCGGACAGCATGCGTGAAGCGGCTTATGCGCTGGGCACGCCGAAGTGGAAGATGATCTCGGCTATTACGCTGAAAGCCTCGGTCTCCGGCATCATTACCGGTGTGCTGCTGGCGATTGCGCGCATTGCCGGTGAAACCGCACCGCTGCTGTTCACCGCGCTGTCGAACCAGTTCTGGAGCACCGACATGATGCAGCCGCTGGCCAACCTGCCGGTGACCATCTTCAAATTCGCCATGAGCCCGTTTGCCGAATGGCAGAGCCTGGCGTGGGCTGGTGTGCTGATTATTACGCTGTGCGTGCTGCTGCTGAACATCGTGGCGCGCGTGATTTTCGCCAAAGGCAAACACTAATTTTCCGGCGCGGCTTCGGCGGCGCTGCACATGAGAGATGAGCAATGAGTATGGCAACTCCTTCTGCCGGTAAAATTCAGGTGCGCAATCTGAACTTCCACTACGGTAAGTTCCACGCGCTGAAGAACATTAATCTGGATATCGCCAAAAACCAGGTGACGGCGTTTATCGGTCCGTCGGGCTGCGGCAAATCCACCCTGCTGCGCACCTTCAACAAAATGTACTCGCTCTATCCGGAGCAGCGTGCTGAGGGTGAAATTCTGTTGGATGGCGACAACATTCTGGCATCGCATCAGGATATCGCCCTGCTGCGCGCGCGCGTCGGCATGGTGTTCCAGAAGCCGACGCCGTTCCCGATGTCGATTTATGACAACATCGCCTTTGGCGTGCGGCTGTTTGAGAAGCTGTCGCGTGCCGATATGGACGAGCGCGTGCAGTGGGCGCTGAGCAAAGCCGCGCTGTGGAATGAAACCAAAGACAAGCTGCACCAGAGCGGTTACAGTCTCTCCGGCGGTCAGCAGCAGCGCCTGTGCATCGCGCGCGGCATCGCAATTCGCCCGGAAGTGCTGCTGCTGGATGAGCCATGTTCGGCGCTGGACCCGATCTCCACCGGACGCATCGAAGAGCTGATCACCGAGCTGAAGCAGGATTACACCGTGGTCATCGTGACCCACAACATGCAGCAGGCGGCGCGCTGTTCCGATCACACGGCGTTTATGTATCTGGGAGAGCTGATTGAGTTCAGTGACACCGACACGCTGTTTACCAAGCCAGCGCAGAAGCAGACAGAAGATTACATCACCGGTCGTTACGGCTGATTCAGGAGAGAAACATGGATAATTTAAATCTGAACAAACATATCTCCGGTCAGTTCAACGCGGAGCTGGAGCACATTCGTACCCAGGTGATGATCATGGGTGGCATGGTGGAGCAGCAGCTTACCGATGCCATCACCGCGATGCATAACCAGGATGGCGAACTGGCACGCCGGGTGATCGACGGTGACCAGAAGGTCAACATGATGGAAGTGGAGATCGATGAAGCCTGTGTGCGCATCATCGCCAAGCGTCAGCCTACCGCCAGCGACCTGCGTCTGGTGATGGCGATCATCAAAACCATTTCGGAGCTGGAACGCATCGGCGACGTGGCGGAGAAGATCAGCCGTACCGCGCTGGAGAAGTTCGGTCAGCAGCATCTGCCGCTGCTGGTGAGCCTCGAGTCGCTCGGGCATCACACCGTGCAGATGCTGCACGATGTGCTGGATGCCTTCGCGCGCATGGATCTCAACGAAGCCATTAAAATCTACCGCGAAGACAAAAAGGTGGATAAAGAGTACGAAGGCATTGTGCGCCAGCTGATGACCTACATGATGGAAGATCCGCGCACCATTCCCAGCGTGCTCACCGCGCTATTCTGCGCGCGCGCCATCGAGCGCATCGGTGACCGCTGCCAGAACATCTGCGAAATTATCTTCTATTTCGTGAAAGGTCAGGATTTCCGTCACGTGGGCGGTGACAAGCTGGATGAACTGCTGTCGGGCGACGACGGCAGCAATAAACCCTCCTGATTGACGTGATGACTGCCTGTTAGCGCTGAGGCTGACAGGCAGTGCGCTTGATTTCTGCCTGTTCTCAACCTGCCGCTCTCTTTATACTTGGCGCACATTTTTCTGCCAGGTGCTGTTTTATGTCCTCTGCAAATAACAACAAAACCGCCGTTACGCCGGCGAAAGCAATGGTGGCTGCCGTCAGCGGCTATGCCATGGATGGATTTGATCTGCTGATTCTGGGCTTTATGCTGCCGGCGATCAGCGTGTCTCTGGCGCTGGATGCGTCGCAGGCCGGTTCGCTGGTGACCTGGACGCTGATCGGCGCAGTGGTCGGCGGCATTGTGTTTGGTCATCTGAGCGATCGCTACGGCCGCATCCGCATTCTGACCGTGACGATCCTGATGTTCTCGCTGTTCACCGGGCTGTGCGCCGTGGCGCAGGGCTACTGGGATCTGCTGGCGTATCGTACGCTGGCCGGCATGGGGCTGGGCGGTGAGTTTGGCATCGGCATGGCGCTGATTGCCGAAGCCTGGCCGAAGGAGAAGCGTAACCGCGCCTCGGCGTGGGTGGGTATCGGCTGGCAGCTCGGCGTATTGCTGGCGGCCTTTATCACGCCGCCGCTGCTGAGCGTGATTGGCTGGCGCGGTATGTTCCTGGTTGGCCTGCTGCCGGCGCTGGTGTCGTTTGTGATTCGCCGCAGCATGGGCGAGCCGGAAGCCTTCACCCGCCATGTGGAAAAAAACCCGCAGCTCTCCTTTTCCGCGCGCATTAAACTGCTGTTTGCCGATCGCGCCACCAGCAAAGCCAGCCTCGGCATTCTGATTCTTTGTTCAGTGCAGAATTTTGGCTATTACGGCCTGATGATCTGGATGCCAAGCTATCTCTCTTCCAGCTTCGGCTTCAGCCTGACCAAATCCGGCCTGTGGACGGCCGTTACGGTGGTGGGCATGACGTTCGGCATCTGGCTGTTCGGTGTGCTGGCGGACCGCTTTGCGCGCTGGAAGATTTTCCTGCTGTACCAGTTTGGCGCCGTGGCGATGGTGGTGGTTTACGCCCAGCTGCGCGACCCGACGGTGATGCTGTTTACCGGTGCCATCATGGGGATGTTTGTTAACGGCATGATTGGCGGCTACGGCGCGCTGATCTCGGACACTTTCCCACCGCAGGCGCGTGCCACCGCGCAGAATGTGTTGTTCAACCTCGGCCGCGGCGTCGGCGGTTTCGGCCCGCTGGTGATCGGCATGCTGGCCACGCATATTTCGTTCACCGCTGCGATTACGCTGCTGGCGCTGATTTATCTGCTGGATATTGTCGCCACGCTGTTCCTGCTGCCAAAAAGCCAGGGCAATGAGGATTCGCTGGGCGCGATTGGGTGATTTTTTCCCCTCACCCTAACCCTCTCCCGCAAACGGGAGAGGGAACCGTTCAGTGCGGTTTCACAAACCTGTGCTTCACCTTAACACCCGCTCGATCGGCCCCTTCT
>Ga0308168_1000609_pt1 | contig 41633 bp, 44 predicted proteins | sample PhyCR2_FD_202133 | JGI IMG/M metagenome (GOLD analysis project Ga0308168, IMG submission 202133) | Phyllosphere microbial communities from UC Gill Tract Community Farm, Albany, California, United States - DLSLRC.R2 | ecosystem: Host-associated > Plants > Phyllosphere > Unclassified | place: USA...
CGGCTGTAGAAGTTGATCCCGAAGAAATCACACGGCGTCGAAATCGTCGCGAGATCTCCCGCGTGGATGAAATCGTACGTATGAACGTATTTCGAGAACAGGTTCATCATGTCGATTGGATATTGTCCTTTGAAGATCGGATCAAGGAACCAGCGATTCGCGTACCCATCGGCATTGTTCATCGCAATCTGATCGTTGACGGAATCCGTTTTTGCGTACTTCGGTGCCAAGTTCAGCGTGATGCCGATCGGCGTTGTGGACTGGAATTCACCTTTCAACAGTTCAACGGCTTTTCCGTGTGACAACAGCATGTGGTGGACGGCACGGACGGCTTCGTTCATATCCGTATGTCCCGGTGCGTGTTGTCCGAGGTGATAGCTCAAGAAGCCGGCACACCATGGTTCGTTGTGCGTGATCCATGAGTCGACAATCCCGTCGAGCTCTTCGAAGCAGACACGGGCGAAGTCGAGGAACCAGTCGACCGAGTCACGGTTGACCCAGCCGCCTTCGTCGTACGCCCAGACCGGAAGATCCCAGTGGTAGAGTGTGACAGCCGGTTTGATGCCTTCTTCCTGCAGACGTGTTGCGAGTGTCTTGTAAAACGCCATGCCTTCCGGATTAAACTGCCCTTTGCTCGGGAAGATTCGTGGCCAGGCAATCGAGAATCGGTACGTATCGACGCCTAACTGTTTAATGTGTTGGATGTCTTCTTCAAACCGGTGGTAATGATCGCAAGCGACATCCCCGTTATGTTTTTCAAAAACTTTTCCGTCCGTGTCGCAGAACGTATCCCAGATCGACGGCGTTCGGCCGCCCTCATCGTGTGCGCCTTCGATTTGGTACGAAGACGTCGCCGTCCCGAAGACGAAATTCGGTGTAAATTTCATAGGTGTAAGCTCCTTTACCAGTTTATTCTTTGACCGCACCAGCTGAGATGCTGCTGACGATGTATTTCGAGAGGAACAGGAAGGCGATCATGATCGGTACGACGGAAATCGCGATTCCGAGATAGAGTGAACCGAGGTTTTCTGCGACCTGTGATCCTTTGAGGAAGCCCATCAGAACCGGTAATGTGTACTTTTCCGGTGAGAAAAGCAGGACGAGCGGCATAATGTAGTTGTTCCATGAACCGATGAACGTAAAGATCGACATCGTGGCGATGGCCGGCATCATCATCGGCAAGGCGATTGTATGGAAGATGCGCATTTCGCTCGCACCATCCATCCGTGCTGCTTCAATCAAACTCGGGTGCATGACCGTCTGTAAATACTGACGGACGAAGAACACCGTGAACGGACTGGCAATCGCCGGAACGATCAACGGGATGAAGCTGTCGAGCAGTCCTAAGTTCTTGCTGAGTTCGTAAAATCCGATCAATCCGAGTTGACCCGGAATCATCATCATGACGAGCATGAAGACGAACAGGACATTTTTTCCTTTGAACTGGTAGAAGGCAAATCCGAATGCAGTCATCGCCGAGAAATATCCCGATAGGACGGTGACGAGGACGGCGATGATGAGACTGTTTTTAAAGCCGGACCAGATGTTGACGTAAGAACTTAAAGCCGCATAGTTTTCAGCGAGCGAGTTTCCTGGAATCAACGAGAAACCAGACAGGACTTCTTCGTTTGAGCGGGTCGCGTTGATGATCATCATCAAAAACGGAATGATACAGGCGATCGTCAAAGCAATCAGCGCGATATAAATTACACTCTTGCCGAACCAGGCTTTTTTCTGTTTCGGCGGTGGAGTCAATTTCAGCGGGCGTTCGGAACGCTCCGGTTGTTCTTCCGTTTGTGGCACGATCCGACGTGCTTCTGCATTTCGTTCCATCGGTCAGGCTCCTTTCGGTGAACGTTCTTTTCGGAACATTCCTTTGAAGACGATGATTGAAAAGACGAGTGTAATGGCAAACAATCCGTATGCGACCGCAGCGGCGTAGCCGTAGTTGTTGTACTTAAAGGCTTGGTTGTACAGATAAAGTACCATCGTGTTCAAGGCACCATCCGGCGCACCGACACCATCCGTGATCAACATCGGTAAATCGAACAATTGCAGTCCGCCGATCAATGACGTGATCATGATGTAGAGCAGGATTGGTTTTAAGAGCGGTAACGTGATCCGTGAAAAAATTTGCCAGCGTGTCGCACCGTCAATCAGTGCCGCTTCGAAATAATCCTTCGAGATACCGGATACGCCGGCCATGACGACGATGAACGAGTGACCGAGCCACATCCAGGTCAGGATGAGGGAGACGGAAATCTGTGCTGTAACCGGTTGTGTCAACCAGTTGATCGGCTCGGAAATCAAACCGATTTTCATCAGCATCATGTTCAGTGAACCGTGCTGCCAGTCGAGTAAAATCCCGAACAGCAAGGCAACCGAGCTGATCGTGATCAAGTTCGGCAAGTAGAATGTCGCGCGGAAAAAGGCGAGACCTTTCAGCTTAAGCTGTAAATCCGAGAACAGTAAGGCGAGCATCAACGCTCCCCCGATTTGCAGGATGAAGTTCAGTCCCCAAATCTTGATCGTATTGAAGAATGCTTCAATGAAGTACGTATCTCCGAGCAAACGCGTATAGTTCGCGAGTCCGACGAGTTGTTCGCCTTCTGCGCCTGTGTAGTTGGTGAAACTGTAATAGAACGTCAAGGCAACCGGATAGATGCTGAAGATCAAGAAGACGATCCAAAACGGTGCAATGAACAGATAACCATGGCGGTCGAGTTTTTTCACAGGTCAAACCCCTTTCTTAAATAAGAAAAGGTGAAGCGAGGATCGCCCCACCCAGACTCCTTATTCCGGTACTTTAACGTCCGGATACGCATTTTTGACTTTTTTGTAGAATTCAGCAAGTGCTTCGTCTTTCGACTTTTTGCCTTGGACATATTCCATGACTGATGCACCGTACAATGTGTCGAGCTGTTGGTCGTACTTCGTCACGATTCCCGGTGTGATCTTGTCTGCTTGATCGAGGAAGAACTCGTAGTTGTTCTGTCCGCCGAGGAACTCATCTTTGAAGTCGGTTTTGATTTTGTCCGTAACCGGTTTGTAAGCGAGGACGTCGCCTGTTTCTTTCGCCCAGTCTGTCAGGAACTCTTCGTCTTGCGTCATCATCTTAACGAAATCATAAGCAAGTTTTTGTTTCTTCGAATCTTTGTAGACACCTAACCATGTACCGCCCCAGAAGTATGGGCTCGGTCCGCTTGTAACAGCCCAGTCACCGGCTGATTTCTTCGCGTTTTCTTTTAAGACACTGTGTAAGCCCCATGTCGGAAGGACATACGAGAAGATTTCTGTTTCAGTTTCTTTGCCGTTTTCTTTGACTTTGACCGGCTTATCCATTCCGGCGAACCATGATGGAGACCACTCCGGTGCAAGTGCCGTGTATTGTTTTGTCCGTAATTCTTTTGCGTAATCCATGTAGTTTTTCTTATCTTCTGTCACGACGAGTTCCTGTTTGTCGTTGACCCAGGCTTGCGGCTCATTGCCTTGTGCGAACCAACGGATTGACCCTTCATCCGGGAACATTTTGTAGCCTTTGCCTTTCATCTTCTCAGCGACTTCGAAGACGCCGTCCATCGAGTTCATCATCGCACCGATTTCTTTTGGATCATCTGTGCCGAGAACTTTTTTCGCGATGCTGCGTTTGTAGTAGACGCCACCCGGTGTCGTTTGCCATGACAGGGCACGAACGTTACCGTCTTTGTCTTTCCCCATGTCATAGACATACGGGATATAGTCGTCTTTGACTTCGCCTGCGTTAAATGGTTTTTCCGAGAGGTTTGCCCAGTAGCCGGCATCGACCCATTGCTTCAAGAAGGCGATTTCACCTGTGAAGATATCCGGTGCGCCAACGCCGCTCTCAAGTGCCGGTTTTAATTTTGTCGGGTAATCCGCGATCGGAACGATTGTCAATTCGACTTTGACACCGTTTTTCTCTTCGAATTTTTTGATTGGTTCTTTTAACTCATCCGTGAACGACCAGATTTTAAGAACTTCCTTGCCGCCGCTCGTTTTTTCCTCTTCGCCGCCTGAACATCCTGCTAAAACGCTTGCTGTTAATGCGCCGATTGTTAATACGCTGACAAACTTTTTCTTCATGTCATCCCATCCTTGTCTGGTTTTAGTAGTCCCCTAAGTAAGCGGTCTCATTTATTATTCAAAAATATCGAAAGCGCTTTCGAAAATAGTCTGAAAAAAATTCCGAAAGCCCTTTCGGAAACGTACAAAAAATATAGTATGGATTTCGAAACCGCTCTCGCGTTTTCTCGAAGACAACCTGCGAGAGCGATTTCGAAAAAGTGATTATGCTTTGACAGGTCCCGTCGACTGACGGACAATCAGTTCGACCGGAATGATATCCGTCGTCATGACCCGCTTCTTGTTGACGATCTGTTCGATTAAAAGGTTCGCTGCATGCTGTCCGATCGTATCCGTATCTTGCCGGACCGTTGTCAGCTTTGGTGTAATGAACTTAGCCAGTTCGATGTCGTCATAGCCAACAATCGAAATATCTTCCGGAATCCGTAAGCCAGCTTCATGAATTGCGTCAATGGCACCGATGGCCATTTGGTCACCTGCAACAAAGACAGCCGTTGGTTGTTCCGGCAGTGCGAGTAACTCTTGCATTGCCTGTCTTCCTTCTTCGACCGAAAAGAATCCTCCGCTGACGATATATTCATCAGGAATCGGTAATCCTAAGCGTCCCATTGCTTGTTTGTACCCTTCAATCCGAGCCGATCCTGCGTCAGTCGTCGTATCCCCCGCGATATGGGCGATTAGTCGATGACCGAGCTGGTGTAAGTGATTAACGGCAAGTGCGCCGCCGGTCAGATTATCCGAGAAGACGACACTGCAATCCGTACTGTCCATATCAACGACAACGATTGGAATCGTACTTTGAATCAGTTCCTGAACGTGTTGGTCCATTTGATCGGAACAGATGACGACGATGCCGTCGACCGCCCGATGCCGAAAGTGCTCGAGATAACTCATGTCCCGATTGCGCAGATTCCGTGAGGCGAAGATTAAGTCATAGCCTTGTTGCTCCGTTGCTTTTCGGAAACTTTCGATGATCGCGTTAAAGAACGGATGCATCATTCCGACGCCGTGTGCTTCCGAGAACATGACGCCGATTGTCCAGGACCGTTTCGTTGAGAGCGATTGGGCGTGGGCGTTCGGCAAGTAGCCCATATCGGCTGCTGCCTGAACGATTTTTGCTTTTGTCTTCTCACTGACGTCGGAATAGTTATTTAAGGCTTTTGAGACCGTGGTGATCGAAAAACCGGTTATTTTCGCTAAATCATAAATTGTACCCATGTAACCACTCCATTTCACCGAAAGCGCTTTCGATAAATTTAGTATAGGTCGGAATCTGGAAAGACGCAACCATTATTTACGAATTTTTTTGGAATTTAAAAAATAAATGATATCGCTTTCATTTTTAATCGGAAAGCCCTTTAAATGAGAACAAATGTTTGGTATACTATAAGCATCAGTCAGCCGTGTTCAAATGGAGAGGAGCATTATCATGCCGATTAACCCCTATCTGGTCTTTAACGGCAATACCCGCGAAGCGATCCATTATTATGCCAAAGTCTTTGGGCAAGACATTCCTGACATCATGGAGTTTGGTCCCGGCAACGGTCCGGACGGTCAACCGTTTGAAAAAGATGTCCAGTCACTCGTTCTGCATTCACAATTGATTGTTCACGGCACACGCGTCATGTTTTCCGACGCGATGCCGCATGATCCGGTGACGATCGGACAAAACGTCACGCTGGCTCTGCATCTGTCGGACGTCCAAGTCATTCACGAGACATTCGATAAGTTAGCGCAAGATGGCAACGTCATCATGCCGATCCAAAAAACGTTTTGGAGTGTAGCCTACGGTATCGTCGAAGATTCGTTTGGTGTTCAATGGCAATTAAATCATGAAGTAAGTGAAGTGACGGCTTAATTCATTCTTGGTGTCATTCCTTCTCGCTCGCTTTCCTCAAGCGATTGAAGGAAAGGCATTCTTACCATAAAACAAGGTCTGACAGAATTCGTCAGACCTTGTTTTTATTTTTTAAATTTATTAAACATTCCCTGAATCCGATTTGTTTTTTCGGCCGCAAGAGGTATCTCTAGTACCGATGTTTCCTTCGTCACTTTATTATCAGCCGAATTAGCTAATCCAGTTACTGTTCCAAATAAACTCTTCACCTTATTCGTTGCTTCATTTTTAGATTCTTCATAGTTGAGTAACTCAATATCAATTTGCTTATGTAACTCTTGCATTTCAAGCATATATTTATGACTTTCAGACTGGGCTTTTGAATAGCGGTTTACCAATGCATGATATTCAGGCAGCTTTCGCTTTTTTTCCGCCAAAGAAGCATTTCCGAAAAAGAAGTCTAACCCTGCATAAACGACTGAATCGTTTAATTTACGATTATGCTGATCCTCTTCCTGCTCGATTTCTAAGATTTCCACCTTAAGATTAGAAATATCATCTTTGAACAATCGTTGTCCTTCTTGTAATGAAACAATTGATTTTTCGATCCAATTTTTTGCATCTTGTGGAGAGTCTAACATGAGCCAAGTAATGCTGATGTAAGATTGAATGAATCCTGTAAAGTGAACATCAAACGCTGTTTTTTTGAATTTTGCTCTTTGTACACCATAGGCTTTGATGAATTCTTTTAAGGCACTTGCCACCATCTTTTTAGAGTCCTTTTGACTTCGATGATCGTCCATCGCCTGCTCTAAATAAGTTAGCCCTACGTAAAAAGGTCCTTCTTGAATCGCTTTAATTTCATTCGTAAACATATCAAACAGGCGTGCCTGTTCAGCTTCTAATCTTATTAACCTGTCTACCATTTCTTTTTTCTGTTTTACTCCTTTGTATACTTTAAACCCTGTTAACATGCCAGAAACCATTAAATCAATCATTCGTCCATTCTCCTTTTATGTACAAGGCAGATTATCAATCTTAAATCTCAATTTGTACTTTTTAAAAGTGTATCAAAGCTTTTTGGAAATTACCAATAAATGGAGTAAAATCGACTGCTACAGACTTAGGCAAGCATGATGACAGTTCCGACTTCCCTTAATGATATCCCGGTTTTAATTTACAAGCTATTTAAGATAAACGATACTCTGCCAGAATTCGTCAGCTTTCACAGCGCCGGCTTCATTTTTGGGCAATCGGAGATGTATGCCTTATGGAATCTTTCCTTTTCGGAAACGGTACAGTGCTAGTGGAAAGCTCGCGATCGCTGTTTCTATTTTAAATGCCGAACTGGCGAAGCCGGTATCAATTCTTGCTCTGGTGTTTGCCTATCCCCCCCCATCTGGCAAAGGACCTTGGAAATAAATCATTATTCGAAAAATCGATTTTGTCCGAACAAGACAGGCAGTTCGATGCAATATATCTTTTGAAGCCAAAAAGATGCCTACCATCATCTCGCTTCTTCCTTATATGTTGCTCAGCTGAAAGATTTGCTGCAGGCACTCGTTATAACGCAGGAGCATGATTCTCCGGCTCAGGAAAACAGTCAGTATGTGGCACGCTTAAAATCAACTGATATTCCTGTCGATCATTACGAATTTGCTAGACAGCCAAATGCTTTTACGCATCATGGAAATCTAACTGCGGCGCTAGCAGTATGGCAACGGATTGCTAAGCATTTGACGACTGTTTTCAATTATATGTAATGGCCTTTCAAACATCTTTAGTAATATTTCACAATTACTATTCGCAAAATTTTTTAAAATCATTTTTCTCTCTTCATTACTTAATAATTATTTTGCACTTTACTAAATTCATTTCTTCCTAAATAATACTTGCCTTTTTTGTATATCTGTTATAAGCTGGGAACGCTTGTTCTTTTAAGTTGTTAAGGAGTGATTTTTATATGTCTGTTTTAAACGATAGTTCTAGAGTCCCCACTGTTCTCGATATGTTTTGCGGTTGCGGTGGTTTATCCCGCGGTTTTATGGATGCAGGTTATAAAGTGCTTTTAGGAATTGATAACAATACCGCAGCATTAAAAACGTTTGTGGCTAATCATGGATCTGCTATTGGATTCAAAGGTGATTTGTTTGATACAGGTACTATCTTAGAAATGGCTACATTAATTAAAAATAAAGAGGTTGATTTAATTATTGGAGGACCACCTTGCCAAGGATTTTCATTAACCGGTACAAGATTAGAAGAGGATCCTCGTAACACTTTATTTTTGTCTATGGTTAATGCAGTTGCTTATTTTCAGCCTAAAGCATTTTTACTTGAGAATGTTCCTGGTATTGCTACTTTATACAATGGTAAATCTAAAAATGCAATTATAAAAGAGTTTACGGATCTAGGATATACAGTATCTTATAAAGTTTTGTATGGGCCTGATTATGGTCTTCCCCAGATAAGAAAAAGATTGTTTTTTGTTGGTATTAAAGGAGAGAAAGAATTTATTTTTCCAACGCCTACACATACACCTTCTGACTATGTTTCTTGCGAAGAAGCTATTGGTGATTTACATGATTTTGGTCATGATGATCTTGGCAAGGAAACTGCAGAATATTTATTAAAGCCTTTCTCAAATTATCAAAAAATAATGAGAAAGAAGTCAAAAGGCATCCTTCATAACCATGTTGGTACAAAGCATACGGAATTAGTTATAGATGTAATCTCTCAAGTACCTGAAGGCGGTAATCATAAAGATTTACCACCGGGTGTAGGAGACAGTAGAAAATTTAATGAGGCATGGACACGATATCATAGTAAGAAACCTTCTAAAACTATTGATACCGGGCATCGTAATCATTTTCATTATAAATACAATCGGGTTCCCACTGTAAGAGAGAATGCAAGACTTCAATCTTTTCCTGATGATTTTATTGTGTATGGAAATAAAACCGAACAGTATAAACAAATTGGAAATGCTGTTCCACCATTGTTGGGAAAGGTGCTTGGAGAAGAAATAAAAAAATATTTATAAGCAGAGGAAATATGATGAGTACAAAAATTAATTTTATTGATCTGTTTTCGGGATGCGGTGGACTGTCAGAAGGATTTAAGCTTTCGGGAAAATATAACATGCTAGCTGCTGTTGAATGGGAAAAACCTCAAGTAAGGACACTTATTCATCGTCTTGAAACAAAATGGAGATATAGTGATGCTAAAAATCGTGTGCTTCATTTTGATATACAAAGATTTGACGATCTAACAACAGGTTGGGCAGATGATCCTGTTTTTGGCAGTCATGATGGTTTGGACAGAATTGTTGGTGAACAGAATGTAGATTTAATTATAGGAGGTCCTCCATGCCAAGCCTATTCTTTAGCCGGAAGAATACGAGACGGTAATGGAATGCGGGAAGACTATCGAAATTATTTATTCGAAAGCTATATGAAAGTGGTTCGTCATTATCGGCCTAAGTTATTTGTATTTGAGAACGTACCAGGTATTTTAAGCGCAGCGCCAGGAGGAGTTCCTGTTCCCCAGTTGATTGCAGAAGAGATTGAACGTTCTGGATATCATGTTGTTGATGATTTTCGAAAGTATGCTCAAGTTGATATGACTGAGTACGGTGTACCTCAAAAAAGGAAGCGGATTATTATTGTTGGTATCCGAAAAGACCTAGTGAGTGATCCCGAATTGACGTTAGAAAACTTCTACACAAAGGTTTTAACTAAGTATAAAACTTCTCAGAAAACAGTTAAAGATGCTATTGGTGATTTACCTCCTCTGTATCCATTATCTAATGACTTAATAAATGTTAAAGGACGTCAATCTCATTCGAGCGACAATGAAATTCCTAACCATATACCAAGATATCATAGTGAAAGAGACATAAATATTTTTCGTTTTTTAACTAGTGATATTGAATCAGGAAGATTGGCATATGTAAGTAGTGCCAAATTAAAAGAGTTGTACACAGAATGGACTGGAAAAACGTCTAATGTTCATAAATATTATGTTCTTAGATGGAATGAAACCAGTAATACGATCCCTGCTCATTTATACAAAGATGGGTTAAGGCACATCCATCCCGATCCTAAACAAGCCAGAAGCATTACCGTACGAGAAGCTGCAAGACTACAAACATTTCCAGATGATTTTGAGTTTATTTGTTCCGCAGGTGATAACTATAAAATGATTGGAAATGCCGTACCACCTTTATTTTCTGAAAAACTCTCCAAAGCAATATTAGATTTAAAACTCTTTTAGAGATATAATAAAAACAGACAATGATTACTAAATTAATCCATTGTTTGTTTTTATTTTTGCATTAAAAAGGAGAAAAACAGATGAAAAACAATTTAAATTTGTATTTTGATACTTGGAGAAAAGCAAATTTTTTATTACTAGTTAAAATTTATACAAATTTATTTAAATCTAAAGAAAGTTCTTTATCTGCAGATATACTAAAGCCGAGATTAGGTGAGAATTTAAAAGTATATTTCCCTAATGAAAAAGAAAAAAATATTACCGATGCCCTTTGGCGGAGCGCTTACACGCTAGGGTTAGAACTTGGAATTTTCTTTAGAGTAGAAACGAAACCAGCAAGGTATAATCTATCTGATTTGGGTAATAGATTGCAAAAATCGCAGATCACCGCACCTGAGTTTCTAGCTTCTTATTTACTGAACTTAAATCAACTGATTAATGATCAAGTCGTGCATCCTCTTGAAACAATATTAGATTATATGCACGCTGAAAGTATTGAACAGATAAATAGAAATAATGTTATAGAGATTCCATCCTTTAATTTACAAAGAGAAGGAAATACCGAAGATAATCAAAGAACAATGGCTAATGTACTTATACATAGATTAATCGACTCTAATATATTCACCGAAGTCAGCTTTAGTAGAGAAAGCGGAAAAACAATTAAATTATCTGATAAGTATAGTTTAGATGAAATCAGACAAAATATTAACAAATTTCAGGGAAGTACAGATGAGTCTAAAGAAATGAATGCACAAAGGTACGTAGAGATGATTTCTTCTGCAAACAACCTTATAAAGTAAATTAATGGAGTGAAATTTTATGAATCGCATGGACAATTTAATTATATCGCTGTTATCCAAGCAGTTCACTGTTTTGTATGGGAACAGTGGGACAGGAAAAACCCGTTTAGCAACAAAATTAATAAATGGAATGGACCAAACCAGTCATGTGAAGGTTGAAGTCGATGCTTCAGGCTTAATTACTGTTCCCGATGAGGATCAAATAAGAAAACTTTGTAATACATATACTCAAAATGAATTTCAAGTGGAAATTCATGGCCAAATTCATAATGAAAAGATTGCTATACAAAATTGTAGTGAAGTAAAAGATCTAAAAGGTAACAAGCCTGCTTTTATAAATCAGGCTATGGAATTTATGATTAGAGATGCTAGCGAGGCAGATAAAGGCTTAAATCTTAATTATCGACTGATTCCTGTAAACTCAAACTGGTTAGATCCTCGCCCCTTGGTAGGGTACGTCAATATATTTGGAGAAGCAGGTGAAACAGAGTATACACTGACTCCATTCTTAGAAATGGTTTTATTAGCTTCTCATCCACGAAGAAAAAGAATACCCCATTTTGTTATCTTAGATGAAATGAATCTCGCTCCCGTAGAGTATTATCTAAGTGATGTTCTATCATTAATGGAACTATCTGAAGATTTGGACCAACCGTTCATTTCAAATATAAACATTCCTTATTTAAAAAAGTATTTCGAAAGTCGTGAAATCGATACAATAGATTGGTTATTAATGAAAGAGGTAATTAATATTGCAGAAACATCAAATAAGGGGATAATACTTCCGAAAAACCTTCATATAATTGGAACTATTAATATCGATGATACAACGCATACTCTCTCAAATAAAGTTCTGGATCGTACTCATATGATTGAAGTCAGTACTGAGAAACCTAGCGAATTGATGTCTTCTGTTCAAGAAGTTGTAACCAATGATCAAGAAAATAAGTTTTTAGAACTTATGAATTCAAACAATTTTTCTGATCTGACAGAAATTAAAAGTAAATATGATGAATATAAAACAACGTTCTCGGGGTTACCAACTTTTGAAGAAGTTTTATCAGATTTAGATCTTGTTTATGAATCTTTAAAAAAGATCGATTTAGATTTTGGTTATCGTATTATTAAAGAATATTTAGAATATCTTTTGATCGGAATTGAGTTTCATGGAAATAGCTTCAACGATGAAGATATGAAATTTCTTTTCTCAAATGCAATGACGCAAAAAGTGTTATCAAAACTGCACGGTAATAAACGAGAGTTGGCAGGAGTTCTTGAAGAACTAAAAAATATGTTTGATAAATCTTTTTATGCAAATACTAAATTACAAGAGAAAATTCATCTGATGCAAGAAAAGTTAAATATTAAAGGTCATGTTAACTTTTTAGGGTGATAAAATGAGGGCTGTATCATGAATAAAGTAAATTCATGGATTATTGATTATGAAGTAAGTAATATTCATATCTACTTTACTACAGATAAACATAAACTAGACTGGAAAGCTATTTCACCATCTGAATACGACGAAAACGGAATAATATATTTAAGTAAAAGTGATATAGTACAGTTAAAAGAATCATCAGAAACATTTCTCTATGAAAATAAAATATATTACATCGGAATTAGCTTACCTAGTGAGTATTTCGAATTAAATTATCTTAGTGATGCTAAGAATATTTTTTACAATCAGTTTGTTAGCGATAGATGTTCTTTTTTTCCAAAAAGTATGTACAAGCATAGTGAAGATGGATGTATAAACATAATTGGAGAATTTAAAACCAATTTTAATATTGGTGTTTGGGATTTTTCAATTAAATTAAGTGTTGCCTCCCTATTCAGAGATATAGAAGTATATCTACCAGTACATCCAGATAAGATTAACTTTGAAAACGAATATACAACAATGTTGAACGACATTTCTTTAGAAGTTTCAGAGCTGTTAGTTAAGTACACGACTTCGAATATTAGTCAAATTGAGTTAGAAGTTACAAATCGGGTTTCAAATTTCAGAAAATCATATATTCATCTTAGACAATGTATTCATGAATTGATTTCAGTTTTAGAAGAAGTTAAGTTAAAACCGTATATAAAATCAGAACAGATAAAGATAGTTTCTTACATTGGGACACATTCAAGTATAGATACTATTGAGTTAGCTTCGAACTATATGAGATATGATCCTCAGCAAGGTGGTCCATTGGCTGCAAGATTAAAGAACACAACACCACGCTTGGTCCCGGAGATTAAAAATAATCTTACGTATGATAATCTTCCGAATCAGTACTTAAAATTTGTATTAAACAGTTTTGTAAATATTTTAATAGAAGCATTAGAATATTTTTCACTAAAAAAAGATTACAGTTTATACTGTGTTGAAATAAACAAATGGTTAGAGTATTTTGAAGAGAATCTTCAATATGGATTTTTGAAAGAAGTTACTTTGAAAAGTACATTTACAGATTTTAATTCTCAAGTTTTATATAGAAGACAAAGTTATAAAGAAATTTTTAAGATTGTAGAAAAGTATAACAGCTCTATTCAGTATAATTTGTCGTTTTTAGATGTTGAAACAGAGAAGTATTATGTAAAACCTGTATATGAACTTTACGAAATGTGGTGTTTTTTGATTGTCAAAAAACTTTTGAATCGGTTATTAGGAACTGAACAATCTCAAACTATAGTTTCTACAGGCAGTTCTGAGATCTCTATAAATTTGCAAAAAGGTAAGAAGAGTGAAGTGATATTTGAGCATAACAATACAATATTCAAGTTATTTTATAATAAAACGTATAAAAGCCCAGATAGTTCTTATTCTCTAAACTTCATACCAGATATTTCGATTGAATGTATTGATAAATCTGATGAAACAACAAAAGTTTATCATTTAGATGCTAAATACAAACTAGAGAAACTAATACTCGATTCCCCAGAAGGGGATGTTGAAGTTAAAACACATACTAAAAATGATATTTATAAAATGCATGCTTATAAAGATTCCATATGTAACACTGTAGCTTCATATATTTTATATCCTGGTGATCAAGTTGCATCATTCTTAAAAAAAACAGATAGCTCTGAAGGTGTTGGAGCATTTAATCTTATCCCAGGTAAAGTAAATGATATTGATAGTCTTGAAAAACACTTACAAACTCTCCTTTCCTTATGAACTGAGCCCTAGAGTTTGGACAGTTTAATAAAAGAACCCTTAACGTTTTAAGCTGCTATGAGATGGCTTCGGTATTGTACCGGAGTCATCTTTTGTAGTTTCCATTGTCTTCGTTCGCTATTATAATAATCAATGTAAGCATCGACCATGGCACAGACCTCATCGAGGTCAGATGCTAATTTATAATCGACATAATCTTTCAAGTGCCCAAAGAACGATTCCATCGGGGCATTATCCAGGCAGTTTCCTCTACGAGATATGGATTGAAGAATTCCCATCTCAAGGATGCGTATAATGGAATCCTTGATCGGAATGTATCATGGCTTAAGGGTGTAATAACCACTGCGGCTCACTTCAGCGAGCATACATAGATCCGTCACGAAGAACCGGCCCGACGATTGTTTCCGTAAGACAATATTGATTGCCTGATAGCGCTCAGATGCCGTTAGTTTCGGTACTTCGCCTTTCTTTCGAGAGCTTCGAGCTTTTTTAGTAATTCGTTCTCCGCTGTGAGGTACGTGATTCGTGCTTCAGCTTTCGCAAGGCGTCGTTCGACGGAATCATCTTTTTTCGGTCGACCTCCAAGATTTGATTTTCCACGTCTCTCATTCAAGAATCCTTCTTCTCCAGAAATGCGATATGTCTTCCGCCACCGTTTCAACGCTTCGTTCGTTGTTTGCTTACCGATCATGCCCAGGTCAAAGGCGCTTTCCTCAAAGTTTTGTATCGATCGCTTACCAGCTAAATTTTCACGTGCATCGTGAATCTTAAATTCTCCTTTGTATTAAATCGTACGATCTGATACCGAGGCTACGTGAAGATTCGCTTCAAGTTGTCTGATTTGATCTGGATTGAAGGTGCGTCTGTTCATGAATAGTTCTCCCGTCTAAATTGAATAGGTATAGTATATCGATATCTTTAAACACAAAACACAAAAAAAACCGAATGGGGTCTGTTATCAGTGTTCACCATTCAGGGTTCAGTTCACCGAAAGCAATAACTAATGTTTCCTCTCTCTCTTAGTCACCGATTCCGAATTTATCAGCCGGTGTTCCGATAGGAGCGAATTCCAACGTCACGGTTTTTTCGTCAATGAGTCCGTTAAACCACCATGTGTTGGAAACATCAATAAATTCAATATCTTTAATCCCAAACTGCTCGCTTAATTGTTCGGAAACATACTCGGTCATTTCGAAAACAGAATCTCCTACTGCTTCGATCACTCCTTCTTTGATTAGTTGGTCATCTTTTTTTAAAATAAAAATCATTAGCTGTACATTCATAATTAAGAATCTCCTTTATTGCTGTTACGTTGTAAGGAAAACTTTATCATATTTTTAAAAAATTATTGAAGTTGTTGTTTTAACTGCTTGGGACTTACATTCCAATTTACCGCGATGACTGTGGAAATTTGTTTTACAGGTTCCAGGTATTCTGAAGGATTCGTGTGAATATCTAGATTTGGAGCATCGCTAAAGCAGTTACTGACAATGACTAAAACGTAGTCTGACTCTTTGGCGTTGGCCACGGACCATTCTTTATCCGTGAACCGTATCCCACCCTCAGATCCGGATACTCCTTTCACCTCAAACACTTTCTCTGAGTCTTTAACAGCGAAATCATAACCACATCCAAGATCACGTGTGTCGATCAAAACGGAATTTGGATAATTCTCTGAGAACCACTCAATAAAATAGGCCTCCGCTTTTTTTCCTGTCAATCCGATTGCGGCATATTTTCTTTCCTCATTCACGTTTTCAAGTGTAGTGTTTAATTCATTGTCCATCTTTTGATTTAAAATATCTAGAACGATGGCGCGCAGTCCTTCCTCGCTCAAGTGATCGAACTTATCCACAATATTTAATGACTTTGAACTTAACTCTACTTGGTACCACCCCGCGCGATGGGGAAAGAGGGGATCAAAATCATCTCTGCGGTTTTTGACAGTATTAGGACTGTACCCCAACTTTTCGCCGATCCTTCGGAAAGCGTCTCGAAATCCGTTGTATCCTAGATTTGTGATAGCGATTTTATCAAATTTGGATAAGTAAAAAGCGACAATTAACAAATTTGTTCGATTCATTTGTTTCCTCCATGTCTAAAGTATTTGAAGTTGTTTTTGTCATAGTGACTTTATGACGACATTACTGTCAATGAGACAGCAGGACTTAATTTTAAAACAAGGACCCGCACACTACTTTTTAAATGACAGATATCAGCATTTTTATCATACAGCTTGTTTTAAAAAAATGTATGCTTCCATTTTCTTTATTTTTACTTAATTAAAAGATCCCTATTTAGTGATGTAAAAATTATGGATCAGAGCAATACCGCTCTGTCTGATGAAAAGTAACTGAAAGCAGTCCTGTTTCCCTACTCTAGCTCGCTCCTCGTCGGCGCAAGGGCCATCAAAAAAAGCCGCTACCGTTCCCGTCAACAGGACGACACAGTGTCAGACTGCATCTTACTCGCGAAAAGAGTTTTTCCATGAAACTGACCAAACTTGTTGAAATCACACGTATCCGCCAAGAGGTCCGGGAACCGAACGTCGCCCTCGAGACGACGCATATCACGTCACCAGAGGATGCTTTCCTTGTTGCTAGACGCTTCGACGATGACCGTGAGGTTTATTCCTCGTCATCTTGCTGAACACGAAGAATCGGGTTATCGCCGTTCACCGGGCGCATGTCGGGAGCATCAATTCGAGCGTTATCTATCCACGTGAAATTGTAGAAGGTTGACGCCGCAGGCGTCTCGCAATCTTTCGGACAGAGAAACCTAGCTCGAGATACGTCTCTATTTTGACTCTTTCTGATATGGTAAGATGAACATAGCTTATAATGAATCCTCCGTTGAATTTTGTGTGGTAACTCTATTCTACACGAGGCCGTTATGGGTTTTTTTGTTTTTTCAGCTAGGTGTTGCACTTAATATTACAATTCGTCTTTGTAAAAAAAGTCTTAAATCGTTTAATTAGGAAAAGAAGCTTCACAAAATCTTATTGTGAGCGAAGGTTCAAAAATCTCAATTAATTTAAAAACAGGTGATCAAAGTAAAATGATTTTTGAACATGATTCAAGAGTCATTACATTGTATTACAACAAAACCTATACAACGTCAGAAGATAAATCCTATTCTATGGACTTCAGACCTGATATTTCTATTGAATGCTTTGATACTGTAAACGAACTTACAAAAATTTATCTTTTAGATGCTAAATACAAATTAGAAAATCTAACAAGAAAAATTCAAGGTGAAACCGTAGAAGTTAAAACGCATACTAAAAACGATATTTATAAAATGCATGCATATAAAGATTCTATATATAACACTATAGCTGCATACATTTTATATCCAGGTGATGAAAGTACGTTATTTCAAAAAAAGTCAGATACTTTCGAAGATGTTGAAGCATTTAATCTTGTTCCAGGTAAAGTCACTGATGTGAATAATCTTGAAAAGCACTGACAGGCTCTTCTTTCCTTATAAGAGTCTGTCAGTGCTTTTTGCAGTTATGAATAAAATCATAAATTTCATTTATAACTCTTTGAGGATCCGATTTAATATCATGTTCCCATACTCTTTTTACATTCCAATTAATACTCTTATAATGATTGTTTACTTCAGTATCCCGTTGTGAGTTCTTATTTAATTTTTCTTCCCAAAATAAGCTGTTAGAAGCTGGTATTTTTCCGTGAATAGGACACAAATGCCAAAAACAAGAATCGATAAAGATTACGATCTTATATTTCTTTATTGATATGTCAGGTTTCCCCAACAGTGATTTGCTGTTTCTTCTATAACGAACTCCTTTACGCCATAATTCTTTCGCAATAATGCTTTCTAATTTAGATACAGATTTAATAGCCTTCATATTTTTAGTGCGCTGTTCGGAAGTAAGATTATCAACCATAATTCAACGCCTCTTTATTTCAAATTTTCAAATCAATATTAAATATTATAAATAAATTTCTACTTCTACCATATTTATATAAATCATATTCTTAGAACTAACCTTTTTAAAACCATTAATTTCAATTAATTACTACATTGATCCTTTTTAGAATTATTTTTATCTAGATAAATGTTATTTATATACTGTACTTGTACGTAGTATACTTAAAAAAAACATTCAAAATATATATAAGGCAGTGATGTAATGAAAGATTTGATATTAAATCCTTATGCACCAAATTTAGTTGAATCTACGCGATCGATTGGGTATTCTTTCGAAACTGCGCTAGCAGATATAATTGATAATTCAATTAGCAATTTCGCGAAACGAGTTGATGTAAAATTTTCAAATTCAGATATTCCGTATGTCGCTATAATTGACAACGGTATGGGAATGAATCGGATTGAATTAGAAAAAGCAATGAGATACGGCAGCAGTAATTCTCTAGATGAACGTGGAGAAAATGACCTGGGCAGATTCGGTTTAGGACTAAAAATGGCATCAATGTCTCAATGCAGAAAACTGACGGTTATTTCAAAACAAGAAGGACAACTTTCAGCAGCATGTTGGGACTTAGATTATATCCATAAAACAGAACAGTGGTCATTAATAAGATACACAGACAATGAAATTAATGATCTTAAATTTGTATCTGATTTATCACATTATAAATCAGGAACCATCGTAATTTGGGAAAAATTAGATAAAATTTCAGAATCTCAAAATGAATTCAGCAGAGAATTTAATGAAAAATTAAGCTTTGCAGATAAACACATAAGTTTGGTATTCCACAGATTTTTAGAAAACAAACTATCAAAGCAGTTTTTTGAACTATATTTCAATAATCGTAAAGTTGAAGCAATAGATCCATATATGTTGTCTAATCGTGCTACTCAGCAACTTGAAGAAGAAACTTTATTTATAAACAAAGTACGAATAAAAATTACTCCATTTATTACTCCTTTTGTTAGTAAACTTTCTACAAAAGAACGAACATTGTTGAACGATTATAAAGAGCTAAACTTAAAACAAGGATTATATATTTATCGAAATAATAGACTTATTGTCTGGGGAAAATGGTTTCGCCTCCTCAGTGAGGGTGAACTTAAACGTCTTGCTAAAATACGAATAGATTTACCAAACAACATCGATTCGCATTGGAAAATAGATGTAAAGAAGTCATCTGCTCAAATACCCAGTATGATTAAAGACCAATTAAGAAAAATAGTTGAACGTGCTGTTGGTAAGAGTGAACGCGTTTATAAATATCGTGGAAGAAAAGTTACAAACGATAATTATCAACATATATGGAATAAGGTTGAAAACAGAGAAAAAATGCAATACTTGGTGAATAGAGACATACCAATTTACAAAGTATTACAAGAATCTTTAAGTGAAGAACAATTAAAACTTTTAGATGGATTTATCAAAAGTATCGAAGACAGCTTCCCCTACTCCGCTGTCTATTACGACTTGGCTCAGGATAAACAATTTGAAGATCAAGTTCTCGAAGTCGAACAAGTATATGAATTAGCCAAAAACACTATTGATGGATTATCCAAAAATAAGGATGAGCAAATTAAACACTTAAAAAATTTAGCTACAATTGATATGTTTCAAAAATATCCTCAAGTTATTGAGATGTTAGAACAGGAGCTACAATAAAATGAGTACAGAAATCATTGCTGCTATAGAAGATTTATCCGGCATTATGTTGCCAAAAGATAACTTAGAAAAAATTACTGAGAAACAGATCAAAACAATTGTAGAAGCAGTTATTCCAATGGTTAAAATGAAATTCAACATCTCCGAAATTACTAAATTAGATATTGATACTGCAATAGTAAATCTTGAAGAACGTTATGCGATTACAATGGATACCGGAACGTTGCTTAAAGAAGATAATTATAAAAAATGGTATTACAATTCCAAAGCTGACAGAGGTAATGCTTATTGGGACAGATATAGCAGATATCTGGTCAATGATGTGAAACTGCCGCAAGCTGTTATTAATAAAATTGATGATTCATCTGAAGATATAATGGATGTTCTAGGCGATCCTTTGTCAAATGAGGGGTTTCAACGTCAAGGACTAATTATAGGATCTGTTCAATCCGGTAAAACATCAAACTATACAGCACTAATTAATAAAGCAGCTGATAGTGGTTACAAAGTAATTATCTTACTTACAGGTACAATCGAAAAACTGAGAAAACAAACTCAAGGACGTATTGACGAAGGATTCGTTGGAATGGACAGCCGTAACTTTTTACAATTCAAAAAAGTAAATTCCAAAACTTCATCTCTTGGTGTAGGTAAATATAATAAAGATATTGGTGTAGTTTCATTCACTACAACGGATAAAGATTTTGATTTAAAAGGCTTGAACATGCGGCTCTCATCTGTTACAGATCCAGTTATTTTTGTAATTAAGAAAAACAAATCTGTTTTAGAAAAGTTGCATCATTGGTTGAAAGAAAAAAATACAGATCAATCGACAGGTATGATTGATTTGCCTATGTTACTTATTGATGATGAAGCAGATAACGCATCTGTAAATACGAATAATCCTGATCAAGATCCCACAGCAATAAATAATGGAATTCGAAATTTATTAAAATTATTTAAAAAATATAGTTATGTCGGTTTCACTGCCACACCTTTTGCAAATATTTTTATTGATCCACAATTAGAAAACGAAGTGGAAAACGACTTATTCCCAAAAGATTTTATCTATTTATTGGAACAGCCTTCAAATTATGTAGGCCCGATAGACATGTACAGTGAGAATGGAAAATACAATTATATGATTCGTCATAACGATGACATGGAAAGTATCTTAGAACTAAAACACAAAAATAATACAAATATTTCTTCACTACCCGACTCTCTCAAAACATCTATACTATTATTTTTGTTGTCCAACGCAGTTCGTGATTTGCGAGGACAAGAAAAGAAGCATAGATCCATGCTGATTCATGTATCCAGATTCATCAGCGTACAAAAAACAGTTCAAGAAAAAGTTAAAAATTATTTTAATTATGCTAAAGAACAAATTAAAAACTATGTACTTTCTGAAACTGAAGAGCCTTTCATCAAAGAATTGCGACTTCTATTCGACAAAGAATTTGGAAAAGATACAAAAGCTTATTATGAAAATACAGCTTTTAAAAAGGTTGAAATTGAAGAATCATGGGAGGATGTAAAGAAAGTTCTTTATAAATCAATCAGCCCTATTCAAGTTCACACTGTAAACAGCGGTTCTGCGTCTCAAAGAATGAATTATGACGAGTATGAGGACGGTTTGCGATTAATTGCAATCGGAGGACTAAGCTTAGCACGTGGACTGACACTCGAAGGATTAACAGTAAGCTATTTTTATCGTAATACTAAAATGTACGACACATTAATGCAAATGGGAAGATGGTTTGGATATCGTGACGGCTATTCTGATTTGTGCCGATTATGGACATCACATGAGTCTGCCGGATGGTATGAACATATCGCAGAAGCAACTGAAGAACTAAGAAATCAAGTTAAGAGAATGTCCAGAGAAAACAAACGTCCGATAGATTTTGGTTTACGTGTCCGCTCTGCTGAAGATGCTCCATTAATCGTAACTGCAAAAAATAAAATGAGACATTCTGAGCAAATCAAGCTTTTACGACAATTAAATGGTCGTATGATCGAAACACCTATCCTCCCCTCTAAAGAAGAAGAAATAGAGGCCAACAACGAGGTTATCGAAAAATGGTTAGTTAAGAACAATAATTATTTAATAAGGGACCTCTCTACCCTAGGTCGCCGGAAGCCTACTTTAAAAAATGTTCCCAAAGAGACAATAATTGAATTGTTGACATTTTTAGAGTATCCATACATGAACGAGTTCTCAAAAGACAGCATGATTTTAAATGAAATAAAGAACAGTACATCGAAAATATTTGCTACTTGGGACGTTGTTATTGCTACTAAAAACACTACAGAAAAAGAAAATGAAATTCCTTGTGAGTACGGTGAAATTCCCATTTATCCAATTGAACGTTCTTTTGATTTTTTCGGAACCGGAAATTATGTCAGAATATCTAAATCCAAAAAGAGATTAGGATCCACAGATTACGCCTTGACCGGACTCGACAAACAACAATTGAAATCCATTAAAAGTAATGTCGATGATTTTCTTAAAGGACAGACTAATAAAAAGGGCGGTCAAAAATCCCCCACTCAAAATATGTACTTCAATACAGGTATTTCAAGAAATCCACTCATAGTTATTTATCCTGTAAAGTTGATACACAGTAAGGAAGAGACAAATTCTAAAATCAAAGACTATGTTAGCTCCTCAAAACAATTAATTACTGGTGTTAGCATAGGTATTCCAGATATTGAAGGAGTACAATCTGTCACCTACGAATACGTGGTGAATAAAGTTTATCAGATGGAACTCATAGAAGGCAGCTCTCGCGAGTACGATTGGGATGATAGCTATGACGAAGATGAAGAAGATGAATTGAATGATTAACGAGGAGAAGAATAACGTTTTGGAAGAAAACCAATACAAGAGAATTCCTAAGACCGATAAATTCGGCATATATATGGGATTAGATGATTTAGGCAGAACAAGTATGTTTGTTAAATTATCAAAAAAACCTGTACTTGATAACAGCGGTAAATATCTAATTTACGAATACAATAAACGAGAAGACGGTTTGTGGGCTCTAACTGTCTCAATTGCCGAACAGCGATACATCGGCGTCTTCAATAAACTCGTTTTTGACTTAGTAGATATAATTCTTGAATCAAGTACTTCAACAGTTGCTGAAAGAATTTTCATGAAACGTTTTATTGAATGGAAAACACTTTTCGAACACCTTGTAACTTCAACTCTTGATTTTAATAAAATCGTAGGTCTGGCTGGTGAGTTACATTTTTTGAGTGAATTCATGTTTAAGTACTATGGAGTAAATAACAGTTTAAATTCATGGTGCGGTCCACATGGTGCAGATAAAGACTTTAGTATAAATAACACTTGGTTTGAAGTAAAAACAAAATCAATGAATAAAGATATAATTCATTTAAACAGTAAGTCACAGCTTGTATCCAAGGACATCGGTTATTTAACTGTTATACCCTATGAAAAAACCAGTCCATTAAACTCTAAATCTACTAATTTACTTAAATTATATAAAAAAATTACTGCCTCGATTCATTCACAACAGATACAAGCAGAATTCGATAAAAAATTAGTTGATTTAGGTTTCATTCCTGATGAAAAATATGACAAAATAAATTTAGAATTTCACAAACTTGTTTTCTATGAAATAAATGAGGAGTTTCCTCAAGTATTTAGTACCGAATTTGATAAAGCAATAATTAATATTACCTATGATCTTTTTTTACCTGAAGTCAAACAATTTAGGGTGGAGTTATGAATATGGATTTGTATAGAGATGGTCTAGTAAATGAGATAAAAGTATATGCATCATCTGAAAACATGTCAGATCGGGAATCTTTTTTTCAGATATATTGTGAAAAACTCGAACAAGCTGACATTATAGAAGATTTTCACTACCTTCAATTTAAGGGTAAAGGAAATCGTAATCGTTCTATTCAAATTGATGGTTATGTATACAATGAATTGGATAATAAATTAACGCTTTTTATTATTCCTTCCTTAACATACTATGATGATAAAGTTTTGACCCTTACTGAAACTGAATCTTTATTTAGTCGCGCTAAATACTTTTATTTTGACGCGGAAAAAATAATTTCAAGCGCTGAAGAAAGTTCCGAAGGTTATGGTTTGGCTTATGATATTGTAAATAAAAAAATAACTATTGATGTACTCGAGATAATTTTATTAACTGATTACTCAAAATCAAGTAAAATCAACGTTATTGGGAGTACTTTCGAAAATAGTATACGAGTTGATTATTCAGTTTATGATATTTCTCGCATGAAGTTGCTTGATGAATCTGAAAACGGTAAAGAACCTCTGGTTATTGACCTTTGGGATGAGTTTCAAGCAGAAGGAATTCCGGTTCTTCCGGCCTCTAAGAATGACGAATATCAAGCATATTTATGTAATATTCCCGGAGAACTCTTGGCACGCATGTATAATAAATATCAATCAAGATTACTTGAAGGTAACGTACGATCATTCCTTCAAACCAAGGGAAAAGTAAATAAAGGCATACGAAGCACTATTCTAAATCAACCTGAAATGTTTTTTGCATTCAACAATGGTATTGCTGCAACTGCCGAATCAATTAATATCTTAGAGGGACCAGAAGGAAAGATCATTACAGGATTTAAATCATTGCAGATCGTAAACGGAGGACAAACAACTGCCTCTCTTGCAAACGCTTGGGAAAACGATGTGAGACTAGATTCTCGCAACCAGATAAAACGAATTTTTGTACCCATGAAGGTTTCAGTTGTATCTCAAAAATCAGCAGAAGAGTTAATACCTAATATATCAAGATACGCAAACAGTCAAAACAAAGTAAGTGACGCAGACCTAGCATCAAATCATCCATTCCATAGACAAATAGAAGATCTTTCAAGAAGAATACATGCACCAGCAATAGATGGAGCTCAATTCGGAAAGTTTTGGTACTATGAACGTGCAAATGGGCAATACAGACAAGAAACCTATAAATCAACAGATTCAGTCAAAAAGGCTTTCGAATCCCGCAATCCGAAAAATCAAATGTTCAAAAAAGTGGACTTAGCAAAATATTATAATATATATCTTCAAAAGCCTCATATCGCCAGCGCAGGATCTCAAATGAGCTTTAATAAATTTAGTGAGTGGATGATTAAAGAATGGGATAAAAACTCCGATTTTGCAAATGAACAATTTTATCGTAAAGTAATTTCTTTAGGTATTCTTTTTAAAAAAACAGACACTATTGTAAAAAATCAAGATTGGTATGATAGTTATAAAGCTAACATCGTTGCATATACACTCTCACTGATTTTTTATAAAACGGAAAGAGATTTTCCTGAATCATCAGTTGATTTTCAGCAAATATGGAAAAAACAAGATTTATCTCCTGGTTGGGTTAAACAAATTCAAAAAGTATCGTACTTAGTTTATAAACACCTAACAAGTAAAGATCGATTAGTTGAAAACGTTACAGAATGGGCTAAACGTGAATCATCATGGAATATAGCTAAAGAAATACAGTTTGATTACGAAGAAGACTTTATTAAGGATTTAGTTAACAAAGACTATGTTATTACACAAGATCACAGTGCAGTAAAAGAACAAAAAAAGGTCAAGGAAATGAATGCTTTACTTCAAGTTTATGATTATGGATCTTTATTTTGGAAAGATGTTTACAATTGGGGACAACGAAGTAAAATATGGAATACTCAAGATATCAGCCTATTGAAATTAGCTATGGGAATTGATGAAGGCAAAGTTCCTTCTGATAAGCAATCCATAAAAATTTTACAAATACTTGAAAAAGCAAGGTCTGACAGTTTTCCAAAATAAGTTCATTAATTAAAAAGGTCGGTTATGTTCCTTAATTTAAAGGAATGTAACCGATCTTTTTTATTTTAAAATAAATATTCCAGAAGTTTCTCTGCAACAGCCTTTGCGAGTAAAGGAGGGACTGCATTACCAATCTGTTGATAACGTTCGTCTTTTCTTCCTTCAAAAACAAATTTATCTTGAAAAGATTGTAATCTTGCTGCTTCTCGAATGCTTATTGCTCTTGCCTGTGTAGGATGTTGCCACATCGATTTCCTTACATTAATTACAGTAGGAGATGGTTCGTCGTAATTTAATCTAAGATAAACTGTATTTTGAGTTCTTGAGGCATCTGAATATGTTTTTTTCAATTCATTCGGCAAACTGTGAAAATTCTTGCCACCAGTTTCTAATATTTTCTCATATCGCTCTTTTATTAACTTTGAGCTTTCAGTATTAATATGATCCTGTATCTCGTCAACTTCAACATCTTTTCTATAGTATGAAATCAGTTCGTTACTCGATTTTGAAGTATAAATTTTTGAGTCATACGTTTCTATTCTTGTTTGAGGAGTTATTGATTCTAAATCTTCAATCGCGTCTCTTACAACGTAAATTCGTTTACTATCTCCTTCAGGTAATTCTATTTTTGTTTGGGTGTTCAGCACACCCAACATCATAAAACGATTTCTTTTTTGCGGAACACCAAATTTGGAAGCATCTAAAATACCGCTTGTTATACTGTATCCGTAGTATCTAAATACCTCTTCTAAATACTTCACTACGTTATATGAAAACACTTGAACTGATATGGTATATGATACTTTGTCTTCAACCACAAATTCACTACATTCAATGTCCTCATCTTTCAGTTCTTGGCATCGTACCAAAAATCGATTTAAACTAATCAGATCTTTTATTTCCATATATTCTTTGTCATTTAAAGAATCTCCATCTATAACTTTGTGCAATGCTTGCATAGCATTATTTAATATGTTTTGTTCATTTAGACTTGCATTATTTCGATTAGAAAGCTCTATGATAATTTCTCTTAACTCATCCTTTATTTTTTTTGTCAGAGGCAAGATTTTATTTTTTTCTAATTTTTTTTCAATAACACGTAATCTCGTAATCAAAAGTGCCTTAGTAATAATCGGATGGGGGACATCAAAAAGGGAAGAATAGTCTTTAACAACAGATTTTAAGTTTTCACTGGTAGAACTTAATAATTCAATGGAATCTAAACTATATATTTTATTATCTGATTGATTAATTTTATCTAAATGTACTTTAGAGCTAAAATCATTTTTATTATCAGGCTTATAATTTGTTACAAAAAACTTATGAATCGAAGAATTTATAGATTTTACATTTTCCATTAAAAATGCGGCCGGTTTAACATCACGTATAGCTCGGACATATTCCTTGACCAATTTATTATTTCCAGAAATCAAATAATTTTTTTGTCTGTTGGCATTTGAGAATCCCTGACATGGGGGACCGCCTATGATGATTGTAGTCTCAGAATTCAAGTCGAATTCATCAAAATTAATTTTAGTAATGTCACTGATTCCTGATTCAGGAGCTTTTATTATTATATTTTCATCTCCATGATTTTTAATGTATGTTTTTTGAGCAGCTTCATTTATTTCCACAGCGCCAATTACAGAAAATTTGCCTGTTTGTTCAAAACCATTACTTAATCCGCCTGCTCCTGCAAACAAATCTAATATATAATATTTGTTATTCATATTTTTTCCTTTCTCTCAATCAAACAGAATGTATATTAGCAGCATAACTCATGAATTTATTTATATCAATACTTCATGTTTTCATGATCGATTGGTTAATTACAGACATTTAATAAAAAAGATCATTACAATTTGTTTTCTAAAAAGCCTACATGACTTTTCCAACAAATTATAATGATCTCCAGGAAACGATTGCTTTACTATTACGGTTACTTCACAGATTCCCCGCTCACATAAAACTTTTCTTTATTTCCTCGAACCTCAATACGATCTTCCCAAATGTAAAATCTCCATTTTTCATCTTTTGAATAGTCCAAAATCATATCTTCTGTCATCAATCGTCTCAGATTTTTGAATTCTACAAAATACACTTTATTGCCTTCAATTCGCACGGCCATGATTGCCATATCTGCCTTATCTAAAATTTCAACTTGCTTCGTCGATAAGTCAAACCAACCATGCTCTTGATTGTGTAATTTAGTTTCCGGTGTGCACACGACTACTGATTTCCGACTTTGCGTTGTTCCTTCGTACATGATTTTCTTTTGTTTCATGATTGTAAGTACACAATCGTATCTTTCGCTGATCATTCTAACAACAGTTTCTTTTTCTGGTATCGACATCTATAAAACTCCCCATCATATTTAGTGAATTATTTTTATCCAAAATACATATATTCCTATTTTATCATTCTTCATCAATTTATTAATCTAACTTGAAAAATAACTTTCAATCCGAAAATGCACGATGTCCGTTATCCATTTCATTAACACCCTATTGATGGTTTTAAAGTTCTTTTGGATGTATAGCGTTTTCTGATTTTCCGTCGTCTCAAATGGATAACCCATCTTCGGAAAGGGCTGTTGCTTCAGCAATGTCACTATTTTGGATTCATTGTATCCATTCTCAAAAACCTTCCCTTGCGCATCCTTTACTTCTCGGTACTTCTCCGCATGCAAATACTCATAAAAGAACGGAGCTACTTCTTCAGCCGTAATCGGCTCCATCCAATGTTCTTCTCCGCGCTCAAGCATCGCCAGCAAGACGACCATCTTGTAACTCCGGTTCATCATCGTATTTTCGACCTGTTCAATCAATTCACGGTTGGCATCATAAGTCTCGACTTCTTCAGCCGTCAATTCACCTTGTTCTTTCAGGAAACCGACGTACGATCCCCACTCTTGTTTATAGCCCGTCGGCACGGCTGTCAGTTGTCCGATTTCAACGTAAGTCGGACGACGTCCAAGATCAAGCTTCACTTGTTCATAGCTTTCGATCAAACGCAGTTTACGCTGATTCGGTTGACGCATCCGATGAATGATATTCAGCGCTTGTGTATCAAACTCGATGATGCATCCCTTTGGTGGGGTAATCGGCTCCTTGTCTCCCCGCTTAATCTTGTCTTTTACTGTTCCAAGTAACATCATCTTCGTTTCGACGTTTTTATAATTGCCAATCAAATCGATGATGACACAATGTGATTTATCGCTTGCCAAACGTAAGCCCCGTCCGATTTGCTGCGTGTAGATTGCAATCGATTCCGTCGGTCGACAAAACAGTAACGTATCGACTTTCGGAATGTCGACTCCTTCATTAAATAAATCGACCGTAAAGACGATTTCTAACGTTCCCCGCTCAAACTCCTGAATCCGTTCACGTCGATTGACGGTCTGTCCGGTCAAGGCAATCGCTTGGTGTCCCATTTCCCGGAATGTCTGTGCCAAATATTCGGCTTGTCGAATCGACGAACAAAAACCGATCGTCTTCGTCTGCCGATACTTCGACCAGGCGGCATAGATGTTTTCTGAGACTGCCCGATCAATCTGCGCCTGTTCCAGTTCCATCGCATCATATTTCCGCCCCATCCGCCGCAGTTGCGAATAATCGATGACGTCATGAATCCCGTAATAATGGAACGGGGTCAGAAATCCTTCGTTGATCGCTGACGTGAAGTGCATTTGAAAGGCAACGTGATTGTCGCACAGTGCATAGACGTCAGCTCCGTCCATCCGGTCCGGCGTCGCTGTCAGTCCCAGCAAAAATTGGGGTTCGAAATGCGCCAGGATCTTTCGATAACTTTTAGCTGCTGCATGATGAAACTCATCGATGATGATCAAATCAAAATGGTCTTGTGCAAACCGTTCGAGATGCCGGTTTTGGGATAACGTCTGGACTGATCCAAAGAGCACATCCGTCTGCTCATCATTCGTGCGGTCTGATCCGATATACAAAGCTGTCTGCCAATTGGGTTCGACCTTTTTAAACGAACGTTCCGCTTGTTCCAGCAACTCGCGTTGATGTGCGAGAAACAGAATCCGCTTAAAACTACGCGCAAAGAACGCACTGAGATACGTTTTCCCAAGTCCGGTTGCAAGCACAGTCAAAGCACGAGTCCGTCCTTCTTCCATCGTTTCCCGGAGTGCCCGTAATGCTTCCTCCTGCACCCGGTGCGGCAGAATCTCATCGGACGTGACAATCTGTTGCTCCGCATAGTCGACTTCCGGTTCTGCAACATATTGCCGTGCGTCATGTTCCTGCCGATACGCTTCGAGGACCATCAAATTCAGGTCTTGAGCTGCTTCACTTAAATAAAGATCCATGAATGCCTCAATCGCATCATCCAAGATATGCGGTGCGACGGCTTGCGGCAAATGGAGATTCCACTCGACACCGGTTCGGAACGCACTTTTCGAGATATTCGATGAGCCGACAATCGACAGCCCCGTCTCTGCATTACGGAACAAATAGGCTTTCGGATGAAACGCCCGTCCGCCGGAGCGATAAAACCGGATCGACAGACCGTCCAGTTTCAATAATTCTGCCAACGCCTCCGGGTCCGTAATATGTAAGTAGTCGCCAATCAAAAAATGAACATCAGCACCCCGTTCGACGGCGCGACGTAACGCCGGTAACAACAGTTCGACACCAGAACGTTGCGCAAAAGCGGCGACGATATAGACTTCATCGGCTTGGTCAATGGCATCGACCAACGACGCATACAAATCGTGTGTCGTCAGTTTTGCTACCGGAATCAATCTTCGACCTCAATCAGATACAGCTTGTCATCAAAGCCGCCCCGCTTATCGTGTTTCTTAAGTCGGATTGCTTCCAGTTGTTCCGGTGTCATCCCGTGCGTCCGAGCCAACGCATGAATTAGTTCCAGCAAATCGGCCAACTCTTCAACCGCTTCGTCGGTCGTCGTTGCTTCTTCATATTCGGCTACTTCTTCATGCAATTTCCGTTTCGCTTCGACGAAGAACTCTTCCTCGTTAAGTGTCCGGAACGTTGCTTTTTTTCCGTTCCGAGCAATGATAGTTGGAATCTGGTCTCGGACTAATTTATGATAAAGAGGCATTGGATTCACTCCTTGTAAGTATGGTGATGGTATTGTAAAAATTATCCTATAGTTCAAGGCAGATAGCACGTTCTACATACGATTTATTTTAGATTAGAGGAGGAGTTTTCATGAGTTCATTCCAGAAAATCGAAACAACCAACGCCCCGGCTGCGATCGGTCCTTATTCACAAGGCTTCATCGCAAACGGTACGTTATACGCATCCGGTCAAATCCCAATTAATCCCGCGACGGGTGAAATGGTTGTCGGTGGCATTACAGAACAGACGGAGCAGGTCATGAAAAACGTCGATGCCATCTTAAAAGAAGCCGGTCTGACACCGGACCGTGTCGTCAAAACGACGTGTTACTTAACGAGCATGGATCATTTCGCTGCGTTTAATGACATCTACTCGGATTACTTTGCTCCGCATAACCACTTCCCGGCACGATCTTGCATCGCCGTTAAAGAGTTGCCGAAAGGTGCTTTGGTTGAAGTCGAGATTTTAGGATTAGTCTAATATTTTGGAACACGTCACGTTTGGTGGCGTGTTTTTATTACTTTTTTATTTTCTTCATCCGCTTTTTCGCCTCCAGTGACATCGCCACCACTATCGCAATCAATTGTGGAATGAGCATCAAGAGACTGATGAACAGAATCAGTTGTTCCGCCGTCAACGGTTTGAAATAACCGTCCCATCCGAAAGTGTCCATCCGACCTGCAAAGTATATCGATATGAAATAAGACACGATATTACCAGCAATCACAAATAGCAGATGACCCCATCGCTGACCGATGGAAGCGAGAACCGTGAATCCGACAAGTAACAGTAGATAACCGAGTAATGTCCCTGTCCTGAAGTCTTCGAGCAACGCCAGGTAGACGAATGGAATACAATAGCCGGCTAATACAGCTAACCCGATCCACCACTTCTTCATCTAAACTCCTCCTTTTTAAATTGACGGTACAGCCAATCCCGAAGAAGTTCCCAGTGTTCCGGATAGGCGTTACTGCCCTGAGACGCTCCGTTTCCCTTTGGTCCCGTCCAGCTGATTTCCCAATATGTCCCGTCGAGAATCAGCCATTCCGTCGTGTATTCCGGTTGCCAGTCGATGACCCCGGCCTTCTCTAAACGTCGTGTCAGCTCCTGCTGTTGCTGTCGGGACAAGAGAATGATCGTTTCTTCTCCCGTCCCCTCTTCCAGCTGCAATTCCCGGGTCGCAACCGTCCACGTAAATAGTTGTTCTTCTCCCATACCGGACTCCCGGTAGCGGAATTGATGGATGTGATTGTCGCTCATTTTCATCTGTCCTTCCTCGTTCACTCCTGTTATTTCCAGTATAATTCATTTTCCGTTTTCTACCTATCTCAAAAAATGATGAGGTTCTGCTGATGGATTGATTTCCAATCAACAATTGCTTTTTCATCTTTTCGATCCTATACTGTCAATAACAGTTAAGTGTTATCGACAGTTATAAACCATGATCAATCAGGAGGGATTCACGTTGAAACATACCGGTCGCCATACAGGCGCTTTTTTACTCTTATTCCTTGCGAAAGGTCCTACCTATGGCGGGGATCTACTCCAACGCTGCGAGCAGGAGTTGCCGTTTAACCCGATTGACAGTGCGATTCTCTACCGGACACTCAAAAAACTTGAAGAAGAAGGTTTCGTCACTTCCATCCTCACCACGTCTCCCCAAAACAAGATGGTGAAAATGTATCAGATAACATCGTCCGGTCGGGCACAGCTCGACCGCTTTCATGAGGACATCGAACAAAAACTTCAAAATCTGCTTTATTTCCAGACGCATTATGCAAAACAGGTAAAATCCGATGGTTAACAGCATCGTGCTGTACGGAATTGTCATTCTTCTGTCCAGTTTTTCCTTCTACAAGGACAAACAAAAGACGCAGGCGGCATTTGCGAAAGCCTGGAAAATCTTTACGAACCTGTTGCCGGATCTCCTGGCCATCCTGTTGTTCGTCGGTTTGTCGTTATCGATTCTGTCGCCTGCTCAAATCTCGGTCTTACTCGGACAGGATGCCGGATTTCCAGGTATCGTACTATCACTCGTCATCGGGGCGATTGCTTTGATTCCGAGCTTCGTTGTCTTTCCGCTCGGAGCGACCTTGCTTGAGAACGGTGCCGGACTGGCGCAAGTCTCGGCTTTAATGGCCTCACTGATGGCCGTCGGAATCATGACGATTCCGCTCGAGAGCCGCCTGTTCGGCAAACGTTTTGCTTACGTGCGCAACCTATCCGCACTTATGATGTGCCTGTTCTTTTCGTTACTCGTCATGGAGGTGCTTGGATGAAACGGATCAAAACATATGGCTTCTTCCTCACAATGTCCGTCCTCTTGCTCGGACTTCTGCTCATCGATCCGGTACGCGGTCAGCATGCCGCCCAGCTCAGTTTCAAGAGTCTGCTTGATATGCTGCTTCTATTGCCGCCGATTCTGGTCTTGGTCGGCTTACTCGATCAATGGATCAAAAAAGACACCCTGCTGAAATACATGGGACCGGATGCAGGGTTTCAAGGATATCTGTATGTCTTATTACTCGCTGCCATCGCAGCTGGTCCGCTCTATGTCGCCTTTCCCGTCGCTGTCCTCCTGCTCGAAAAAGGCGCCAGCGTCCGGTATGTCGTCTTTTTCCTCGGAGCGTTCACGACGGTCAAGTTACCGGTCCTGCTGTACGAAATCTCTTCGTTTGGCCTTGTTTATACCGCACTTCACATCGGATTCGGTCTGCTGTTCTTTTTCATGACGGCCCAACTGTTTGAACGGTATCAGACCGCTTTGCAGATGAAAACATTTTAAACACAGGAGGTTTTTTTCATAAGAGATCAACAACTGTTTCTCTTCGGCGGCGGCCCGCCGTTCACGCCAATGCTTTGCCAACAATTCGTGTCTTGTCTCGATCAATCAGGACCGGTTGCTTTACTGTACGTCCCGCGTCCCGGCTCAAACTGGGACGCTTATGCCCCGATCTATACGGATGCGTTAACGGCAAATGGTGTGACAGATTTCTTCCACTTTCCATTGTCTGCGCGTCCGACACCTGAACAACTCGAACAGTTAGCCGGAAGTGCCGGGATCATCATCTCGGGCGGAGAAACGGAACGATATCAACAATTTATCGTCGGTACACCAATCGGCACTCTCATTCAAGAACGGTTTCAGCACGGCGTTCCGGTTGCCGGATTTTCAGCCGGTGCCTTATTGACACCAAACGAATGCCGGATTCCTGCGATTGATCAACGGGACGGGAACGCACTTGTCTTGAACGGACTCGGACTGCTTACGGATGCTGTAGTTTCCGTCCATTACGATACATGGCAGGAAGAGACGAACTTGTACGAGGCGTTTATAAAAACGGAGAGTACCTTCGGCTACGGTTTACCGGAACGAAGCGGTATTTATCTAAAGAATGGTCTACTGATGAAACAGGAAGGGCCGGAAGGTGTTCTTCTCAGACAAAAGGGGGAAAACATATGACAACGATCGTAACAGCCGTCAAAGGTATCGTGCAGTACGACAACCGGATCTTAATCGTCCAACGCGCCGCTGCCGACTCCGGGGGCGGAACATGGGAATGTCCAGGTGGGAAAATTGATCTCGGCGAGTTGCCGGAAGACAGTCTGACACGAGAAATCGAGGAAGAGACCGGACTGACGGTCACCGTCGACCGGATTGCTTATGCTTCGAGTCTGATGACCCATCCGGACCGCCAAGTCATTTTGCTGGTTTACTTCTGCACCGCTACGACCCGGGCCGTCGAATTGTCCGACGAGCACGACGCCTATCTATGGGCAGATGAATCGACACTCCGCCAACAGATTGCACCGAATATCCTCGCTGATTTTGAACGGTATCAGATTTTTCCGCAATTGGTTTCCTCTTAAAGACAATTCTTCCTAATAGTACCGCGTGATTTTAATTCAAATCACCAGCTCGGACACGTCACTTTTAGTGGCGTGTTTTTTGTTATGAAATGTCTATCTGTTGAAACACTACTTTTGATAAATTACCTCCCAATATATCTCTCATTTAGTTAGATATTTAAAATCCGCTTGTATTCAGGATAAAAGATTCTTAAAATGAACAAGTATGTCATGCCATTTAAGGAGTCTACCTATGAAACTATCCTTTACTTACTTTGCGTTACCACTAGCTGCCCTTCTCTTAACGGGATGTGCCGGTGAAGAAACAGCTTCGCAAGAACCGAAGACCGACCAATCAACCATTCAGAAGGATTCACCGAAGCAGACGGAAACAGAAACCAAACCGGCCGAAGCAGACCAAACGTCTGAGAAACCCGTCACGAAAAAACCGGCGAACACCGAAACGGCTACTGCTGAGGCGACAGCCAAGTCTTCGAAGAACTCCGTTTTTTCGGGCTATACAAAACTGAAAGTCGACGGCGGCGACCTGTCCGGTGACCGGGAACCAAATGTCGTCGTCAATATCGGTTTTGGCGACCGCGAGTACTGGGCCTTTACGAACGAACATGCCCAACTTGTTAAAGTCGTCGCCAAAAAAATCACCTTACAAAATGATGCCGAGGAGACGACATCATCCGGCCGTTACTATTCGGATGAAGCGAAGGTCCCCGGTGTCGAGAGCCCGCAGCTTGATGAAGGTCATGTTATTGCCGACTCACTCGGCGGAGTCTCGAACGCCTATAACATCACGCCGCAGGACAGTACGCTCAACCGGCACGGTGATCAGGCGTATATGGAAAACACTATCCGCAAGGCCGGTGAGGTGACAGACTTCGAAGCGACGATTACGTATCCGGATACGACAACACAAATCCCGTCGCATTATCACTACACGTATACGCTGCGCGGAAATAAAATCGTCGATGATTTCGACAACGTCAACCCGGATGAAGTCAATGCCGAACTCGGTCTGACCGAAGACAAAGAAGAACCGGTACAAGCTCATACCGATCCAGAACCGGCTTCCGACGCGACAAATGACGTCTCAACCGTCGACGCGAACGGCAACGGACAAGTCACGATCCAAGAAGCCAAAGACGCTGGTTTCGCGATGCCGATCACGGATGACCATTGGCTTTATCCCTATATGCGGGACAATGACCATGACGGCATGGTCGGTGAATAATTTTTACGTGCAGCATAAAACAGGCGGACTCCGTGGAGCCCGCCTGTTTGTATTGGATTATTCTTCACTGTATGCGACGACTTTATTCCGTCCCGTCTGTTTCGCTTGATAAAGAGACTGATCGGCCTTTTGGACGACTTCAAACGCTGTCTCGCCTTGGTCCGACGAGGCTGCCCCAATCGATAGCGTGACATGGAATTCCGGATACGTACTGAAGACAAAGTGCTGATCGGCACAGGCCAAGCGGATTGTTTCCCCGAGCCGGACGGCATCTTTAAGCGGTGTGTCCGGTAATAAAATGACAAACTCTTCCCCGCCGTAACGGCCGACCATCGCCTGATCCGGACAACAGTGTTCGAGCAAATGGCTCAATTGACGTAAGACGACATCGCCCCCGTCATGGCCATATGCATCATTGACCGACTTAAAAAAGTCGATATCGACGATCAAGACGGAAAAGGCAAAACCATCTTTGTCATAAGACGCTAGGGTCTCGTCGAGTTTCCGCCGGTTGGCGAGATTCGTCAGACCGTCCGTCAAAGCAAGCTCCTGCTGGGTTTGGACGAATTGGAAGTGTTTGCGTAATTCCTGCAGGAAACGGTACGTGACGTAACCGCCCAGTAAAATGAAAATGATATAAACCAAGGCAATTTCAAGAAATCGGTTAAACGTCTCCGTCAATAGATAAAGGGCGGGTAAACTGTAGCCAATTCCGATCCCGATCAGGACTAAATAATCTTTCAATGTATGCGACGCAAAGCGGCGGTAAATACTTGCCGTGATGAGTAACGCGATACAAATCAAGCCGGTCAGGATCAACCCTTCGTAAGCCCCAGGCGGTGTAACCGCAAACCGGGCACCGAGAATGGAGAGTGTCGTAATCCCGCCACTGACCCAGCCGCCATAATAATATGCCGTGACAAGCGCGACGAGCCGTAAATCAATTTTTGCCCCGTCATACGTAATACTGTTCAGGACAAGTAATACACTGATAAATCCGGCAATGAATCCGATCAGGATACGAAGCTTGACCGGTGATGCCGGTGAAATGCGTTTGACGTGGCGGAGTGGTAAAAAGGCAAACAGGAGTGACGTGATCAATAACGAAAAATTCAACAGAAACTGATTAAACTGACTCAACATGCTGCACGCCCCTTATGTAAAACTAATTCCCTACACGTTATAGTTCTTTATCGGACGGTTTCTTACCTGTTTCAAGCACTCTGACAGGTTTCCATTTTTTTCATCAGGGAATCAGTTCAAAGAGACTGTTTCTACTTCATAAGGGGGTAATCGCATCATGGATATGAAAGAGGAAAAAAAGAAAAGCAAGATGCCGTTCTTTGTCATTCTCGTCATCATCATTTTTGTCGCCGTCGCCGCTGCCCTGATTATTTATGTCACGTCAGAACCAAAAGAAGAAACTCTTCAGTTCATGCAAATGACGACGAGTTTCTTCTCGGCTTATCTGCCTGTCGCAAGCTAATTTCTTATAAAGTAGAAGGCAGACTCGATTGATTCGGGTCCGCCTTTTTTGATGTTTGTTTCGGATTCAGATGACATACTGCGCTTCCTTTTTGTCGATAATGTTGCGGATCCGGTTTTCCGTCACCTGATACGCCAGCGCCAACCGACGGATTGATTGCCCCGCTTGGTAACGATAACGGATATCCCGAATCTGCCGCGGTGACAAATCGATGTGTTGACTGAGCAATGATTCGAATTCGTCGAGCAGTGACGCGTACGCTTGACTCACGGACGGTTTGACCGTCAGATTGTCAATCTGGTCGTTCAGTCGATTGCCGTCTGCCCGGATCACCCGCTCCTGCACTGCCTCACCATCAATAAATGTTTTTGCGACAATTTCTCCGACATAATATCGTTCGCCCCGTCCTTGTTTGTACAACGTAACTTTCCGGTAGCCTTCCTGATTGATCCGTGGCCGTAAGACGACACCTTTCCGTCGTTGTTTCACCCCCCGGCTCGTCTCGATGATCCGGTCAAGCGAGCGGACATTTCCTGCTGTCGAAACTTGATACATCCCTTCATACCCTTCTATCATCTTCCAATGCTCCATATGATAAATGACCTCCATTCGGTCCTGACACGATGACATTCCTTACTGTCATTATATCATTTTACGAACAAACGTTCTAATGTGAACACTCTGTTTTTCTATGCTAGTATTAACAAAAAAAGGAAGAGGTGTCAGGGATGAAGTTTGTGCTATTACTCGGTCCGCAAGCCGTCGGCAAGATGACAATCGGTCAGGAACTCGAGCAAAAAACAGGAATGAAATTATTCCACAACCATCAGACGATTGACCTGCTACATCCGTACTTTGACTTTACGAAACCGGCGCACCATAAGCTGAAGGACTTGATCCGGCGGGAGATGTTCAAAGAGATGGCCGTCAGTGATCTCGAGGGGGTCGTCTTTACGTTTTTATGCCTGTTCGGTGTCGAAGGTGGAGGTCTCGAATTTATCGAGGAGACCGTTCAGCTGTTCGAAGAAGCCGGTGCCGAGGTCTTCATCATTGAACTTGAAGCTGCCCTGTCAACCCGTCTTGCCCGGAACCAGACGGAAAACCGCTTACTGCATAAGTTTACGAAACGGGATATTGCCGCGTCGGAAGCCAACCTGCTTGAAACAGCCGAACACTACCGGACACATTCACTTCCGGGTGAGTTGCTGTATCCGAATTACTTACGGCTCGATACTGAGGGGCGCTCAGCCGCCGAGAGTGCCGACGCCATTTGCCGACACTTCAACTGGTCGACACGTTTGGTCGAACAATGACCAGGTCCAAGCAGACGTATTTGCCGGTTTTCCTGACGCTTGGTTTGCTTCTGTTCAATATGCTGACTTCCTACTTGCTGAGCGGAAAGTTTTTTCCGAACTTGAGCCTGTGGGTGCCGATCGGTCTCAACGTGTTGGTCGGACTCGGCTATATCGTTTCGCTGGTAATGGGTCTCCGGTCGACAAATAACTACGTCAAATGGTTCAGTATGTTGGCGAACACCGCCTTTTTGCTGTCACTATCGGTCATCACCTTTATGTTGTTACTCGCGAACGACATTTCAGAGCCATAATACTGCACACGAAAAACCGTCTGTTCAGAAGCTTATTTTCTGAAGAGACGGTTTTATTTTGACCGATTCAAAAAAATCGTCGACACCACTCGACTTCTACAGGAAAAGGAAGCGTGCTTCCGTCAAGAACAGGCGAGACCCGGTCGTCCGAGGACGACCGCGGCTTGCGTTCCGCCTGAGAAAAGCGAGTGGTGGAAAGACGATTCTTGGCTCTCTTTGTTTAATGATTTTCACCACTTCAATGCGTCAAGTCACGACGAAAGACTGGACCGTCCTTATAAAATCCATTCTCAAGCCAAATCTCTGCTTCTCCGCCCTCTCCTGTCACGAATGGCAACAGCAACGTCCGCGCGAGATACGAAAGGATGACGGTCAAGGCTTCTTGGATATAGCCGTCTCGATCAGACGGATCAATTGTGTCATAGCTGAGTTGCTGACCGGTTAATTGAATCAGAGCGACCTGTTCGTTCTCTCTTTTCTTCAGTACCCAGATACATCCGTTGGCAGTATCCGTAGCTGTAATCGATAACCGGGATGTCGTAAAGTCCGGATGGCGACCTTTCATGTTGTTTCCTCCTTCGTGACATCAAACTCTGTCGTCGCATAGGCTTCTCCGTTAATTAAAATCGTCACTTGATGTGTTCCCGGATAATGGACCCGTGTCGTCAAATTCCGGAACGACTGCCGCTTCGCAAACGTCTCCCGTCCCGTTACCTGCCGCTCACTGATCCGAAAGACTTTTTGACTCGTCCCCCGTTTTTTGACGTAGTCGATCGCATATTCAATCCGTAGGACTTGCGGTTCGGTTGTCGTCACGTGAAAGGAAAAAGCCAGTTCTCCGCCAATTGCCAGTGTCGGTGTGACCGTCAGTTCGTCGACGGTCACGGTTCCCCGCGTAACGAGACCAAAGGCTTTTAAGACATCCCGGTGGCCTTGTTTCAACAGAGTTCGTGAGGCATGCCGTAAAATCCAGTCCGTATGCGAATGCGTTCCGAGCCGCTCCAATCGTTCAATGACGAGTTCCGGATGGGTCTTTGCGATATCATTCAAGTGATTGGCAACACTTTTCCGGACATATAACGCATCGTCTTCGAGCAGTGCATCGAGAATTGGCAAGACCGGTCTCGGATCGGCAATCAACGATGGAATCATCTGTCCCCATGGCAAGCGGGGACGGGTTCCTTCTGACGCCAACCGTCGGACATGTTCGTCACTCGACTGACTCCATCGCGTCGCCACCTCTAAAAACCGGTCCTGATCGTCGAGTAAAAACCGACGGACGGCAAATTCCGATGTCGAATGCGGTGTTAATCGTTCGAGCGCCAACATAGCCCGATCCCAGTCGCCTTCTTCCGCCCGGATTTCAATGTAATCCGGAAAAACAATTCCGGGTAATCCCGGAAAATCCGGAGCAATCGTCTCGAGCCGGGTCGCCGCCTGTTCAAATTCAGCCGGTACATGATGCTCCAGTCGGGTCGCAATCCGACGGACCCGTTGTTTAAACGCCAGTTCCTCCCAGTCCTCCTGTTGTACCGTTTTTCTGAAATCGGTAGCGTTTAACGCCTTGCCCAACCGGTCGAGCCACTCGTTCGTAAAGACATCTTTAATCAAACTCATCTATGATTCAATCCCCTTTTCGTCCGTTCTAGTTTGAGTAACGCAGCTTTTCGCGCCAAGCCGCCGGCGTAACCGCCAAGATCTCCGGTCAGCCGGATCACCCGGTGACAGGGAATCAGAATCGCCAGTTGATTGGCACCGTTCGCCCGGGCGACGGCGCGGACGGCTGCCGGATTTCCGACACGGACGGCCAGTTCCTGATACGAAATTGTCTCGCCCGCCGGAATTAAACACAATTGCTCCCAGACCTGCCGTTGAAACGGCGTCCCGTAGAGAACGAGCGGAAGATCAAATCGGTCGCGCGTTCCGGCAAAGTATTCTTCCAGTTGAACCGTCACCTGTTCAAACACCGGGGCGTCGCCGGGAATGATCACAGCCCAGGCTGTCAGCCGCAACCGTTCCACTTCCCGTTCCAGTCCGCGTCGATCGACGAACTCGAGTAAGTGCAGTCCTCCTTCATCGGCAATCGCCAGCATCGGTCCGAGCGGCGTATCGAGCCACTTCGCCTGCAGATAGGCTCCACTCCAACGTTTCGGTGTCTCGCCCAAAATGCGGGCAAAGGCATCGCGGAAACCGCTGCTCGATTCATAACCGCTTGCCAGTTGGGCCTCGATGACCGGTTGCCCCTTCCGGATTTCCTTCATCGCCAGTCCCATCCGGCGTGACCGGGCATATTCGACGAACGTCATCCCGAATCGTTTTTTGAACTGCCGTCGTGCGGTCGATGCATCGAGTCCCAGTTCACGAAAGTCGGCGTCTTTGAAGCGTTTTTCGGGATTTGCTTCGACCGCTGCAATCAAGCGGGTGATGACCTCACTGTCCCCCGGGTAAGCGAGCGGTTTACAGCGTAAACACGGCCGGTACGAAGCCAGTAACGCCTCTTTCGCCGTCTCAAAAAACTCACAATTCTCCTGCTTCGGTTTCCGTGCCGGACAGGTCGGCCGGCAAAAAATCCCCGTCGTCTTGACCCCGACAAAAAATGTCCCCTCGTACGAACCATCACGACGGACGAGCGCTTCATAATAATCCGTTTCCGGTAAGGTATTCATCACGTGTCCCTCCCCTTCTTTTCCTCAGTATACCGAG